>AMWB02142193.1_pt1 | contig 106329 bp, 91 predicted proteins | sample 200311 | NCBI WGS metagenome assembly AMWB02 (sample SAMN02737377, study PRJNA173069) | bioreactor metagenome | biome: anode biofilm in microbial fuel cells | place: USA: California | collected 2010-12-16 | reverse complement strand
GTAACTATCCAGGTAGATAGGCTGAAGGCTGTAGACTGAAGGAAAAGCGCCTAAAATATGTAATACGACAGTACCGGCAGCCCTATAGCCTTCAGTCTACAGTCTAAACAGCTGGATAGTTACAATCCATTCATAAAAAAAAATGTCCGAAATAAAACTTGTCATCTTTGATTGCGACGGCGTCATGTTCGACTCAAAAAACGCCAACCGAATGTATTACGACCATATCCTCGCAGTCCTCGGCCACCCGCCCATGGACGCAGAGGAGCTTGAATACGTTCATATCCATAACGTGATGGATTCGGTGCGCCATATCCTGCGTCATTATCCGGCGGACATAGAAAAAGCGGAACAATACCGGGCCGATCTCGACTACCAGCCGTTTTTGCAGTACATGCACATGGAGCCGGATCTGATTGAATTCCTGCAGTTCCTCACCCCCCGCTGCGATCGGGCGATCAGCACCAACCGGACCAACACCATGCGCAATATCCTGGACATCTTCGGCCTTTCCCCCTATTTCGGCAAGGTGGTAACCGCCTTTGACGTGGAGAGGCCCAAGCCGCATCCCGACGCCCTGCTGGCCATCCTCGACCATTTCGGCCGCCGGGTGGATGAATCCATCTACATCGGCGACTCCATCATCGACCGGCAGCACGCAAGCAGCGTCGGCATGCGGCTGATCGCCTTCAAGAACCGCGCGCTTGACGCGGAATACCATGTGGACAGCTTCATGGAGATTGCCGGGCTGCCGCTTTTTTGAGGCGCACGCATCAAAAAAGATAAACCCGTAAAAAGTCTTTTTTTTACCCCTGAGAGCACAGAGGGCGCAGAGAAAATATTTTAAATTACAGCATGTTACCTCTGCGTGCTCCGTGTGCTCCGTGTGCTCCGTGGCGAAAAACCGTCATTTACGGAATGTCTCTAATGATGGTGGTCGTGGTGGTGATGCCCCTCCGCCGCACCGCCCAGACTCTCCAGCGCCTTTTGCAGATATTTGTCCGTTTTGGCCATTTTTTCCATTGCCTTGCCGATGGCCTCGGCTGTTTCAGCGGCCCCTTCTTTTTTCGCCACGTCCAGCCATTTGGCAAATTCATGCTGATGGCTGCGGCTGTGTTCGATCCAGTGAGGAATCAGCACCCGCAGTTTTTCCAGTTCGGTCAGTTCCTTGTGCTCAGCCATTTTTTTCTTCTCCGACAGGGGCAAGGGTGACCACCCCGCCCATGAAATCTATTTTTTTGACATAAGAGGCGGCAATAACCCGCGGTTCGGCAAACAGGGTGCTGACCCGCACGCCGGCTGCATCAACCTCAAGAAAGGTGACGTTTTCCATGACAATTTCCCGTTCCCCGTTTTTTTCATAGACCACGCTCATCTGGCACATGATAGCCCCCTCCACCGCAAGAGTTGTCAATCCGAACAAAAAAGTTGTCGGCACTATTGCAAAATTCAGAAAAAACCGCCAGAAAATAATATGAGGGGCACGCCGGAAGTCACACGACAAAAGATAGACGAGGAGAGACAATCAATGCTGACCAACCTGAAGGAAATCGAATTCATTCTGAAAAACAGCCACACCATCGCCGTGGTCGGACTGTCGCCCAAGGAGAACCGGCCCAGCAATCAGGTGGCCCGCTACCTGCAGGACGTGGGCTATCGGATCATCCCGGTCAATCCCGGTCAATCCGAAATCCTCGGCGAAATCTGCTACCCGAGCCTGCTGGACATCCCGGGTCCGGTCGACGTGGTTGATATCTTCCGCCGTCCCGAAGAGGTGCCGGCCGTGGTGGAACAGGCCGTGCGGATCAAGGCAAAGGCCGTTTGGATGCAGGAAGGAATTGTCAACGACGAAGCGGCCCGGCTGGCCCGGGAACATGGCCTGCGGGTGGTGATGGATCGCTGCATGAAAATCGATCACGCCTCGATGGTGTAACAATGGTTTTTTCGCCGAACAACGCCGCACCGGCCGCAATAAGCCTCACATCGGTGCTCGATAATCTCGACTTATGAGCAGTACGGTTTCCGTGCCGTCATCCCCAAACCGTACACCGTTGCCAATTTTGCCGATGTCTGTAAAAAAGTCCTGAGAGGATCATAATTCCCTTGATTCCCATATAAAAATTACCCCATACTCTTCTATATTCAAAGGAATACCACCCTCTCCCCATCCAGGGGGGAAGGGTGTCTTTCGCTTTGCCTTCGCCACCACAACAACAAAGGAGTGCCTGAATGGGTCTATCCCTGAAAAACATGAAAATCCGCTGGCAGTTGATTGTTTCCAACAACCTGGTTCTTTTCCTGGCCATGCTTGTTGTCATCATGACCATCTATCTCACCATGTCCGGGAATCGCGATCAGGAAATGCAGGCATTCCGGCAGGCGGAGATGGCTGCCGTGCAGGATAACCTGAAAAGCTATGTCAACATTGCCCATGAAATCCTCCAGGCAAATTACGAAAACGCCACGGACCGGGCCTACCTGGAGAAACGCTATGGAAACGAGCTGAAAAACATCATCGATATCGCGGAAAATATCGTCCGCACGGCCAGGGAGGAAACGGCGGCAGGCGCCCTGACCGTCGAAGAGGCCAAGGAGCGGGCCCTGCGGCAGATTGAAAAGATTCGTTATGACGGGGGGAAAGGCTACGTCTGGGTCAATGATACGGGTTCGCCCTATCCGAAAATGATCATGCATCCCACCGCGCCCGCCTTAAACGGCCGGGTGCTGGATGATGCCAAATACAACTGCGCCCTGGGCAAAGGGGAAAACCTTTTCAAGGCCTTTGTCGATGTTGCGAAGGAAAAGGGGGAGGGCTTTGTCGACTACCTGTGGCCCAAACCGACCAAGGACGGCTTGACGGAGCAACAGCCGAAACTCTCCTATGTCCGCCTGGTGCCGGAATGGGGCTGGATCATGGGAACCGGCATTTACGTGGATGACGCCCTGGCCGATGCCAGGGAAAAAAGCATGACCGATATCGCCAAGATCCGCTTCAATGACGGCAAGGGCTACTTCTGGATCAACGACACCGGCGCGCCTTTCCCGAAAATGATCATGCACCCGATCTCCCCCGCCCTGGACGGCAAGATCCTGGACGATCCCAAATACAACTGCGCCCTGGGCAAAGGGGAAAACCTTTTCAAGGCCTTTGTCGATGTTGCGAAGGAAAAGGGGGAGGGCTTTGTCGACTACCTGTGGCCCAAACCGACCAAGGACGGCTTGACGGAGCAACAGCCGAAACTCTCCTATGTCCGTCTCTTTGCGCCCTTCGACTGGATCATCGGCACCGGCGAATATATTGATGACATCGAAGTCCAGGTGGCGGAGCATGCCCGGAAGACATCCGCCGCCATGACCGCTCTTTTCCTGAAAATCCTCCTTGCCGTGAGCGTCATCGCCGGACTGGTCTGCCTGGGATTCATGTGGCTGGCCAAAAAATTCGCCGACCCCATCGGCGAATGCGCCGGATTTGCCTCCCGGCTTGGGGACGGTGATTTTACCAGCGTCATTCCGGTTCGTTGCACAAACGAAATCGGCAACCTCTGTTCATCGCTGAACAACATGCGAAGCGGCATGAAGGAAACCCTGCTCGATGTGGCCAACGACAGCTCGCTGGTTTCCTTTACCTCGGATCGGCTCCGTGAATCCTCCGCCGTCATGTCCCGGACGGCGGAGTCCATGGCCCACCAGGCGGGAATTGTCGCCGGGGCCGCGGAAGAGATTTCCACCAACATCAAGATCGTTTCCGAGACAACCGGGAAAATCGCCGACGAGGCCGACTCCATCAATCAGAACAGTGTGGAAATGGCCCACAACATCCGCTCGGTGGCGGTGGCGGCGGAAGAGCTGACCAGTTCCTTCAAGGAGGTGGCGCAAAACTGCCAGACCGCCCAGGGTCTGGCCAACAAGGCCATTAGAAACAACACGACATCCCGGGAAAAAATGGATGCCCTCAACAGCTCTGCCGCAAGCATCAATAATGTCATCAACATGATCACGGAAATCACCGAGCAAACCAAGCTGCTGGCCCTCAATGCCACCATCGAGGCGGCCCGGGCCGGCGACGCGGGCAAGGGTTTTGCCGTGGTTGCCGGCGAAGTGAAGGAACTTGCCAAGCAAACGGCGCATGCCACTGACGAGATCGTCCAGCAAATCAAGCAGATCCAGGGCCACACCACCGAGGTGTCCGATTCCATCTCCGAAACCTACGAGATCAACCGGGAGGTTGATGAAATCAACACCACCATCGCCGCCGCGGTGGAGGAGCAGACCGCCACGGTGGGCGAAATAGCCCGCACCGTGGCCGCCACCTCGGACCATGCCGAAGAGGTGGTGCGAACCATCTCCTCCTTTACCCGGGTCATCAAGGAAGAAGTGGCAACCTCGGTCAAGGAGGCGTCAATCGGGGTGACCGAGATCGCCGAAAACGTCCGCAAACTGAACGACGGCGTCAACAGCACCTGGTCCGATTCCGCCGAAACCAAGATTTACGCGGACCGGCTGACCGATGTGGCGCGCGAGCTCAACAGCAACATCAGCAAATTCACCCTGGGCGACAAGAAATTCGACCTGGGAACCGTCAAGGGCGCCCATATCGGCTGGCGGGCAAAACTCGAGGGTGTCATGTACGGCCGGCAACTGACCATCGATGAGGTTTCGTCGCATGAACAGTGCGCTTTCGGCAAATGGCTGTATGGGCCGGAGGCGGCTTTTGTCCGGGCCCTGCCGGAATGCGATGATGTGGAAAAAATCCATAAGCAGGTCCACTCCCTGGCCAAACAGGTGGTCAAGGCCCAGTGCCTGGACAACAACCGGGAGCAGGCCAAACAGCTGCTGGTCGAGTTCGAAAAAACCAGCAACCGGCTGTTCGTCGCCCTGGACACCCTCTTCCATGCCAAGGCAGGCGGCAAAGGAGCGGCACAATGACCGTTGCCTAAAGCCGCAGCAGAAACCCCCGGCGGTCATGAAAGTCCGGTTTTTCCCCCGGATGAGCCAGGGCCCAGTAGCTCATGCTGTTGTCCCTTGCCAGCAGAACCGCGCTGATCCCCGCCCGCAGGGATTTGCCCGCAAATCCCGTTTTCCCCGGATCAAGGGTGGCCTCCAGGGTGAAGCGGCGCGATTCGCGGCTGATGCGGCAGTCCAGGGAAAGAACTTCCCCGGCCTGCCGCATGCCCCGGCGGTAACAATCAAAACAATAGACATTCCAGTGTCCGGAGGGCGCAATATTGACCTCCCGGTATGCCTCCTCGCCTTCCTCGGCGAAAAAAAACTCAAAACAGCTCTCCTGCCACAGATTGTCTCTCCGCTCCGGGGAGGCGGCGGGCGGGGGCAGGCAAAGAGCCTCCAGCGCCCCGGTCAGCGTATAGCGGACATGCAGGGCACTCCCTTGGCGGGAAAGTGAGCCGGTGAGGCAAAAAGACGTTCCCGGAACATGGTCAAACGGTTGCAGAACAAAGGAAGAAAGCGGCATGGGAAATCTGGTTCTCCTCGTATTTTATAAAAAAATTGTACCTGCTCAGGTGTTTAGGCTATAGACTGAAGACTATCGGACTGTTTGTACTCCATGCGTTTCTATTTGTGACGCCTTTCCTTCACCCTACAGCCTTCACCCTTCAGCCTTCACCCTACAGCCTTCAGCCTTTAACCTTCAGCCTTCACCCTTCACCCTTCACCCTTCACCCTTTAACCCATCCCCCCGGATGGCTGCAAAGAATTTTCCCAATAACGCAAAGCCCCGAAGCCGCAAAGGCAACCGGTTGTTTTAAAAAAATTCTTTGTTGCTTTGTGTCCTTGCGTTAAAATTTTACGTTTTTACGGGTTCATCAAGTTGTATGGATTCAAGAATATCGCTTTATTTTTCCCCCCACTCTGTTACATAATAAAAAGAGACTGAGGCAAATCGCCACACCCGGCACAAAAAATATGATTCTCAGGAGGCCGTCCATGTACCCTTACCCTGTCTGGAAACACTTGCTGCTTTTTTCCTTGTCATCGCTTGTCCTGACCGGAACCGCTTTTGCCGCGAAGGATCTGGTTGCCGTCAAAGTGGGGGAAGAGCCGGTCATCGACGGCCGGGCGGATGAGCCTTTCTGGGCCAAGGCCGGAGCGGTGACCACCCACGATCAGGTGGCCGGGATCGACATCACCCTGAAGGCCGCCCATGACGGGAAAACGATTTTTTTTCTTGCCTCATTCCCGGACCCGACGGAAAACCGGCAGCACCGCACCCTGATGTGGGACCGGAACATGGCGGCATACGTCAACGGTCCGGAGCGGGAAGATGTCTTTGTCGTCAAATGGAGCATGGTCAACTATCCCACGACTCTCACCCTGCATGAAAATATTCCCTACCAGGCTGATATCTGGTTCTGGAAGGCCATGCGCACCGATCCCGCCGGTTTTGCCGATGACAAAATGCACCTGTACAAAAGCGACAAAATGAAAAACGCGGCCATGCTCACCTCGGACCAGGGCAATGTCTTTTATCTCACTCGCCCCGGCGACGGAGGCGATGCGGCCTATACGACCATTCTCTACACCGGGCGCACGGAGGACAAGGTGCCGAAATACGCCCCCCAGCAGCCTTCCGGCAGCCGGGCGGATATCCGGGCCAAAGGCCTCTGGCAGGACAAGACCTGGACCATCGAATTTGCCCGGGCCCTTGATACCGGCCATAACGACGATGTGCGCTTCACGCCGGAGAAACGATATCCCTTTGCCGTTTCCCGATACGAAATAGCCGGTCGCAAACCGGAGCCGGAGGCGGAACAGCCCCTGCACGGCACGGGCGAGGTGGGGGAGCTGCTTTTTCTTTCCTTTGAACAATAAACGTGGATGCGGATTTTGGATTGCGAAATGCGGAATACGGATTATAAAGACATGCTGATGCAGCAACCCGCCTTTCCGGCCCCGGAATTCCGTCTCCTGACTCCTGACTCCTGACTGCTGACTCCTGACTACTGAAACATGCCCTACCATTATCTCCGCAACCTCGGTTTTTTTCTGCTGGTGACCCTGCTCGCCATCCTGGCGCAGCTTGCCGTCAACTTCACGGATGAATCCATTGAGCAGATGAAAACCATTACGGCAAGCCAGCAGGCCCGCCTGGAAGCAGCCAATCAAATGAACAACGCCCTGCTGCACGCCGCGCTGCTCTACCGGCAGGACAGCATGATTGAAAATATCCCGGCCGAGGAGATCATGGCCACGCTCGACAGCCTTGCCGTCAAAATAAAAAATCTGAAGAAAAATTTTGCCTTCGCAAAAGAGCAGGAGGAGGAGCAAGCCCTGGACACCAGCCTGTTCGCCATCCGTCAGGGGCTGGTCAGCCTGTTTGAAGCCGGGCAGGAACCGGTGGATTACACCGTCAGCCTGCTGCCCCAGATCAAGGATCATCTCCGGACAATCCATTTTTCCCTTTCCACCCTGGCATACGGCGGTATGCATTCCGTCGGCGCAAATGATCCGCTTGCCGCCTGTCTTTCCCTGGATGTCACCCACGATCTGGCCCATCTGGAAGCGATGGTTGAAAAATTCATGACAGGGGAGGGACTCAAGCTTGATGTGGTCATGAAGCTGCTCACCCTTGCCGGCGACCGGGTTTCCCTGCTGAAAGACCACACCCGGCCGGATGACGACCATCGTCATGAACTTGAATACCTTAACGACCTGCTGATCAAACTGCGCACCAACCTGCCCCGCATTTATGACGGCTGGCAGAACGACCCCACCATGTCCCTGCTTCCCGAGGAAATAGCCTTGACCGGCACGGTCTGGGACGAAATCGCCGTGACCGCGGATGAACTGATCGAGCAGGAAAAAATTGACATGCAGCGCCGGCAGGCCGCCCTGGAAAGCGAGGCCGGGCAGAAACGGCGGCAATTTGTTTTCCTTGCCGCGACCAGCATCCTCTTTGCCGTCCTCTTTGCCTTTTTCATCAATTCCCTGCTCAGCAAAAGAATCGGCCGGCTGATCCAGGGAACCGCCAAGCTCGCCAAAGGCGAGCTCGGCTTCAGGATCGACATGCCCACCCGGGATGCCATCGGCCAGCTCGCCGCCTCGTTCAACGGCATGGCCGAGTCCTTAAGCGACAAACAGCGGGAGCTGCGCGACAGTTTCGAGCTGCTGCAGACCAGCGAAAAGCTGCTGCAGATGTCCAACGAGCAGTTGGAAAAACGGGTGCGGGAGCGGACCGCGGCACTCAGCGCCGCCAATGCCGAACTGCAGCTCATGGGCACCGCCTTTTCCCATGCCCTGGAAGGCATTCTGGTGACCGATGAAAACGGCTCTATCCTCAAGGCCAACCCGGCCACCACCCAGATCGTCGGCTTTGAGATGAATGAGCTGATGGGGGCCTCCATCCGCGTTTTTGATACCGGCAGCCACGCAGAGGATTTTTACCTTACCATCCTCGCCGATCTGCGGGAAAAAAGGGAGTGGGACGGAGAAGTGCTGTGCCGCCGCCGCAACGGCGATGTCGTTCCTCTTTGGCTGTCGATTGCCGCGATGGAGACGCAAAAGGAACAGATTTCTTATTACATCGCCTCATTCCGCGACATCAGCGAGCACAAGAAACAGGAAATGCTCATTCGCCACCAGGCCATGCACGATTCCCTCACCGGACTGCCCAATCGGCTGCTGCTGAAAGACCAGATTCACATTGCCATCGCCCATGCCGAACGCCGCAGGAAAAAGCTGGTGGTACTGTTCATGGATCTGGACAATTTCAAAACCATCAACGATACCCAGGGACATATGGCCGGTGATTTGGTCCTGAGAGGGGTGGCGCAACGGCTGAAAACCATTTTCCGTCCGGAAGATACGGTCTGCCGCATCGGCGGCGATGAGTTTATCGCCATCATCGGCGACCTTGACAGCGAGGATTTCGCCCTGACCATTGCCGAGCGAATCCTGAAATCCCTGGCCGTTCCCTTTCCCTACAAAGGAGAATATCTCGCCGTGGGCGGCAGCATCGGTTTGACGGTTTACCCCGATGACGGCACGGACAGCGACATGCTGATCAAAAACGCCGATCAGGCCATGTATGCCGCCAAGTCCCAAGGGAAAAACAGGATTCATTTTTTCTCGGCAAACATGCATGCCTACGCCCAGGAAAGGCTCATCCGCGAGGAAGAGATCCGCAGAGGCCTGGACGCCAACGAGTTTACCGTTTTTTTCCAGCCCATCATCGATCTGGCCACCATGCGGGTTGCGGGGCTGGAGGCCCTGGCCCGCTGGCAGCATCCGGAGCGGGGCTCGCTGAAACCGGCCGACTTTCTTCAGGTCTGCGAGGATTCCGGCCTGATGGTTCCCGTCGGTCGCAGGCTGCTGGAGGAATTCTGCCGGCACAGTCGGGAAATTCTGACCGGCTGCGCCGACCGGCATCTCTATTTCTCTTTCAATCTTTCCGCCTCCCAGATGCAGGAGGAGGGGATTGCCGAATCCATCAACGATATGCTGCAACGCTATGACATCAACCCTTCCCGGGTGGTCATCGAAATCATCGAGCCCGCCGTCATCACCAATGCCCAGAAAGCGGCACTGGTGCTGTTGCTCCTGGCGGACACGGGAATCCGAATCGCCATCGACGATTTCGGCACCGGCTTCTGCTCGCTGGCCGTGCTGAAGCATCTGCCGATTGACGCCCTGAAAATCGACAAAACATTTGTCCGTAAAATAACCCAGGGCGACAACGACCGTCGGATTGTGGCGGGAGTCACCTCCCTGGCCCACCATCTCGACATGCGGGTTATCGCCAAAGGGGTTGAGACGGAGGAGCAGCTCTCCTTTCTCAAGCAGTGCAACTGTCACATGGCCCAGGGATATCTTTTCTCCAAGGCGCTGCCCGCCGCCGACCTCCCCGCCTTCCTGAAAACACATTCCTCATCCTGACCGTGCCCGCGGCAGTGTGCGTTTTCATTGGCGGTATTGGTCCGCCTTCTTTTCTCCTCCCAATATCTTGACTTTCCGATCTTCTTCAGATAGATTTAGCAGTTTTTTACTCCAACCCTTCCCCTGCGGGGATGAAAGAAAAGTGCCTAAAGTACTTCAAGTCCTTCAAGTGCCTAAAGTTAAAGGTTTTATCTGATCAGATACGTCCCACAACTTTAGGCACTTGAAGTACTTCAGGCACCTCAGGCACTTACGTAAGAGGTAACATTGTGAGCGTCAAAGCCCTGAAAGGTTTTAAAGATATCATTCCCGGCGAGGTGGAAACCTGGCAGTTGATCGAACAGACGGCCAGATCCATCTTCCACCGCTTTGATCTGGCGGAGATCAAGGTGCCGATCCTGGAAAAAACAGACCTCTTTGTCCGCTCCATCGGCGAAACAACCGATATCGTGGAAAAAGAGATGTACACCTTCATTGACCGCAACGGCTCATCCCTCACCATGCGGCCGGAAGGAACGGCCCCGGTGCTGCGGGCCTACATCGAAAACGGCCTGCACGCCGCCAAGGCGGTGCAGAAATTGTATACCATCGGCCCCATGTTCCGCCATGAACGACCCCAGAAGGGCAGGCTCAGGCAATTTCACCAGATGAGCGTCGAGGTGCTGGGTTCCGACCACCCGCGGATCGATACGGAAATCATGGCCATGGCCTGGCTCATCATCAAGGAACTGGGACTGACGGCAAGCCTGGAAATAAACTCCCTGGGCTGCCCCGGCTGCCGGCCGGATTTCAACAAGGCCCTGCTTGATTTTCTCCACCAGGCGGACAACCTCTGCGACGACTGCCTGCGCAGACGGGAAACCAATCCCCTGCGGGTGCTGGACTGCAAAAGCACCGGCTGCCGGGAGCAGTATAAGGAGGCGCCGTCGATTCTCGACTATCTCTGCTCCGGCTGCCGGGAACATTTCCAGCAGGTGGAAGAGGGCCTTGACCTGCTTGCCGTCCCCTACACGGTCAACTCCTTCATGGTGCGGGGGCTGGACTACTACACCAGAACCACCTTCGAGCTGGTGACCGATGCACTCGGCGCCCAGAGCGCGATCGGCGCCGGCGGCCGCTATGACGGCCTGGTGAAACAGCTCGGCGGCCCGGATGTGCCGGGCATCGGTTTTGCCATGGGCATGGAACGGCTGGCCCTGCTGCTGGAACAACAGCAGAAAGGCGCGCCGGCCGCCGGCCTGGACATTTTTATCGTGGCCCTCGGCAACGCCGCGCAACAGAAAGGATTCACCCTGACACACGCCTTGCGCAAAGCAGGGCTGACCGCCACCATGGATTATCAGGACCGCGCCCTGAAAAACCAGATGAAACAGGCCGGCAAGGCGCGGGCCCGTTATGTCCTTATCATGGGCGACGAGGAGCTGAACAAAAAAGAGGCAATGCTGCGCAATATGGAAAACAGCGAGCAGGCGCCGCTGGCCGTTAACGACGACATGCAGGGCTGGGCGGCGGAACTGGCCGGAAAGATTATTTGAGAAATCAGGAGTCAGGAGTCAGAAGCCAGGAGACAGGAGACAGAATAACTTCTTTCCCCCTCCTGACTCCTGGCTTCTGACTCCTGACTCCCCCCGTTTTACAAATCAACTTTAATAAGGAGATCCTATGGAATCCATGGGTGAGCTGAAGCGCAGCCATAGCTGTAATGATCTTGGCGCTGGTCATATTGATGAAGAGGTAACATTGATGGGCTGGGTGCTGCGGCGGCGGGATCACGGCGGGGTCATTTTCATTGACCTGCGCGACCGCTGGGGCATCACCCAGATTGTTTTCAACCCGGAATACAACAGCGAGGCCCATGCCAAGGCCCACGGCCTGCGCAGCGAATGGGTACTCGCGGTGCGCGGCAGGGTTTTCAAGCGACCGGAAGGCATGGCCAACGAAAATCTTCATACCGGCGCCGTTGAAATCATGGTCCATGAACTGCGCATCCTTAATGTCAGCAAAACCCCGCCCTTCCCCCTAGATGAGGAAAGCGAGGTGTCTGATTCCCTGCGCCTCCAGTACCGCTATCTCGATTTGCGGCGACCCGGCATGGCGGATAACCTCATCATGCGCCACAAGGCATGTCAGGCGCTGCGCTCCTTTCTCAACGATGAAAATTTTCTGGAAATCGAGACCCCGGTGCTCACCCGCTCCACTCCGGAGGGAGCCCGCGACTATCTGGTGCCGAGCCGGGTCAATCCCGGCAAATTCTATGCCCTGCCCCAGTCGCCCCAGCTCTTCAAGCAGCTGCTCATGGTGGCCGGCATGGACCGCTACTACCAGATCGTCAAATGTTTCCGGGACGAAGACCTGCGGGCCGACCGCCAGCCGGAATTCACCCAGGTGGATATGGAACTTTCCTTTATCACCGAGGAAGACATCTACCGCATTGCCGAAGGGGCAATGAAAAATCTCTTTGCCGCCACCCGGAACATTGCGCTCACCACTCCTTTTCCCCGCATGACCTATCAGGAGGCCATGGAACGCTTCGGCAACGACAAACCGGACACCCGTTTCGGCTTTGAGCTGATCAGCCTCACCGATGTGGTCAAGGACTGCGGCTTTCAGGTTTTCCGCACCGTGGTGGCCAAGGGCGGACTGGTGAAAAGCATCAACGCCAAGGGCTGTGCCGCCTTTTCCCGCAAGGACCTTGATGATCTGACCGCCCATGTCGGCAATTACGGGGCCAAGGGCCTGGCCTGGGTCAAGGTGAAAGAGGACGGGGAGTGGCAGTCGCCCATCGCCAAATTCTTCACCGAGGAAGAACGGGCCGACATGGCCGCCACCCTGGACGCCCAGCCCGGCGATCTGCTTTTTTTCGTGGCCGACACGCCCTCCATTGTCCACCAGGCCCTTTCCGAGCTGCGATTGGAACTTGCCCGCCGCCTTTCCCTGCTGGACAAGGATACCTTCAACTTTCTCTGGGTCACCGACTTTCCTCTGGTGGAATATGACCACCAGGAAAAACGCCATGTGGCGGTGCACCATCCCTTTACCGCCCCAAGAGAGGAAGATCTGCCCCTGCTCGACACCGATCCCGGCAAGATGCGCAGCCGGGCCTACGACCTTGTCTTAAACGGCACGGAAATAGGCGGCGGCAGTATCCGTATTCATCAGCAGGAAATGCAGAGCAGGATCTTTGCGTCGCTGGGCATCAGCGCCGAAGAAGCGGCGGACAAATTCGATTTTCTCTTGAAGGCCCTGGAGCTTGGCGCGCCGCCCCACGGCGGCATGGCCTTTGGCCTCGACCGCCTGATGATGCTGCTTGCCGGCCGCGATACCATCCGCGACGTCATCGCCTTTCCCAAAACCCAGAAGGCGACCTGCCCGCTTACCGACGCCCCGTCGGGTGTGGCGCGCAAACAATTAACCGAGCTGCATCTGCAGCCCGACTGGAAGTAGTGGTTTTATCGGGAGTTCCCCGGTTCGATTGATTGGTGAAAAGGTTGATGGATTGACTGGTTGCACGGCGCCGGTCACCCAGTCAACCTTTTGCCTTTTATCGTGCCTCTTTTGATTTTTTCACGCCCCGACCGGAAAAATCTGATAGAATATTGCAAATATTTTTTTCCCCGCAACAAGCTGATGGAGATCACGGACAATGACGAATGACATTATCGAATACGCCTTTACCTTTGATGATTTACTCCTGGTGCCGCAGGCCTCCGAGGTGCTGCCCAGTGAAGTCAATCTGACCACCAGTCTGACCCGTACCATCAGCCTGAACCTTCCCCTGGTCAGCGCCGCCATGGACACGGTAACCGAGCACCGGGCGGCCATTGCCATGGCCCGGGAAGGGGGCATCGGCATCGTCCACAAGAACATGTCCATCGAGGAGCAGGTGCTCCAGGTGAAAAAGGTGAAAAAATCGGAATCCGGCATGATTGTCGACCCCATCACCGTTGGCGAGGAACAGACGGTGGGTGAAGTCAAGGAGATCATGAACAATTATCGGATTTCCGGCGTGCCGGTGCTCAAAGGCAAAAAACTGGTGGGCATCGTCACCAACCGCGATCTGCGCTTCGTTTCTCATCTTGATCTGCGGGTCAAGGAGGTCATGACCAGTAAAAATCTGGTCACCGCCAAGGCGGGCATCACCCTGGAACAATCCAAGGCCCTGCTGCACGAGCATCGCATTGAAAAACTGCTGGTGGTCAACGACAGCGGCGACCTGCAGGGGCTTATTACCATCAAGGACCTGGAAAAGATCAGGAAATATCCCCTGGCCGCCAAGGACAGCCTGGGACGTCTGCGGGTCGGGGCCGCCATCGGCGTCGGCACGAGCCTTGCCGATGTGGAGAAACTGTGCAAGGCGGAAGTCGACATCCTGGTGCTTGATTCCGCTCACGGCCACTCGAAAAACATCATCAACGCCCTGCGCGCCATCAAGACCGCCTATCCGGACATGCAGGTCATTGCCGGCAACATCGCCACCGCCGAGGCGGCCGAGGATCTGATCAAGGCCGGGGCCGACTGCATCAAGGTGGGGGTGGGACCGGGCTCCATCTGCACCACCCGCATCGTCGCCGGTGTCGGCGTGCCGCAGCTGACCGCCATCCTCAACTGCAAAAAGGTGGCGAGAAAATATGATATCCCCCTCATCGGCGACGGCGGCATCAAGCACTCCGGCGACATCACCAAGGCCATCGGCATCGGGGCGGACGTCATCATGATCGGCGGTCTTTTTGCCGGCTGCGACGAAACGCCGGGGGAAACCTTCCTCTATCAGGGCCGCACCTATAAGGGATATCGCGGCATGGGGTCCCTGGGCGCCATGAAAAAGGGGAGCAGCGACCGCTATTTTCAGGACGATATCGAATCGCCCTCCAAACTGGTGCCCGAGGGCATCGAAGGGAAAGTCCCCTATCGCGGCCCGATCTGCGACACCATTTATCAGCTGATCGGCGGCCTGCGTTCCGGCATGGGCTATCTTGGCGCGAAAAACATCGAGGAGCTGCAGAAAAAGGCCAAATTCGTCCGCATCAGCCCGGCGGGCTTGAAGGAAAGCCATGTGCATGACGTTATCATCACCAAGGAGGCGCCGAACTACCGCATGGGCTGATCCTTGTCTCTTCAACCGTTCACTTAATGACAGCGATGACGAAAATGAATATCCACAGCGAAAAAATACTTATCCTTGATTTCGGTTCACAGACAACCCAGCTCATTGCCCGGCGCATCCGCGAGCAGAAGGTGTACTGCGAAATCCATCCCTACACCCTGGCCCTGGCGAAAATCAAGGAGATGCAACCCAAGGGCATAGTGCTGTCCGGTGGTCCGGCCAGTGTTTACGACGAGGACGCGCCCTTGAGCGACCCGGCCCTTTTTGAACTGGGTGTCCCGGTGCTCGGCATCTGCTATGGCGCCCAGCTCATGACCCAGCAGCTCGGCGGCAAGGTGGAGCGGGCGGTGAAACGGGAATTCGGCAAGTCGGAGCTGGAAGTCAAATACACCGGCGGACTCTTTGCCGGGCTGGAAACCGATTCCTCCCAGTACCAGGTATGGATGAGCCATGGCGACCGGATCGAGGTGCTGCCGCCAGGGTTCGTCGCCTCGGCGGTGAGCGAACACTCACCCCATGCCGCCATCCGCCACAACGACAAAAAACTGGTGGGGGTGCAGTTCCATCCGGAGGTGGCCCACACCCTGATCGGCACCGACGTGCTGCGCAACTTTATTTTCGGCCTGTGCGGCTGCGAACCAAACTGGACCATGCACAATTTTGTCGAAACCACGGTGCGGGACATCCGGGAAAAAGTGGGCTCGGCAAAGGTGATCTGCGCTCTGTCCGGCGGGGTCGATTCCTCGGTGACCGCAGCCCTGGTCCATCGCGCCGTGGGCCCCCAGCTCACCTGTATTTACGTCAACAACGGGCTGATGCGCACCGGCGAAACCGCAAGCCTCATGCGCTATTTCCGCGAAAAAACCCGCTTGACCGTCATTGATGTGGATGCGGAAGACTATTTTCTCGGCCGCCTTGAAGGCGTGGTTGATCCGGAGGAAAAAAGGAAGCGCATCGGCTACGGCTTTATTGAAATTTTCGAAAAAGAGGCGGCCAAGCTGGGGGATGTCAAATACCTGGCCCAGGGCACCCTCTACCCCGATGTCATAGAAAGCGTTTCCTTCCGCGGGGCGGCGGTGATCAAATCCCATCATAACGTCGGCGGCCTGCCGGATGTGATGAAACTCGCCCTGATCGAGCCCCTGCGCGAACTGTTCAAGGATGAGGTGCGGGAGCTCGGCCTGGAACTCGGCCTGCCGGAAGAGGCCATTTACCGCCAGCCCTTTCCCGGACCGGGACTTGGTATCCGCATCATGGGCGAAGTCACCAGGGATCGGCTGCATATCTTGCGTCAGGCGGATGTCATCGTCCTGGAAGAGATGAAAAAATCAGGTCAGTACCGCAAGGTCTGGCAGTCATTCGCGGTGCTGCTGCCCATCCAGACCGTGGGTGTCATGGGGGATGAACGCACCTATGAAAACGTCGTCGCCCTGCGGGCGGTGGACAGCGTCGATGCCATGACCGCGGACTGGTCGCGCCTGCCCTATGATCTTCTCGGCCGGATTTCCAACCGCATCATCAACGAGGTGCGCGGTGTCAACCGGGTGGTCTTTGACATTTCCTCCAAGCCGCCCAGCACCATTGAGTGGGAATGAGAGGATTACCGATTTGGGATTTGGGATTGCGGATTGTCGGTTGAGAAAATGCTGAAGACGGGCATCTACGTTGACGCGGAAAATATCCGCCTCTGCGGCGGCTACGGCATGCGTTATGACGTGCTGGTGGATCTCGCCAACAGCGGCGATTCCATCATGCTGCGGGCCAACTCCTATCTGGCCGAGGATCTGGAACGGACCAAAACCGACCAGGAATACCGGCAGAAACTCTATAATTACCATGATATTCTCCGCAAATGCGGCTTCAAGATCATTAAAAAATATGTGCAGCGCTATGTGGACGAGGACGGCACCATCACGACCAAGGCCAACGCCGACATGGATCTTGCCATTGACGCGATCCTCCAGTCCCGCAACCTGGACCGGATCCTGCTGGTCACCGGCGACGGAGATTTCCTCCGTTTGGTCAGCGCCCTGCAGAACAAAGGATGTCGGGTGGAGGTGATCGGTTTTCACAATGTCAGCACGGCACTGAAGGAAGAGGCCGACTTTTATTTGTCCGGGTTCCTGCTGCCCGGACTGCTGCCCATCCAGATCGACCGGGAAAGCGAGGATTGGCAAAGAGGCACCGTGGCCAACTACAAGGCGGATCGGGGTTTCGGCTTCATGCGGTATTACCGGCTCGTCCCCGACAAAGGGCTGGAATCCCATACCGTGTTCTTTCATTGCTCCAAGTCCCTGTATGAAAATGAGCCGCAGGTGTTCTCCAACCCGAACACCATCTTTGAGTTTCAAATCAGCCCGACAACAAAGGATTCAAACAAGCTTGAAGCCGTTCACATCCGCCGGCTCGATGAAGAAATAAGATAAAGAATCCAGGAGTCAGGAGAAGAATGGAAACGAAACCGCTATCCACCCCCTTGCCCGAACCAAGTCAGGCCGCCCGACTGCTGCAAAGCCTCTTTGCCGTCGCCGGCGTCATGAATGCAAAAAAATTGACGTTTCACAGCAAAATGGATCGGCTTCTCAAGGTTGTGCTCGATTTTCTCGGTGTCGAGCAGGGGTCCCTCATGGTGCTGGAAGGGAAAAAACTGGTGGTCCACGCCGCCACCAGAAAGGAAATCATCGGCTACAAACAGAACCTGACCGATGAATCCGTCGCCTGCTGGGTGGTCAAAACAGGAAAACCGCTTTTCATCACCGACATCTCCAAAGACGGCCGTTTTTCCCAAAGAAAGGGAATTTACAAAAAGGATTCCCTGCTGTCCGCGCCGGTGATCCACAAGGACCAGGTCATCGGCGTCATCAACGCCACCGACAAAACCGGCACCAGGGATCTGTTGAAAGAGGATATTTCCCATCTGCTTCACCTCAGCAGCTTCATCCTCTGGACCTTTATCCAGCAGGATCTGCACCGCAAAATCACCCAGCAGCGCAACACCCTGAGAAAACGCAATCAGGAGCTGCGCCGCCAGGAAGAACTCCGGGCCCATCTCTCCCGCATGCTGATTCATGACCTGAAGACACCGTTGTCCGAAGTGGTGGCCAATCTTGATATTCTTTCCTACTCCATTACCGGCGCGGAAAAGGAGTTTCTCGAATCAGCGCAGATGGGATGCGACCGGGCGGTCCGCATGGTCGCCAATCTGGTGACCACCGATAAAATCGCCGAGGGCAAACTGCAGCTTCTTTACGAGGAAACAGACTGCCTGGAACTGCTCAAGGAAGCCCTGTCAAGCATCAAGGGCCTGGCCCGCATCAAAGGCATCACCCTTGTCCAGGAACCTGAAGCCGATTCTCCCCTGCTGACGGTTGACCGTACCCTTATCCTGCGGGTGCTGCAGAATCTCCTCACCAACAGCCTCAGCTACAGCGCGCCGGACAGTTCAATCACCACCGGATACAAAATGTCAGGAAGCAAATCCATCGAATTTTATGTCCGGGACCAGGGTCCCGGAATCCCGCCGGAACAGCAGGAAACCATCTTTGACAAATACGCCAGGGTTTCCCGCAAGCAGGATGCCCTGGTGGGAACCGGACTGGGACTGCATTTCTGTAAACTGGCTGTCGAGCTGCACAACGGGAAAATCGGCGTGGAAAGCAAAGAAGGCCGGGGCAGCCGCTTTTTCTTTACACTTCCAATCGCCTAAGGTCCATGCATCATGTCCGCTGAAAACGCACAGCTGTCGCCCCACACCATGAGCATCCTGATTGTCGATGACCAGGATAATATGCGCCGTTCCATCAGGGCCATGCTGAAACTGATCAATTACGGCAAGGAATTTTTTGAGGCGCCGAACGGCAAGGAGGCCTGGAGATTCCTCACCACCTCCAATACCGGAATCGACTTTATCATCTCCGATTATGCCATGCCGTTTGTCAAGGGCACGGAGCTGCTGAGCCGTATCCGCGGCCACAAAAAACTGCGCGACATCCCCTTTCTGATGATCACCGCCGAAGCCAACAAGGAAGTGGTCGCCGAGGCGGCGGAACATGAGGTGGACGCCTATCTGACCAAGCCCTTTGTCACCGCCTCGCTTGAACACAAAATAAATGAGCTGCTGGCAAAATCAATGAATCCTGATCCCCTGACCCTGCATCTCCGCAACGCCCGGGATCTGGAGGAAAAGGAAGATATCGAAGGAGCGATAAACGAAGCCAAACTGGCATCCGCCGCCAACCCCCGTTCCTCGCGCCCTTTCCGGGAGCTCGGCAGGCTGATGCTGAAGGCGGGCGACATGGCAAAGGCATTGAAATGCTTTCAAAAGGCCATTGAAATAAACCGCCTTGACGTGACATCCTATCACTATCTGGGACAAATTTTCTACCGCCAGGGCGAGATCGACAAGGCCACCGGCTTTTTTGCCCAGGCCATGGAAATCAGCCCGCGCCACTCCGATCGGGCCATCAAATTTGCCAGACTGCTGACCAAGGCCGGGAAAACCGCGGAAGCCGAAAAAGTGCTGCGGCTTATCCTGAAAAACAGCCCGAATGACTTTGAAATCCAGGAAGATGTGGCCGCCATTGCCATGGAGCAGGAGATATACCCTTTGGCGATCAAGTGTTACCGCGCTATTCTCAAGGAAAATTCCGACCGTCTGCAGATCAACAAAAAACTTGGTATCGCCCTGCAGAAAAGCGGCATAAACAACGAAGCGGTTCTTCATCTGGAAAAGGCGGCAACCAAGTATGTCGAGGACCTTGACCTGCTGCTCGCGCTGGCCGAGGCCTTTCTTGCCATGGGCATGCTGGTGCGGGCCGATAAATGGGCAAGCATCGCCCACCGCCTTTACCCGGAAAGCCGCGAAGCCAAAAAAATTCTTGATCATTGCCTGTAAGCCGGTCCATGAAAAAAACAAATTCCATACTGCTGGCGCTCCGCATGCTCGGTTATCAGGGGGGGAAAATTCTGAGCAACAGATGGCTTCCCCTGGTGGATGGGGTGCGCCAGTCTCTCGCCAAATCCGGATTTGAGCAGCCGGAAAGCAGCGATGAGCTGTTGCTTTTTACGTTCCCCCATCCCTTTTCAGCCCTCACCGCCCTGCTGGAAAGCCTGCGCACCAGCAAGGAGGAACACGGCTGGAAGGAGAGTCACGGTTCCTTGCCGGTGCAGATCGTCTTTCATCTTATCGAAGAAGACGATGCTTTCCCCCAGATCAGCCAACCCTCTGCCGCTGAATGGGAAATGCTTCAGCTTGAAACCCTCTACGTCACCAGGACGCTGATGCGTCAATGGCCGGAACTCATGGCAGGCAGGGATCTCCCGGAACACTCCTTCGAGGATGAAGGCAGCGGTTTTTTTCATATGATTTTTGCCGCCGGTGCCACGATCCGGCAGGTGGAACTCTTTCCCTACCGGAGCCTGCCCGTGCGCGGTAAGGAAAAAGAGTGCTTCTACTGCGGCATGACCAGCCATCTGCCGGCCGGTTGCCCAAGCAAATTCTTGACCATGCAGACCAGGGGCCTGGACAAAATAGGCTATCTTCCCTTTGCTGAGTTAAGCGCCACCTATAAAAATGTGTTCCCCGATTATTCCGCCTGCATGAAAAAAATTGCCGCCGGATTAAAACCGGGCCAGATCAGAAAGGACAACGAACTGCTCGTTTTTATCGCGTATCTTGATCTTAACGCAATCTACCAGCTCCGTTTTTTGCAGCATATCGCTTTTTCGCCGTCTTCCAAATGGAATGGCCTGGATAAAGCCGACAAAATCACCATTGACAGCCGCAATCTCCACATGGGCCTCGACTGTCTGCGTGTCGGTCAATATGAAAAGGCGGAGGAGATTCTCCTCGCGGAAAGCAAACGCCGCGAAGGCAAGCCGTTCTTTGCCTTGGTGGGCCTGGCCTTCCGGGCACTGGAGCAAGGACGGGACAAGGATATGGCCCACTATCTCGAACGGGCCAAAACCATTGCCGCCCAGGAAAAAGAACGTTTCTACATCCAGCTGCTTCTTTCCCGTTTTTATGAATTGCAGCATGACTCCTGGAAGGCGAAGGAATCGATCGCCAACGCCGAAAAGATTCTTTTTGACGCCCCTGAATGTCAGTACCGCAAAATGCAGTACAATATCCGCTACGGCTTCGTTGAAGAAGATTTCAAGCGCCTCCGCTCTTTGATGATCGGCCAGAAGGAGATTTTCATGGCCGCCCTGATGGATCCGCTGCTCCTTTCCATCCAGGGTCTGATCAATGATCTCGCCATCCGGCAGGTCGAGCAGCAACAACAGGGGGCGGGGAAAAAACTGGAACTGGCCGAGGCCGAATTTGCCGAACTCGGCTACTGGCTCGACGACGATGACCCGATCATCCAGGAAAACAATCTCGCACTCGGCCGGCTGCGGGAAAAATTCGCCGGCCAAAGTTACTACGACCTGCTGGAAGTCATCGATAGAGGCGCCGGCATCATTTCCCGATGCCAGCGGATACGAAAAACAAAACTGGAAGAACAGGAAAAAAGAAAAGTCGACCTTGACGCCCAGCTGCAAAGGCATCTTCAGTTCTGGCAGGCATATCCCTACCAGAACTATTTCAACTCCTACCTGCAAACCCTGACCGAAATAAAAAAAACCCTGGCCGAGGCGCAGGTTCAGATTGCCCGGGAGAAAGGACAGGCCTTCAAGGCAGCTGCCAATCTGCTGGATCGGGCGGATATTTCCGTTACTTCGCTGCAGCAGATCCAGGAAAAAATGATGTGGACTCGAATCCTGCTGAACAGCTTGAAAATCTTTGTCAAAAATATTATGATCACCGAACTTGCCCTTTTTGTTGCAGGCTTCCTGATTTTTCTCATAGTGCCGATCCTTCTGCCCGGTGATCATACCAGCGGGTTAGGCAAAATTATCAGTGACCCTCTGCTGCGCAAGAAAAGCTTGCTTCTTTCCTCTTTTTTGCTTGCCCCCTTCGTGGCGATTGTCTGGACGGTCTGGAACATGAAGGATGAGCAATAAATTCTTTAAACATTTTTTGGGACAAAACAATGAGCCGTATTATCTGGGACGATTCATACAGTGTCGGGATCAAGGAAATCGATGAACAGCACAAACAGTGGATCGGCATCATCAACGAACTGCATGACAGTCTGATCGAGGGAAAGGAATTGACGGAAATCGGCCGAAAAAGCCTGCTGGCCATGGAAGAGTATGGGATTTTCCATTTTACCTTTGAAGAACGCTACATGGAAAAGATCGGCTATACGGATCTGCCCCATCACAAAAGGGAACATGAACATTTTCTTCAAGAGATTCGTCAAGTGATCCGTGACGAAGAGGCGGGACATCTTGTTTTGAATACCGAGATCATGGGCATGCTGATGAACTGGCTGACCCGGCATATCACGGGCAGCGACAAAAAATACAGCGCAACGGTGTAACCTGCCGTGCGAGCTTCACGGGCATTTTTTCCGGAGGCGCGTCGGAATTATTCCCCCACCACCCTGTTTCTCCCCTTTTGCTTGGCCTTATAAAGCCGGTTGTCCGCCAGGGTGACAAGACTGTTGGGGGTCATCTTCGCCACCTCGCCGGCCGCCGCCACGCCGACGGAAATGGTGATGGGGATCTTTTCCCCTTTAAATGAAAAGGCATGCGTCGCCACCGTTTTCCTGAGACGTTCGGCAAAATCCACCCCGCGCTTCGCATCCCCCTGACAGATGCCGTAGAACTCCTCGCCGCCATAACGCCCGACCTCATCCTCCTTGCGTTTCGTTGCCAGCATGACTTCGGCCATCTCCGCCAGAACGGCGTCCCCGGCCTGATGCCCATGAGTATCATTGACGGATTTAAAAAAATCAATATCCAGCATAAGAAAAGAAAAATCCTGGATATACCCCCGCTGCCACTCACCGGTCTTGACCTCAAGGATACGCTCCATGATCTTTCTCTTGGGCAACCCCGTCAGTTCATCAAAATATCCTATTTTCTCCAGAAGATCCTTTTGCTCCATCTCCTTGGTAACATCGGTAAGGCATCCCAGTGACAGGGAAATGCCATCCTCGTGATAGCGTTCAATCCTGCCCTGGTCTTTCAACCAGACCACCTTGCCGTTCGTCGGCAGAACCAGCTGATAGACCGCATCCACCTGACCTTTTTTCTGCACCTCCTGCCGCAGGTCAATCCGTCTGCCGGTCAGTTGCTGTCTGGTGAAAATTTCCTCCTGCACCGCGTCGTCGGAGGCGTAACGATACACCCGCTGATCAAGAATGGACTCGCGGAAAACCTTGGAAACATTGATGGAGTTGCAGCCCAGCAGATGCACAAATCCTGATCCGGCAAATTCATACCAGATGATCTTTTCGCCTTCATGCCAGGCGGCGAGATAGGGCATAAAGGGATAACCGCAACGATCAATGGCTTCCGAGGCGGCGATGATCTCCTGGACTCTTTCTTTCAGCATGACGCTGTAATCACCGAACAGAATGCGGCCGACATAGGCGGCGGGGGGTGACTGCTGGGGAGCGTGAGTCTTCATGATTTTCTTGTTTCGAGCCGTTTATACTTTTATTCGGAGTTTCCGGGCCAAGACAAAATTCCCCGTCACAAGAGAGGAGGCGCATTGCCGAAAACTCTCCAGGCAAGATAATAGTTTCTTCGATATGGTCTTTTTTATATAATGAACGGAATCATAAATAAAGAAATTTACCGTCATCGTGAACAAAAAAGGAAGTTGCAATGAAAACGCTTTTCCCCATCCCGGCACTTTTTTCCCTCTTCGCCCTGCCCGCCACGGCAAGCGGCGCCACAGACCGGGCCATAGACATCAATGAACTTGCCGCCACAGGCATGGGCTGGTTTTCCATCTTTCTTTTTGTCGGCGCCTATATCCTGGTCATTTTCGAAGAGCAGCTTCATCTGCGCAAAAGCAAACCAGTGCTTTTTGCCGCCGGTATCATCTGGATTCTGGTGGCCGTTACCTATGCACGCCTCGGCAATACCAGTCATGCGGAAGAGGCAATCCGGCATAATCTGCTCGAATACGCCGAGCTTTTTCTATTTCTGCTGGCCGCTATGACCTATATCAACTCCATGGATGAACGTCATATCTTTCAGACCCTGCGCAGCTGGCTGGTGAATCGGGGCTTTTCCCTGCGCAGCATTTTCTGGCTGACCGGCCTGCTCGCCTTTTTCATCTCCCCGGTGGCCGACAACCTGACCACCGCCCTGCTCATGGGCGCGGTGGCCATGGCCGTGGGCGGCACCAATCAGAAATTTGTCGTCCTTTCCTGTATCAACATCGTGGTGGCGGCCAACGCCGGCGGCGCATTCTCGCCATTCGGCGATATCACCACCCTGATGGTGTGGCAGAAGGGCAAGGTGCAATTCGCCGAATTTTTTGCCATCTTCCTGCCCTCGGTGGTGAACTGGCTGGTGCCGGCGCTGATAATGAATTTCTCCCTCGGCAAGGAGTCCCCCCAAACGGTGACCGTCAATTACACCATGAAACTCGGTGCCAAAAGAATCATCATGCTTTTTTTGCTGACCATCGCCACCGCGGTCTGCTTCCACAATTTTCTGCATCTTCCACCTGCGGCGGGAATGATGCTGGGTCTGGGCTACCTGGGCTTCTTTTCCTATTACCTGAAAAAAAAGGAGCAACGCCGTTACGATGTTGATGACAATCCCCTCGGCCACCAGGCGGATCGCACCAAACCCGTTGGTTTTGACCTGTTCGCGAAAGTGGCCCGGGCGGAATGGGACACCCTTATCTTTTTTTACGGGGTTATTCTCTGCGTGGGCGGCCTGTCCCAGTTCGGCTATATGGCCCTGCTCTCCGACTATCTCTACAATGATCTTGGGGCGACAACGGCCAATATCTCGGTGGGAGTGCTGTCCGCCATCCTTGACAATATTCCGGTGATGTTTGCCGTGCTCACCATGGATCCCACCATGTCCCACGGCCAGTGGCTGCTGGTCACCCTCACCGCGGGCGTCGGCGGCAGCCTCCTGTCAATCGGCTCGGCCGCGGGCGTTGCCCTGATGGGGGCGGCACGGGGAATTTACACCTTCAGCGCCCACCTGAAATGGACCCCCTTTATCGCCCTGGGCTATGCGGCCAGCATCTGGGTACATCTGCTCATCAACAGCAAGCTCATGTAATTTCCGCGGATTTTTTGGGCTTCTGCATTGAGGCCCACGAGGAAACAAAAACGCCTCATTTCCACGATGGGAAATGAGGCGTTTTTCGGCAGCGAACGTCCTGGCGGATTATCTTTTCACTGCCCGTTCAAGAATTTTGTAGGTACGCTCCACCATGTTGCGGGGTTCGATCATCAATCCGGCCTGGATCATGGCGTTATCAAAGATCTGCTCGACAATGCTGCGGGCAAAGGCCTCATCCGCCACCCGCAGGTCGGCAAGCCCTTTGATCAGGGGATGAGCGCCGTTGATCTCCAGATTCTTGCCGCCGATCTTGTGCTCCTGGTTGGTGGCCCGCATGACCCGCTCCATGCTGCTGGTGAAAAAACCGTCCGGATTCACGATCATCGCCGGGCTTTCCACCAGCCGTTTTGACACCGCCACCTCCTTGACCCGCTCACCCAGCACATCCTTCATCCATTTCGTCAGGGTTTGCAGGATCGGCTCATCAAGTGTCGCCGCCGTTTCGGCCTTTTCCTCTTTTTCCTCACCGCCGGTGGTCTCCGGCAGTTTCAGGTCGGCCCGGTCGGCGGAAACCAGCTTTTTGCCCTCGAACTCATTGAGATGGGTAAAAACAAAGTCGTCGATCGGCTCCATGGTATAGATGATTTCCACATCGCGTTGCTTGAAAACCTCGAAGTAGGGGCCGCTTTCGATGGCATGGCGGGTCGGTCCGTTGATGTAGTAAATTGCATCCTGCCCCTCCTTCATGCGCCCAACATAATCAGCCAGGGAAACAAGCTCGGCGTCGGCGGATTTGGAGGATTCAAACCGCAGCAGTTTGGCCAGGTCGTCCCGATGGGTATAATCGGTGGTTGCCCCTTCTTTCAAAAAAACACCGAAGGTGTTCCAGAATTTTTCATATTCCTCCGGCTCATTCTTGGCCTGGTCCTTGAGAAACTTCAGAAACCGGGTGGTGATGACCTTTTTCAGCTTGGCCACCAGGGCATTGTCCTGCAGGGCCTGGCGGGAAATGTTCAGGGGCAGGTCTTCACTGTCCACCACCCCTTTCAGGAAACGAAGCCACTCCGGCAGAATATTCTTGCTGTGCTGCTCAATGAGCACCTTCTGACAGTAGAGGCTGACCCCCGGCTCCATGCGACCGAAGCCCATCAGCTCGATATTGTCGCCCGGCACAAAAAGCAGCGACTTGATGGCCAGCGGCGCGTCGGCGCTGAAGTGGAAAGAGGAAAGCGGCTCATCAAAGGCATTGGCGATGAACTTATAAAACTCCGTGTATTCTTCCGCCTTGATGTCGTCCTTGCTTTTGGTCCACAGCGCCTGTACCGTGTTGACCTTTTCGCCTCCCACCTTGATGGGAAAGGAAACAAAATTGGAATACTGCTTGATGATGTGCTTGATTTTCGCCTCATCGGCGTAATCAAAGGCCTCATCCTGCAGCTCGACGATGATTTTCGTGCCGCGGTGCAGCCCCGGCGCCGGCGACAGGGTATAGCTGCCGGTGCCGTCCGACGCCCACTCGTATCCTTCCGCATCGACCCGATAGGAACGGGACTGAACCCGCACCCTTTTGGCAACCATGAAGGCCGAGTAAAAGCCGACGCCGAACTGACCGATCAGATTGACCTCTTTCTGCTTGGCCTGGTCAAGCTCGGTGAGAAACGTCTTGGAGCCCGAATGGGCGATGGTGCCCAGATTACGCTCAAGCTCCTCATGGGTCATGCCGATACCCGAATCGGTGATGGTCAGGGTGTGCTCTTTGTCGTTGACGCTGATCGTGATCTCAAGGCTTGCGTCAGGATCGAAAACCTCCTCTTCCAGCAGTTGCTGGTGACGGAATTTCTCCAAGGCATCCGCCGAGTTGGAGATAAGCTCCCGCAGGAAAATGTCCTTTTCGGTATACAGCGAGTGGATGACGATATCGAGCAGCTTTTTTACTTCAGCTTGAAATTCCTTCGTCTCTGTCTTGCCGGTCATAGAGATACTCCATTTTTCGAATTATTATTGCTGCGCAAATCGGTACGCATTCCAGTTGATCCTGTGAGCCGGGTGATGAAAGATTGCCCCGAGCCCGATGAAAATTGGTAACTGTTCAGGTGTTTGGCTATAGACTGAAGACGAGAGGGCTGCCTGTACTGCCTTATCGCATATTTTGTGACGGCTTTCCTTCAGCCTTCAACCTTCAGCCTTCAGCCTATCTCCCCGGATAGTTACGAAAATTGTTTTGAAAATAAGCACAATTCAGCCGCTGTCAACCCTGGACGCTCTGGCGGGGTTGTCATTTTTTTAAGTTGCATCACAGGTTGCCTGCTGGTATTATTTTCTATTTTTGGTCAGTCTGTCTTTCTAGATGCTGACTTTCTTACCAGAATACCAATCCGCCGGCTTTGCCGGTCCGACATGAAAGTTCCGCTGCTTTTTCTTTTCCGTTGCGGCTCTTTTTTTGTTTCTCGGGACGCTTTCCGATCCCGCGGCTATAAGGAGAACATACATGAGCATACGTGAAGACGCCCTGCAGAAAAAAATGACCCCCATTTTTGAGCAATGCGCCAAAAATGAAGGGATCTCCCCGGAGACCCTGATGCAAGGAGTGGCGCAGGGAGTCATTGCCATTCCGAAAAACAAACACCATGATTTCGAACGAATCATGGCAGTGGGCAAGGGCCTTTCCACCAAGGTCAACGCCAATATCGGCGCATCCCGCGACATGCCCGGCCTTGACCAGGAACTGGAAAAACTCTGCGTTTCCCTGAAAGCCGGGGCTGACACGGTCATGGATCTCAGCCTGGGGGAAAACCTCAATGAAGTGCGACGCGGCATCCTGGCGCGCTGTCCGGTGCCCCTGGGCACGGTTCCCGTCTACCAGACCGTTGCCGACGTGGTGGAGCGCCGGAAAAAGGAAATAGGCGAGGTCACCGTTGACCAGCTGCTTGACACTATCAGGCAGCAGGCGGAAGACGGCGTTGATTTCATGACCATCCACTGCGGCCTCACCCGGGACTCCCTGGTCAGGGTGAAAAATCATGAGCGCCTGATGGGAGTTGTCAGCCGGGGCGGCTCATTCACCATTGAATGGATGAGCTACAACAACAAGGAAAATCCCTTTTATGAGCATTTTGATAAAATTCTCGCCATTCTGAAAGAGCATGAAGTGACCATCAGCCTGGGCGACGGCTTGCGCCCCGGTTGCCTGGCCGACGCCACCGACCGGGGGCAGATCCAGGAACTCATCCATCTCGGCGAATTGACCCTGCGGGCCTGGGATGCCGGGGTGCAGGTCATTATCGAGGGACCAGGACACATGCCCATGGACCAGATCCAGGCCAACATGCTGCTGCAGAAACGTCTCTGCCACGGTGCTCCCTTTTACGTCCTCGGCCCCCTGGTCACCGATATCGCCCCGGGATACGACCATATCACCGGCGCCATCGGCGGTGCCATTGCCGCCGCGGCCGGTGCCGATTATCTTTGTTATGTGACGCCGGCCGAGCACCTCAAACTGCCCTCCGCCGACGACGTGCGGGAAGGGGTTATCGCCTCCCGCATCGCCGCTCATGCCGCCGATATCGCCAAGGGGATTCCCGGCGCGCTGGACAAGGATATTGCCATGGCCAAATGCCGCAACCGCCTCGACTGGAAAGGCCAGATTGAATTGTCCCTTGATCCGGAGAAGGCGTTGCGCTATCGTGAGGAAGGAAACTCTTACAAGGGAGATGCCTGCAGCATGTGCGGTTCCTACTGCGCCATCAAGGTATACAAAAAGGCCATATCTCCCGCCCGCTGCTCAAACGGATCAAAATAATTTCCTTGCGGAGGTCGTGTCATGGCTGATTTTCTATCGCCGGTGATGGATTTTATTAACTCTACCGAGCTGCTGGATCAAATACGTCAGGTTGATGTCAAGGGTTTGTTCACCAACCCCTGGTTCCTTGTTCCCTTTCTTGCCCAGATCGGCTGGTGGCTTTACAAGCAAGCGGTCAACAGCCTGGTCTGCACCGGCCTGGTCATCTGCGTCTGGTGGTTTTCCGGCAGCGAATATGCCCGCGGCATGGTGGTTGACGGCAATCTCCAGCTCGCCAAGGTTCTGCCGGTGGCAGGCATCGGGATCGGCGTGATTATGGTGTTGGTTTATCTCTTTTTTATCCGCTCCGATTGAACGTGTCCGCCCTTCTTGATATTTACTCCACCCTTTTTGATCATTTCGGTCCCCAGGGCTGGTGGCCAGCCCAAACCCCCTTTGAGGTGATGGTTGGGGCGGTGCTCACCCAGAATACCAACTGGAGCAACGTCAGCCGGGCCATCGACAACCTCAGGGCAGACGATCTTCTGTCGCCGGAGCGCCTGGCCGATCTTCCCCCGGAAACCCTGGCGGAAAAGATCCGTCCGTCCGGCTACTACAACCTCAAGGCCAGGCGGCTGAAAAACCTGCTTACCATGATCCGCCGTGAGGAACCGGCCGGCGATCTGGATCGTTTTTTTTCGCAGGACACCGGCCTGCTGCGGGAAAAACTGCTGTCGGTCAAGGGAATCGGCCAGGAAACAGCGGATTCCATCCTGCTGTATGCGGCGGGAAAGCCCCTCTTTGTCATTGACGCTTACACCTACCGTATCCTCACCCGCCATGGCCTGATCAGCGAAGAAACCGATTACGAAGCAATGCAAAGTCTGTTCATGGACAGCCTGCCCTTGGATGCCGATCTTTTTAACGAATACCACGCGCTTCTTGTCCGGCTCGGCAAGGAATTCTGCAAAAAAAGCAATCCGCGCTGCTCTGCCTGCCCACTTCGCCGCTTCCAGCCGTTGCTGATCGATACTCCTTAAAAATCTTGCCGAACCGCATCAACACCCCTTGCAGCCGGGAAACAGCGGATCAAAACAAATCATTTTCCAGAATCAGCGAGGAAAGGGCGATCATGCCGATTAGTTCCCCTTTGTCTTCAACCGGAGCCCGGCGAATCCCGGAATTAAATATCAACCGCGCCACATAGCGAATATCCATATCAGCCGGCACGGTGATAACCGGTTTTGTCATGATTTCATAGACATTGACCTCGTGCGAAGCACGGCCGGGAACAATCACCCCCCTGACAAGATCCTGCACAACAACAATTCCCCAGGCATCATCCGAATGTCTTTTTTTCACGATCAGCGCACTGAATTTACCGGCCCGCATCATGGCGGCTGCCTCCTTGGCGGTGGCCATGCCGTCAATATACCCCACCTCTTTGCGCATCACATCCCGCGCCCGAACAATTGCTCCTGAAAACATCTCTCCTCTCCCTTTGTCGTGTTCTTCATCCGGCTTGCCGCCGTGTTGTCCGACTCGCTTCTTCACTAATCCCTTCGCTGTTCTCCCCGGCTTTCAACCGATTTTCCGGCAGCCGGAACACCCGACGACGACACGTTAGAAATATTGATCCCGCACCTCTTTTTTGAACCGTTCCATCTGACTTTCCAGGCCGATAACGTGCTCCACCGGCAAAACAAAGGCGATGCCTGTTCCCGGTTCCCGAAACCGGCCCGCTTCGCCGATGGCCGCGAGAATATTCAGAACGATATGCTCTTCCACCAGAAACATGATGATGTCGGTCTGGGCCTCCAGGGTAAGGCCGAAAAATGTTTTTGCTTCGTGAATGCCGGTGCCCCGGGCCGGAATAACCGTGGCGCCGGTGGCGCCCGCCTTTTTGCCGGCGTCAACGATAGTGTCTGATATCTCCTGTTTGACGCTGGCCAGAATAACCTTAAAACGCATGAGAACCTCCTTAAGATAACGACTTTTTGCGTCGCCCGGCCAGCCACTGCCCGTACTGGGCATAGCCCAATACCGTTATAATGGGAAACAGACTGGCAAAGGCGATGAGACCAAAACCGTCCAGGGCCGGATTACGGCCGGGAACGGAGGAGGACAGACCCAGCCCGAGAGCGGCAACCAACGGCACCGTTACCGTCGACGTGGTCACCCCGCCGGAATCATAGGCCAGGGGAATGATGCTTTTCGGGGCAAAGAAGGTCTGCACGATGACAATCACATAGCCCACCAGAATATAGACATAAAGCGGCGTGCCGGTGACGATGCGAAAGGCGCCGAGACTGATGCCGACGGCCACGCCCACGGCCACGGTGATGCGCAAGCCCCATTGGCTGATGGTGCCGGCGGAGACCTCGTTGGCCTTGAAGGCCACGGCGATGAGCGACGGTTCGGCGACAGTGGTGGCAAAGCCGATCATGGCGGCAAAAAGATACACCCAGCCATAAGCCTTCCAGTCCGCCTGGAGAACCGGTTTATCGGCACCATAAAGAAAGGTGGGATCAGATAACTGCACGGCCATGATCTTGCCGAGGGGAAACAGGGCCTTTTCCAGCCCGGCAAGAAACAGGGCAAGGCCGACCACGACATACACCCCGCCGACAACCAGGCGGCGCAGATGGGGAATGGGCTGGCGCAGCACCAGCAGCTGAAAGCCGATAATCAGCAGAATTATGGGCAGAACATCCCGGAAAGTGGCAAGCAGTATCCGGACAAAATCCATGAAATAAACCATGCACATTTCCTGTCAGCGAAAAATAAGCAGCCCATACCCCATGACAAATATCATGGGCAGCAGGGAGGCAAAGGCGATAAGCCCGAAACCGTCCAGCAGCGGGCTTCTTCCCCTGATGGTGGAGGCAAGCCCCACCCCCAGGGCCGCCACCAGCGGCACAGTGACGGTGGAGGTGGTGACCCCCCCGGCATCATAGGCGATACCCACGATCGCCTCCGGGGCAACGATGGTCATCAGCATGACCACCACATAGCCGCCGATGATGAGATAGTGCACCGGCCAGCCTTTGAGGATGCGCAACACGCCGATCAGAATGGCCAGGCCCACGGAAAAAGCAACGGAAAGCCGCAACCCCAGGGCATAGCTCCGCAAAGGCCCTTCACCCGGGGCGATCAAGCCGGCATTACTTGCAATTTCAGCAGCTTCCCGGGAAACGGCGATCAACGCCGGCTCCGCAACCGTGGTGGCAAAGCCCAAGGCAAAGGCAAAAAACAGCAGCCAGAAAAGGCTCCCCTTGCGGGCCAGGGCATGAGCCATGGCCTCGCCAAGGGGAAAGAGCCCCATCTCCAGGCCCTGGATAAAGAGACTGAGGCCGGCCGCCACCAGCAAGGTTCCCCACAGCACCTCGGCCAGTTGCGGCAAAGGCTGGCGGATCACCGCCAGTTGAAAAAATGCGATTACCGCAATGATGGGCAACAGATCGGCAAAGGCATCCCGTAATTTTTTCAGGATAACCGTCGCAATTTTTCCAGCCGGCATCACCCGCATTTCATCCTATCCCCCCATAAACACCCATGCGGCATCACCTGACCCCATTGCACATTGCGGCTTTTTACTTCCCACGGCAAAAAAACTATAGCTGTTCTTTGCCGAAAAACACAATGATTATCAGCTGTTCGGCAAAAAAACTGTGCGGGAGCCCCCAGTGAACATGCTTGACCAGCCCGGCAAACCATTGTTAAATAGCCATTTTGCCGGATCCATTCAGGAAACGAGGGAGGACCATGTGCCGCGTTTCGGGTTATGTTGTCTCTTTGCGCAAGAACCGATAAAATTTCGTAGCTTTACCATGAAATCCCTGGTGCAGCTGGGAACGACTGAACGCTTGTCGAAAATTTCCGATGTCTGCCTGCATAACAGCCGCAGCCTGCTGCAGGCCCTTCATTTCTGCCGGGCCAACGGCATCGGCGCCTTCCGGGTGATGAGCCCTTTTCTGCCCAGGTACACCCATCCGGATGCGGGGTATACCATTGATACCTTGCCGGATGGCGAGGAAATTTCCCGCAACCTGGCCCTGGTCCGAAAATTCCGCGACACCCATGATATCCGGCTGAGTTTTCACCCGGATCAGTTTATTGTCCTTTCCTCTCCCCGGCGAGATGTCGTCGACAATGCCGTCCGAGAGCTTGACTACCAGGCCATGCTTGCGGAACTGATCGGCGCCGACGTGATCAACGTCCATGGCGGCGGCCATTATGGGGATCCCACCCTGGCCCTGAGCCGTTTCGCTGATAATTTCCGACGCCTGCCGGAGCGGGTGCAAAGCCGTCTTGCCCTGGAAAATGACGACAAAATTTACAGCGTCGTCGATCTGCTGCCTCTCTGCCGGCAACTCGGCATCCCCCTGATCTACGATGTTCACCATCACCGTTGCAACAACGACGGGCTCAGCGAAGAAGAGGCGACCAGGCGGACAATCCAGACCTGGGAACACGTCGGCAGGGAGCCCTATTTTCATCTCTCCTCGCCCAGAAACGGCTGGCGGCACGCCAATCCCCTGCCCCATGCCGATTATATCGATCTCGCTGATTTCCCCCCCTGCTGGCACGGCTTGACCGGCACAATCGATGTGGAGGCCAAGGCCAAGGAACTGGCCGTCATTGCCCTGCAACAAGCGCTGGCCGGGTGAGGCCCCGGCCCGGTCGTCACGAGCTGCCGGCGCCGCACAAAAGCTGCTCTGTCATGTCCCGTTCGTCCTGTCCAGCACCTCACGCACCTTGGTGCCCAAGGCCTGGATTGAAAACGGTTTCTGGATGAAATGCGCCCCTTCGTCCGCCACGCCGTGATGCAGGATGACGTCTCCCGTATAGCCGGACATGAACAGGCATCTGACTCCCGGCCGGAGAGCCATAAGATTCTGCGCCAGTTCCCGGCCGTTCATCTCGGGCATGACCACGTCGGTCATGAGCAGGTGGATTTCCCCCTGGTGTTCCCCGGCGATACGGAGAGCTTCACCCGGGGTTGCCGCAACCAGCACCTGATAGCCGAGGCTTTCAAGCACCTTTTGCACCATCTCGAGAATTTCCGCCTCATCCTCGGCCAGCAGGATGGTTTCATGCCCCTTCGCCACCGGCAGTGGAACGATTTCTTCCCGTATCTCTCCCGCCCCGGCGTGACGGGGCAGATAAATCTTGAAGGTTGAACCCTGCCCGGGCCGGCTCACGACGGAGATGAAGCCGTTATTCTGTTTGACGATGCCATAGACCGTGGCCAGTCCAAGGCCCGTGCCCTTACCCAGCTCCTTGGTGGTAAAAAACGGTTCAAAAATTTTGTCGATGGTTTGCCGGTCCATGCCGCAACCGTTGTCACTCACCGCCAGCAGCACATACTGGCCGGGTTGCGCGTCCGGATGGTCGGAGCACGACGCCTCGTCAATGATCGCATTGTTCGTTTCGATGGTTATTTTCCCGACGCCGCCAATGGCATCACGGGCATTGACGCAGAGGTTTGCCAGAATCTGGTCGATCTGGGAGGGATCAATCCGCACCGGCCAGAGCGCCTTGCCCGGCAGCCAGGCGAGATTGACATCCTCGCCGATGAGGCGGCGCAGGATTTTGAGCATCCCCTCCATGGTCGCGTTCAGGTCAAGAATCCGAGGGGCCACGGTCTGCTTGCGGGCAAAGGCCAGCAATTGCCGAGTCAGGCCGGCGGAACGACCGGCGGCCTTGAGGATCATCCGTAGATTGGCGTGCAGCGGGTGCGCCGGATCGATCTGCAACAGGGACAGTTCCGCATGTCCCATGATCACCCCCACCATGTTATTGAAATCGTGGGCTACCCCGCCGGCCAGACGGCCCACCGCCTCCATTTTCTGGGCCTGGCGAAACTGTTCTTCCAGCTTTCGTTTTTCCGTCACGTCGTTGAAGGTTTCAATGACCGACACCACTTGCCCGGCCTCGTCAAAGACCGGGAAGGATTTCAAGTCGACAAACTGCTTTGTTCCGTCAGCATTGGCATGCTCATGCGTGGCAAAATGCGGCGTACCGGCGGCAAAGGCCCTCTTCACCGGGCACTCCTCCCCCGTCTCAAAACAGGGCTGATCGACCCAGGGGACAACCGTATGGCACTGCCGACCGATCACCTCGTCCTCGGATGCCCGCACCATCGCGCAGAATGCCTTATTGGCGGAAAGAATCCGGTAATCCCGACTGACCACGATAAACCCCTCATCCACCGTGTCGAGCACAATGCGGGTGAACTCTTCACTTTGCCGAAGCAAGGCCTCCGCCTGCTTTCGTTCGGTGATGTCCTGCGCTGTGCCGACGGAACGCAGGGGTTTGCCTTCTCCGTCGCAATAGGTTTCACATCGCTCATGGACATATTTCACCCGGCCGTCGGCAAGCAGCAGGCGATGTTCGATGGAATAGGGGGTGCGGTGCGCCACCGATGTTCTGTAGGCCTGGTTCACCGCATCACGATCATCGGGGTGGACGACTTGCAGGAAGGCCTCGTAGGAGGCGGCAAAGCGGTTCCGGTCGATCTCGAAGATACGGAACAGCTCATCCGACCAGACAAGGCGGTTTGCGGGCAAATCGAGTTCCCAGCTGCCGATATGGGCGATACGCTGGGCCTCGGCCAGTTTGTTCTCGCTGTCTTGCAGATTGCGGTAAGCGAGCAGGCTGGTCAGGCTGTCGGTCAGTCTGTTGCCGATCTCATGGAAGAGCTGCCTCTCTCCCGCGGTCCAGATGCGCGGGCGGGAGCACTGGTGAAGCCCGAACATCCAAGGCGCACCGAATTTCGGTTGCACTGCCAGGTGGATGGCGGCTTGGATGCCGAAACGTTCGGTGCCGCGGCCCGGCATCGGATACTCCGCCCCCGCACCGAAACAGATCGGCCCGGGGGCGGCCAGGGCCATCCGCAACGCATCCGCCATGTCCGGTTCCATGGGGATATCGGCGGCAAGGCCCAGGGCGCCCGGGTACCTGGGCCGGGTCTGTTCCATGACGACGCGCAGGGAAGGCGCTTCCGGGTCACACGGATGCAGCAGCCAGGCCCGGTCACAGTCAAAGAGATCCAGCGCCGTATCGAGCACGTCGCCCAGCATCCGTTCAAGATCGTTTGTCCCCTGCAGAATGCGGGTGATCCGGTCCATGCTTTCAAAAAAACGAAGATGGTCCAGCCGTTCCTGCTCCGCCTGTTTGCGCGCGCTGATTTCCCGCACCAGGGCCAGGTTGTAGGCCCGGCCGTCATATTCAAAATAATTGGCATTGACCTCAACGGGAAAAATCCGCCCATCCCGCGCCTGATGGCGGCCTTCAAAGGTAAACGAGCCCCGGGTTTTCAGCTCCTGCCAGTGGTTCTGCCAGCGCGCCGCCGGAAAATCCGGGTCAACCTCGGAAACGCCCAGGCGAAGCAGCTCGTCACGGCGATATTCCAGGATACGACACGACTCTTCATTGACATAGTGGAAGCGTGCCTGTGCATCGATGAGAAAGGCCGCCTCATGCACGCTGTCCAGGGCAAAGCCCAGGAGGGCAATCCGCTGTTCCGCCTCTTTCCGGGCGATACGGGCGCGCAGCACGCCGATGCCGAAGGCCAGATCGCCGGCCAGTTCTTCCAGCAACCGTATCTCTTGCGACCGGAAGGCGCCGGACGTCGCGGCATATATATTCAAAACCCCGAAAACCTTTTCCTCCTCATTTCTAAGCGGCACGGCGATACTGGAGTGATAACCGCGCCGTAAGGCACTCGCCCGCCACACAGCCATGCGGGGGTCGGTTGCCATCTCCTGCACATGGATGATTGTCCCCTCGCGTATTGCTGTTCCGCTGGGGCCGCGCCCCTGCTCCGTGTCGGCCCAGGAGAAGATCGTCTCGTCGAGATAGCCTGCTTCAGCGCCGGCCCGGGCAACGGGGCGGATGGTTTTCGCTTCATCGTCCTCGGCATAGCCGACCCAGGCCATGGTGTAGCCGGCTTCCTCGCAGATAATACGGCAGATATCGTTAAGCAGCTGCTGTTCATCCTCGGCCCGCATGAGGATCTGGTTGCAGTTGCTGATGGCCTGCAGTTCGCGGTTCAGATTGCGCAGCTCCTCCTCGGCCCGCCGGCGGGCGGTGATGTCCCGCGCCACCGCATAAATGCGCCGGCCCGACGGAAATGCCCGCCATTCCATCCAGCGGTACGCACCGTTCCTGTGGCGGTAGCGGTTGATGAAGTTCAATACCTCCTTTTGCCCGGCAAGCTCGGCAAGCGCCTGTAGGGTCGGCTCCAGGTCATCGGCATGGACAAAATCAAGCAAAAGCCGCCCTTCGAGTTCGGCCACGGGAATACCGAGAGTTTCCTCCCACGCGGGGTTCAAACGGAGAAAACGGCCGTCAATGTCGGCAATGCACAAGAGATCCAGGGCATCGGTGAAGTAATGATCGAGTTCCTCCGTTTTTTCCCGTAATGCGGCTTCCTTTTCCGCGATCACATCCAGCATGTGATTGAATTCACGCGCCATGACCGCCGCCTCGTCGCTGCCGGCAAGGGTGGTGCGGGCCAGGCGGTTTCCCCCGCGCACCGCGGCGATTGTCTCCTGCACGGCATAAAGCCTGCGGGTGAGGCGCAGCCCCATGAACCAGGCAATGAGCGATCCGATACAAATTGCCGTCAGGGCATAAAAAATTCCGCTGCGGACGATTGCCGCAAGTTTGCGGCCCGCCGCCTTCTGACCGATGCCGACCCGAACCCAACCGACATGGCGGTCCGCCACCAGGGCAGGAGTGGCGACATCAACCAGGGCCGGGACCCCGGCAATCACCGTCTGGCGGATTTCCCGGGGCAGATCCTGCAGATAAAGTCCCTGTCGGGACCTGTCATTGCAGGCCAGCACACGACCTTCTTCATCCGCCAGAATAACGAAGAGAATTTCCGGATACCGGAGCTGGGCCTCGACAATCTCCTGCAGACCGGCGATGTCGGCGGAGGCAAGCCAGCCGGCGGCGGAAACGGCCAGGGTATGGGACAAGACGGTGGCCTCCTTGATCTGCTGCTCCAGGAGCATGCTGCGCTGACGCGCCGTGAGGTCGACGATGAAAAGGGCCATCATGACGGCATGCACTGCCGCCACCCCGACAATGAGCCGTCCGCGGAGCGTGTTGAACAGAAAGGCAAACAATCTCCGCATCATCGTTTCTCCACCGGCCGGACTTCTCTTTCAAAAAGGGAAACGAAACGGGCCACCACGTCGTAATCCCGGTCCGCGGCGGCCAGAAATCGAGTCGTTTCCATGCCGGCCAGGATCGCCTTTCCCTCTTCGGTTTCGTCAAGTTCAAGAAGAAGGACGCGGAGGTCTTCCCCAACCTGGAACGGGATGTCGTTGCGCACCATGACCGAATTGTTGACCAGTGATTCCGTTTCCCAGACAGGCTGCAATTCCGCGGCCTCGTGCGGATGTTCCTTTTGGAATGCCCGCCAGGGCGGCGGCCAGGTCGCGCCGGCGGCGCTCAGCCCGAGATAGACATTCATGATGGACGACTCCTGGGAGCCGACGTACCGATTGTCAATGTCGACCGTGACGTGAAGGCCATGGCGGTGGAGAAAGTACTGGGGCATGATGCAGGCAGCCAGGGCGGTGGGCGAGGGATAGCTCACCGCCTTGCCCTTCAGATCGGCTGGTCTGGTCAGACCGCTGTCCCGGCGGACCACGAAGATTCCCTTGAAATCATGGGGCTCTCCGGCCATGGCGATGACGCGGTAGCCGGCTTTCATGGCCTGCAGGGTCTGCCAGGGATTGGGAAGGAGAAATTCGGGTTTGCGGGTTCGGTATTTTTCTTCGAATTCGGCGTAATCCCGCGAGGTTTCAAGATCAAGGCGCATGCCATGCAGACGACCGTTCAGATGGTCCATCAGCGGCTGATACGCCTGGATGAGTTTGGCCGGATTATGGAGGGGATGCACCGTGAAATGATAAACCGGCAGTTTCGTGGATTGCGGCTTTGTACCGAATTGCGGCCCCCGGGGTTCCGCTTCCTGACGGCAGGCGATGGAGGTCCCGAAAAAAAACGCCAGCAAAAAAAACAGCAGCAGTTTCCGGAACATACTCATTCTCCATGGAGGCTGGGCAAGAGGTCGGGACGTCACCTTGTCGACGTTTTCCGCCGCCGCTCCGCACCCTGCTTTGACGCGCGCCGGGAGCGAAGCGTCCTTTATATTTCCCGCATGGTCCACCCTACCGCATTGTTTTACTTTTCGTCAATGGCGGAAAGAAAGTTCAACCCTCACAAATCGAGCATGGTGGTATCGCGGTTGAGGACCCGGCAGCCGTCATCCTCCACCACCCCCATGTTTTCCAGACGGATGCCGCCCCAGCCGGGCAGATAGACCCCCGGTTCAATGGTGATGATCATGCCGGTGTGCAGTTTTCTGCCGTTTCGCCGGTTCAGCGACGGCGCCTCGTGCACGGCAAGACCGACTCCGTGGCCCAGTCCGTGGCCGAAATTCTCCCCCAGGCCTGCCCGGCGGATGACATCCCGCGCCGCCCGATCCGCCTCCTTGCCGGTTATCCCGGCCCGTATGGCACTGGTCGCGGCAAGCTGGGCCTGCCGCACGATGCGAAACAGCGCCACCGTCTTTTCGTCCGGGGTTCCCAGCACCACGGTGCGAGTCATATCGGAACAGTAGCCATCCAGGATCAGTCCCATGTCAATGACGATCGGCTCTCCTTGCCGCAGGGGGCGGGGACCGGGCACGGCATGGGGCAGGGCGCCGTTGGGACCGCCGGCCACTATCGTCTCGAAACTCGGTCGTTCCGCCCCGTTGGCGCGCATGGCGTTTTCCAACCGCATGGCGACCTCCCGCTCCGTTTGTCCTGCGCGCAGCGTGGCAAAAACTTCCTGGAAAACCGCTTCATTCAGCTGCACCGATTTTTCTATTTTATCGATTTCTTCCCTTGTTTTGCGCACCCGCATTTTTTCCACCAGGCCGACGACGGGCAGTGCCTCGATCCCCATCCTGCCTGTCATATCAAGCAATTTGCTTGCGCTGGAATAGAGCACGGCATGGCTCTCAAAACCAAGCCGCTTGATGCCGAGATCCGGCAGCATTTTTTTGAGCAGGCCAAGCAATCCTTTTGAATAGAGAACAACCTCAAATCCAATTGCCTCTCCCCGGGCATGCAGTTCAAAACGCGAATCCGTAAACAGAAACGGCGTGCCCCGTCGCGGCACCAGGAGCACGCCGCTTGACTCGGCAATGGAGCTGTCGGTTGTACTGTAGCCGCTGAGATATCGCCTGTTCTCCGGCTGGCTGACCAGCAGTGCATCGATTTTTCGTCTCGTGAGCAAATTCCGCAATCTGCTTAATTTTTCCATATGGTTTCCACCTTGTTTGCTGAGAAACATCATTCTGATCGTCGTCACGTTCCGCCCAGACATTCATTCCTCATTAGCAATTTTTTCAGAAAATAACCACTGGACATTTGTCATGTGGTATGAACATACTTTTTTTATGGTGTTTTCCAATTTTTTGCGCGTGGGGGAAAAAGCATGATTTTCAGGGTTTTTGCCAAAAATGAGCTGGAAAATCTGTACGATATCCTTGCCGTCAACCATGTGGTGGGACCACGGGAAAAGGGTACCGACAAAAACGGCAACACCCTCTTTGATTTTGATTTCATCTATGATTTCAAGGAATTACGCCTCGATTTTCCCGCCACCATCCATTCACTCAAGCGGTTCGTGCTTCCTCCCACGGAAAACCTCTGCACCTTCACCCTGCAGCATGACCGCTGGCGGAAAAACATCGACCTCAACGCCTACAAACCGATTGTCTATTTCGGTCTGCACGCCTGCGACATCAACGCCTTGAACAAGCTGGACAAGGTCTTGTCCGGCAATCTCTATCCGGACCCTTTTTATACGGCAAAACGAAAAAACATGTTCATTATCGGTATCCACTGCACCACCCCCCAGCCCTTCTGCTTCTGCCGTTCCATGGGTACGGACAGCGCCCTGCACGGCTTTGACATGTTCCTCACCGACCTGGGTGACGACTATTTTGCCGAGATCCTCTCCGCCCGGGCCTTTGAGTGCATGAAGGCCCTGTCGGGCCGGGAGCCGAAAAAAAACGACCACCAGCGCTTCCTTGAGGTGCATCAGGAAAAGATCCGCCGTTTCACCTGCCGGGTGGACACCACCGACCTGACCAAGATCCTGGATCTGGAATTCCAGGCCGACGTCTGGAAAGAATGGGGCGACAAATGTCTTTCCTGCGGAACCTGCGCCGGCGTCTGCCCCACCTGCTATTGTTACGGCATTGAAGAAAACGTCGATCTTGATCTGGTGGGTGCCGTCAAGACCAGGCATCTCCACTCCTGCAACCTGATTGATTTCGCCGAAGTGGCGGGCGGCCACAATTTCCGGCCGGAAAGCTATGTCCGGCTGAAGTACCGTTACTACCACAAACACCGGGGATTCGTGGAGGCCTTTGAGGAATCCCTCTGCGTCGGCTGCGGCCGCTGCGGCGAGTCGTGCCTGGCCGGCATCACGGTGCCCGAGGTAATCGCCAGCGTGCGCGGCAATGGAGAACATCATGGATAGACTGCCCTTTGTCGACGTGCTTGCCGGCAAGAAAAATTATTTCCGCCGGGAAGACCTGACCAGCTTCGAGTACAGCTACCAGGCGGAAATCACCAATGTTTATCCGTTGACCAAAAGCGAAAAACTGTATCAGATCCAGATCGTTGATCCGGAAGAGCGGAGCAGGTTTTCCTTCAAGCCGGGACAGTTTGTCATGCTCGAACTGCCCGGTATCGGCGAAGCCCCCTTTTCCATCTCTTCCTCGCCCATCCGCCACGGCGATATCGAGCTGTGCATCAGAAACGTCGGCAACCTCACCGATTTTCTCACCCTGGTTCCCCGCGGCACCAGGGTGGGGATCAGCGGCCCTTTCGGTACCTGCTTTCCCCTGGAACAGATGCACGGCCATGATATCCTGCTGATCGCCGGCGGTCTCGGCCTTGTGCCCCTGCGGGCACCGCTTTTTGCCGTCCTGGAAAACCGCAGTCATTACGGCAGGATCGATGTTATTTACGGCGCCCGCAATCCCTCGGAGCTGCTTTTTACCTATCAATACGACATGTGGCGCCAGTTTGACATCAACCTGAGCATCATCGTTGACGAGCCGGATGCTTCCTGGCAAGGGCCGGTGGGCCGCATTACCTCGATCCTCGAAAAACGGATCGCCACAACCCCCAACTTGAGCAAAAACAGCTACGCCATAGTCTGCGGCCCGCCGGTCATGTTCAAATTCGTCTGCGACATGCTGATCGGCGCCCAGCTTCCCATGCAGAAAATTTTTGTTTCCCTGGAGAGACGAATGCACTGCGGCAGGGGAAAATGCTGCCGGTGCAACATCGGTTCCACTTACACCTGCATTGAAGGACCGGTGTTTGATTACTGGTCGGTAATGAATCTGAAAGAGGCTATCTGATGCAAGGCGACCGTACCTATTTAGGTGTTCCGATCAGAAAGCCCAGGGCCGCATTTTTCGAATTCACCTCCTGCGAGGGCTGCCAGCTGCAGATGCTCAACAACGAGGCGAGTCTTCTTGATTTTCTCGGCCTGCTGGAGATCGTCAATTTCCGCGAGGCCATGAGCGAGCAAAGCGATGTCTACGAAATCGCCTTTGTCGAGGGCAGCATCAGCCGGGCGGACGAGGAGGAGATGCTGAAAAAGATTCGCGCCCAGGCGAAAACCCTGGTGGCGGTGGGCTCATGCGCCTGTTTCGGCGGCGTCAATCAGCTCAAAAACCGCTTTGACGACCTGGACTGGGTGAAAAAAGAGGTGTACGGCGACAACCCCGTCGACACCCGGCCGGTGCAGCCCCTGTCCGCCATTGTCCCGGTTGATCTGCATATTTACGGCTGCCCGATAAAAAAAGAAGAAGTGGAAAAGATCGTCACCAATTTTGTCCTGGGCAAGGCCGTTCACCAGCCGAAATACCCGGTCTGCATGGAGTGCAAGGCCAACCACAATATCTGCCTCTTTGACCTGGGCGAGCCCTGCCTGGGGCCGGTCACCAGGGCGGGATGCGACGCCTGGTGCCCCGGCAACCGGCTCGGCTGCTGGGGCTGCAGGGGACCGGCGGAAGAGGCCAATGTCGGCCGGCTCGCGCAAATCATGAAAGAGCACGGTTTTTCCCGGCAACAGATGATTGACCGGCTGGAGTGTTTCGGCGGCTTTTCCGCCCATGTCCGCGAGTTGAAACAAGGCACCTGATTTTTCGAGGAAACAATGAAACTGACCTGCAACATCAAAGTCAATCACCTGACCAGGGTTGAAGGACACGGCAATATCCGCATCAGGATCAAGGACGGCCGGGTGGAAGAGGCCGGCTGGGACGTGGTCGAGACGCCCCGCTTCTTTGAGGCCATGCTGGTCGGCAAGGCATGGGAAAACGCCCCCTATATCTGCGGCAGGATCTGCGGCATCTGCTCCATCGGTCACACCCTGGCAAGCATCCGGGCGGTTGAAAACGCCTTCGGGATTGTCCCGGACCGGCAGACAGACGCGTTGCGGCTCCTGCTCAAACACATGGAAACCCTGCAAAGCCATCTGCTGCATCTTTATTTTCTCGTTGCCCCCGACTTTCTCGGCCTGGGCAGCGTTCTGCCTTTGATTGAGAGCCACCCGGAGGTGGTGCAGCGGGCCACCCGCCTGAAACTTCTGGCCAACGACGCCTGCGATCTTATCGGCGGACGCCGGCTGCATCCCACCCGCACCGTGGTGGGCGGCTTTACCATGCTGCCGGAAAAATCACAGCTTGCCGGTCTCAAATCACGCCTTGAGGCCGCTGTTGCCGATCTCGCCGCAACAGCGCGCCTTTTTCAGACCTTCAGCCTGCCCGCGTTCAGCCGGGAAACGGAATTTGTCTCGCTGCAGGGGGAAAACCGCTATCCCTTTCTCGGCGGCAACCTGCTGTCAAGCGACGGAGTAGTCGCCAAGGAAGCGGATTACCGGCTGATGACCAATGAATATGTGGTCGACCATTCAACCTCGAAATGGAGCAGGCTGTCCCGGGGGTCATTTGCGGTGGGGGCACTGGCCAGGGTCAACAACAATTTTTCCCTGCTACACCCGAAGGCCAGGGAAACAGCGGACGCCTTCCGGCTCACGCCGATCAATCACAATCCCTTCATGAACAATATCGCCCAGCTGGTGGAGTGCGTGCACGTGGTGTACGACTCGATCGCTTTGCTCGAAGAGCTGCTGGACGCAAGCCGACAGGAACCTCGGCAGCCCGTCCTGCCGAGGGAGGGACGGGGAGTGGGGGCGGTGGAGGTGCCGCGGGGCATCCTGTACCACTTTTATGAATTTGATGAAGAGGGGAAAATTATCAAGGCGGACTGCGTTATTCCCACCAGCCAGAACAACGCCAATATCCATTATGATTTGATCGAACTGGCCCGGCAGGCCGCCTCCCAAGGCAAAAAAGACAACGAGATCAAGCTGCTCGCCGAAATGCTGGTGCGGGCCTATGATCCGTGCATTTCCTGCTCAGTCCATTGACAGGCTGAAATTTACTTTTCTGTCATAAAGGCCGTGATACAGCGCCTGCACCGCGGCAAGAATATCAGGCGCGGACAGGACGAGCTTCACCGTCATGCGGTCCTTTGCCGGGGGCAAAGGGGTCAGACGGCCTGCTCCAAACCCCTCGCCCCATTGCCGCACCAGCTCTTCCAGCTCGCTCCAGTTGACCGCCACTGCGTCGGCATCTTTTTCCAGCACAAGTTGCGCCTGCCGTGCGGCAAGGGCATCAGGCGGAAAGCAATTTGCCGATGTATTCCTTATACTGGCTGACGGCCCGTCCGTACTGTTCATTCAATTCCACCTTAATCCGCTGCCATTCCTCGGCGAATTTGGGATGCTGGGAAGGCTGGAGCTTCATCTTCATGCCGGTCTGCTGCGCCAGTGTCTTTTCCATCATGGCCATCTGCTGGGCGAACTGTTCCTCAAGTTGCGCCTTGAGTTGGTCCTTATGGGACTGATAGCGATCCAAAATGGATTTCATTTCCGGAAAAACCGGCGCCAGCTCTGCAACTCCGCTTGCCAGGGCCATAAGCCCCTGCATGGCTTTGTTCGCATTGGCCTGTTCCGCGGCATCACGCGGCAAAAAGATATTACGCAACAGGGCGGCAACCATGCCCTTCCTTATGTGAGTCAAGGCCTCGTTCTCCGCATCGGCCAAGGCCGCAACAAGATCAACCTCCTCGCCGCGCATGTAGGAAGCGGCAAGACGCATTCCCTCTTTTTCTTTTTCTTCACCGCTGAATTTCGCGGATGAGGCCTCCGCCTCCAGGCGGGCGGCCCGTTCAAGCACCATTTCCAAAGTACTGCGTATTTCAGCCATATTTTTTGTCCGTCAAAAAATTTGATGTGTTTCATTCATGATTCAGAGTCCCTTCCATTCTCCCCCTTTTCTGCTGCCTAGTGTAATCATTGCAGGGGCACTTTGCGATAAAATTTATCGGTCCGTGCAAAAGACACCACTTTTGCGTTGCTTATTTTTTTAAGGGAGGTAGAGTTTTCCTGCACTGTATTTTTACGCTTCACCAAAAGAAACGTCCCGCCTCTCCCATTCATCACCAACCCGTGATAAGGCTTTCCATGATCGCAACCCGAATAAAATTTCATCTGGCCCTTGCTCTTTTTACCTGCCTTTTCCTGCTGTCCGGCATGATCCCGGCGCAGGCGGAAAAAGGGGACATCACGGTCGCCATGTCCGCGGAAACGCTGCTGCAGACCATCCGCGGCGCCCTGCCGATACCCATTGACGCCCAAAGCCGACATATGTCGGGAAATCTTTTCGTCGATTCCCTGGACAATCTTCAGGTCAGGGATCAATCAATCTTCCTGCAGGGGGTGGTGGCGGGCCGTGATCTGGTCATGAACACGAATTTGGGGGGCCAGGATTTCTCCATGAAGCTCGGCAGCATGCGGCTGCCGGTGACCTGCGAACTTTTTCTCCGCTTCGACAAACAGCAAAAAAATCTGTTTATCACCCCGAAATTTCCCGAACCAAACAAAAAAGAAGAGGAAAATCCCGCCGCGATCCTTTTCCCCCTGCTGACCTCCTTCGGCGGCAAGGAATATATGGTTGAATTTGACTCCATTCAACCATATCTTATGAAGTCCGCAACAAATGATCCTTCCGTCACCATGGAACCGATCGATATCCACACCGCTGACGGAGTGCTGGTGGTGACGATGCGCCCCAAGGTCTTATAAAGTCGGGCTTCGTTGATTGACAAACCCGGACGCCTATTTTAAAATCGAAAGAACATCAATGGAGGCAAACAATTGGATGTTCACACTGAAACAAAAAAAAACAAACAGGTTCCTCATAAAAAATGTGTGCGAATTGCCTGCCCGAACTGCGGCAATGACCATGATTTCGTCGAAGTAGCCGATGGCGTGATCCTGACGACCCACTATGTGCAGAACAGCGACTGCAGCTTCAGTCAGGACGGAGATGAATCACAGATTCTCGGTGAAATCCGTTTTTTCTGCGGTGAATGCAATAGTGATCTGACCCGCTTTCATCAGCGGTTTCTGGAAATGCTCTTTTAATGCGGCCAGGCGATACCCCGCGTATTTACACCACCAACCTGGATATTCGTCGGGAATTTGCCGATCTGCGGGCCGGAGACGTTTTCATCGGCCGCCTGCGCCTGAAAGCGACCGAGGAATCGCTGCTTGTCGACCTGCTTGACCGCGGCATCCTCCTTTTTCCCTCGGCCCTGAGCCAACTCCTGTGTCGCTCAAAAACCATGCAGGCCCGGGTTTATGCCCCGGAGATGCTGCCCCATACCGTTGCGGTTCACGATCAGCATGACATGCTGGAAACGGTGAACCTCTACCAGCGGCACAATATCACCCGACTGGTAACCAAACATGACCGGAAAAACGCCGGAATGGGCATCCACCTGTGGCGGGATGTTGAGGAAGTTTTCAGCCACAGCTCGCTCGGTTCCCTGCCCTTTCCCTTTGTCGTCCAGCCGTTTGTCGAAAACAGCCGGGACATCCGCGTCATTATGCTGGGGGACTACAGGGAATCATATATCCGCAGCAACCCGCACAATTTCAGAAACAACCTGCACTGCGGCGGAAAAAGCACTCCCTGCCGATTGACCGAGCAACAGCTCACCCTCTGCCGGCGTGTCATGGAGCGGGGCAAATTTCCTTATGCCCACCTTGATCTCATGGTGCCGGCAACAGGCGAAACCTATCTGGCCGAGATTAATTTACGGGGGGGAATCAGGGGGGCGCGGATCAGCCCGGCAGAGTACCTGCGGCAAGTGGACATAATCCACCGGAGATATCTGTCGGAAAAAAGCGGCAAATCAACCGCGTTCCCCGAAGAAAAGAACAGCGAAACCTAAAAAGACTCGCACGGACAGGGGCATATTTTTCGATGCAGGGTGGGCAGCCCCCAGGCAATGCCGAACTCTTTCCAAAAAAAAAGAGGAAAGCGGATTTTACATCCGCTTTCCTCTTTAAATCCTGCAACAGTGCGAGACTGTTTAAAACAGTATCATACACATCCGGTCGGTTTCGGCAAACCAGCCATTTTACAGGCTCCTTTACCAGGTCCTGACGGGAACAGCTCGTAGATTCTTTTCAGCGGGTAACCGGTGGTTTTGGACAGAATACGAACCATCGGGGCAATACCGTTTTTCTTGTAGTAGTCCTGAAGAGCGTTGATAACTTTCCAATGCTCGTCGGTCAGATCGCTGATACCCTCAAGGCTCTTTACGTACTCAACCCAGCCCTCGTTCCACTCTTCCATACCTTTGGTCAGGAAGCCGTCCTCATCAACATCGTAGCTATGACCTGCATGCTCAATAGTCGCCATTTTATTCCTCCTTTTGAAGATTGTACTTATTTGCTTAACACAACTTTTTAAGCAAGATTAACTTTCCTCCACTGATAAATGAGACTTCTTAATCGAAGAAAACCCATTTGTCAAGAACGCAAACAACGATTTTTTCTTTTTATGTATGAGTGCTCATTCATTTTAATTGCATCCTTTGCCGTCGCCGGTTTTCAGCCATGTCGAAAACCGGCGACCCAGCCCGCCTGCCCATGCCGGGCACGGAAAATCAGCGTATTTTGTTATAGTATTCCTGCAGATCCCGGTGAATAAACTTCCGTATTTTGTTCAGGTTTCTCCGGTGCCCGGCGCCAAGTTCGCCAAGACCCGCCCTGGAAAGCAACGAGGCCGCCTTTTTTCCCACCTTGAGCCAGAGACTTTTTTTGTAACTGGTGTCAAGCACAACCAGATCATTCATATTCGCCAGAGAACTTTTCACCAGTCGCGGGAAGCTCCACCTGCTGAACCAGAGCCAGGTAAGGAAACAAATTACGGCAACTCCGGTCAGCGGGAAAAGGAAGTGCTGCGCAGCGACGGTGCCGTTCATGACGGCAATCAGCAACGGTTCATCCGGGACGCCGGTCACGGCCTTTGAAATCGAGTCGGTGAGAAAGAAAGCGGCACCGGCGGCAAGGGCGGCAAGCTTGATCTGCCCATAAAGTATTGTCCGGCCGCGTCTGCCGAAGGAATCCATGGCCTCGCTGATCAGCAGCAGCTCATTGGCCTGGCGGTCAATATCCTGCAGGATATGGTTGAGCCTGAAACCCGGAGCGGAAAGGATCTTTTTTTTCAGCACCTCCCGTTCCTCCTTCCAAACGGCAAGAATCTCCGAAGGCTCGGCTTCCCCGGCGGCATAGGTCACGAAAATTCGCGGAATGTCCTTGCGCCCCGTCATCTGGGAAAGGTTCCAGCACAGGGTGCCGTAGGACCGCACCAGATCGCTCAGGTTATCACATTCATCGATCCTGCTCATGACAAAAACGATGCGATCTTCTCCGGATGTCTCCGGCAAGGTGCTTCTGATGGCGGTATAGGTTTCGCTGATGGTGCCGGCCTTATGGGGATCAAACATGAGCACCACGAGATCGGCCAGCTTGGCAAACTCACCCAGCACCGCGAGATAATCGTAGCCGCGGTCCTTTTCCGTCACCGCATCGAGCATCCCCGGACTGTCGATAATGGCCATGTTTTCCAAAAAAGGCAGGGTTACCTTTTTCAGCCGGAAATGGGAAATAAACTGTTCGCCGAAGGATTTGAACCTGGCGAAGGGCAGCGTGTCATCATTGACCAGGGTGGAACCGGGAATAACCGGCTCACCATCCTCCCGGCCGTGGGAGGTGATGATGGTGAATGAATCGTCAGTGGGGGCCTGGCCGGTCCGTTGCAGCTCCCGGCCGAGAATCTCGTTAATCAGGGTGGATTTGCCGGAGGAATAGTTGCCGATCACCAGCACCATCGGTTTCCATTTGAGGATGGAATCAAGATCGCCGTAATCGAGCCCGTAACGGTCAAAAAAGGGCATCAGCTTGTTGCGAACCTGTTGCTGCAACTCCGCCTGTAATTTTTTCTCGTCCATATTCTTTATCCGCAATACCAGTGAACCGATTGCGCACGGGTCATACGCTAATGGTTTCTTCGATAAAAATGCGTCCCTCGGCAAGGTTGTCGGCAATGGCGCGCCGGCGTCATCGGCAACCAGGCTCTTACCATTAACAGAAACGGGAGAAAATGACATTGAAAATATGGGCAGCAAAACGAATGAGGCCTCAGCCGATGATAACCTCATTGTTCAGCTCGTTTTCATCGTCCGGCTTGACCGGAAAATGGGCGGCAAGGATTTCCCCGACATGCAGAATTTCCCGGCAGAGAAGCTCGGCGGCTCTGCCGCTCTTGAAGCCTGCGGCAACGGCAGCGGCATACTCCTGGAGTGTTTCCTGACTGATCTTGGCATAGATTCCCTTGTCGGCCAGAACCCACACCTTGTGTTCAAAAAGGGAAACGAAAAACAGCACTCCGCTTTCATCCCGGGTTTTGTAAAGTCCCTTTTCATAAAAGGCGGTGAGCGCCCTGTCCTTCACCTGCTCCTCCAGGCGGGCATCCGGGGTAAAAAACCTTTTGATTGCCGGCAGATAGTTGACAAGCCAACCGCACACCAGGGCGGACGGCAGAAAAAAAGAAAGAAAAATCCACAGGGAGTCTCCCCACAACAACTCGGTCAGTCCAAGCGCGGCCAGACCTCCCAGAAAAATCCCGGCCGACAGCTGCCCTTCCGGATAGGAATCGCTTGCATCAACCACCATGACCGCCACTTCACCCGATGTTTTAATTTCCACCCGGCGGACAGCCTCGGCTATCGTCTCTTTTTCCGCTTCTGAAAAAAACGTCTCAGCCTTCATTCTACCACCCTCCGGACGCACCGCCGCCGCCAAAACCACCCCCGCCGAACCCCCCGAAGCCGCCGCCGCGGCCGCCGAGGCCTCCCCCCATGCCGCCGCCGTAATAAACCAGCCCGCTGCGAAAAAATCCGCTGAGAAGAAACGGCAGCAACCAGCCCGCCAAGGCGCCGATCGGCATCAGAAAAAGGAGAAACAGGATGCTGAGCGAGGGCAGCAGGCCGAAGAGAAAACCCAGGGGGAAAAGAAGCCCGCCGACAACCACCCCCAGCGGACGCCAGATATTGCCGAGAAATGCGGCGAAAAAAAAGCCCATGACAACGAATTTGAAAAAGGGGGAGGCCTCTTCGCCCTGACCAACCCTTCTGCCCTCCGCCTTGAATTCGCCGCGGGTGGCCTGAACAATCGCGGCAAGACCCGCTTCAAAACCCTGGTCAAAACGGCCCGCCTTGAAGGAAGGAGTGATAATCCGGTCAATGATGCGGCCGCTGAGCAGATCGGTCAGCACCGGCTCCAGGCCTCGGCCCACCTCGATTCGCACCTTGCGCTCATCGCGGGCCACCAAAAGAAGAACGCCGTTGTCCTTGCCCTTCCGCCCCACCTGCCAGCGGTCAACCGTTCTGATGCTGAATTCCTCCAGGGAATCCCCCTGCAGGGAGGGGACGGTCAACACGGCGATCTGGGTGGAATCGGTCAGGTCAAAGGACTGCAATGCCCGCTCAAGCCGCACCTCGACCTGCGGCGATATCATATCGGCATAATCATTGACATAGCCCTTGTACGGAGGAACCTCCAGGGCGAAAGCGGGCCGCGCCATGCCAAGCAGGACGGCCCAGCAAAGCATCAGCACCCCGATGCGCCCCGTCCATCCTCTTTTGCCGTCAACAGGTGTGTGCACTTTTTCCCCTTCCAGACCGGCGCATTTGTTAAAAAGAGACCTTCGGCGCTTGCTCCGCCCCAGCCTCGGCCTTGAACGGTTCCCGCCGGGGCAGCTTCAACAGAAAATTATTGGTCAGGTTGCTGGGAAAGGTGCGGATCGAGGTGTTAAAGACCCTCACCGCGTCATTATAGCGCACCCTGGCGACATTGATCCTGTTTTCCGTGCCCTCGAGCTGATGCTGCAGGTCGAGAAAATTCTGGTTGGCCTTCAGGTCGGGATAACGCTCCACCACCACCATCAAGCGGGAAAGGGCTGAACTGAGCCCGCCCTGGGCCTGCTGGAAACGGGTAAAACTCTCCTGATCATTGATCACATCGCTGCCGAGCCGCAGCTTGCCCACTTCGGCCCGGGCCTCGGTGACCGCGATCAGGGTTTCCTGCTCATGGGCCGCATATCCCTTCACCACCTCCACCAGATTGGGAATGAGATCGGCCCGCCGCTGGTAGGCGGCCTCCACGTCACCCCAGGCCGCGATCACCCCTTCATCGTTTTCCTGGATGGTATTGTAGCCGCAGCCGGATAAACCCATGCCCAGCAACAAAAACAAAGAAATCAACAAAGCAGTTCGTTTCATAACACACCTCTTCCTCACATGTATTTGTTCATTTGGAATGCAATAATCAATGGTTTGGCAGAACATCCTTGCAATACATTATTTTTTCACAGCCCGCCTTCACGGGACAAACGCTCTGTACTTCTTGACAAAATCCACCGGTTTATAGCTGAGCTTGGCCTGCCGCAATCCCGGGTTCCCCAGATCCTGCTCCCGGTTAACGGTTTCATAGTGTTCCGGCAGGATGGAAGCAAAGGCCTGGTTGACAAACTGCCAGAGTCCCTTGTATTCAGCCACCGCCTTTTCAAAATGGATGGCAAAACTCCTGCCCCGCATCAGCTCCTCCCCCAGGGAGTAGGCAACCGGCCGATCGTCAACATAGTAAATGCCGCCGCACAACTGCAGCTCCTCCGCCCTTTCCAGCCCCTCCCGGGCGGCAAGGTAGTCACCGGCATCATCCCGCCCCTGCCGCCACTCCTCCAGAATCCGCAGGGCATCCGGCATGTACTCCGCAAGCAACGGCTTGCCCTCATACGAATAATTGCTCAAAAAAGCCTTGATCAGATTCCGCTTGCTGTGAAATTTGCCGCCGGTCAGTTCCGCCAGATCGCGGCGCAGGTAAAGATAATCAAAGTTATCACGATCTTCGGAAATATTGTAGCCCATTTCCTTTAAGCGTGTCGCCTGAGAATCCGACACGCACTTCATCATCCCGAACGCGGCAAACAGCGCCCGCAGGGTGTGGGTTTCCGGGAGGCCGAAGGGGAGCATGAAAAAAGGGTTGCCCGTGTCCGATCCGCTCAGCAGGATGGTCCCGTCGGCAAGCCGTGCGATCCGGTATCCGTGGGCTGCCCGAAAGAGATAGATATTGGCGAAGGTAAACTCCGATATGCCATCCGGCAACTGCTGAAAGAGCGGGTGCAGCAGGTCGCGCATCGCCAGGCCAAGCTCGGCGGAATCGGGGTAGGGAGGTATCATGGACGCATGGTCTCCATGGATAAAGAGCGTTCAGGGCCAATGAAAAGAAGCAGGGTTGTCGGCGAATCAGCCATTTTTTTCTGTACTTCCCGGAAAAATTAAAGGATACCTTTATGCAGAAGGCTGGACAGGGTTCATTTTATGGTTCGGCATGAACCAAAGTCCAAAAAGGAGATCTTTATAATAAAACCGCTGCCCATCCTTTGTCCATCCTTTTTCAACCAGGCACGAAAAGGACGGCGGACAGGCCGCGGAATCACCATACATTGACACGGAGAGTGCTGATGGCGGAAGAAAAAACATCCAGGCTGTTTCTGCTTGCCGCGACCATTGCCTACATCCTCATCGGGGTGGAGATCATCATTATGATATCTCCCTTTGCCCTCTATTTTTACTCGGTCTACGGGCCGATCCTCGATTTTTTCTCATCCACGCCGCTTCTGAGCTGGACCACCGAATTTTTCCTGCCGCACATGACCTTTCCGGATGACCCGGCAATTGTCGCCCTTTCCTCTCTGCAACTGCTGCTGCCTGTCGGCCTGCTGCTTTTCTTTTCCGCCGCAGTCCCGCTTTACTACGGCCGCTTTACCAACAAAGGCGTGGTACGGATGAGTTTTTACTCAAAAATACGACATCCGCAATATCTCTTTCTGGCCATCTCCGGATTCGGCCTTCTTCTTTACTGGCCTCGCTTCATTATCCTCATCATGTATGTGACCATGCTCTTCATCTACTACCTGCTTGCCCGCAATGAGGAATGGCGGATGAAGCAGGAAGCCCCGGCAGGCTATGAGGAGTACATGAAAAAGACCCCCATGTTTCTGCCGGGTGAACCGGGGGGCAGAATCCACTCCCTGCTTCTCGGCTGGATCAAGCCGAAATGGCTCGGCATTCTCGCCCTCTACTGCCTTGTCCTTGTGCTTTCCGTGGGAACGGCCATGGGAATCAGGGAGTATACCGTCAGCAGGCTCCCCCTTGTCACGACCGACACAATGACCCTTCTGCCGGTGTTTCCACGTCCGGCTGATGAAGTCAAAAAATTGTACCGGGCGATTCTCTCCTCCGCCGAGGCGGGACCGATTCTGCGGGAAAACAGGGCCGCACACCTTGCCTATATTTTCCCGGCTGATTTTTTTCTGACGGCACTGGTCACCGACGAGGACCGTCGCTTCTCCGATGATATCATTGAGCGCTTTCCGGAGGTTCTTGAGTGGCACCAGCATAAGTTCAGCGGCGGCTTGGGGAAATTCTTCAGGATTTTCTATAATTTCTTCAAAACCCTGGGATCCGTGGAAACAAACTATGACGTCGAACGTTTTGTTTTTGTGTCGGTGCAGGACGAAAAAGGAAAATTGGCGGCAGGCAAGGATCTTTTTTCATTATTCACCCGCAGAACCCCCATGCTGCTGATCGACGTTGATGCCCACGATCATCGGGTTCTTTCCATCATCCAGACATCCGGCCGTCATAAATGGGGCGCCATGCCGATGCCCTCGTTTTAGGAAACACGAACAGGGCCGGGTGCATCGCCGGTTCAGCATTTGCGCACAGGTCATTGCTCCCTTCATGCCTCCGGCGGGGAAGGCTATGATGCCTCGGCCGGCGGTATTGTAATCATGTCAAAATAAGACCCGGTAAGACACCTGCCTCCGCCGGCGGTCACTTCAAAGGTGTTTTCCACCCCGACCATGCCGATTTCAGGGATGCCGATTTTCGGCTCCACCGCCAGGACCATGCCTTCTTCAAGCGGCAGATCAAATCCCCTGGCCAGCACCGGGTACTCGTCAATGGCCAGGCCGATGCCATGGCCGACAAAAGCAACCTTGTTGCGGCCCAGCGCCATGAACCCTTCCGCCCAGCCGCTTTTTTCCGCCCGCACCAGGCACTGTTCCCATATCGCTGCCGGAACAGCCCCCGGCCGGAGCAGGTCGGCAATCCACTGCTGAATTTCAATGCAAAAATCATGGGCCGCCCGTACACGACCGGGGATGCTTTCAGCATTTCCCAGCCAGTAAACCTGGGTTTTATCGGTATGATACCCCTCAAAGATGAAACCGATATCAATCGTCAACGCCTCGCCGGCCGCCCACAGCTTACCGGCCGATCCCATATGGGGTACGGATGGATGCATGCCGCGCAGCCCCACCGGCCCATTGAAGACGCTCGGATAGTTGGCGCTGTCTCCTGCCGCAATATGGCCCAGAAAAACCTCTTCGCCGTAATTCTCCATCCGCAGCATCCCATGATGGCCCTGATCAAGCAGCAAAGAAAAAAGGGTGCGCGATATTTCCAGTTCACTTTGTCCCTCGCGCAGCAAAGGCGGCAGCAGTTTTGTCAGACATCGGTCGTGCCGCGCCCCTGCCTCGCGGATTTTAGCAAGTTCCCAGGCTGATTTCGTCCCCCTGGCCATGGCAAGGATTTTATCCCCCGGCAAAAACTCATGCCGGCCCAGATGGCCGGTGAAGCTTTCGGCCAGCGACCAGGAAAGGCCGTTCATTTCCGCGGCTACTTTTGCCGCCAATGGGGATCCGCTGTTTTCCAGAAGGCCTTCGACGTCCTTATACGACCTGAAAGGAAAAATTCCGGCCATGGATGATTCAAGTGCCGCCCGCTCCAGCCCGCGGCGGCAAAGCAGCACCGGTTCCCCCTCAAGCGGCAACCAGAAAATGCCGTTGCCGAAGGTGCCGCTCAGGTAATAGATATTCAGTCTGGAAAAAACAATAATCCCTTCCGCCCGGGGGACGAAGCGGACCAGCAGTTCGCGGCATCGCTGCCAGCGCGATTGAAGTTCCGTTAATGGAATTCGTTCCACATCACACTCCCTTGTCGTCATGGCATTGCCTGCTCGGCGCGCCGCCCCGTAATTCATTTCTTCTCGCAATCATCCTTGCGGCCAACATCAAAATCCGGATAGAGTTTCCTGATGCATTCCGGACAGATTCCATGGGAAAATTCCGCGCCGGAATGCTCTTTGATATAAATCTCGATCTGGCGCCAGTATCCTTTGTCATCGCGAATCTTTTTACAGGAGCAGCAGATCGGCAGAATCCCGCGCAATGTTTTTATTTCCGCCAGGGCCTTTTCCAGGCTGACGATCAGCTGTTCTTTTCCCCGCTCGACTTTCCTGCGCCTGGAAATATCATGAATAATGGAATACAACAACTTTTGCTTGTTGATGGTAATCGGGCCGCTAGAGACCTCCACCTCCCGAATCTCGCCATTTGCCAGCCGATGGTGAAAGTTGAAATAATTTCGCCGTGCAAGTTCGGCGTTTTGCATCTCCTCGCGCACCTGCTCCGGGGAAAGGACATTAATGTCCATGATGTGCATTGCCGCCATCCGTGCTTTGCTGTAGCCGTAATATCGGCAGGCCATTGCATTGGCATCCCTGATGGCCCCGCTTTCCGGATCAATAAGAAGCATAACCGAGTGATTGTTCTCAAACAGGCTGTCGAAAAGCTCTTTCGCCCTGACCGCCTTGTCCCGATATTCGGCGACCAGCTGATGCAACTTGTTCCACGGTTAATGATTCATCCGCCATGATGCCCCCCCTTGCCCAGGCTGCGGCTGCTCCCGAGCCCGCGCCGCTCATAAGAACCATTACACCATTTCATGCAATTGCTTGACAAGCGATATTTCTCGGGTTTAAAGAGTGCTATGCTTTCACTGCCCGACATAGATCCCGTCATCTTTCAACTGGGACCGCTGCAGATTCGCTGGTACGGCATGATGTACGTACTCGGCTTTGCCGCTTCCTATTTCCTCGTTCGTCATCAGATGAACACCTTCCGGCTGGACAAACTGGCCGCTGAATTTGAAAACCTCAATTTCATTCTCATCATCAGCCTGGTGCTGGGCGGGCGGCTCGGCTATGTCTTTTTTTACAACGCCTCGTACTACCTGAGCCATCCGCTGGAAATACTCGCAACCTGGCACGGCGGCATGTCGTTTCACGGCGCGGTGCTCGGACTGCTGCTGGGCGGATATCTTTTCTGCCGCAAAAAAGGGCTGAACTTTTTAGAGACGGCGGACATCTATATCGTGACAACACCAATCGGATTGGGACTCGGTCGGATCGGCAACTTCATCAATGCCGAGCTGTATGGGCGGGTAAGCGATGTTCCCTGGGCCATGCTCTTTCCCGGGGCCGGCCCCCTGCCCCGTCATCCCTCCCAGCTTTATGAATCCTTGCTCGAGGGACTCCTTCTTTTTGTTCTTCTCTGGCGCCTGAAAACAGAAAAACAGCGTCACCGCTGGGGTCACGGCACCATGCTGGCCGCATTCCTGATCCTGTACGGTGTGTTCCGTATTTTTGTCGAATTTTTCCGCCAGCCGGACGCCCATATCGGCTTTCTTCTCGGCGTTGTCACCCGCGGCCAGCTGTTAAGCGCATTCATGATTTGTGCTGGATTAATTCTTTATTTTAACGTAAAAAACAGATCTGCATCGTGACGCAGGACATGCCATGAAACGGACCCCCCTTCTTTTACTGCTGACAACACTATTAGCCATTATTATGACGACACAGACAACAGAGGCCAAAGAGCTTGCCCCGCATCTTTTCAAGGAAACCCTTGCCAACGATCTAACCGTCATTGTCAAGGAAACGCCGGGAACCAAGGTCGCCACCGTGCAGATCTGGGTGAAGGCGGGCAGCATTTACGAGGATGCGGATGAAGGCGGCATTACCCACTTGATCGAACATATGATCTTCAAAGGGACTCCCACCAGGGGGCCGGGCCGGGTCGCCGGAGACATAGAAGAGGTGGGTGGCCGCATCAACGCCTACACCTCCTTTGAATACACGGTTTACCATGCCACCCTTTCCTCCAGATTCTGGGAAAGGGGCCTTGACGTGCTGACCGATGCCGTCCTCAACTCAACCTTTGACGCCGACGAGCTTGAACGGGAGAAAAAGGTCATTCTGGAAGAGATCAGCATGCGCAACGACAGACCGCAGACCAGACTCTTCCAGGAACTGATGAATACCGCCTATACCGCCCATCCCTACCGGCTGCCGGTCATCGGCACGGTGGAGAGCGTCACCGGTTTCAGCCGCGACGACATCCTCGCCTATATGGAAAAACATTACCATCCGAAAAACCTGACCGTGGTGGTGGTGGGCGATGTCCGCTTCGGCGACGTGATCGCCTCGGTGAAAAAACAAATGGGCCACCTGGAAAAAGGTTCATACCCGGAACCGTCTCTTCCCCGGGAACCGTCCCAGGATACCGCCCGTTTTTTTTGCCTCAAGGACGATACCAGCCAAAGCCACCTGGCCCTGGCCTTTCCCATTACCCCCTTTACCCATCCGGATACCCCGGTGCTTGATGTTATTGCCAGTATCCTGGGCCAGGGCGAGACCTCGCGTCTGTACAATGCGCTCCGTAACGAAAAGGGGCTGGTGTACCGGGTCAGCGCCGCTGCCTTTACCCCCAAGGACCAGGGACTGCTCGAAGCCACCGCCACCCTGGAGTCGGACAATGTCGGCGCCGCCCTTGCCGGGATTCTTGAAGAGTTTTTCAAACTGAAATACCTGCGGGTGGGGGACGATGAACTCAACCGCATCAAACGCAACCTGGAAGGAGACTTTGTCTTCAACCTGGAACGGGCGGAGGGACAGGCACGCACCCTCGGCTCTTTCGACTTTCTCACCGGCGATCCGCGGGAGGATGATTATCTGGCCAAGGTACGCTCGGTCAGCGCCGATGATATCATGGAGGTGGCCCAGCGCTACTTTACCCCTCGCAACATTTCCGCCGTCTGTCTCGTTCCGTCGGCGGTGGACATCCCGCTTGACAACGGAGCCCTTGCCGATATCATTGCCAAGGCGGATGAAGCGGCGCAGCGTGCCGTTCCCCCCTCGCTGCTGCTTGACGCCTACCTTAACGATGTCCACCGTTTCAAGCTGAAAAACGGTATCACCCTGCTTGTTCGGGAAGACAACACGGTTCCCACCGTCTCCCTGCGGGCCATCTTTCCCGGCGGTCTGCGCGGTGAAACCGAGGCCACCAACGGCGCGTTCGCCTTTATCACCGAGCTGCTGCCCCGGGGAACAGAAAAGCTCACTCCCAGGGAAATTGCCATTGAGATCGCTGATATGGCCGGTTCCATTTCCGGCTTCAACGGGAAAAACACCTTTGGCGTGAAAGCGGATTTTCTCGCCCGCTTTTTTGATGAGGGGCTCAAACTGGTGAGAGACATCGTCATCACGCCGCGATTCGACCAGGCTGAGGCGGAAAAAATCCGGCCGGAATTGCTGTCGCAGCTCAAACAGCAGGAAGACTCCCTTCCTTCTCTCGGTTTTCGCGAATTCAACCGCCTGCTTTTCCAGGGGCATCCCTACGGGCTGAACACGGCTGGTTCCGAATATGCCATCAAAAATTTTTCTCCAAGCGCGCTGAAAAGCATCTACCAGCGCCATGCCGTGCCGGAGAAAATGGTGCTTGCCGTCTCCGGCGCCGTGAAGGCCGAGGAGGCGTACGAATTGGTCCAGAGTTACTTCGGCTCCTGGCCCGGCAAGGCCACGGCTTCTCAGGAAATAACAGAATCGTCTCTTCCCCCTTCGCCTCCGGCTGTGCCGGAAATCCTCACCGTTGAGCGCGACAAGGAGCAGATCCACTTTATCCTTGGTTTTCTCGGCGCCACCCTGACAAGCGCCGACAGATACGGGCTGGAAGTTATTGAAACCGTGTTAAGCGGCCAGAGCGGCCGGCTTTTCACCGAGCTGCGCGACAAGCAGAGCATGGCCTACAGTCTTTCCGCCTTTACCCTGTTCGGGCTTGATACGGGTTCATTCGGCATATACATCGGCACCAACCCGGATAAAAAGGACGATGTCCTCAAGGCGGTCTGGAAGGAGCTTTCTCTTCTCCAGGAAGAGGCGGTGAGCGAGGAGGAACTGACCAAGGCGAAAAACCTGCTGATCAGCAACTATGAACTGGGGCTGCAGACCCATGGCGCCCAGGCCATGGAGATGGGACTGAACGAAACATACGCCCTGGGCCAGGATTACGGCAACCGCTATATCAGCGAAATTGAAAAAATTGACGCGCAAAAGGTCCTTGAGGTTGCCCGCAAATATATCCTGCCGGACCACTATGTCCTGGTGACGGTCGGAGCGAAATAAGGCACAAAGGAAAACAGCGATGCAAAACAAAATGATTGCACCTTCCATATTGTCCGCGGACTTTGCCCGTCTGGGCGAAGAGATAAACGCGGTGATCGAGGCCGGGGCGGATGTCATTCATGTCGACGTCATGGACGGCTGCTTCGTGCCCAACATCACCATCGGCCCGCCGGTGGTGGCGGCGGTGCGGAAAATATGCAAGCATCCCCTGGACGTGCATCTGATGATCCAGGATGCGGACAGATACATAGAGACCTTTGCCGCCGCCGGCGCGGACTGGATCACCGTGCATGTGGAGGCCTGTCCCCATCTGCACCGGACGGTGCAGCAGATAAAAAAACTGGGCAAAAAAGCCGGGGTCGTGCTTAATCCCGCCACCTCTCTTGCCACCCTGGACTATATTCTGGAAGATGTCGATCTGGTCATGCTGATGAGCGTCAATCCCGGGTTTGGCGGCCAGTCCTTCATCCCCTCCACCCTGGATAAAATCCGCGCATTAAAAGGGCGTATCGACCAGCTTGGGCTGAAAGTCGGCATCGAGATCGACGGCGGCGTGAGCCCGGAGACCATCGGTGCCATTTCCCAAGCCGGCGCCAATATCTTTGTCGCCGGTTCCGCTGTTTTCAACGGTGACTACAGGGAGAAGATTTCCTCCCTGAAGGAACGCTGGTAAATCACGCACAGCCCCGCTTTTAAGGAATCACCCTGCCATACAGGGGCGAATTACTACCACCACTTCCGCTATTTTCACCATGCCAGAGAGCGGTACGACGACGGGAAACGGCGCGTATTTTAATGTTCTTCACCGCTGTTTTTCCCGTTTCATCCACTGCGGTCAACCGCAGGACCGGCCCCGGATCGGAAACCGTGTTGAAAGAGGAAGGGGTGGAAAAGGAAATAATGGATCCTTCGTCATTGAGGTTTTCAATGACCACCGGGGTTCCCGATAACTGATCCCAGCTGAAACTGACATTGGACCTGGACTCGTCCCGTGTTTGACTGGCGTCAACAAGCACTGTTTCACCGACCTGGTAGCTGTCGGCCAATCCGGAGATACGGATTTCCGGGGGCATATTGGCCGGGGGAGCCGGCCGGGCCACCCTCTTCGTGCTTCTTGATTTATTCAATGTCTTCTTTTTCGCCACTTTAACGGTTTTTGCCGCGGCCAGTGCTTTCTTGCGCGCCTCCTCTTCCTTCTTTTTCTCCTCCTCGGCCAGTTGCGCCAGATTAGGCCCGCTGATGACAACAGACGCCGGGCAGCTTGAATCCTTCCCGTCGCTTGCCACAAATTCAAACCTGTCCTCGCCGGGAAACTCTTTGTTCGGCAGATAGGTCAGCGCCGGAGCCTCGCCGGAAAGGCGACCATGCAGCGGCTGCGATGCGACCTGGAAGGTCAAGGGATCATTGTCATCATCCCGGGCTGCCAGCACAACGGCAACTTCTCCGCCACCGACCGGCATCTGGAAATGCCCGCCGCTTGCGACCGGAACAAAGTTCCGTGCGGGCGGGGCGCTCTCCGGCGCCTGGACCAGCGGTTCGCCGATGGGCGGCAGCGGTTCCGGTCCGGAAGATCGGAAAAAATAAAGTCCGATCCCGGCAACAAGCACCAGACACGCGGCAACGGCGCCGGCTACCGCCTTATTGATGGCTTCCGGAAAAAAGGCAAAACCGCCCTTTTTTTCCGCTTGCGTCTCCGATTCCGCCTTTTCCTGGTCGGAGTGGATAGTTGCCATTGTCGCTTCCCTGTCGCCGCCGATGGTCATTCCTCCGATCGAAGGTTCCTTCTCGTCGCCGAGTTCCAGAAAATCATCACCACTTTCCAGCACATCGGCAAGGTCCATGTCATCCGACTCAAAGGGCTCGTCCACCTCCCCTTCATCGTCATCAAGTCCGGCAAAGAGCTGATCAATCTCGTCCTGATCCACATCAATGCCGCCGGCCATCTCGCCCTGCGGCGGAGCGCCCCCGCCGAGCAGCGAATCAATGCTGCTCTGACCGAGCGGGTCGGCCTCTGATTCCGTTTTTTCATCTCCGCCAAGCAGCATGTCGATATCCGACTGATCAAGCTCGCCGCTTTCCTCCGCTTGAGCCGGCATTGCTTCTTCCCGGGCCGGGGCATCGGCGCCGCCATTAAGCAGACTGTCAATATTCGCCTGATCAAGCTCCAGACTCTCTCCCGGCTCTCCGGCGGCCGGCTCATCCCGGCTCGAATCATCGGACATCTCACCAAACAGGGCGTCAATATTCGCCTGATCAAGCTCGGCCGGCACCTCGTCGTCAGAGGCGGCCTTTTCTTCGTTTTCCGCGCCGGCCTCTCTGCTGCCGCTTAACAGGGCATCAATATTGTCCTGATCAAGTTCCCCGGAAAAATCATCCGCATCATCCAGATCATCGAGCCAGTCATCAATATCCGCAGTCTTCTGTTTTTCATCCGCCATGGTCAGCGCCTTTCCTTTCTCTTTTCAGTGACTTTCCACATAGGAATGCAGAAATCTGTAAATCGGTTCGGACATTTCCACATTGGCCACATAGCCGCGCCGTTCCCCCATGATATTTCTGCCGCTGATATGCACCCGCAGATATCCGTCCATCTCTTCGATCACCCCTTCCATTGTCTGGGCATAGTGTTCCCCCTCGCGAAAACCGGCGGCAGGAGCACTATTGATCATGGCGGTCATCTGATCGGCCATGGTTATGCCGAGCATGGTCATTTTTCGTACCCGATAATCGCTGATAACGGCAAAGGGAGAGACGGCCACATCGGCCGGCCCGTAAAATCCCCTGAAAACCTCGCCGGCATCATCACAGACCCCGGTGACAAGCTCGGAAAGATTTGAATATCTGAGATAACTGACGCGCCTCTCAACCGGACTTTGCCCCATCGACGCCATGCCGTCGTTACTTTCCGGCGCCGCGACCGGCTGCCCGGCGGTACATCCGGCCAGAAACAGCAGACACCAGGATGTGATTCCGAATATGCCTTTCCCTTTTTTCTTCATTTTTTCTCCTCAAACACGGAAATTACTTCTTCACATTCCCTTCACGGCAATGGTCGACGGCTGCTCCCCATCATGAAACAAAGCAAGCAGCTCCCTGGTCAAGGGCATGGTGTAACGCCAGGATGACTGTATCAGCCCGTCATGCAGGCTCACCAGCCTGCCCTGAACGATCAGTGTTTTCCTGGTGTTGGAAAATGTGGAGACGACAACATAATCAAGCTCCGGCGCAACATTGGCAAGCTCGCCGATATTGCGGGACAGGATAAACTCGCCGGTTTGGGCGAGGATATTGATTTCCTTTCCCAAACGCAGTTCGGTCACCTTGATGCCGCGATCGGCAAGATCGGTCAAAAAGAATTCAGCCAGCACACGGCCGAATTCCGTTTCCCGTTTGAGATCGGACAAAGGCACCGCCGCCACGACAGCTATGCGCGCCGTGTAGTTCTTTTCGCCATCCTCCTTCAACTCATAGTAGACCTTTCCCGCCACTTCCCTGGAAATATCGGAAAGCTGGCCCTCGGTGCCCTGCGAGCGGGAACTTTCCGGCATGTATTGATAGATTCGGTAACGGGGAGAAGGGGCGGTACGCACGGCATCCTTTTTCCCCATGGCCTCCGCTGCTTCATCTTCTTCAAGATGGAGATAGGCGCTGGGGTATGATCTGTTCCGTGCCGCAGCAAGAGATGGGTCATCCGGATCATTGCTGTCTGCCGCGACATCACCCCCTGCCGCCAAAAAAATACCAAGCATCATCAGAGCACCGCAAAGCGCCGCTTTTTTCATCAGATCCTTCATTTTTTTCTCCCCATTGTCTGGAAAACCGTTTTCTTCCCGGTAAATTCTTTCATCTTTATCATCACAGTTCAAGTTTTTTCATATAAATGACGCTCTCCGAATCCGAATCCTTGCGAATGGAAGCGGAGTCTTTCAACATCAGATTATTCAAAGCATTACGCGGCAGGATAAGCGTCCCGCTGGACAGCAGTCTGGCCCTTTTATTGTCCACAATTTCCGCGTTGACGATGATTTCACTTTCCCCCACGAGGTAGGTGCCGGTAAGCACGGCTCCTGCCGCGTGAGCGGCCGGAATCTCTTCCGGGTCCCGCGAAAGACCGAACTCTCCCCGCTTTTCCTGAACCATGATGCTGAGACTTTTCCGCATATCGATGACGGGATAGAAATTACGCTGGAACTCATTCATCAACTGGACGGCCACATAACGGCCGAAAGACGATGTCCGGTACAACTTATTAATGTCGACAAAGGTGCAAACCAGCAGGCCGTCGGCCACGCCTGCGCCAAGAGGATCATCATCCCCCAGGTTGACGATCAGCTCCTTCGCCAGACCCTCCAGCATCCGTTTCATTTCGCCGGCTTCCCCGCTCGATGCCGCACCCGGCTCAAGAATGTTTGCCGGTTTTTGATAAGGCGGTGGATTATTGTCTTCAAAGGGTTCATAAGCCAAGCACTTCCCAGCGGCAAGGGCGAGAAGAAAAATCATCATAAGGGCAATGGATTTAACGGAAATCATTGTCTTTCCTTTGTCTGGCGTTCTTCATCATATGGGGTATGCGAAACTCCCGGCCGGAAAAGACAGGGTTTCACTCTTTCTGTAACCGTAACCATCGGTATAACCTGCCATATTCTTTAAAAAATAATAATACGGCACAAAAAAAATCCTCGCCGCCGTCCCGCTCCGGTTGCGCACATGGGGGAAAGAGCTGGAAAAGGTACGCCTTTTTATGGTAAATCTGCGTCATAAATCCCTGACACGAGGCCACGAAACGCCTGATACTCACCCGCAAATTAAAAATATTTTTCCGTGCAGCCACGACAATGAACCCTCTGGATATCTACCTGGAAGATGAAGCCTTTATCATAGAAGATTCAGGCGAAATGCCTGAAGTAGCGCTGCACGGTTCCCTCTATTTTCTCTGCGGGGATCCGGACGGACCGGGACTCACCTTGCGCCCGAAAGATCTGCTGCCGCTGAAGAAGGCGGTCATCAATCGTTACCAGACCATTATTCTCCGGGATCTGACCCCGGAAAACAGAAGAAAAAGGATTTACCGGGGATTGCAGCGAAGTGCCGTTAACTGGCAGCGCATGAAACTTTTCGCGGAAAAAGAAAACCTGGAAATCAGCCAGGTACGCCGGAAAGTCTCCGCCGCCCTGATCTCTTTCCTTGCCCATGAAACGAAATGCGTCACTGAAGATGGTGAAGCGTCGTGCATCAACTGCAGCCTGGAAACCTTGCTGGAATTTGCCCGTGATCTGGAACTTGCCGGAGAAGAACTGATGGATGACTGGGGAAAAATCCGCCCCCCCGAGTGATGGCTCGGTTCCGGCCGTTTGCTGAGAACCGGAGACCGGGCGGTGAACAAAAGGCCGCCCGGTCTCCGATTGATGTAATGAGAAAAAACTATTCCGTATACTGAATGGTGATAAGCACGGTCCGATTCAATGCCCTGCCTTCCGGCAACGTGTTGTCATAGGGGGGATCATTGGGCCCGACACCCTCATGGGAGATCTGCGGCCCGACAGCCAGCCCGGTTTCAATCATGGAACCGTAAACAGCGGCGGCCCGCCGCTTGGACAGCTCAATGTTATACTCTTCGGTGCCGATGATATCGGTGTGACCGGTAATCTGCATCAAGGGTGACGATAAGACCGCCATTCTGTTGATAACCCGGTTGACGATAATCTGATTTCTTCCTTTGACCTGGGCCCGGTCATATTCAAAGAGGATCAAACCGTATTTCTCAACCACCTTGGATTCAAGCTTCTGGGCAATGCGCTCTTCCCGTTTGAGGAAATTGATGGTGGTCGGCGCCGTTGTCGATGTCCAGAAGACGTTGCCCTCATTGTCGGTCACACTGATCTCGGCGCTGAATTGTCCAAGCGCGGCAATCTTGCGCATGCCGAGCGACTCAATGTCAAAGGAAAATTCCGCCGGCGGATTTCCGGTTCCTTCCTTGGTCACCAGCACCTCGTCACCGCCCAGCAGCTTGAAGTTCCAGCTCGAAATGGCGGTTTCACCCTGGATTGCCGGGATAACCTTTATCACCTTGGTATCGCACTGCTCCACCGTATAGGTGCTTTTGATGGTATCGAGAATGGCGGGATGGTCGGAATGGATCTCAACCCGCTGGTTTTCCGCCACCCCTTCCGGGATCCGGCTGGTGCTGGGCACCTCGGGAAGATTGCGCGCCTTGGCTTCCATCCGGGCCGGATCAATGCCCCAGACATAACGAAAATAGGATAAAACCGCATCAGCCCGGCTCCGTGACAGGGTGATCTGTCCTTTTTCCTCGCCGGTATTGGAGTTATAACCGACAATGCTTATCCTGGCATCCGGATTCATCGCCAGACGTTTGCCGATAACATTCAGCACATGGTGATACTTCTCCATGGTGCCGGTGAGCTTTTCCTCGGCAAAATCCTTGGTCTCCTCGGAACGGGTAAAGGTGACGTATCTTTCGGGAATGTCGCTTTTTCCGGTGTCAAAGTAGATATAATTCAACAGGGGAGAGCTGTCCACCATGGTCACCTCTTCGAGGTTGACGACCGCGGGTTCAATGGTCAGGGTTCCGCTGGGCGGATTGAGAAAACGAAAGGTAACCGCATACCGGTGGAAAATCGTGGTGGAAAACTCTTGAAAAATGGAAAGAAAATCATCCGCTGAATGGGCCTTGCGGATTTTCCCGCCGGTGCCTTCGGCAAAGGACTGGAGAAAGGGATCAAGACCGGGCCGGTCCATGTAATCCACCGCATAGGTCACGAAATTCTTGAGACCACGAGCGGCGAACTGTACCTCCTGACTCTTGATGATACTGTTGATGTCCTCGCCGTCCGAAAAAACAACCATGAACTTCTGGCTCTTTTCCGGCATTGATTTAACGACTTCAATGCCTTTCAGCATGGCTTCATAGAGGTAGGTGCCGTCGGTGGGATCGCTGTAGCTGTCCTTGAGGGTCAGACCGAGCGTGGTGGGATCACTGCCCCGGGTGGCGGTGGAGGAAACCCTCTCCCGTCCGCTTTTCGGGTCGGCAAAGGTGATGATGTGGACATCATCAATGGGCCGCACCAGGGAAAGGAATTCATCAAGCGCGGCAAGCACCGGATTGACGGCCTTGCGTAATTTCATGGAATAGGAATTGTCCACCACCAGAACGATATTCAAACCGATGTCCCGTTGTTCCGCGACATCTTCCACCGAGATGATTTCCGCCTTTTTCGGCCCCTGGGTGATGAGAAAATCTTCCTTTTGCAAACCAAGGATGGCATCTCCCTCTTCATTTAAGACGGAAACCAGCACCTTGCCTTCATGAAGCGTTTGAAAGGTGAGTTTTCCCTTCTGACCGGGCGTCTCCACCTTGAGGTCGTCAAAGGCGAAACCCGTGCCCGCCCAGGAAAAAACGAACAAGAGCATGCAAAGCATAAAAGCTGTTTTTTTCATGATGTTCCTCCTTTTGTGATCATCATTTTCAGACCGGGACCATGAAATCTTAGCGGGGGTGTCATATCCCCGACCGTCCCCCTTTGTCCGGTCATTCATCATTACTGATAGCTCAAAAACCTGACTTTTTCAACTTCAATCAACAGGCCTTTTTTTTCGGGCCCGTCACAGATTCCTGATTTTTTTGATGAGTCCGCTGGTGGAAAAATCAGCCACCAGCTCGATGGTCTTCACCTCGCCGCCGGCCGCCAACACCTCGTGGGCGCCGACGATTTTTTCCACCGGCCAATCTGATCCCTTCACCAGCACATCCGGCATGAGGGAGGTAATAAGCGAGTGCGGCGTCAGGTCGGAAAACAAAACAACATGATCAACACAGCCAAGGGCCGCCAGCAAACGGGCCCGGCTTGTTTCACGGTTGACCGGCCGTTCCGGCCCTTTGATGGCGGAAATCGAGGCATCGCTGTTAAGTCCCACCACCAGGTAATCACCCTGCCTGCGTGCCGCTTCCAGATAGGTGACATGCCCTTCATGAAGAATATCGAAACAACCGTTGGTAAAAACCATCCTTCTGCCGCATCGCCGGTAACGGCCCACCTTTTCCAGAAGGTCGGGCAGATCGCAGATCTTGTCCCTGTCCTGAAATCGGTAGGGGGTATGCCCCCCTGTCTGAAATCTTTTGCGGATTGCCTGGAAAAGAAGGGGGTCAAGCGGGGCCAGGCCGTTTTCCATCTCCTCGCCCGCCTCGGCCAGTATCGAGCCGTCCGGCGCGACGATCATGGAATGGCCGCCGAAAGCCGTATTGTCCGTCATTCCGCAGCGGTTGCAGCCGATAACATAAACCTGGTTTTCGATGGCCCGGGCCTGGAGGAGAATGCGCCAATGGTGTATTCTTGCCGCCGGCCACTGGGCGCTGACCGCGATGACGGCCGCCCCGTGCGCCACCTGGCTTGCCGCGAGCTGCGGGAAGCGGAGATCAAAACAAACCAGCCCGGCCGCAACGCCCCAAGGGGTCACCACCGGCAATGGACTGTCACCGGCGGTAAAGTGACGCTCTTCCGCCATGGGGCCAAAGAGCTGCTGTTTGCGGTACGACCCGAGCAGGCCGCCCGGTCCGCAAAAATACAGGGTATTATAATAACAGGTCCTGCCGTCCACAATTTTCTTTTCCGGCAGGGAACCCGCCAGACATATGCGGTGGCGCGCCGCCAGCTCGGAGAGAGCCGCCAGCATGGCATCGGTCATTGCCGCATGGACTTCCAGCTCCTCATAAACGAAACCGGCCGACCAAAGCTCAGGCAGGACAATGAGGGATCCTTCCGGTGGGTCCAGCCGGGCAAGAGCCCCTTTTACCGCCTCCATGTTTTTCCCGGGAAGGCCGGCTTGAACGTCCATCTGGAGAAAGCCGCCATGGGAAGGAAGAGATAACCATGATTCATTACTTGAGTTTTCTGCGCTTTTCATGATAATTTGTCCCTGATTTAAAAATGACCCACCCGTCACACCACATCAAATCATCCGAAGCCATCTTTAATGCAATGGCTTCTTTTTGTAAACGCGCAGAGGAGAAAAACATGGCGATTATCCAGAACCTGTTTCGCAAATCACCTTTTGGCCCGATCGTTCTGCATGCCAAAAAGGTCCACGAATGCGTGGAAATGATCAAACCCCTGATGGAGGCTCTGGCCTATGAAAACTATCCGCTGCTCAGGGAACTGCGGGACAAGGTTTCCAGCATAGAACACGAGGCGGACAAGATCAAACATGATATCCATGAAAACCTGACCAGGCGTTATTTCCTGCCGGTTGACCGGCAGGAGCTGGACGGTTTCCTCGAGTGCCAGGAAAAAATGGCTGACTATGCGGAGGATTTTGCCGTTATCCTCATGATTCGCAAGACACGTCTGCACCCGGATATCCAGGACAAATTTTTTGCCCTGGTCGACCAGATGTTCCAGGTCAGCGGCACCCTGCTGACCGCCGCGGTGGAGCTGAAAAATCTCGCCGAGGTTTCCTTCGGCGGCGCCGAGGCAAAACAGGTCCTTGATCTGATCAAGGATCTGGGCAAGGAGGAATGGAAGGCCGACCGGCTGGCCAGTGATCTGAGCATCGATATCTTTCAGCTTGAAGGCAAGGTAAGCGTTCTTGATATTCTTTTCTACGAAAAAATGCTGCTGAAAATAGGCTCCATCGCCAATGAGGCGGAAAACGCTGGCGACTTTCTCCGGGCGATGATTGCCAAGTAAAAAAAGCAGCCCGACGCCGCACCTCCCTTCAGACCCTTAACAAAGGTTTCCTCATGGAAGTTTATATCATACTTTTCACCGGTCTCATCGGTTTTTACATGGCCTGGACCATCGGGGCAAACGATGTGGCCAATTCCATGGCCGATGCCGTCGGTTCCCAGGCACTGACCATCAAACAGGCAATCATCGCCGCCGGCATCTGCGAGTTCGCCGGCGCCGTACTGGTCGGCTCAAGCGTGACGGAAACGGTACGCCAGGGCATCGTCAACCCCGGCACCATCGCCGCCCTGCCCGGCCTGCGCGAGGGAGAAGCCGCCGCCCTGGTGATTATCGGCATGACCGCCGCCCTGCTCTGCGCCGCTTTCTGGCTCCATTTCGCCACCTGGGCCGGCATGCCGGTTTCCACTACCCACTCCATTGTCGGCGCGGTGGCGGGCTTCGGTATTGTCGCCGCGGGCTGGAATTCGGTCAACTGGAACAAGATGAGCCAGATTGTCGCCAGCTGGTTTATTTCTCCCCTGGTCGGCGGCATTATGGGTTTTCTGCTTTTTACCTTTATCACCAAGGCTATTCTGGGACGCGAGCGCCCGGCCGAGGCGGCCCGGTTTTATTCGCCACCCATCGTCTTTCTCCTTATTACCGTGGTCAGCCTGGCCACCATTTACAAGGGGCTCAACCATGTCATCGACGGAATCGAGTGGCTCTCCGGCACCAACGCCGTCATCGTTTCCATCCTCTTCGGCCTCTTCTGTGCCGCCTTTTCCAGCATCTGGATCAGCAGTCACCTGAAGGGCAAGGAAAAACTGTCCCTCTCCAGGCAGCTTGAGGAGGTGGAAAAAATATATGTGCCGCTGGTGATCATCAGTTCCTGCTCCGTGGCCTTTGCCCATGGCGCCAACGATGTGGCCAATGCCATCGGTCCCTTTGCCGCCATTGCCCATATCATCCAGCACGGTACGGTGGAAATGAAGGTGGGGGTGCCCCTTTCCATCCTGGTGCTCGGCGGCGCGGGCATTGTCTTTGGTTTGGCAACCTATGGCCATAAGGTCATGACCACCGTGGGCACCAAAATCACGGAAATCACCCCTTCCCGCGGCGTAGCCGCCGATATCGCCGCCTCCGCCACCGTTCTCATCTGCACCAGACTGAGTCTGCCTGTTTCCACCACCCATACCCTGGTGGGCGCCATCATGGGCATTGGGCTGGCCCGCGGTTTAGGCGGTATCAACAAATCAGTGATAAAAAAGATTTGCACCTCCTGGCTGATCACCGTTCCCGCCGCCGCCGGTCTGTGCATTCTCTTTTTTATCGTCGGCCGTTATTTTTTCCTTGATTGCCTGATCACCATCGTGCTTGACGCCAGGAAGTAATTGTGCGCCGGATACTCGCTTTTCTCGTCTTTGTCGGCGGAAGTATCGCTTTTTTCCCCTTCACCCCTTCCAGCCTCGCCCTGAGTCCCGCCGAGATTGGCGTTGTCGCCAACCACAATAACGGGGACAGTGTCAGGCTTGCCCGGTTCTACATGGAAAAACGGGGTATTCCGGCGCAAAATCTCATCACCATCACTCTTGATCCGGCTGAACAGTGCGATCGCAGCAGTTATGAGAAACGGATCGCCGCTCCGGTCCGCAAATTTTTAACCTCATTTTCTCCAGCAGGAACAATCAAATGTCTGGTCACCATGTATGGGGTACCGCTTGCCATCACCTCGCCGGCAATGAGCCGGCATGGGGAAAAAACCATCGCCCAACTCAGGAAGAAAAAAGAAACACTTCGCACCTCTGGTGATTTGTTTGAAAACAGTATTGCGGAACTGACAAAACGAATCAGCTATCTGACCAAAACAAGCGACATGCGCGCCTCGGTGGATTCGGAACTGACCCTGGTGCGGCTCAACCAGCCGGTGTCCCATTGGCTGGCCAATCCTTTTTATCGAGGGGAAACGCCTGGATTTGCCTTCTTTGACCAACAGGACGTGGTGATGGTCAGTCGGCTCGACGGCCCAAGCCCGTCGCTTGTCGAAAAAATAATTGAGGATTCCCTTGTCGCGGAAAAGGAGGGCCTCACGGGCGGGGCATATTTCGACGCACGCTGGCCGGATCCGGGATTAAAGGAGGTCACGAGGTACGCCTGGTATGACCGCTCCATCCACCGGGCGGCGGAGCTTGTCGGTAGAAGCGGGGTGGTGGGAAACGTTGTGGTTGACCAAAAAAGCGATCTTTTTCAGCCGGGACCGATCCGCCTGACGGCGCTTTATTGCGGCTGGTACAGCCTGGGCAAATACATTGACGCCTTTTCCTGGCAGAGGGGCGCGGTGGGGTATCACCTTGCCAGCAGCGAATGCTCCACCTTAAAAAAACGGGGAAGCAGGGTCTGGTGCAAAATGATGCTGGAAAAAGGGGCGGCCGCCACCATCGGACCGGTGGGAGAACCCTATGTCGATGCATTTCCACCGCCGGAGCTCTTTTTTTCTTTTCTCACCGCCGGCCGGAATCTGGTGGAAAGTTATTTTTTCAGCCTGCCCCATCTTTCCTGGAAAATGGTGTTGATCGGCGACCCGCTGTATCGGCCGTTTGCAAGGCAAGGACAAGCCAATTAACGAAGCACGATTTTCCCCGCCGTTCCCGCCGTCACCGTGCCGATAACGGCACAGGGCAATTTCCCCTCACGCCCTATCCTCTCGGCAATGACGCGGATCTGTTCCGGGGCCCCGGCAATGAGCAGGCCGCCGGAGGTTTGCGGGTCATAAAAAACCATCTCCAGCGGATCAAGCTCTTCCAGACCGTTCTCCACCCATTTCTGATAAAATTTTTTGTTCTTGTGGGCGCCTTCGGGAATGATGCCCATGGCGGCGAAATCAAGCGTCCCCGGCAAAAGCGGCACGGCGGTGCTGTCGATTTCAATGGTCACCCCGGAGGCATGGGCCATTTCAAACAGATGGCCGATGAGGCCAAAGCCGGTGATATCCGTGCAGCCGTGCGCCCCTATCTCGGCCATGGCTTCGCCGGCCACCCGGTTCAAGGTTGCCATGCAGTCGCTGATCATCACCTCAACCTCTTCAGCGGCGAGCCCGCCCTTGATGGCGGTGGAGAGAATGCCGGTGCCGAGCGGTTTGGTCAGCAGCAAGAGATCGCCGGGACGTGCGCCGGAATTGAGCATCACCTTGTCCGGATGGACCAGGCCGGTGACGGAAAGTCCGTATTTCAGCTCCTTGTCCTCGATGCTGTGGCCGCCGACCAGGAGCGCTCCGGCCTCGGTGATTTTTTCCAGGCCGCCGCGCAGAATGTCCTTCAGCACCGATTTGTCCATATCCGCCAGGGGAAAGGCCACCAGGTTCATGGCGAGAAGCGGTTTTCCTCCCATGGCATAGACATCGCTCAAGGCGTTGGCCGCGGTGATCTGGCCGAAGCGGTAGGGGTCATCGACAATGGGGGTGAAAAAATCCACCGTCTGGATAAGGGCGCATTCGTCATTCAAACGATAGACGCCGGCATCATCACAGCCGTCCGTGCCGACAATCAGATTGGGATCGGTCGGGATATTCAAGCCGCACAGAATAGTGTCCAGGTCCCCCGGACTTATTTTGGCCGCTCAACCGGCCGCCTTGACCGTGCCTGTCAGTTTTATTTTTTTTTGCAATGCCATGTCCACAAAGAGTTTTCTGAAAACGTCCCGGTTTCAGGTTGGATTGATGCTTCCCACGCTTCTTGTGCTCATTAAATCAGACCGCGACCCCTTTCACAATGAGAAAATAAACTTGTTGGTGTCCCTCTTCTTTTGTGGTTAATATTGTTCATTATGAAAAAAACCGTCATTGATATCAAAAACATGAGTTTTGCCTACAACAGCCATGAGATCCTGGAAAATGTCACCTTCACCATCAAGGAACAGGACATGATCGGCATAGTCGGCCCCAACGGCGGCGGCAAAACAACCCTGCTGCGGCTCATGCTCGGCCTGCTCACACCGAACAGCGGCACCATCACCGTGCTCGGCACCTCGCCGGAAAAGGCGTCGTGCCGCATCGGCTATGTTCCCCAGCATCGGATTTTTGATCCGCTTTTCCCTGTTTCCGTGCTGGACGTGGTGTTGATGGGGCGGGTGGGAAAGTCCTGGGGCGGCCGTTTCTCCAGGGAAGACAAGCAGCATGCCCTTGATGCCCTGCGCGATGTCGATCTCTACGACAAGCGGACAATGGCTTTTGCCGACCTGTCCGGCGGCCAGCGCCAGCGCACCCTGATTGCCAGGGCGCTTGCCTCCAGCGCCGAACTGCTTTTTTTCGACGAACCCACCGCCAACGTCGACAGCTTCTCCGAACGGAATCTTTACAATCTGCTCGCCAAATTAAACGAAAAACTGACCATTCTCGTGGTTTCCCATGATGTCGGTTTTGTTTCCAAATACGTCGGCTCCGTGGTCTGCGTCAACAAGGTGGTGCATATCCACCCCACCAGCGCGATTGACGGCACCAATATTCAGGATATCTACGGCAAGGATCTGGCCATCATCCGCCACGACCACCGCTGTTCGGAAAAAGGACACACATGGGTCAATTTATAAGGGATCTGCAGACATACACCTTTCTCCAGTATGCCTTTCTGGCCGGGGTGCTGTCGTCCATCGCCTGCGGCATCATCGGTTCCTATGTCACGGTGCGGCGCATCACATACATTGCCGGGGCAATTTCCCACTGCACCCTGGGCGGCATGGGCGTGGCCCGTTATCTCCAGAAGGAGCATGGTTTTTCCATCACCCCCCTGCAGGGAGCGGTGGTGGCCGCCCTGCTTGCCGCCGTCATCATCACCGTGGTCAAACGCTACACCAGCCAGCGGGAGGACACCGTTTTAAGCGCCATCTGGTCCATCGGCATGGCGATCGGTATCTTTTTCATCAGCAAGACCGGCGGCTACAACGAGGATCTGATGAGTTACCTTTTCGGCGATATTCTCATGGTCTCCCAAAAGGATCTGCTGCTCATCGGCGCCCTTGACCTGATTATTATCGCTGTTGTGCTGCTCTTTTACAACAAGCTGATCGCCATCTGTTTTGACGGGGAGTTTGCCAGGATAAGCGGGGTGAAGGTCGATCTTTTTGAAATGCTTCTGCTGCTCATGATCGCACTTACCGTGGTGCTGCTGGTTCAGGTGGTGGGCATCGTCATGGTGGTTGCCATGCTGACCCTGCCCGCCGCCGCGGCCGGGCAGATGGTGCGGCGGCTGTGGCAGATGATGGTGGCGGCCGTGGTACTCTGTCTTTTCTGCACAACCGGTGGGCTGGCGATCAGTTATCAGCCCGATTTTCCCGCGGGAGCCACCATCATTATTCTGACCGGCATGGTCTATTTTTTAGTAACCATGGTGAAAAAGATCAGGAAGTAAGTTTGTTTGTAGAAGTGCGATATACTGATCATCTGTATAATTACTTGTTACTCTACAGAACAGGAGGTATCTTTGGACCTTGGAACGATTCATCAAGTAGCCTTGAAAGAACTCTGGTCGGGTGAGGCCACACACTTTACCCCGTGGCTTGCCGAACACTTGGATGTATTGGGCGAGAAGTTGGGTATGGACCTTGAGCTTGAGGCCACAGAAGCTTCGGCTGGTGATTTTTCAGCCGATATCGTTGCTCGCGATCTCTCAACCAACAAGCTCGTGGTCATCGAGAATCAGTATGGTGGCACTGACCACAAGCACCTCGGTCAGCTCATCACCTATGCCTCGGTCCTTGGTGCCGGAGCAGTGGTTTGGATCGCCGAGGCCATTCGCCCTGAGCACAAGTCTGCTATGGATTTCTTGAACCAAAACCTGAAGGAGAGTCTGGGCCTGTACGCGGTCAAAGCCTCTGCCATTCGTATAGATGAGTCCAAGCCTGCATTCGTGCTTACCCTTGTGTCGATGCCGAGTGAGGCTTCAATCGCCCAGGACATCGCGCCTGCACCCTCCGAAACCAAGGAACGCTATCGCACTTACTTCCAGGGCTTGATCGACGAGCTCCGCGAAGCCCATAAATTCACAAACGCCCGCGCGGGCCAACCGCAGAACTGGTACACATTCGCTTCCGAAAATTCCAGGGTCTATACATATTCGACTTCCTTCGCGCAAGGTGGCCGAGTAAGGGTTGAGCTGTACATTGACTGCGGTGACAAGACCAAGAACGAGCAACTCTTCGAGTTCCTTCAGCAGCGAAAGCAAGAGATAGAGGGCGCCCTCGGTCTAGATCTCAACTGGGAAAAACTGAAGAACCGTCGAGCCTGTCGTATTGCGGCCTATCGAGATGGAGACATCAATGCCGATTCCGAAACGCTCGCCGATATCAAGAATTGGACGGTTCAGAACTTACTCAAGTTCAAGGCGGTTTTCCCGAACGAGGTGCGGCAGTACACCTTAATAAGCCCAACTAGCGGGTCAATCTGACTGCGAGAAAGTCTACGGTGCTGACGCTACAAGTAGGGATGGCACGGCAGGCCACCCTTATTGTTATGTATGTAAAAGAAAATTTGCATGAGTGATGAAGATAAGAAATATGATGCCATGTTCGATCGTTCCCACGCTCCAGCGTGGGAATGCAGCCTAAGACGCTCCAGCGTCCCGACATAGCGCCAGGCCATGAGCAGAAGCCGATACGTCATCCTGGAGCTGGACAAGCCGCATTTTTTGACTTGCACCGTGGTGGAGTGGTTACCCGTGTTTACCCGCCCCGATGCGGTGCAAATCCTCCTCGATAGCTGGACGCACCAGCGCCAGCACGATGGCTTGCGGCTTTTCGGTTATGTGATCCTGGAAAATCATCTGCATTTTGTGGCCCAGGCACCGCGTTTGGATAAATGCTTGAGCAGTTTCAAGTCGTACACCGCTGCCCGGCTCATCGAGTTGCTGGAAGCGCGCAAGGCGGAGCGACTGTTGGCGCGGCTGCGATTCGCAAAACTGGCGCACAAGCGTGATCGGGAATATCAATTCTGGCAGGAAGGAAGCCACGCCGAAATGGTATTCAGTGAAACCGTGATGCGGGAAAAGCTGGACTATATCCACCGCAATCCGGTGAAGCGCGGCTATGTGGATTTGCCGGAGCAGTGGCGCTATTCGAGTGCGCGGAATTATCTCGGGCAGCCTGGGTTAATCGGCATTGATTCATGGTGCTGAACGATACGGGGCGCTGGAGCGCCCAAGAATGCGTTCCCACGCTGGAGCGTGGGAACGATGAAAAATGAAGATTATAAAAGCAAGACACGCCAGGGAAAAAACATCAGAACTCCATCTCCTGTTTCTGATCACGGGTAAGAAGCGACATCACCGCATCCCGACAGGATTTGTCTTCGTAAAGCACCTTGTGGATCTGCTCGAGAATGGGCATGTCCACCCCTTCCCGTTGCGCCAGCTTCCAGGCCGACCTGGTGGTTTTCACCCCTTCGGCCACCATTTCCATCTCAGCCAGGATTTCCGTGAGTTTTTTCCCCTGGCCGAGCTTGAGCCCCACCGTCCGGTTGCGGCTTAAATCGCCGGTACAGGTGAGCACCAGATCTCCCAGGCCGCCGAGTCCGGAAAAGGTGAGAGGATTGGCCCCCATCTTCACCCCCAGCCTGGTGATCTCGGCAAGGCCCCTGGTGATGAGCGCGGCCCTGGTATTGGTGCCGTAGCCGAGACCATCGCAGATCCCGGCGGCAATGGCGACAATATTTTTCAGCGCCGCGCCCAGCTCCTGACCGATGAGATCGGTACTGGTATAGACCCGCAGCCGTTCTGTGAAAAAGACGGTCTGGATCAGGGCGGCAACTTCTTTATTTTCCGCCGCCACGGTGACCGCGGCCGGCATGCCGGCCGCCACCTCCCGTGCAAAGGAAGGCCCGGTCAGGACGCCGATGGCCGCCTTTTTCCCGGAGCGGGACAGCTCGTCGGCCATCACCTGACTCATGGTCATCAGGCTTTCATTCTCAATGCCCTTGGTGGCGGAAACAACGAGGGCATCGTCCCGCAGCGCGGCAAGAACCCGGGAAAAGACCGAACGATAGACATGGGAAGGGACCACCATGAGAACAAACCCCTTACCGCTGACCACCTCCGCGAGATCACTGCCTGCCGTGATCCCGGCAGGCAACGAGAAACCGGGCAGATATTTTCCGTTCTCATGGTCGCGGTTGATCGCCGCGGCATGCTCGGGCCGATGCGCCCAGAGATGGACCGCATAGCCCTTTTCAGCCAGCAGCTTTGCCAGGGCGGTGCCCCAGCTGCCTGCGCCGATAACCGCTATCTCTTGGCCGGAGGTCGTATTCATCCGTTCGTTTCTTCCACTTCCGCATCGTCTTCATCGTCCCCGGCCTCGGAGGCCGGCACCATGTCCATGGCCACCACTTTTTCCCCGGCTTCGAGGTTGATCAACCTCACCCCCTGGGTGGCGCGACCGATGACCCGCATCGCGCTCATATCCATGCGGATGATTTTGCCGCCATCGGTGATGAGCATGATCTCGTCCTCGCCGGTAAGCTGGCAGGCGCCGACGATTTTGCCGTTGCGTTCGCTGGGCTTGATGGCAAAAACGCCCTTGCCGCCCCTTCTGGTCAGCCGGTATTCCTCAACCGGGCTTCGCTTGCCGTAGCCGTTTTCCGTCACCACGAGAATGGTATGCTCCCGGTTGATGACCACCGCCGCCACCACATGGTCATTTTCAGCCAGGTTAATGCCGCGCACCCCGCTAGCCATTCTTCCCATGCCGCGCACATCGTCTTCATGAAAGCGCACCGCCATGCCGTTGCGGGAAACAAGCAGAATATCCGATTCACCGTCGGTCAAGGCGGCGCTGATGATCTCATCGTCTTCCCTGATGGTCAGCGCGATCTTGCCTCGCCGGATGGGTCGGGCGAATTCGGCAAGCACGGTTTTCTTGATAATTCCCTTTTTGGTGACCATCATCACATAGCACTGGGCCATTGAACAGTCGAAATTCTGCACCGGGAGAATCGCGGCAACCTTCTCATCATCCGACAATTCAAGCAGGTTGACGATGGCCTTGCCCCGGGCAATGCGGCTGGCCAGGGGAATCTCATACACCTTGCGCCAGAACACCTTACCGTGGTTGGTGAAGAAGAGAAAGGTGTCATGGGTGGAAGCGAGATAGAGATTGTTGACAAAATCCTCCTCAACCGCGGTAATTCCCTTGATTCCCTTGCCGCCGCGGCGCTGGGAACGATAAAGATCCACTGAATTTCTCTTGATATAGCCGCCGTGGGTGACGGTCACCACCATGTCTTCCTGCTGGATCATGTCTTCCGGCAGAATTTCATCCGGCGCGTCGATGATCTCGGTCCGCCGCTCATCGCCATACTGCTCCCTGATTTCAACGAACTCGTCGCGGATAATACTCATGACCAGGCTTTCGTCGGCCAGCACCTTTTTATACCAGGCGATTTTTTCCAGCAGCTCGGCCAGTTCGTTTAGAATTTTTTCCCTTTCCAGGCCGGTCAGCTTCTGCAGACGCATATCAAGAATTGACTGCGCCTGAATCTCGGTGAGAGAAAACCGTTCCATCAGGCCCTGCTTCGCTTCCTGGGGATTGGCCGATGCCCTGATCAGCGACACCACTTCGTCCATGTTGTTGAGGGCAACCTGCAGACCCTCCAGGATGTGGGCCCGGGCCTCGGCTTTTTTCAATTCAAAATTGGTGCGCCGATAAACCACGGTTTTCCGGTGCAGCAGGAAATATTCGAGAATCTGCCGCAGGTTGAGAACTTCCGGCTTGGCGTTGACGATGCTTAAAAAGATAATGCCGAAACTTTTCTGCAGGGGGGTCATGATGTACAGCTGATTGAGCACCACCTCGGCGTTTTCATCTTTTTTCAGATCAAGAACGATGCGCATGCCTTCGCGGTCCGATTCATCGCGGATTTCGGCAATTGACTCAATCCTTTTTTCCTTGATCAGCAAAGCAATTTTTTCCACCAGTTTCGCCTTATTCTGCTGATAGGGAATCTCGGTGATGACAATCGACTCGCGGTTTGCCTTTTTGCTCCCTTCGATATGACTTCTGGCCCGCATCAGCACACTGCCGCGTCCTGTTTCATACGCCTCGCGGATACCGGCCCTGCCGCAGATAAACCCGCCGGTGGGAAAATCAGGCCCGGTGATGTAGTCCATCAGCCCGTTCACCGTGATGAGCGGATCATCAATCATGGCAATGAGCCCGTCAATCACCTCTTTCAGGTTGTGCGGCGGGATATTGGTTGCCATGCCGACGGCGATACCGGAAGAGCCGTTGATGAGCAGATTCGGTATCTTGGCCGGGAAAACAACCGGCTCGCTTAACGAGTTATCGTAATTAGGGATAAAGTCGACCGTATCTTTTTCCAGATCAGCGATTATTTCCTGATCCAGCTTGGTCATCCTGGCCTCGGTATATCGCATGGCGGCGGCGGAATCACCGTCCACCGAACCGAAGTTGCCCTGACCGTCCACCAGCGGGTAACGCATGGAGAAATCCTGGGCCATTCTGACAATGGTGTCATAGGCGGCCATATCGCCATGGGGATGGTACTTACCGATGATATCACCGACGATCCTGGCTGATTTCAGATAGGGCCGATTATGGTAGTTGTTCAGTTCCCGCATGGCGAAAAGCGCTCGGCGGTGAACCGGTTTCAGCCCATCTCGTACATCGGGCAGAGCGCGCCCGATGATGACGCTCATGGCGTAATCGAGATAGGATTTTTTCATCTCTTTTTCGATGGAAACCGTTGGTGATAAAACTTCCTCGTTTTCAGTCATAGATACCGCTTTTTATTAGAATTTATATGATGCGAAAATCAGAAGCCGGAAGCCTGAAGAGTGATTTCGGACTGCCGGCGTCTCCAAAGGGATCAGCACTCTATATGTCGAGTTCGGTTACTTCCAGGGCGTGACTGTTGATAAAGTCTCTTCGTGGTTCAACCTTATCCCCCATCAGGGTCGTAAAAATATCATCCGCTCCTTCCGCATCTTCAATTTTTACCTGCAGCAAAACCCTGTTTTGCGGGTTCATGGTGGTGTCCCACAACTGGACGGGATTCATCTCGCCAAGACCCTTATACCGCTGCAGACTGCTTCCCTTGAATGATTCCATCTTCACCTTGTCGAGCAGCTCCCGCCAGTTTTCCACCTCAACATCTTTTTCACCGGTGACCAGGGTAAAACGGGAGGTCAACAGCTCTTTCACCGCGGGGAAGATGGAAATGGCCGAGCGATATTCGGAGATAAGGGGAATCTGCGGACCCACGGTGAGAAACATGTGGGCCTTGTCCTTCACCGCCGCATCGAATTCATAGCAGCTCGTTTTCCAGCGACACGGCCGTAAATTACCGAGAACAAGATTTCCGTCCAGCTGTAATGTGTTCCGCAGCCGGGAAACAAATTCCTGATCGGCGAACTGATCCGCCGTGTGGATTCCCTGCTCCAGGAAAAAATAAACAATATCTTCCCAGACATTGATTCTCTGCAGAAAATCGGTCAGCTTCTTGTAGTTGGATAAATTTCGCAGTACATGAACAACGTCCTGTTCTTCAATAAATTTTTCACCGTTGAGCCGTATCTTCATGTTGGCGCTGGCCTGCTGAAAGAGAAAGATATTCAGATCTTCCTCGCCGCTGAAAAACGTTTCTTTCTTGCCTTTTCCCAGGCGATACAGGGGGGGCTGGGCAATATAAACATGGCCCTTTTCCACCAGAAGCGGCATCTGCCGGTAAAAAAAGGTGAGCAGCAGGGTACGGATATGGGCTCCGTCAACATCTGCGTCGGTCATGATGATGACCTTATGATAACGCAGTTTGTCCTCTTCAAAATCATCCGCTCCCACCCCGGTTCCCAGGGCGGCAATGATCTGCTTAATCTCTTCGCTTGCCAGTATTTTATCGAACCGGGCCTTTTCCACGTTCATGATCTTGCCGCGCAGCGGCAGGATAGCCTGAAAAGCGCGGTCGCGCCCCTGTTTGGCGCTGCCGCCGGCGGAATCACCCTCCACCAGAAAAATTTCCCTTTCCTGGGGAATCTTTGACTGGCATTCCGCAAGTTTGCCGGCCATCAGCAGATCAATGCCGGAACCTTTTTTGCGGGTCAGTTCCTTGGCGCGCCTGGCTGCTTCGCGGGCCCTGGCGGCATCCACCGCCTTGGCGAGTATCTTTTTCGCCTCCTGGGGATTTTTTTCCAAAAAAATGGTCAGTTTTTCATTACAGATTGACTCGACAATGGATTTTACTTCGCTGTTGCCGAGTTTTGTTTTGGTTTGTCCTTCAAACTGCGGATTGGGAACCCGCACGGAAATCACACAGGTCAGTCCTTCCCGGACATCGTCGCCGCCCATTTTTTCACGCAGATTTTTCGGGACAATATCGTCGGTGGCATAGCGGTTGATGCATTTGGTCAGCGCGCCGCGAAACCCGGTGACATGGGTGCCGCCTTCCTTGGTGGGGATATTGTTGACAAAAGAAAACAACCGCTCTGAATAGCCGTCATAATACTGGAAAGCTATTTCCACCTGAACATCTTCTTTTTCACCGCTGAAAAAGATCGGATTTTCATTGATCGGGGTGCGTTTTCTATTGAGATACTCCACATAGGAAACAATGCCGCCCTTGTAATGAAATTCATCCTCCGCCCCGCTGCGGTCATCCTTGAGCAGGATTTTAACTCCCTTGTTCAGAAATGCGAGTTCGCGCAGGCGGGCTTGAATGATCTCATATTTATATTCCGTTGTTTCGGTAAATATTTCCGGATCAGGCAAGAAGGTGATGGTTGTGCCGCTCAAGGTTGTTTCTCCCACAACCTGAACTTCCGATTCTTTTATGCCGTACCGATATGTCTGCTCGTAAATAAAACCGTTTCTCTTTATCTGTGCCTTTGTCTTGATACTCAAGGCGTTCACCACGGAAACACCGACACCGTGCAGACCACCTGAAACCTTGTAGGAGGAATGATCGAATTTTCCTCCGGCGTGCAGGGTGCAGAGAACAAGTTCGAGTGCGGAAACGCCTTCCGTCGGATGCATTTCAACGGGAATACCCCTGCCGTTGTCTTCAACCGAAACCGAACCGTCAAGTTGAAATGTGACCTTTATCCGGTTACAATGTCCTGCCAGGGCTTCATCAATACTGTTGTCGACAACCTCATAAACCAGATGGTGAAGACCGCCTTCACCCGTATTGCCGATATACATGGAAGGTCTTTTCCTTACCCCTTCCAGTCCGGATAGAACCTTTATCTGTTCCGCACCATAATCGTTTTGTTGTTCTGTCAAAATTTTTCCCTCGAAACCGGTATTTCTGATTTAATAGTGAAACAAAATTTAACGCGTTTTCATATTTCCATCGGCATGATGATACTTATAAAATCAGGTTCGTTTTCCGAATATATCATGCATGGCTTATCTTTTCCGGAAATAAAAATTTTCACATCTTCCGCTGTCATCACCTGCAGCGTATCTATGAAATATCTGCCGTTAAATCCAAGCTTCAGTGGTTCGCCCGTGTAGTTGATCGGATGGTTTTCCTTGGCATTGCCTAAATCCATGCTTTGGGAACTCAGGATTATTTCATTGTTTTCCATCACGCATTTGACGACATTGAATCGATCTTCGGTAAAAAGATTCATTCGTTTCATGGCATTGAGAAGTGTGAGTCTTTTTATTTCAATAAAATTATCTTTGTTTATTATCTTAAGAAGATTTCTGAAATTGGGGAAATCCCCATTCATGAGGCGAATGATAAGAATTGCATTTTTGCTTTTCAGCACTGCCTGCTTTTCTTCAAAACCAAGCAACACCTCTTTGAAATTTTCACAGAATTTTTTTATTTCCTGCACACCCTTCCTGGGAATAAGGGTTGTTTTTTCCAGATGAAAACGGGAGATATCGCCTTCAATCTCTTTTTTCATCAAGGAAAGCCGGTGACCGTCGGAAGAAACCATGCGAAGAAAGTTTTTAGTGTCCTCTTGCTCTTTTTCAACCAGAACGCCGGTCAGGGTGAAATTGCTTTCCGTATCTGAGGCAACGGAAAAAATGGTTTTTTCGATAAGATCTCTGATATCATCGGAATTGACCTTGATCAAAAAATCTTCATCATACTCGGGGAAAGAAGGAAATTCCTCCGCGGCCATTCCGGCCATATTGTAATCACTGCTGTCCGCCGTGATTCTAACCCAGTTATTTTCCCTTTCCTCCAGATGAATATGAGAGGAATTTGATTCCCGGACAATTTCAAAAAGTTTTTTTGCCGGCAAGGTCAATTTTCCCGGGGAAAGAATTTCCGCCGGTATGTCCAGGCGTATCCCTATCTCAAGATCGGTTCCGGTCAATTCCAGAAAATCAGCTTTGCTGCGCAACAGGACATTGGATAAAATAGCCATTGTTCCTGTTTTTCCCGTTACATTCTGCATAGCTGCGAGTGCCGACAATAAATCTTCCCGAGCAATATTAAGAACAAGAGACATAGATAACCTTTTTAAATGGATTGGGTGGAAGGTGGTTTTTCAACCAAGGAAGTTTAAAAAAATAAGATATTTTAAAAAATACTTTATTGTTATTAAATCTGTTATAATGTGGATAAATGATATAACAGATTAATTTAATTATATTTTTTAGTAAGATTAGGTTTTGTTTAAGTTTGTGATAATTTACGCTGAAAAACTTATCAACAGGTTATCGGGATCAATTCAACACGTTGTGAAGGAGTCCCCTCGGAAAAACAATAATTATCACTGAAAAACAAAATGTTACGATGCGAAATTATAGTTTAAAACGCAAAAAAATTCAATACTAATAGTGCAAGTAAAATTCTTTTTCGCGTTTCTTTTTTTTATATAAAAAAATAGAAAAATCAATTAGTTAAAAAATAATTTTCATTTTCCGAAATGAGACGAAAATCCCGCATAAACGAGTTCGTCGAACTCATCTCCAATATCATGGAATCCTTTACAGCCATAGTCTTTCTGGTTGATGAAAATGAAACCGATTTGTTACGAATAAAAGCCTTTTATTCTCTCAGTAAAAATATTAAAGAAGAATGCCTGTTGCGAAGTGGGGAAGGTATTGTCGGGTGGGTGTTTCGGGAGCAGAAAACCGTTCTGGCCGCATACTTTGATAAAAGAGACGCAACCACGCTTCAATTTTATGATAAAGATGAAGAGATAAAGTCGCTGCTGGCCGTTCCTCTCGCGGGAAAAGCAGGGGTTCTCTATGTCGACAGTAAAAAAAGTTATGTTTTTACCGAAGAACGCGAGAAAATATTGAAACAAATGGGTCATATTCTTTGTTCCATTATAAATACGGAAAATGAAATTAAGGAAAAAAGGACCAATGAAAAATTACTTTCATTTTCTTTAAATATTAACGAAATAACAGTTAATACAAAAAACAGAAAAGAATTTGTTGAGAAAATATTATATCAAATGTTTGATATGTTTTGTTTGGGTATAGTAGTATTTTTGATCGAAAGTGAAAAAATCTATTATTTGTATAATTCAGATAATAAAAAACATTTTAATGAATCAAATTTTGATTTTTATGATAAATATGGATTGTCAGGTTGGATTATAAAAAATAATCAAGAATTACTTCTTGAAAAAATAAGTAAAAATGAAAAATCATATATCGTAAACAAAAATGAAAAGTTTGATGATTTAACAAATTTTTTAGGATTACCTCTTTTTTTAGATGAAAAAAGAGGTGTTATTTCCTTTGTCAAAAAAAATAATGAAAAATGGTTATCAAAAGAAAAAAAACTTTTGACTTTTATAAGTGATCTTTTTTTTAAGGAATATTTTCAAAAAAATGAGCCTGTTTAAGTTACCTGCACTTTTTTCAAAAAATATGGCAATGGATCTGGGCACAGCCAATACCCTTATTTATGTCAAGGGTCAGGGAATCGTGCTGAATGAACCGTCGGTTGTCGCCTACAATACCTATTCAAAAGAAATACTTGCGGTGGGGAAATCGGCAAAAAAATACCTGGGAAGGACCCCGCAGCATATAAGTGCTGTTCGTCCCATGAAAGACGGGGTGATAGCTGATTTTGTCGTCACCCAGGCCATGATTCGCCATTTTTTTCTGAAAATTCAAAGGATGAGCCGTTTCTTTAAACCGAAGGTGGTTATCTGTGTGCCGACCGGCATCACCCAGGTGGAAAAAAAGGCGGTGGTCGAGGCTGCTGAAGAAGTGGGATGCGGCAAGGTGTATCTGATAGAAGAACCGATGGCGGCTGCTATCGGTGCCGGTCTCGATGTCAGTGAAAACAGAGGAAGAATGATCATTGACATCGGAGGCGGAACCACGGAGGTGGCGGTCATCACCATGTCGTCGGTGGCTTATTGCGAATCGATCAAGGTGGCCGGTGATGAACTCAATGAAGCCATTATCCGCCATCTCCTGACCAAACATAAGATATATATCGGCGAAAACAGTGCGGAAAAATGCAAAATAGAGATTGGCTCCGCCCTTGATACCCACGGGTATTTTGACTCCTACAGTCTTATCGGCAAGGATGCGTTAACCAGCAATCCGAAAGAGGTGTCTCTCACGTCCGAGGAAATACGAACGGCGTTGCGGGAGCCGGTCAAGGCCATTGTTGAAGCGGTGCGGAGGGCTCTGGAAAAAACCCCGACCGAACTGGTGACCGATATTTACGAGGAAGGAATTTATATGGCGGGCGGCGGCTCCCTGCTGCGTGGTCTTGACAAGCTGATAGAGCGGGAAACCAAGATTGACTGTCATCTCACCAGTGATCCGCTTCTTGCCATTGCCATGGGCAGCGGCATTGCCCTGGAAAATCTGAAAGGGTATAGAAAGGTTTTTATTAATTAGGGCAAACCCTGCTTTGGACTATTTTGTTATGGCTGCCTGTGCCGTTTCCGCCATCCTGATGACGACATCACATTGTGACCGCGGCCCCCAAGGATGAAAAATATTCCTTCAGCCTTTCTGCAACGACTTGATCCCCTTTTGCAAGAAGCCTTGGCCGGTAATGTTTTTTCCGGTGCCGCGGTGGGCCTTTGTTTGCCCGGAGCAGGGGAAAAAAGATTTTCCTCGGTATGGGGCAAGAGTTCGCTCCTGCCCGGCTCACCCCAAATTACCAAACACACTCTTTTTGATCTCGCCTCCCTCACCAAACCGCTGGCCACCACCCTGGCTCTTCTTTGTCTTGAGCAGGAAGGCAAAATAGTACTTGATGAAAGTCTGCCTTCTCTTCTGGAAAAAGAAGACGCATGCGCGGGCAAACAAGATATTACCCTGCGGCATCTGCTTAATCACTGCTCCGGTTTTGCCGCCCATCGTCCTTATTTTAAAGAGCTCATCCACATTGATCCGCAACAAAGAAAAAATTGGCTGCTTGATGCCGTTTTACGGGAAAAGCTTGCCTATCAACCGGGCACCAAGAGCGTCTACAGTGATCTGGGCTTTATTCTCCTGGGTCTGATTGTTGAGAAAAAGTCCGGTTTCGCCCTGGACAGCTATGTGCAGCAGGTCGTGATGGAGCCAGTTGGGCTTGGCGGCACAATTATTTTCAATCCCCTGGAAAAGAAAAAAAATGATTTTGCCGCAACGGAACGCTGTCCATGGCGGAACAGGGTGCTTCGGGGAGAGGTGCATGATGATAATACCTTTGCCGTGGGCGGGGTGTCGGGGCAGGCGGGATTGTTCGGTGATGTTGACGGCGTTCTTGCGCTTGTTTCCCTGTTGCTTGGTGTTTTGACAAAGAAACAACATCATCCGTCATTTTCCGCGGACCGGCTGCGACACTTCTGTCACAGGCAGGATATGGCGCCCGGCAGCAGCTGGGCGCTCGGGTTTGATACGCCGTCGCCGGAAGGGTCATCCGCCGGCAGCTTTATAAGTGCAAACAGCGTCGGTCATCTCGGTTTTACCGGCACCTCATTCTGGATTGATATCGACAGGGAGGTTGCCGTTGTCCTGCTGACCAACCGCGTGCATCCCACCAGGGAAAACAATCTGATAAAACAATTTCGGCCGCGCTTTCATGATACGCTGTTTGCCGCGCTTTCCTGATCCGGGTTCTTTTTTTCCGGAAACATGTTCAGGATGGCATCGCGGTTGGCCGCGACCACCCCTCTTTCCGTTATCAGCGCCGTGACCAGCCGCGCCGGGGTGACATCGAAACCGTAATTAAGCGATCTGGTGTTTTCCGGTGGAATCAGCACGGTTTCCATCCTGTGTTGCGCGGTAAGACCGGAAACGTAATTGACCTCATCCCCGGAGCGCTCCTCAATGGGAATATCGCGAATGCCGTCCCGAAGCTCCCAGTCAAAGGTTGAAGATGGAAGCGCGACATAAAAAGGTACATTGTTGTCCCGCGCCGCCAGGGCCTTCAGATATGTTCCTATTTTGTTGGCCACGTCGCCGGTGAAGGTGGTGCGGTCCGTGCCGACAATGACCAGATCCACCATGCCGTGCTGCATGAGATGTCCGCCGGTATTGTCGGCGATCAGGGTGTGCGGCACCCCTTCCTCCTTCAGTTCCCAGGAGGTCAGCCGGGCGCCCTGCAGCCAGGGTCGGGTTTCATCGACATAGACATGTACCTTGATGCCCGCGTGGTGCGCGGCATAGATGGGCGCGGTCGCTGAACCGAAATCAACAAAGGCCAGCCAGCCGGCATTGCAGTGGGTCAGAATATTGACCGGTTTCCCACCTTTTTTCCGGCTGATCGCCTCGATCAGCCGGAGACCGTGCTTTCCTATTTGCCGACAGAACAAGGCATCTTCATCGGCGATGCAACAGGCGGTGCGGAATGCGTTTTCGGCTTTTTCCTTTTTTCCGTGTGCTTTATGTATTTCCGTCAGCTGTCTTTCCACCGCCCAGGCGAGATTTTTCGCGGTGGGCCGGGTTGCCAGCAGTTTTTCCGCGCACTGTTCGATAAAATCATCAGGATTTTTTTCAGGTGCGGAAAGAGCGGCGCAATACATGCCGAATCCGGCGGCGGCGCCGATAAGTCCTGCGCCCCGCACATGCATTTCGCGGATGGCCGCGGCAAAATCATCAATGGTGTGAAGGTCTTCAATGAGAAACTGATGGGGAAGAAAACGCTGGTCGATGATCTTGATGATGGTTTGGTTGTCGGGATCCGGCCAGATGGTGCGGTAATGGCGATTGTTAATTTTCATGTTTCAGGCTTTCGCTATCGGCGATAAGATTGACGGAAATGGGTTTGCGTTGAAACCTTAAAGAAATTTGCTGAGCAGAAAGAAGGTGAGAAGACCCAAACCTATGGATCCGTAAATAACCAGTCAGGGCGTGCAATTGCTGCTTTTTATTATTTTTTTTATGAAAATGATTCCAACGGCAACGGAAATTATGGCATAGATGACTGTTTTCATTGGTTTTTCCCGGCGGTTAAACTGCTGTTCGTTTGCCGGCTTCATATGACGGCAGTATATTTTTTGCTATGTAATCAACGTTATCACGTTATGCGCATGAGTTCAATCATTGGAAAAATGGCAAAATCAGGCAGATATTTCAGGGAGGCCCTGCTTGATCTCTGTTTTCCGCCCTTTTGCCTCGCCTGCAACGAATCACTGGCGGACGGCACCTTTCTTTTCTGTGACGAGTGTTTCGGCAAAATAAAATTCATCAAGGGCCCGTACTGTTTCTGCTGCGGCAGGCCATACGCTTCCGGTGAAAATCATCTTTGCTCCCTGTGCCTGAAAAAAGGCAGGCATTTTCACCTGGCACGTGCCGTTGTTCTCTATAACGAAACCGTGGCTGTGTCTATCCGTGCCTTCAAATTCAGGGGCAGAAAGGCCGCTTTGTCGACCTTTCAGAAGATGAAAGAACAGAGCCTGTGCTGCCGTGACCTCGGCGATCCGGACATCATCATCCCCGTTCCCCTTCATCCCAAGCGCCTGCGGAAGCGGGGATTTAATCAGGCGCTGCTGCTCGCCCGCCTCTTTTTTCCCGATCAAGGGGGGAAAATTGAAAAATCCCTTTTGCTGCGCCGGCGTGATACGGTTTCCCAGACCGGCCTTGACGGCATGTCCCGCCGCAAAAATATGAAGGATGCCTTTGTCGTCAAGCGGCCGGATCTGGTAAACGGAAAACATGTCATCGTGGTGGACGATGTCTTCACCACCGGCACGACGGTGGATGAATGTGCCAGAGTGCTCATGGCGGCGGGGGCAAAACGGGTTGAGGTGCTGACCCTGGCCCGGGTTGATAAATAGGCACGCCTTTGCCGATCAAGGAAAATCCGCCACAAAGGTCACAGGCCGTTGAGGTTGGCTGCGTAGTGCCGCACACCATCGGCGATATGACGGGCCACCGCTTCAAGATAGCGATCATCCCGCAGCCGTTTTTCGTCTTCACTGTTGCTTAAAAAGGCGATCTCGGTGAGAACCGCCGGCATCTGGGCGCCGATCAGGACGATGAACGGCGCTTTCTTTACTCCCAGGTTGTTGACTCTGTATTGCCGGTTCAAACCGGTTATCAGCGTGTTCTGGACACTGCCGGCAAAGCGGACCGACTCTTCTATCTTGCTGTTTTGCATCAGGTCTTGCAAGATATTCTGCAGATCGCTGAGCCGGCTTGCCGATGCGGCATTTTCCAGGGCCGCCGCCTGCATCTCCTCCCGGCTGGTGGCAAGACTGAGATAATAGGTTTCCACGCCGCTGGCGCTTCTGTTCTCGGCTGAATTGGCATGAATGGAGAGAAAGAGATCCGCGTCCCGTGTGTTGGCAATGGCGGTTCGTTCCTCGAGCGGCAGAAAAACATCCCTGTCCCGGGTGAGAATGACATTGAAAGCAGTTTCCTTCCGCAGGATGTCCGCCACCTTTTTCGCCACTTTCAGCACGATGTCCTTTTCCTTGAGACCGTTGTTTCCCAGGGCGCCGGGATCCTTGCCGCCGTGTCCCGGATCGATGACGATGTTTTTCACCCCGAGCCCGAACTGCTCGGCCAGGGTGGGCAACCGGTCCGCGGTCCTGGTTTTCACTTTTGCCGGTGTCGTCTTCGGTCTGATCTGCGGCGGTTTCTTTGCCTGCTGCCGTGTGCCGGTAACGTCGATCACCACCCGGAACGGGTCGTCAAGGGCAAAAACCTTGTGACTGCCCACCGATTCCGTATCAAGCACCACCCGCACCGTGTCCTGATTGAACTGGGCCCCTCGCACCCGTTTCAGCAGGCCGTCGCTGATGGGGATGGGGTTCTGAAAGGTCGGCGCTATCCGGCAGTTGAAGAGATCAATATAAAGCCTTTTGGGCAGGCCTTTTTCCGCCGGCAAAAAGGCTTCCTTGAACTGAATCGGCTCGCTTGTTTCAATGACAATGCGGGTATAGTCCTTGGTTGACCAGAATTTGATGGGCTGGCTGAGGTGTGCCGGGGCGGATTGCTGCCTGGGGCTGCTTTGCGCGGCACCGTTTTGGGGAAAAGTTTTTATTTCCCGCAGTTTGTCCGCCGCCGCGGCCGCCATGTCGCCCTGGGGGTAAACGGTGATAAGGCGGGCAAGGAGCATTTCCGCCTTTTTGCCGTTTTCCTTTTTATCGATGGAGATGACGGCGAGATGAAAAAGCGCGTCATCCGCCAGGCTGTGCCCGGGAAAGATCATGGTCAGATCTTCATAATAGCCGGCTGCTTCGGTCAGGTCATGGGAATCATGAAAACGGTCATACATCTCATTGTAGATTTTCCCCAGCATATAAAGACAAAAAGGGGCCTTATCGTGCCCCGGGTCCTGATGATAGGCCTTCTGGAACATTTTTACGCCGTCCAGCCAGCGCATGCGCTCCCGTTCCCCCTTGTTGAAGATGAGGTTGTTGTAAAAAGTCGCTGCTTTCCGGTAACGCTTTTCAGTCAGGGTGGAAGAATGCACGGCCGCGCTGTTGCTTGCCGGCAGGAGCAGACCGATCAGCAGAAAAAAAAGCAGACACAGGCAAACCGATCGGTTACGCATCTTTTTTCAGCTCATAAAGAAGGTTCAGGGCATCAAGGGGGGTTACATGGTCCAGTTCGATTTCCCGGATCTTTTTTCTGAGCGGATCGTCTTCCGGCGGGAAAAGGGCGAGCTGGCTCGGATGATTGGCGCGGGTTTTCTTATCAGGGGCGATGCGCGGCGCCCCTTCGCTGTTCAGTTCCTCTTTTTCGATATTGTGCAGCAGCTCCTTGGCCCGCTCCACCACCCTTTTGGGCACCCCGGCCAGTGCCGCCACCTGGATGCCGTAACTCTTGCTGGTGCCGCCGGGCAGCAGTTTATGGAGAAAGATGATGCTGTCATTCCACTCCCGTACCGCGATATGGAAATTCTGCACTCGGCTGTGGGTGAGACTCAGTTCGATCAGTTCATGGTAATGGGTGGCGAAGATGGTTTTCACCCCCTTGCCGTTGACGTTCGCCAGGTGTTCGGTGACCGCCCAGGCGATGGAAAGCCCGTCGTAGGTGCTGGTTCCCCGGCCGATTTCATCGAGCACCACCAGGCTTTTTTCCGTGGCGTTGTTCAAGATGTTGGCGGTTTCATTCATCTCCACCATGAAGGTTGACTGTCCGCGCCGCAAATCGTCCATGGCCCCCACCCGGGTGAAAATACGGTCAACCGCACCGATGCGGGCGGACGAGGCCGGGACAAAACCGCCCATCTGCGCCATGAGCACGATGAGTGCGGTCTGCCGCAGCACGGTGGATTTGCCCGCCATATTGGGGCCGGTGATGATCAGCACCTCCCGGCTTGTCTGGTCAAGATGAATATCGTTGGGAACAAAGCGGCCGACCGGCAATGCCCGTTCAATCACCGGGTGGCGTCCCTCGCGGATGATAATCTCTTCACCGTCGTCAACCTGGGGCCTGATATAATTGTAACGCCGCGCCACCTCGGCCATGGTGGTAAAGTAATCCACCCGGGCGATAAAGGAGGCTGTCTGGAGAATCCGTGAACTCCGGGCGGCCACCTGCTCCCTGATCCGGCTGAAAAGCTGATATTCAAGCTCAACCCGCTTTTCCTCGGCGCCGAGAACCTTGCTTTCAAACTCCTTCAACTCCGGGGTGATGAATCGTTCGGCATTGACCAGGGTCTGCTTGCGGATAAAGTTTTCCGGCACATTGGCCAGCTGCCCCTTGCTCACCTCGATAAAATAACCGAACACCTTATTAAAGCCGATCTTGAGCTTGGCGATGCCGGATCGCTGCCGCTCCTGTTCCTCCAGGGCAAGAATATGTTTTTTGCCGTCGGTCATGATGGAGACCAGATCATCGAGTTCCGGGTCGTATCCGGGCCGGATCAGTTTCCCCTCCCGCAGGGTCACCGGGCAATCCTCGCGAATGGCCTGTTCCAGAAGATGGTGGATATCCTCCAGGCAGTCAAGGTCGCGGCTTTCCTCCCGGAGAATGCCGCTGGTGTGGGATGCAAGCCGCTGCAGCCCCGGCAGCAGGGCAAGCGACTGTTTGAGCGCGTTCAGATCACGGCCGTTGGCGCTGCCCAGCACCACCCTGCTGTTGAGTCTTTCCAGGTCATACATGCCGGACAGGGCTTCCCGCAGGTGCCGGCGCAGTTCTTCGCCGTTTACCTCGGCGTCGATCTTCCCCTGGCCCGTCAGGGCGGCCAGGGAGGGACCCATCTTATCTTTGCCCTCGCAGAGAAAGGAAACCGTTTCAAGCCGTTTGTTGATTTCACCGGTGTCGCGCAACGGGAAAAGCAGATTTTTTTTCAGCAGCCGCGCGCCCATCGGCGTGCGGGTATGATCGAGTGTGGCCAGCAGCGATCCTTCCCGCTGGGCGCCGATGATGGTCTGGGTCAGTTCGAGGTTGCGGCGGGAGGAGTCGTCAACCAGCAGGACGTTGTCCCGTTCAATGGCAACGAGGCGCTCGATATGGGCCAGATCCGTTTTCTGGGTTTCCTGGATATATTTGAGCAGGGCGCCGGCTGCGGATACGCCTTCCTGGAAATGATCACAACCGAAGCCGGCCAGATTGGCGGTGCGAAAATGCTCCAGCAGGGTTTCTCCGGCCGTGTCCCGGTGAAAGGAAAAATGCGGTCGCCTGGTCAGGCAGGTCTGCGGCAGAGAGGGGGTGATGTCCGTGAGATACTCGGCCTCGTGGTCGGCCAGCAGCAGTTCGGCCGGCGCAAAGCGGGTCAGCTCATCCAGCAGTTCTTCCGGCGTATCGTATTCGCCCAGCAGAAATTCGCCGGTGGAGAGGTCAATCAGACTCAGTCCCCAGGCCTGGCGGTGGTAAAGCGCCGCAACATAGCGGTTCGATTTTTCATCAAGGATCTGCTCATCCGTTACCACCCCCGGGCTGATGACCCGGACCACTTCCCGCTTCACCACCCCTTTGGCCTCTTTCGGATCCTCCACCTGCTCACAGATCGCCACCCTGAATCCGTTGTTGACCAGTTTGGCCAGATAGGAGGAGGCGGCATGAAAAGGAACACCGCAGAGGGGAACCCGGTTTTCGTCATCCTTGCCGCTGCGCGAGGTCAGGGTGATGCCCAGCACCCGGGAGGCGGTGACCGCGTCTTCAAAGAACATCTCGTAAAAGTCGCCCAGACGGTAAAAGAGGATGGCGTCCCGGTGCTGCTCCTTGATCTCCATATACTGCCGGAGCATCGGCGTTATTTTCGGCTGGTTCGTCATGATGGGGAATGGTCCTGAAAATCGGGCAGCAGCATGTCATAGGTCTGGTCGATATGCTGGGGGATGGTGCGGATGTCGCTGATGACCGTCATGAAATTGTGGTCGCCCAGCCAGCGGGGCACCAGGTGAAAATGAAGATGATCCGCCAGGCCAGCTCCGGCGACGGCGCCGATGTTCAGGCCGATATTAAAGCCGTCGGGGCGCAGATGTTTTTTCAAAATAGCCTCGCTGCGGCGAATATGTTCCATGAGGGCGGCAGCCTCCCGGCTGGTGAGATCCGTCAGATCGGGAGCATGACGGACGGGGGCCACGAGAAGATGGCCGTTGGCGTAAGGAAAACGGTTGAGCAGGATTACTACCTCGCGGTCGCGATACAGCATCAACTCCTTTTTGTCGCAGCTCCTGTCCGGAGACCGCTCGAAAAGGCAGCCTGGTTCACGTTTTTCCGAGCCCAGGATATATTCCATCCGCCATGGGGTCCACAGATTCTTCATCGTTCACCGAAACTGCGGGACATCAAGGATCCGGCCGGTAAGCGCGGTTCCGGTTTCCAGCAGCGCATAGGTGCCCGGCGCGCCGTAGCGGCCCGAGCCCATGAAGCTTCCGGGGTTAATGAAAAGAATATCGTAGAGATGGCGGCACACCGGCCGGTGGGTATGGCCTGAAACGATACAGTCAACATCGGGAAATTCCCGGAGCAGAAAATCCTCCACATGGTGGCGGTAGCCCATGCCGTGGATCAGGCCGATGGAAAAACCGTCGATGCGGACAACCTTTTTTTCCGGCAGGCTGTTACGGGACGAGGCGTGGCACATATTGCCGTGCACCGCATGGACTTCCTTGCCCCGGAAGGCATCGAGGATACTGATGTCGGTGAGGTCGCCGGCATGGAGAATGACCGACGCATCGGCAAAACAGAGATCCACCGCTTGTTGAAAAGGGGGATCACGCCGGATCATGTGGGTGTCGGAAAGAATGCCGATTTTGGTTGTCATTTCTTCCCTTCATCCGATTGGCTGCGGCCTTCGAGAATTTTCTCCGCCTGCTCGATGCCGATTCCGTCAACCAGGCAGCGCTTGTGGCGGCTCTGCCGGCCGCTGATGATGGTGACGGAGGATTTTGTCACCCCGAAAAGTTTGGCGAGATAGGCAATCACCGCCTTATTTGCCTTGCCCTCCACGGGAGGGGCGGTCAGGGCGATTTTCAGTTCATTGCCGTGCAGACCGCAGACCGTATTTTTTGAGGACTTGGGCTGGATGTAGAGGGCGAGCGCAACCGATCTGTCGGAAACCGCCTCCATAAAACTCATTTCACCTTGACGTTTTCCAGAAGATCTTCGTCATAGTGGCCGTCAATGGCGATCTTCGGTTCATGTTCTTCGTCCAGGGGGTCATCAAGGGCAAACAGCATATCGCCTTCCAGATCGGGAATGGTCAGGTTCTTTCTTTCTTCTTCAGACTCAGGCTCAAGGGATTCATCGTCAATCAGGGCGCGGGCCATCGCTTTTTGCGTTTTTTCCTTCACTTCCTCGGTGTGATCGATTTCTTGCGGCAGATCTATTTTTTCATAAAGCGAATCAAGATCATCCTCTTTTTCAACCTCCCCCGGACTCTCCGTGATATCGGACTGCAACAGGGAAATCGGACTGTTTTCCTCGGCCGCCGGATCCCGGTCAAGGCGGTTGAGGTAATCCTGCAGATAGGCTTTCAGGTCGTATTTAATCTTTTCCTTGCTTTCCCGCAGCTCTTTTATCTGCTGCTGCAGGGTCTCCTGCTCTTCTTTTCCCGCCGCGCGCAGACGTTCGATTTTCTTTTCCGCCGCGCTCAGCATTTCCTGTGATTCCCTGCGGCTTTTTTCCATCATCTCGTCGGCAATCTTCTGGGCGGAAATAATGGCATGCTGGAAGGTTCTCTCCTGGGAATGAAACTCCTTGATGGTCATCTCCAGTTTGTCGACCTGTTCCTTGAGCAGTCTTTTTTCATCCTGCAGCAGGGCGTAATTTTCGGCAATGCGCTCGAGAAAGGCATCAACCTCTTCAACATCAAAACCGCGAAAACGGACATGAAACTGTTTTGTTTGGATATCTTCAGCAGTCAGCGACATACGCGCTCTCCTTGGACCTTAAAGTGTAAAGAAAATAATAGTGCATCAACCAAACGACCTGGCTATTCCGTGCAGGGTCGGAACAAGAAAGCTCTGCAAAAAAAGTATGACAAGAATAAGGATCATCGGCGAAAAATCAATTCCACCGACCGAGGAAAAGGGAATGATCCGTCTGATTTTTGATAAAACCGGTTCGGTGATGTCGTAGAGAAAACGGACGATGGGGTTATAGGGGTCGGGATTGACCCATGATATGATGGCCCGCCCGACAATAACCCACATGTAGGCGCCGAGAATAAAGTTTATCAGGTTGGCCACGGCACTGATAAAATTGCTGATTACAAACATGTTTTCTTCCTTATGATTCGGGAGTTACCCTGTGGATCTGGTTGCAAGTATGACGGCTTCGCATTCGTCCCGCCGTCGCTTCCGCGCGATGAGGTATCATGGAGTTTCATGCGCGAGCGGATGCGGGGTTTTGCCGCGACCGTCACAGAATGGTGTTGCAGATCTCCATGACCGCCATGCTGGCTTTTGCCTTGGGCTGGGAAACCAGAAACGGCTTCTGGCGGCGGACAGCCTGGGCCACCACGTTGTCCTGGGGAATGGCGCCCCGGTAATTGGGCGTGATTTTCAGGAAATTCTGCAAAACAGCACTCATGCTGTTAAAGACCTCCTGCCCCTCTTTTCTGCTTTTCACGTTATTGACGATCAAGTGGAAATTACTCTTATTATAACGTGTTTTCAAGACTTTAATCAATGCGTACGCATCGGTCATGGAGGTCGGGTCCGGGGAGAGGATGGTGAAATTGGTGTCCGCCCAGTCGTTGAACCAGAGAACCGAATCCCCTATTCCCGCCGCCGTATCCACCAGGACGAAATCGAATTTGCCGGTAATGTGTTCCAGGCTGTCGGTGAGAAACGCCTGCTCCTCATAGGAGAGACTGGCCATTTCCGGCACACCGGAGCTTGCCGGCAGGACAAAGAAGCCCGGCATGATTTCAATCAGTGTCTCCATCGGATCCCGGCCTTCTTCAACGATTTCCCGCATGGTGTGTTTGACGTTGAGGCCGAGCATGACATCAACATTGGCCAGACCGAGATCGCCGTCGATAACGAGAACCTGTTTGTTTTTCCCGGACAGGGCCGCGGCAAGGTTGATGGTAAACGAGGTTTTGCCGACCCCTCCCTTGCCGCTGCTGATGCAGATAACCTGCGGTTTTTTATTTGTCGTCGCCATTTTTTTTACTCTTTTTTTCCGCCGTGGATAAAGCTGAAAAGCTGGGCCCGTTCCTCGGCTGTTACCTGACAGAAGTCGTCGTGCTGTTCCTGGAAGGAGTGAAAAACCCGCCAGCCTTCCTCTTTTGCCCGCACAAGTTCTTGTGCCGCCCTGTCGATGAATCCGTCCACCGCCGGCACGTCCCTGGCCACGCAGACGTTCAGGCCGATGCAAACCCGCCGTGAAATTTCCGCGACACAGGCGCTATGGAGGATCCCGGCCTGGTCCAAGGCTTTTTTCCGGTTCAAACCGGGCAGCAGCAAGGCGACGGTGGATTTGTCATAGTGGGCCAGCAGGCTGTCCCGGCCAATCTCTTTTTTGATAATGGGCGCCGCTTTTTGAAGGGCATTGCCCGCCCTTGTCTCGTCAACCCGGATCAGCAGCAATGCACAGGGAATCCTGCTTTTTTTCACCCTGGCGAGTTCAACGGCCACATGGCTTCGGAAATTTTCCATCCCCGGCAGGCCGCTTTGTTTGTCCAGCAGGACAATGGACGGCTGCTGGTTGTTTCCGGCGCCGGCCTTGCGGCACAACTCTTTTTTTTGTGCCGCGGAAAGGCTGCTGTCAAGAAGCAAAAGGGCACGGGGGGTATCGGGGTTTTCTTCCAGCCGGACAAACTCCACGGCAAATCCCGCCGCTTGCTCTTCAACGAGGCGGAGAAAATCGGCAAAACCCGTGTTGCCTTCCTGCCGTCTGACCCGTGCCACGGTTTACGAAACCTTGCTTCCCGGGGTTACCGGCGCGGAGACGGCGGAGAGAAACAACCGGTCCTGATCCCTGACCGCCAGCACCATGCCGTGGGAGGTGATGCCCATGAGCTTGGCCGGTTTCAGGTTTGCCGCGATGATCACCTGTTTTCCCACCATCTCTTCCGGGCTGTAAAATTCAGCGATACCGGCGACAATAATGCGTTCCTCCGGCGCCTTGACGGTGAGCTTCAGCAAGCGGTCCGATTTTTTTATTTTTTCAGCGGCCATTACCTCGGCCACCCGCAGATCGACCTTTTTAAAATCATCAAAGGAGAGCAGCTCCTCTTCCGGTTGTTTTTCCTCGCTCACGACGGTTGTTTCCTTTGTGTTTGGTTGGGCGGGCCGAGCCGCCTCCTGTTTTTTCTTGCCGCTCTCAAGCCGGGGAAAAAGCGCCGGTGGAGTGGTGATCGCGCTTGCCGGCTGCAGCAGTCCCCAGACGGCCTGGTCGGTGAGATTGCCGTCCATGGGCAGGCCCAGGGCGAGCCGCATCTTGGCCGCCGTTTCCGGCATGACCGGCTGCAGGCAAAGGGAAATAAGGCGCAGTGTTTCCAGCAGGTAATAAAAAACCGTATTCAGCCGTTTTTGGTTGGCCGGATCCTTGGCAAGCTCCCAGGGGGCGGTTTCAACAATATATTTATTGGCCCGGCTGATCACCTCCCAGACGGCGGCCAAGGCCCGGTTAAAGGCAAAGCCGTCCATTTCCCTGTGAAATGTTTCCAGCATGGCTTGCGCCGCCCTTGCCAGTTCCCGGTCGATTTCCGTCGGCGTTCCCGGCGCCGGGGCGCGGCTGTCGGCGAACTTGGCGACCATGGTCAGCGAGCGGCTGAAGAGGTTGCCCAGGTCGTTGGCCAGATCCGAATTCTGCCGCGCCACCAGGGCATCGGAGGAATAGCCGGAATCCAGGCCAAAGGACATTTCCCGCAGGAGAAAATAGCGCACCGTGTCGGCGCCGTATGCCTCAACCATCTCCGCCGGGCGGACAACGTTGCCGAGGCTCTTGCTCATCTTGGTTTCGCCCACGTTCCAGTAGCCGTGCACGTGCAGTTTCCGGAAGGCGGGAAGGCCCATGGAGCGCAGCATGGTGGGCCAGTAAATGGCGTGGGGTTTGAGAATGTCCTTGGCGATGATATGTTCCGCCGCCGCCCAGTGGGAGGAAAACTCCGCGCCGCCGGGATAGCCGATGCCGGTAAGATAGTTGATCAGGGCATCGAACCAGACATAGGTGACGAACCGCGCATCAAAGGGCAGCGGGATGCCCCAGGTCAGCCGTGTGGTGGGCCGGGAGATGCAGAGATCCTCCAGCGGCTCTTTCAGGAAGGAAAGAACCTCGTTGCGATAGCGTTCCGGGGTGATGAAATCAGGATTCTTTTGAATATGATCGATAAGCCACTCCTGGTACCTGGACATGCGGAAAAAGTAGTTCTCCTCACTGATTTCGTCGGGAGTCGTCAGGTGGTCCGGGCATTTGCCGTCCAGCAGTTCCTTTTCAGTGAGAAAACGTTCACATCCCTTGCAGTACAGCCCGGAATACCGGCTGAAATAAATGTCTCCCTGGTCGTGGACCTTCTGCAGGATATCCTGTACCGTTTTGACGTGGAGCGGGTCCGTGGTGCGGATGAAGTTGTCCGGGGCGATGTTTAAAGGCGGCCAGGCCTCGCGGAATTGCCGGCTGATCCTGTCCACATATTCCTTGGGGGAAACGCCGGCTTTTTCCGCCGCCTGGACGATTTTGTCGCCGTGCTCATCCGTGCCGGTCTGGAAAAACACCTGGTCGCCGCAAAGCCTGCGGTAGCGGCAGTAGGTGTCGGCAACAATGGTGGAATAGGCGTGGCCCAGATGCGGTTGGGCGTTGACATAAAAAATCGGCGTGGTGATATAGCTGTTCATTGTTTTTTCTGTTTTGAGGTCTTTTCTTGTTTGGCCGGTTGTTGTTGTTTCTTGCGAGGCCGAGGAGGGGGTGGTGGTTGCTGGCGGCTGCCTTTCTGGTTCCCCTGTTCCCAGTCCTCCCGGGGGAGAATAACGGGTGTTTCCGGGGATTCCGGGTCAATGGCCGTGACGGTTTCGTCCAGGACGTTCTGGCCGATGATCTTGTAGGATTTGCCGTCCACCATCAGTTTTTTGCCGACCCGCGGCATCTCTTTTTTGATATCGCGATAGGTCGGGTATTCGTATGTCAGACAGCAAAGCAGGCGATTGCAGATACCGGAAATTTTCACCGGATTCAGCGGGAGGTTCTGTTCCTTGGCCATTTTGATCGACACCGGCGCGAAATTGTCGATATAGGAAGCGCAGCACAGCTCCCGGCCGCAGCAGCCCAGGCCGCCGATCATTTTTGTTTCATGGCGCACGCCGATCTGTCGCATTTCGACCCTGGTGCGGAATTCCTGGACCAGATCCTTGACCAGCTGGCGGAAGTCGACCCTGTTTTCCGCGGTAAAATAGAAAATGATTTTACTGCCGTTGAAAAACCTCTCCACCCGGATAAGTTTCATGGAAAGATCCTGCTTGGCGATCTGCTCCTGGCAGAAGGAAAATGCCTCCTGCTCCCTTTCCACCAGCCGTTCGTATTTTTCGATTTCATCACGGCTGCTGCGGCGCTGCATGGTATACGGCGTTTTGAGGGTACTGTCCTCATCCAGAATCGGGCCCAGACCGACAACCTTGGCCGGCTCCAGATTGTGGTCGGTCTGGATCATGACCATCTCCTTGATTTTCAGATTGTGAATCGGGGAGGTGGCGGAAAAGATCGGCCCTTTGTCGCGGAACTGGATTTTATAGAGTTTTTCCTGTTTGACGGGCTCTGTTTGCTGTTCCTGTTGCATGTTGTCGAGTCGTATTCCTGAGTTGTGTTCCGGTAATTTTTTCACCACGGAACCCGCGGAGGGCAGAGAAAAAAATCGACAAGAAGTTCCTCCGCGACCTGGGGGTGTTCCCTGGTTTGGCCGAAATGGTACGGATTTTCACCAAAGTTTGTATATACCATCAAACCAGGCCAAAGAAAAGCACTTCGCAAACCAGGGCCCGGTTGCAGTTGTGGAGAAGCTGCCGGCGGGCCCTGGTGATGAGAGAAAGTCGCTCGTTCAACTCTTCATCGCTCCATCTGGAGGCGGCGGCCGGTAAAATGTCGCGGAGATCATGATTGATCGTTCTTGCGGCGAGTCCCTGCCGGCTCAGCATGATATCCCGGATCCAGATGGTGAGGAGATCAAGCAGTTCTTCCAGGTTGTCCTTTGCTTCGGCCGCCCGCTCCGCCAGTTGGAAAACCGTTTCCACCGTCTCCGGCCGGCCCGGCGCAAGGGCAATGAGTTTTTCGACGATTTCCCGGCGCAGGGGCAGCAGTTCTTCGGCGGCAAGAAGGCGGGCCCTTCCCAGACTCCCTTCGGCAATGGCGCTGAGAGCCATGGCTTCCGTCCGGTCGATCTTGTCGTGCGTCAGTGCCTCGGCGACCGCTTCATAGGGCAGTGGAAAGAACGAGATAATCTGGCAGCGGGACAGGATGGTGGGCAGAATATCGCCCGCTTCGTCACCGGTCAGGATAAAGATGGTGTCGGCCGGCGGCTCCTCAAGGGTTTTCAGCAGGCTGTTGGTCGCCTCTTTTCGGCGCATGGTCAGGTGGATGTCGCGGATCAGCACAACCCGGAAACGAGCCTCAAAAGGCGGATAGGTGAGGGTTTTTTTCAACTCCCGAATCTGATCTATCTTGATGGCGGAGGTGCCCTGGGGAAGAATCTCCAGCAGATCCGGGTGGTTGCCGGACTGGTATTTGATACAGGAGGGGCAGACGCGGCAGATTTCCCCGTTGTTCGGCTCCCGGCAGTTCACCAGGGCGGCAAAGGCCAGGGCGCAGGTTTTTTTCCCCACCCCGGCCGGACCCCGGAAAAGATAGGCGTGGCCGGTTCTTTTGCCGTGAAAGGCGCTCAACAGAAACTGTTTCGCCTTTTCCTGGCCTATGATGGATGAAAACGTGATGAGCATGGAATAAAGACGACCGGGTCACAAATTTTGAAAAAGGCTGGGCCGGCGAACTTCTTCGTCGGTTGTTTCCTTTTTTCTTTTTTTCTGGACCGGGTCGTCCGCATCATCGGAACGGCCGGAGTGGCCGGAAAGAAAAAGAAAGCGTTCCAGGTTCCGCTGGTATTCGCTCCACTGATAGGTGTCTTCCGGTACCTGGGCGGAGAGGCGCTCCACATAATTGATTTTGGCGTCCAGGTCATCGATGAAGTTGAGGACAAAGGCCTCGTGCAGCATGGGCAGGGTCGGCGCGCCGAAATCGTGCCGGCCGTGATGGCTTAAAATGAGGTGTTTGATCCGCATGGCCAGTTCCGGAGGAAAATCCTTGATCCCGGCAACCTTTTTCCCCACCATCTCGACGCCGAGCACCATGTGGCCCATCAGCCTGCCCTGGTCGGTGTAGTCGAAAAGGCTGGAGGAAACGGACAGCTCCTCCACCTTGCCCACGTCGTGCAGGATGGCGCCGGCCATGAGCAGGGAGCGGTTGACCGAGGGATAGAGGCCGCACACCTTATCGGCCAGCCGGGCCACATGGAGGGTGTGCTCCAGCAGACCGCCCAGATAGGCGTGGTGCATGCTTTTGGCTGCCGGCGCCTTTTTGAATGCTGTAAAAAAAACCTCGTCATGGAAAAACTTGAGCAGCAGTTTGCGGAGAAAGGGGTTATCAACGCTTTTGGCGAGCGCGACCAGTTCCGCGGCCATTTCTTCGATGTCGCCGGAGGTGCAGGGGATAAAGCGGGCAAGATCCACTTCCTCCTCACCCTGCCGCCGCACCTCGCTGATGATGAGCTGCAGGGCGCCTTTGTAACTCTGGGCGCGACCGCTGACCGCCAGGGGCCGGCCGGGGACGCATTCCTGTTCCCAGCGATCCGCCTCGTCCCAGATGCGGCCGGTCAGCTCACCGGTTTTGTCCATCAGTTTCAGGGTCAGATACGGTTTTCCCGCCTTGGTTTCGGAACGGATCAGCTCCTTCAGGAGAAAGACGCCGTCAACCTGCAGGCCGTCCTGGATGTCGCGTATAAAGAGGGTGTCAGTCATGCTGTTGTTTATTTTCTGTTCGGTTGTCGGGCAATCGGGAGAGCGCCGTGGTCTGGATGAAGGAGCGGCTTTGTCGCATCTGCTCCGTATTTTCAGGTCGTTTCTTGTTTTTTGTGTTAAAATACCCTGATAAAAATGCTACCTTCACAAAATACGGTTTAAATCTAACATCTAACCGCTAAAACTTGAAACGTTTTTATGCAATATATTGATAACCCCGCATATCTGCTTGGCCTTCTCGTCCGGCAACGGCTTATTTCACCGGAGCAGGAAAAGATGGTTGCGCTCAAAAAGGACCAGCAGCGCCAGGTGTTGCTGCGCGCCCTGCGGGACCAGGAGAAAGGGAGAAAGGGCAAGCTCGAGGAAGAGGTTGATCTGGTCGATGTCCTTGTTTCGCTTAATTTGTTTATTCCCGGCCAGCAGAATGTCACCCTGACCGAAGAGATGATTGTCCGGGCCATTGCCGGCGACCTGGGGCTCCGTTTCAAAAAACTTGATCCCTTGAATCTTGAGCTGGACGTCGTCACCAAGACCATTCCCGAATCCTTTGCCCTGAAGCATCTGCTCCTGCCCTTTGCCGTGAAGAACGGGGTGCTGGAGGTGGCCATCTATGACCCGGAAAAGCGCGCCCTGCTGGACGACATCGAGAAGGCCAATCAGATCAAGGTGCGGGCCTACCTGACCACCAAAACCGACCTGAAAAAAATTCTTTCCGAGTTTTTCGGTTTTAAATCATCCATTTCCGCGGCCGAAACCCATCTCGGCGGCCCCCTGGTCGATCTGGGCAACCTGGAACAGTATGTCAAGATTTCCTCGGCCCGGGAAATTACCCCCACCGACCAGAACATCAAAACCGCGGTGGACCATCTGTTCAACTACGCCTTTGACGAGCGGGCAAGCGACATCCACATCGAGCCGAAACGGGACATCAGCCGGGTGCGGCTGCGGATTGACGGGGTGCTCCATACCATTTACGAGCTGCCCAAGGTGGTGCATGCGGCCATTATCTCCCGCATCAAGTTTCTTTCCCGGCTCGATATCGCCGAAAAACGGCGGCCCCAGGACGGACGCATCAAGGTGGACCGGGGCGGCAAGCAGGCGGAGATCAGGGTGTCAACCATCCCGGTGGCCTTCGGCGAAAAGGCGGTCATGCGTATCCTGAGCTCGGACATCCTTTTTCAGGATATCCGCTCCATCGGTTTTTCCGAGCGGGACCACGGGGTGTATAAAAAATTCATGGAGGCGCCGCACGGCATCGTGCTGGTCACCGGCCCCACCGGCAGCGGCAAGTCCACCACCCTCTACTCCACCCTGCAGAATCTGGCCTCGCCCGAGGTGAACATCGTTACCGTGGAAGATCCGGTGGAAATGATCCATGAATCATTCAATCAGATTGCCGTGCAGACGCAGGTCGATGTTACCTTTGCCACCATTTTGCGCAATATCCTGCGCCAGGATCCGGATATTATTATGATCGGCGAGATCCGCGACCTGGAGACGGCGACCAATGCCATCCAGGCGGCGCTTACCGGCCATCTGGTTTTCTCCACCCTGCATACCAATGATGCGGTGTCGGCCATCACCCGTTTGCTTGAGCTCGGCGTGCAGCCCTTTCTGGTCAGCTCCACCCTGCTCGGCGCCATGGCCCAGCGTCTGGTGCGCACCATCTGCCCCCATTGCGCGGAAAATTATACCCTGCCCACCGCCGACCTGCAGGGCTTCGGCTTTCCCCTGCCGGATCAGCCGACGCTCACCCTGCGCCGGGGCAAGGGGTGCCGCATGTGCCGGGGCACGGGGTTTCTCGGCCGCTGCGGTATTTTTGAGATTTTCCCCCTGTCGAGTCGGATCAAGCAGCTGGTCGGCCGCCAGGCAAACGCCGGTGAAATCGGCCGGGCGGCGCGAAGCGAGGGCATGACCACCCTGAAGGAAGATGCCTGGCAAAAGGTGATGCAGGGCGTCACCACCCATGAGGAGGCGATCCGGGTAACCGGGGCAGCCGAGCTTGATTAATAAATGGAACAAAGAAAGAACGTGAATGTCTGGTAAAATAGTAGCAACAAACAAGAAGGCGTATCATGAATACCATATTGACTCCGTCTTTGAGGCGGGCATGGTGTTGCTTGGCGCTGAGGTGAAATCCCTGCGCGCCGGTCGGGCCAATCTCAGGGACGGCTATGTAAAGATTAAAAACGGTGAGGTTTTTCTCTACAGCGTGCATATCTCGCCCTACAAGTTCACCACCCAGGACGCCCCTGACCCCTTGCGGGTAAGGAAGCTGCTGCTTTCGGCCCGGGAAATCAAAAAACTGATCGGCAAGGTGCAGGAAAAAGGATTTGCTTTAATACCAATAAAGATTTACTTTACCAGTAAGGGGTTGGCCAAGCTCGAACTGGGACTCTGCAAGGGGAAAACGCTGTATGACAAGCGCCACTCCATCAAGAAGAAAGAGTCCGACCGCGAGATGGACCGGCTGCGGAAAACCTATAAATAATTTTCAACCAACACACAAAATTCGCATAAGGGGGCGAAACGGATTCGACGGGGATATATAAGCTCAGGCTGCATACCGAGGTCTCTGATTGCTCGTTAAACGTCAGTACTTAAATATAGTCGCAGATGACTATGCATATGCTGTAGCAGCATAAATAAGCTACTGTCCTACCCGGTTGCTCCTGCGAAACCGGGATTGGGCATCGACTCAGCGGGATAGCTTCCATCTTTCACCTGTGGGAATGGCGGCGAAATAAAACAGAGGGTAGCGTCGAAAGTTTCTTGTCCTGGAGGAAGCAAGGCGCGATAAACAACTAAACAGGACTATGTATGTAGACGCTTGAAGGGGAGTATTTTCGGACGCGGGTTCGACTCCCGCCGCCTCCACCATTTAGAAAAGACAAACCCGTCTCTCTGGGGTCATTCTCCGGGGTGACGGGTTTTCTTTTTCCCCTTGTTTCTAAAGGGGTTGCGCCCGTTTCACATCTTTCCAAAGCACCTCTTCGCACCATCGATTCTCCCCATCCTCCCGCCTTTTTTTCTCTGTTTGGCCCCTGATTCTCTGTTTTC
>AMWB02061901.1_pt1 | contig 108226 bp, 97 predicted proteins | sample 200311 | NCBI WGS metagenome assembly AMWB02 (sample SAMN02737377, study PRJNA173069) | bioreactor metagenome | biome: anode biofilm in microbial fuel cells | place: USA: California | collected 2010-12-16 | reverse complement strand
TTTTACTGGCCGTTTAGAATATTTTGTCTATATTTATTGGCAGATTAAGCCTTTCATTACAAATAGGACATAGATGATTAATTCCATTGAGCAATTGCTAGCAGTTTCTATCTTGCCTGAATTTGGGTGTCTGAATAGCAATGATGTCGATATAATATCCCAGGAATTGGATGCACTTGAAAAAAATCCTGTCAATGGATGGAATGTAATTTTCCCCACACTTTATAACACTCTTTACAATATTACGTCTGATTTATGTATCAAGTTGAAATGTGATGTTCCAAGTTTGTTCATCGATTTTCAAGGATCACAAAAATTACAGACTAGTGCATATTTGATGATGGATGGAACAGCGCAACTGCATATTGGAATTGATTTTATTAGGGAATTTCTTCTTGATAAATCAACAGATCGCCATATCATGTATCGTTCATTTAAATGGAGTATCGCACATGAATTGTGCCATATTTGTGATTCTAATTTTAAATCATTTGCTCGTTCATATTCCTTTCGTCTTTTTGTGGACAGATTTTTGCTGGGATGCTTTTTAATTGGATTAACAAGCTTTATTTCGGGCGCAGAAAATATTTTGGGACATGCTAACTATTTCATCTTGTTCATTATAAGTATTTTTTTTATAGTTCTTAAAAAAGTGTTAATAACATTTTTGCATAGGAAATTTGAATATTCAGCTGATGAAAGAACAGTTGGTATTATTGAGGACTTTGATGTTCAGATTGTTAAGATTGCATTAACAAAAATGACTACGAATATTCATGATTTTATTACCAAATCTTATGGAAATTCATCCAATATTGTTGCGCAATTTTTTGATTCATTCCACAAAAAATTTGTATTGGCTCAAAGCTTTCTTTTACACCCTTCAATTAATCGTCGCATAATGCGTTTGCATTCGATATGCAGTAGAACACGAATTTTAAAATAAGTAAGGGATATGATCTTAGATGGCCATATATCAAATTAATTGTAAAGGTTCGAGTATGAAAAAGCAAATGTACAACGCCGTCTTTGATGGTCCATTGCTTGATAAAGTTAAAATTGATTTTACTCAAATAAATGATAATAATCGAACTTGTTATCCGTTCTCATTATCTATTGTTAAAAATCTTCAAGATATTATCTTTCCAACACAGGTAACATTTTTTGTTGGTGAAAATGGTACGGGTAAGTCAACCATTCTTGAAGCCATAGCCTTAAATGCTGGCTTTGGGCCGGAAGGTGGCAGCAAGAATATTAATTTTAAAACCGCCAATCAGAATACCTACGTGGGGACCGAATTACTTGCCCAATCGTTTGTACTTTCTTGGCGTAAAAAGCCACAAGATGGATATTTTTTTAGAGCGGAAAGTTTTTTTAATATTGCCAATTATCTTGATAAAATAGCAAATGATGGTGGTGAGGGTGCTTATAGGGCTTATGCTTCATACGGCGGAAAATCATTGCATGAACAGTCTCATGGAGAAAGCTTTTTATCATTTTTCAAAAATCGTATTGGGAAAAATGGGTTCTTCATTTTGGATGAACCGGAAGCAGCGCTTTCACCTCAACGCCAGCTTTCACTCATGATTATTATCAATGAAATGTGCAAAAGTTCTAATGCACAATTTATAATTGCTACTCATTCTCCGATACTTTTGGCATATCCAAATTCAACTATCTATTCATGTGATTCAGAAAAATTATCAACCATTCGATATACCGATACGGAACATTATCAAATTACCAAGCAATTTTTGGACAACCCAGAACATTATATGCATCATATGTTCAATTCTGAGTCGTGATTTGCAAATTTTTTCTTGCTTTCCGAATTGATGTCCAATGCCACCATGGTATTTTTTCTCCCGTATTTGCTTCATGTATAATTGCAGCAAACACATCCTAAACGCATGGGTCGTGTTTGGTCTTTGTGATTTGTTGTAAACGCTCATACAATTCATCAGGATTTGCTTGTGCAAGTTGATCTATTGTTGTAATTCCTAACAGAGTAAGATCTTTTTGTGTTGCGGGTCCAACGTTCATAAGCGAGCGTAGCTCATTTTTTGTACGAGATTTTTTATTCATTTCAGCTCGACTCAATCTCAATTGATTCCTTGCCCTCAATCTCTTCTTTGGTGACCAGTCCACTTATGGCAAATGCACGCTTAAGTGCCATTGCTTCTGCCACCTTAAGAATCATTGCATTTGTATACTGTTGCCAAATGGGTGCATCTTTTTTGTAATACTCTTTAATACTAACAAATACAGCAGTTGCCTTTTCGCGGTCTTTGCGAAAAACATTGCAAAAGGCTCCGGTTAGTTTCGATTTATCAAAAACGAGGTGATCGGGGCCATAAGTGATGTGTAAGCTTCCATCATCTCTTTTGGTAAGCACATCGCCCTGATAAACCACTTCGCTTTCTATGCCATTAAAATGCTCATTAAGATTTGCGATTTTCAGATAACCGTCCCTACTTGTAATTACGGTTGACCTACCACCGTATTTAATAAAATAAATTTCTTTTTTAAGTGGATCAAGATTATATTCATGACATAAGTACATAAACGATTTAAACTCATCTTCGGTTGCTCCTTGAGCGACCATTTTTTTGATATGCTCCTGATCTTCTTTAATAAGACTGATTTTAGATTTAGGTACCATTTTATAATTTTCTTATATTTTTTAATTAGTCACTGAGTTAGAATAACCATTGCAGATTTAGGATTATATACATAAAAAATATTATGAATAGAGAATTTGCCATTAGTTTGATTTTTGACTATGGAATGCATTGTTGTCTTGCAATTAAATAGTTTTTTAATTTATATTTTAAGTCAGGTTATAATTATTAATGTTGCAAGATTGTATTTTTAAAATCAGGTAATTTATGAACAAAAAATTAGGTATGGCTTTTGTGTGTTTGTTGTGTACAAGTTTGTTTTGCGTTACGGAATATCCTGAGACGATTAAAGATATAGACGATATTCCGGATATGTGTGCATATTTAATGATGAATTTATTTCAACAAAAATGTGATCAATTTGATAGAAGTCGTAGATTATTACAAATTACATATTTGAATGATGGTGAAATTTGTGCATATTTAACTTTGAACATAGGGCTTGGATTGTTAGTTTATGCATGTAAAGCGACTCAAGCGCAAGATGAACAAGATCAATCTATAGGGGAATTAATTTTGTTGCCGTCCGAGGGTACGTTTGATTACAAAGATGACATTTATATGCGGCTTAAACGTATGTATATAAATGCTATGGAAGTTTTAAAATGGAATTGGATTTTCGTTGCATCCGGTGAATCTGGAAGCTTAGCTTATCCAAATATGCCTAAAAGTTATTTGGCTTTTTCTAAAACAAAACAGCTACAGGGTGAAGCTGATTTGATAATGAGTTTGGCTCATAAATTTGGACTAGGAAGAGATGTTGTTTGTAGCGATTCAGATAGGTTCCCATACGAAAATGAAGGAATAGTTTATCTTTGGTTTAAAAAGGATGCTAGACTGAGATTTGATCGAGTTTTTAAATTTAAACATGTATAGATTACACAGAATTGTTTTTACGTGTGTTTAATTTCTCCAGAAAGTATGGCATCCGCTTCGCTATCAGTCAGCCACACTTTGTCATTCATAAGAAAATCAAGTTGTAAAAGGGCTCGACTGGTATTCCACTCATTGCAGTATTTTTTCCATCCAACCATTTGATATCCCGAAAATACAATTTTCCTTTTAGCGCATTCGCTTGCAATAGAGTTTAGCTGTTTTTTTTGATCATCAAAAGAGATGATAAGTGTCGGTTTAAATTTATTGTGATCCAAAAATGCCCCTAGGACTTTTCCCTTATCTGTATGATTGGTGCAAAGAATACCCCTATGAAGACAAGGGTATAGGCCTCTATTCTTTGGAAGAGATTTAAATTCCGTGTCTGAAAATTGCCCATCAAAATTGATATTGAATTTTTCCAACATGCTTGCGCGCCACTCGGGCATGTTTTTGATATTTCCATAAGCTCCATTCCACATCATTGTAAGAGCAACTGTTTTGCAGTTTTGTTTTTGTAGCTGTTGAATGATAGGAACAATATCATGATCAAAAACGAAACGTTCTGCTTGCTCAAACACAACGCTTAGGATTGGTTCTATCGATTTTTTGTTCCAGATGAGTTCCGGATACTTGAGTAGTGCTCGAATTGCGAACCATACCGATGGAAATTCAAAATTTGCCATAACATCGTGCGACATGATCAATGTACTATCAACATCGAATGTAATAAGTGTGTTTTCGTCGCATGAGTCAAAGATATCTTTAATTTCACTGTAGGTTTCAATTTGCGTGAACGGTACATGTGAAAATTTATTTAGAAACCAACCGCTTTGTAATGGCGTGATTGTCACGCCGAGCAATATCAATATAAAAACGATGTACTTTGTCTTTGGATACATTTTAACATTCTTTTAATTTATGTTATTAAAATTCATAGGCATATATACATTAAAAGTTAGCAGGTATGCATGTAAATTTCAAATGCCTATCAGCTATCCAGAGTTTTTCTTAAACCCTCGATATTGATAGGGCTATTTCGTTTATTGTGAATTGATGCAAATCCATTAAAAGTTTCAAAACTAGATCTTGTCCTAATTCCGACATGCAATCGAAAGATTCTGCCGTTATAAAAACTTTATTTTGCTGAGGTAAAAATGGGTTGCCTTTGGCGAATATTGAACTGGAATCCTGTTTTAGTATGCATATAGAATTTGCCAGACACATACGTGAGTTAGTAGAAGTATCTTTATAAAAATGCAAAGAATAAACTACGTTAATTAATTTATCAAAAATGCATTCAGGATTGATTAATTCATAGTAAATTACACAATCGACAGGATCGGTTTTTAAGGTGACGATTTTCTTAAATTCAAATCTGCTGCCTTCAAAAACTAAATTTTCCAGAGAGGATGGGATTTGATGGCTTATGCTGATTTTATGCTGTTGAAAAGCAATTTCTAAAATTTCTATAATTTTTTCCGGGCTTATTTCTGAAATATTATTGAAATGGAGTGCAATCGTATTTGTTTTTGTTGATTTATGTTCACCGGTAAAAGAATTATCGCTTATTGTAAAAATGGCATTTTCTAGGCATTGAAATGTGCCGAAATCATTCGGATAAAAATGGAGTGAGCAAAAAATTCCAGATATCGTTGGATCTTGGCATGTTGCAGAATAATAAACAATGAAATCTTTTGGGTTTTTGACTTTGGGAACAAGATACCCTCTTTTTTTAAAACCGATTTCCCCAAGGTTTATATGATCCGGAAATTTTGAAATGGTTGGATTGTAAAATGTTTGCATTGCGTTAATGCTTGTAAAAAATAAGTAAAATGACAATAACAGAAATTTATAAATTTTCATGTTTTATCCAAATTGTTTCGATTAAAAAGGGCCGTATTTTACGACCCGATTATAATAAGTTATTTTTTCTAATTAGTTGTTTTTTATTGCAGAGGAACAGTTTCTGTGTGATCAATTTTATTTACATGTGTTCCGCACAAAGGACATTGATTTTTATAGTCCAGCGAGGTTCGGATACAATTTTTGTGAAAAAAATGTCCGCAATTTAGAATTCCAAGAGTTTGATGTGATTTGATTTCATCCAAACAAATGCTGCATACTTCGCCTTTATATTTAATTTTGTCGATTATGGCCTGGATCTCTTTTTTTGCTAAATCTTTGATTTCGTAAGCGTAGATGCTGTAATCATATCCAATTTTATTTTTTGTTTGTTTTATGATTTTTTGGACTGCATCACTGTAATCAGAAACGACCCTGGCAGGGATTGTTTCAGGATTATAATTATTCTCTATTAAAATTTGATTTGAAATTTCAAGAACTTTCTCATCTATTTCATAGCTATAAATTTTGTCGTAGTCGTTATATTTATTGTATTTGTAGCTTGTGTCTGAACTTGTTTTAGAAATTTTACCTGATGCGTTAGGTTGGGTGTTAGTTTGGGTGCCTGTTCCAAATAGCCAGTCCCAAAAACTTCCTGCAGATGAAGTATTGGAACGATTTTGAGAGCTTTTATTTTGTTCTATTCTTTTCACAAGAGGCGTGAATTCGTCGTATACGGCTGTATCAATTTCTCCAACGTATACAAAAGAGCAGTAATTATCTGCCATTATTTTGTACAGTTTAGTTTTAACTTTTTGAAATCGTGATTCATATTCTTGTTCAGAATGTTGTTTAAGATCGCCTTTTAATAAGCCATTTTTATGTGTCAAATCACAGATTGAATCATTGATTTTTTGATCTATGTCTGGTTTTAACACAACATTTGTTGCTATTCTTATAAATTTATCAACTTCTTCTTTTGTAATTTTTTCTATCTGATTATAAGAGATGTAAAGATTTCCCTGGCTCCAACAGATCTCAATTAATAGATTTTCTGCAATTGTAAGACTGCTTTCATAATCCGTTTGTATTTTGGTGGGCATGTTATAGAGGTCTATACTTTTTGATTTAAGATAATTATCAGCAATGTTTCTGACGGTGTATCTGAAATCGTTTTTGTGAATGCTCTGATATGAGGCGCTTGAAAGTGGGAATGCCACAAACGAGTTTATTAAACAGGTTGCGAAGAAAAACGTTCTAAAATTCATAACTCTAAAATTCATAAAATATGCTCCCAATTTTTTGAATATTAATACGGACTTCTTTTCAGGAAAGTATAATTAGCATTAATGTAAAAGCAAGAATGTTTTGTTTATTTAGAGCACGAATTTTATTGGCCACCCTGAATTGATTATATTTTTAATATTCTCAAATTCAGATTTAAATTCGGAATCAAGATCAGTAAGTCTGACCAAGTTTTTATCAACTTTAGGAGATGTAATTTCGAGCGACTTAATCTTGAGAGGTGTAATCTCGACCCATGGATCAATTCCTCTGAACTTGCCGGTTAAAATCGTATCACAATTGTCATGAGTACTTAATTTAAAAATTTGTTTAACATTTTCAACTTGCTTTAAGTACTGCAAAATTTGCTTGTCCCCACTATTTTTTAATTTTTGCCACACAGTCAAATCATCAGAAAAATGAATTTCATCTGTTGTTAAAATTTTAAGATCCATTGCTCGTTGCATGGCATTGGCAGTCAGGGAGTACGCAAGAATTTGGCTTGGTGATGCCCAGTAGTTTTTATTGAAGTAAAGTGGAATTTTTGCAAACAATTTGGCCATTTCTATGTCTGTAAAAAACCATTTATTATTTTCAAATTTTAGGCTTTCCAGTAATTGATTCAATTCTTGTGTGTTTATAATTTTATTATTTAGAGCTACTTGAATATTATAATCTAATCGATCTATGCAAATATCCGGAAGGTTTTGTTCAAGCCGTTTAAAATCACCTTCTTTGTGTAGTATTGCATTGATTGAGACATTATATTTTTCCAGAAGACTATCAATTCCTTGATGTTTTAAAAACCATTCGTGTACGTCATCTTGATAACACTCATTCTGTGTGCCTCGAAATAAAATATCTCCTACGTGTGAAAAAGCTGTATGAGAGATGTCGTGCAAAAGTCCTGCAATTTGTTCTTCTTTGCCTGCTTCGTATTTTATTAATAACGCCAAGACATTTAGGGAATGTTCATACCGACAGTAATCTTTATAATCTGAGCCTTTTACAAAGTTTGTTATTCCTCCCATTGAAATTTTTTTTAGTCGTTGCATAGCCGGTGAATTTATTAAATCGATAAAGGGTTGGCCAATTTCAAAGTTGCCATATGTGGTTTGAATTATGATTTTATTATGCATTATGAGACTTTCTCTTATCCCACGTTAAGATCGGTTTTTCACGATTGTCATTATAAAACAAAAATCTAATAATTTGGAAGGGTATGGTTGTAAATATAATAATATCCTATGATTAATCGATAAATAATCGATATTTTAAGCTTGACGCGCAAAATAAAATATTTATCTTTATAATCATAATTTCAAGAAAAATACGCATTTGAAGCACTAAGTATTATGGATAAAGTAATGCTCTATCAGAAAGAGGAAAATATGTCACTACCTAACGAACCCATATTAACCAACCCGTTATCAGGTTTTATGGAGTTATTACCGGCAGAACAGATGGTTTTTAATAAGCTTTTTGATACCATTCGCCATTCGTACGAAATGTTTGGGTTTATTCCATTGGATACGCCAATTCTTGAAAGAGCTGAAGTACTTTTAACAAAAGTTGCGGGAGAGACTGAAAAACAAATTTATCAGTTTCAAAAGGGTGACACAAATCTTGCAATGCGTTTTGACTTGACTGTGCCGCTTGCACGTTACGTTGCTGATAAATATGGCAAGCTCAATTTTCCATTCAGACGTTATGCAATGGGAAAAGTTTATCGAGGCGAAAGGGCTCAAGCCGGACGTTTCCGCGAATTTTACCAATGTGATATAGACATAATCGGTGATGGGGAATTGGATATTCGTTTTGATGCCGAAATTCCAAGTATTATATATATGATTTTTCGTAAGCTTGGGTTTGAAAAATTCACAATTCGAATCAATAATCGTAAAATTTTGAATGGATTTTTTGCAAATCTGGGTATATCAGATAAAGCTGTTCCGGTAATGCAAACAATTGATAGTCTTGAAAAAATTGGGGATGCGGGGGTACGCGACGAATTGCAAAAGCTTGAACTCTCTGCACAAGTAATAGACCAGATTTTTAGTTTTATTAAATTAATGGGTTCATGCGACGATGTTATTTCCGGACTTAGAAATTTAAATATTCAGAATTCTCAATTTGTAGACGGTGTTAATGAGCTGGATAAAGTATCAAAACTTATTAAAGAGTTTGGTGTACCAACTACAAATTTTGTTCTTGATCTTACAATTGCGCGTGGGCTGGATTACTACACCGGCACTGTTTATGAAACCAGACTTGATGAATTTCCTGAAGTTGGCTCAGTCTGTTCAGGTGGGCGGTATGATGATTTGGCGAGTCACTACACAAAACAAAAACTTCCCGGTGTTGGAATTTCAATTGGGCTTACAAGACTTTTTGACCAGCTTTATAAAAAAGGTGTGTTGAAAACTGGGGCTGCCTCTCCGACACGTGTATTGATTTTACCTATGATGGATGATCTCGCGCCAAGTCTTGCCCTTGCAACGCAACTCAGAAATAGTGGTGTTTCGACAGAGGTCTCTTTTGTTGAAGGCAAGATGAAAAAACGTTTAGGTTATGCCGACAAATTAGGGATACCTTATGCAATATTTATTGGTGAGAATGAAATTGCAAAAGGCTTGTATACATTAAAAGACCTACAAACCGGGGAACAGGTAGAATTGTCGGCAGAAGATTTAGTAAAAAAATTCCAAAAATAAAAGATCTTATTTTACTAATTATTGACCAGTCTTGTGCATGATATTTCTTGCTTCTGTTGTTTGATTTGAGATTATTTCATAAAAATCTCCATGCGCGTACTTTTCAACCAGTTCATTGTCGTGGCTAATAATTAATGTAGTGAGTTTAGTTTGTGTTACAAGCTCATTTAAAAAATCCATGACTATATTTGCATTTTGTTCATCCAACGCAGAAGTTGGTTCATCAAGTAGCAAAATTTTACATGGCTTTTGTAATATCATTAATATTGCCAAGATCTGTCGTTGTCCTCCTGATAATAGACATGAAGGGGTGTCATAATCGATTTGAAATTTATTTAAAAAAGCGGGCAAAAGTTTGTGCTTTGGAAGATTGCTGAAAAGTGGGTATGAACCAATGTTTGCAAATTTTAGATTGTCTTTAAATGAAAATTGGTCTGCAATCATAGCGTTAAAATTCTGTTTGACCATATGTGTTTTGGTTGCATATCCTGTTGGAATTTTGTTTTGAGTTGTTATATTAAATTGCTTATTTTCAAAAGTAATATCAGCAGACAATATTTCATTTCTCGTAACATTACCTTGTAAGATTCGAAAAAAGACGGATTTACCTATGCCATTTTTGCCTTTGATGAAATGCATTTCGCCTGCGTTGAATTCGATATTTGCATTTTCAAAAAATGGTTTATGTGTTGAACTAAATTTAAAATTTAGATTTTTAATTACTAAGATTTTTGTATTTAAATTTTTTGAATACATGATTAAATTCCTAAAATATCTGTTGATTTACTGTTGTCTTGGGTATGATATTTTTTTGTTAAAATTCCCAAAACTATTAATGATTGAATTAACGTGAAATATTTTAAATTAAAACCAACTGTTACCAAAAGTTGTTGCAGTGAACAGTAGGAGATTAATCCAAGTAATGGAATCATGGGGTTTATTGCAGTTTTGGATTTAAATAAAGATTTACCTAAAATTAATGCTGTCAGACAGAATAGCGAAATTCCCTGGCCTGCGTTTATATCGACAAATCCATTTGTTTGTGCTGATAAATATCCGGAAATTCCGGCAAGAGCATTACTTACCCCGATTCCAAAAAATGTAATGAATTTTTGAGAAATTTTGTAATTGTTAAAAAAATCAGGATTATTTCCATAAATTGCAAGGCAATATCCAATTTGTGTTTTTAGTAGGAAAAATATTGCAATTAAAGTTGCACATCCTACTGAGGCAAGTCCTACAAATTCCGGGTGTGTTTTAAAAACATTTAGATACAACAATGGATTTATAAAACAGGATAAGGATTTGTTTCCGCCTCCGAGAAGATATAAATTTGTGCCGTAAAAAATTCCAAGCGCTAAAATATTTGAAAGTAGGTGTGGGATTTTACATTCAGATTGAATCAGATGTACAATTAAGCCCACAAAAAAGCCCCCAAAAATACTTGCTGTTACAGCAAGTATAAATATTAAATTGGCATTTGAGGTTACGCCAATTTCAAGGGCTTTGTATGCAAAAATTGCACCTGTAATATAAGCAGCTTCTATACTTAAATTCGGAATTTTCATTAATGCGAACGATAAGTATGCTCCCGCGATAAGCGGGAGATAAATAAGAACTTGTTCTAGTATAATTAAGATTAATTCAAACATTTTGGTTCCCTTTCGTCATCATTGACTTGCCTGCCTCGCCGTAGCCACGACATTGCGTAGGCGGGATTCAGGATCTATCAATTAAATTTTTAAATTATTTTTACGTATTTAAATAGATTCAGCATGCTTTCCGGAATATTTAAACCCTGCGCGCACATGGTTTTTGTGTTAATTTTTAGTCTGTTTTTATAAGACGTTATACATGCCAATTTTCCCGGGTTTATTTTATCTTCCAGAATTTGTGTTGCTAATGATGCTGATTGTTTACCAAACTCTGACTCTTTGACTCCAAAGCATAAAGCTGCTCCCTTATCTCCTGAATCAAGATCTGTGGCCATTAATATTTTATGATGCAGATTGCATTGCTTTATTATTAAATCGATTCCTGAAACAACCGTGTTGTCTTTCAATATCATGACGCAATCTATATTTTGGATAAGCCCGGCAAGTTTTGCCTGGATTTCATTCGTGTTGTAAATTTCACAGGGAGAGAGAGTGATATTTTTGGAGAACAAAATCTGCATGATTTCATTTTTATCCTTTTCTAACCCAGCTCCTTGTGCGGGATTATAAAGCAAAAGAATATTTTTGATTTCAGGCTTTAGTTGCAGCAATAAGTTTAATTGTGTTTCATAATCTGCTACCTCGACAGATCCCGTAACAAACCCATCAGGATTTTGGACTGATTTTACAAGTCCAAGGCTGTCAGGATGTGCAACTGCTCCAAACACAACAGGAATGTTTTTACATCTTTTTGTGCACAGTTCTTTTGTTATTTGGCATGCTGCTGCTCCGATTGTGAAAATTAGATCAGCCCCTTTATTAATGGCGTCTTCTGCCTGTGCTCGTAAAAGTATCTTGTCTCCGTTTGCGTTAAAAACAGAAATGTCATAGTTTGCATTTTCGCTTTTACTCAATGCTGCACAAAATCCCTTTTCGATTTGTTCTAAGCTGGGGTGTGTTACAGGTGTTAAGATTGCAATTTTGAAGTGTTTTTTTAATTTGTTCGAAATACTGTTTGTTTTGTTATTCGAAATATTGTTATAAGAGATATTTTTGGCAGTAAAAAATAATAAAATTGCTACAAATACTGAGCCCAGCATTAAAATTTTAGAATTCATGATAAATCCTTAATTAAAAAATAAATAATTTTGCGTGTTTAAAATTAAAAATTAAACATACAAAATTTGCCCTTTAAAAAAGTGGGCGGGTACTAAAACGTTTACTAAAAAAATGGAAATTAAAAATAGATTAAAAAGAAAAAAAAGATTAGCGCCACCAGCGCCAGAGAAGAGAAGCAAAAGAGTTGTTTATTAAAGAATCGTTTGTTTTTGAACAAACATTAGAATCATTGGAATTCAAAAAATAGTCTTTTGAAATTTGACATCGATTGCTTGCCTCGTGCAAGTTTATCAAAAGCGATAATCGAGTCATGGTATTATCCCTTGACGTTAAGAGTTTAACTTTTACAACCTGGATTCATTATAGCTTTATTTAATGCATCTTGTCAAAAAGAACAGCCCGAGAGAATTTTTGGGTTAAAAAGAGCCATATAAATAGCGATACTCTGTTGAATGTTGTATAGTTTAGCCAGCTCCAGATTTGGCTTATATTTATTAAATTTTATGTTTGAATCTTGAACTGTTGATTTTCACAAGCCCTTTGATTATGCTAACACATGTAAAATTTAAGCAGTTGTAGTCTGATTTTATGGGGATTGAGAGGGATTAATTGTGAAAATTACCAAGTTGTTCTTACTAATTATTTTATCTCTATGCACAGCATGCAATTACAAAATGCTCACTGCTCAGAAGGTGCAGTGGCTTATTTTTGATTTTGATGGAACTTTGGCAGATACGTTGCCTTTAACAATGGAATTTATTAATAAATCCTGTGCAGAGCTTGGATGCAGTCCGATTGAATCTGAAGCATTTCGCAGAAATAAAATTTCAAAAATTGTAACGGATCATCTTGGTTGGTGGAATATCCTTTCGGCCCCTCTATTTGTGTCCCAATTAGCACCGAAATGCATGGACTTTTTTAAAGAAAACAAAGATAGAATAACTATTTTTCCTGGAACAAAAGAATTACTTGAAGTGCTTGCTACAAAATACAGGCTTGCGATTATTACTCCATGTGAAAAAGAAATTGTAACACAAACTCTAGAAAAATATGGCATAGCACGACTTTTTGAAGGTGTTTATTCCGATGGATTTAGCTTGATTTGGGGAATAGATGTTACTATAAAAAAATTTTTAGTTGATCACAAACTTAACCCTGACCAAGTTCTTTACGTTGGTGATCAGGATACTGATATTTTTGCGTGTAGAAAAGTTGGCGTAAAGATAATTTCTGCAACGTGGGGATACAATGAAAGATCTTTTCTGGAACAAGCAACTTCGGACTATTTGGTAGATTCGTTTGATGAGCTTGCATTAACCATAGCTTCTTTGGCTACTCCATGAATTCCGAAATTTTCAGAAACAGATTATTTCAATTATCTATAACCCCAAAATAAATTTACGGGATCCCAACGGCTGGATCAACTTCAATAAAATAACACTGATAATTGTTGATGGTTGTCCCGCAAGACCAACCATTCCTACCATAACCCATACAATTGCTGATGCAGTAATTGCACAGATGATTGACCAGATGATCATCGAAATAAGAATTTTAGTGCTAAAGTTTTGATTATAAATTTTAACTAAATTATATGATTCTTCAAAAATCATTCCAATAAAAAATGCGATTGCAAATACATAATTGAAGTCGAAATTGTATTTACCATATCCCATGTAGCTGATACCAACAAGAAAGACATAAAAGCCATACATGCCAAATTTATTTATAGCCAATTTCGCTGGCAATTCATGAAAAAAGCCAGGACGTTCTGCTGATGGAAACAGTGCAGCTTTTAATTTACTAACAACGACCATTGCTATAATTATGGCAATGGGGATGGCAAAGTAGCCAATTTTGGGTTTTAAAAAAATCGAAATAAATGACATAACGCTTGATGTTACAAATGTAAGAATTAACATTTTGTGCAGTGAAAGACTTTTGAATGGAGCTTCGTAAATGACCAAACTTTCATATGCAGCTCGTAAAAATAAAACGATAAAGAATGCGGAAAAGCTTGCCCAGAGTAGTGGCAGGCCCAAATGTTTAACAAAAAGCGCGGGAAGTATCATAACTGCCCCAATCGTTGCGTACATGCCAACGTTAATGAAGTACAATTTTGTTGATAACCATTGTAAAAAATCAACTCTTGTTTCCATGTGAATCCTTTAATTTATAAATTATTTGTCTTGCTTTACCTGATTAGCCAAAATATCATTTGCACATTTCATTCCTGCCATTGCTACAGATTCAACACCGCCGCCACCATTTGATGCACTTGACAGATATAAGCCCTTGAGTGGTGTTTTAAAATATGGACGGTTGCTGCCAATCGATTGATCAAAAGCGTAAACCGCACCTTCCGGCATAGATGTAAACTTTTCAAAAGATCGAGGCGTCAAAACCTCTTTTACCAAGATGTGCTTGCTTAAATCAGGAATAATTTTTTCAGCACGAGATATTGCTTTTTGGATGCAAGTCTCTTTGTATTTAGCATATTCAGGTGTTCCTGATTCTGGAGTTTGATTGTAGCTTCCGCCAAATAGAATAGAAATGCATGCTTTGCCGGCGGGCGCCATAGATATATCAGCGCTTGAACTAATTAATATGTGGCACTTGTATCCACCATCAAGGCTATTGATTAATGATGGAAGATTGGAAAGATCCATGTCAAGACCCAGATGAACGACAATCAAAGAGAAAGACATCTTCAGTTTAGCAATTGCATTAACAAAATTTAGGTCAATGGCTCCCTTGGGTACGAGATTTAAGAATGTTGTTTTGGCATTTACGTTAGCAACAACAATTGAGCTTGTGAAAACGCGGTTGCCGGCACGAACTCCTGAGACATGATCATTGTCCACAAGAATTTGGTCGACTTTGCAATCTGTCAGTACTGTTCCATTATGCTTTTCGATAACGCCTTTCAATGTATTTGCAAAATGTTGCGCACCACCTTTTGTAAAATAGCCGCCATAAATAAAATATTGCAAGCAGGCACCCAATGCACTACTTGCAGGCGTTTTCTCTGGCGTTGTTCCCAAATATCCAAGAAGAGTACATAAAAATGTTTTTAATTCATCATCCTTAAAAAACTCATCAAGCTTTTGTTTGTAGGATACTTTTGCCCATTTAAGATAGGCTGGATTATTTTCTTCGGCCGAAAATGCCTCTTTTGCTTCACTGAAAAAAGCATATAAAGACTGTTTTTCTTTTGGGAAATATTTTGAAAGTTGTTCAGCAACATCATTATTGATTCCTGTAGTCAAAATTTTCTTATCACCAAGAACTAAAAGACGTTTATTAAGGACAAACAGGTCATCCTTGTTGAGGTCAAGCCTGTTTAATAATTTTGAAATTTCACCGTGCTCCCATAAGCCACTTACATCTTCAACCCCAACATTAAAGGTAAAGCCATCACGCACATATGATGAACAGTACCCGCCAACTTGACTGTGTTGCTCAATAACCAAAACTTTGAAGCCATCTTTGGCAAGCACCGATGCGCAGGACAAACCACCAATGCCAGAACCTACGACGATTACATCGTATTCATTTTGAGCTTTGACTTTAGTTGAATCACTCGTAATTATCCAATAATGTTTTTTTGACACATCTTCGTTTATTTTTTTATTGAAAAAATCACAGCCGACAGAAAGAACGATAAAGAGGCACAAAAAAATAAATTTCGGGCCAATGAATGTTGTGTTTAAGATTGATATCTTTTTCATGAAAAATTTCCTTTATTTTTCTAGTTTTTGGATACATTTTTTAAGCCATTTTACTTCAGTATCAACACTTAATATTCCATTTTCCAATGCCATTTCCCAATAAATTTTATGTGGATATGAATTAGAAACATTTGATAAGATATTGTTTTCAAGTTCTTTAAATTGTTTTTTTATCTCTTGGCATTTAGCAAGTTCTGTGTTGAGGTGCTTAATTATCTCTTCTTTTGTTGTATTCGCACCAAAAAATAATTTTAAAAGTAACTCATTTCGAGTAGTTCCTGATTCAGTTGGTAAGGCCATCCAAGTCATAAACTCTTTTTTGCCAGAAGCTGTAATTTCAAATATTCTGCGCTCTCGTTTGCCAATAAATTCACTTCTAGATTTAACTTTTTTCTCATTTTCCAATGTTTTTAACATGGGATAAATTGAAGCATCTGACTCTTGCCAAAAATGCGTTGTTGATTGTGCCATCATTCTTTTGATGTCATAACCGGATTGTGATTTTTCAAGCAACATGCCCAAAATCGCATATCTTGTTTTATTAATTTTTTTCATAAACTTGCCCCATGTTAACCCGTTAAGCAATCTTTATTAATACCTAATTATTATGTATTAATATGCCAAATAATTAGGTATCAGTCAAGGGGGGGGGTGATGCTAGATTGTGAGTGTGTATTCTTCTGCTAAATAAGCCCAGTAATAAAGATCCTCCAATATATTGACTTTGCTTACCTCTCTTTTCTAGTATTACTATTAGTTAAACTATGTTGCGGGGAGAGGGGGGAGCGATATGTTTAAGAATCTCAAATATCTTTTTATTCTAATGGGCTTTATTCTAACGAGTTTGGTATTTTCATTAGACGCATCAGGTGAGCGTGCAAAAAATAAACAAAATATTACTAATAACGATGTTCCTAATGAGCCTGTTTTAGAACAGCAAGCATTACCGAAGGATCAACAAGGGAAAATTATTTTTGTAACAGGTTCGTGTTCTGCCGGTAAATCGTCAATGGCAAAAATTATAGCACAAAAACTTAATGCAAAGTCATTTGCGTTTGATGAGTACGTTATGCCATTGATACTCAAAAAATTTATTACAAAACATTATGGCAAATTTTTGGCGTTTTTTATCAGTGGATTGGTTATGCGTAACTTTTTTACGGCAGTTAATTTTTTAAGTGATAAAAGCAAATATAAGTTTCAGAAAAAATTTTATGACGATTTAAAAGGTGGAATGGCCATTGAACCAACGTTAAAGATGTATAGAGAGGTAAAAAGGTTGGCCATGCAAGGTCAAAACGTTGTTGTTGAGTCTCCGATACATCTTTGGGATGGAGTGGATTTTGTAAGTTGCCTTTCTGAGTTTGATGAAATGGACATTACCTATGTTCTGGCGCATTGTCCATGGAACAGTTTGATAGATAGAATAAAACAGCGTAATTTATCCAAAAATAAAAAGACACATAGAGAGCTTGATTGGGTTGTGATTAATTATATGTACTGCTTTGATATTTCCCCTGATTATAAGGGTGAGAAGTTCTTGGAATATGTGAACGGTGGGGATGTACATAAAATTATTAGAGAATATTCACAGTCAAAATACAAAAAAAAGCACATGTGTCTTTTGTCTGAAACACAGCATGTTGCATTGAAAGCATTTCCTAAAAATATTGGATATTATGTTTATCCGCGTTTTGATTATGACGTTATCGTTGATACTAAAACGCATAATCCGGAACAAGGGGCTCAAGCTGTTTTGGATTATATTAAGGACAAATAGTTAAGTATTTTTAATTTTTACCAAGATTCTTTTAGGTAATAAATAACCATTTTTGAAGAGTATTTTCTAGCTTTATGATAGCTATAAACCGGTTTTTCATGTTACAACCTGAAATATTTCAGCTTTTTTACAGTAAATTTCGTTTATATAAGGCTTTTTTGTGTTATTTAGTCATTATGTCATACTATGACTGGTGGGGGGAATCCAGACTAGTATGAGTTTTGCTGGCCATCAAGTGGCAATATTCCAAATTTTATTTTACAATTTTCAAGTTTACTTATTAGGGGGTTTTATGAGAAAACTATTATTTATTTTATTATTTTGTTTATTTTGTAAGCAATCTTTCAGTAATGCCGGAGTTATTGGAACTACTAGGTGGGTTAAGGACGGTAAAACGATTTGTATTTATTTTGATAATCATACAAATGGAACACCTGAGCAAAACGCACAACATTTTAACCATATTCGAGAAACTGTTATAGATAGCGCAGCGACTCGTACTCGGCCGCTGCTTATGTTGGTTGAAAATTATATGAGAGAGCCGCAGTACAGGCAACTGGCTCAAAGTCTTGAAATGGCTTTTGGGGATCATCAAAGATTTTTGCAACAATTTGACGAATGGGTTGGAAGAGATTTGGGTATCAATCTAATTATTAAAAGCTTTGATGCTCGAGTTGTGCCTTTTTTAACATTTCCATTATTTTGTGAATGGCAGAAACGCTGCAAGGGTAGATCAACACTTCCTGACCAACTGTTCACTCAATTGGATACAGCATTTGAAAAACTTACTTTTGGCGATGTTTTTGCGCGAGCTAATGAAATTGACCATTATATCGAGCAAGCGCCACAGGGATCAGCCCTAAAAAATATTTTTTTAGAACAAAAACAGGGAATGCTTGAGCTAATTGGTAATGCAAAACGCATTTTGTTGTCTGGTGGTTTTTCGAACGAAGAAATTAACTCTAAACCTATAAAAATAATTTGGAATGAAATGCCTCGTAATCCCCTCAAACATGCAGCTTGGATGAAATTATTTATTGATTATCGTGGACAAGATTTCTGGACGGCCGATTTGCTTTGGCAGTTAACAAATGCCAATATGTTATGGGAAGCGATTATGTTCAACGGTGATGTTGCGATTTTTACTGGTTCTTACCATGCAATGGCTATGGAAGAATGTTTGCTGAGACTTGGATATAAGCAGACTGGCATAGCAAAGAGAAATCAGGTTGAAATGGAACGAAGCTTTTTTCGAGGAGAACAAGAGTATTCAGACACCAAGATGGAGTTGATTTCGTTTCAATCTTACTCTTGGATGAAATAATACGCCTAGATTTTTAAACGGGAAGACTCAAGGATGTTATCAATGAAGTTATTTAAAAAACTGATTAACGCATACGTGATTTTGTGGGCTTTTTTATTATCCCCAATCTATTTGCACGGTTATTTTTATAATCTTCAAGAATGGTCCAATGGTGCCCAAACACTTTTTTTATTTTCTGATAAGCATGTTGAGACAAAAGAGGCTCTCCCTCAACGCATTGATTTAATAAATGCTGCAAAACGCATGAATGCATTTGTTATTGCGGAAGACAAACTTGATGTTGCTATTATTGGTTTAGATTCGATAGCGTGGAGTAAAGTAAAATTACCGGGAGGGTTAAAAGATGCTTTGGAAGCATCAAGTTTATGGCCGCTCTATCGGAAAATTTATTGTGATTGTTATGAGGAAATAATTAGGGGGGTACTCAAAGCCAAGCTTAGCTATAACCCTAATGCTGATTATAGTCATTTACTCCCCTCCGATTATTTAACAGTCGCTAATCAACATTTTTCGCCACTAGTTGGGTTGACTCAATTTTGCCGACAACATGGAATATCCACGAAAAATATTGAGTTTCGATTTTATGAAGTTCTCGAAGATGTTTTAGATCTACATAGAAATGCAATTGCTGAATTGAGTCATTATGATGACAGCCCTATTCTTAAGACGTTTTATGATAGAATACTTTTTAATGAATTTAATGCAAAAATTACAAGAGTATTACGTACTTTTGTTAGCAGTAATACTTATACAAATGTTGAAAATTTTATAGATAATGATTTATTATATGATAAAGTATTCGATGACTTGTTTGAAAAGATTTCAGACACATATTTGGGGGCCTATAGCCGATCGTCTGATGTTATAAAATTACTTGAATTAAAGCCATTTAGTACTAAAAAACGGCTAATAATTCGGGCTTATGATTCACCACTTATTGCAGCAAGGATTCTGCATGAAATATATTGTAACTCTTCATGTCCTTTCATATATGTATGTGCAGGGGGAGGTCATATGGTTGACGTTAGCTCTATTTTACCCAATATTGGCTTTAAGTTAGTTCGTAATATAGGCACATCATGGGATGCAGAATCAGAGCAACATATTTTTGTTGTGGATATAAAAAATTATTTTGAGTGTTTTCATGCTCCTTATGGAGCGATAAAACAATGAAGCTAAATGGAGGTTTTTAATGAAATTATTTAAAAAAATATTTAAAGCATACGTGATTTTTGGGATTTTTTTATTATTTCCAGTCTGTTTACGTGGGTATTTTCATAATATCCAAGAATGGAGCAATGGGCGGCAAAAACTTTTTTTGTTTTCAGACAAACATGGGTCTGCAAAAGCAGTTCATCAGCGCATTGATTTAATTAATGCTGCAAAACGTATTAATGCTCTTGTTGTTGCCGAGGACAAACTTAGTCCTCAAATTGTTGCCTTACTAGGTATGGGAGTAGCCGATTCGTCGATATTTGATCCATTTTACAAGGCTATAGAAAGTGATTTTTTTGAAAAAACTCCTGGTGGATGGAAATCTAGTCTTAGTTATAATCCAAACAAGGATTATAGTTCTCTGCTTCCAAAAGACTCTCAATTAATTGCAAATCAAAGCATTTCACCATTGATTGGCCTAACCCAATTTTGCAAACAACAAGGGGTTCCTAATAAGAATATTGAATTCAGGTTTTATTGGGTTCTCGAAGATATATTAGAAAAAAATTATACGGTAAGCAATGAATTGAAATCTTACAATGATGGACGTGTATTGAATGCTTTTTATGAAAAAATATTAAATAGTCCTTTTAATTTAGAATTTACTAAAGAATTAAACAAATTTACTCTAAAACATCCATATATGTTATGTAATAAATTTTTGCGCAATGGTTCTTTATATATTGAAGGGTTTGATAAGTTATTTGAAGATGACCATAATTCATATTTAGGATTTTATAAGCATTTAGACTTAACAAAAAAAATGCTTATGGTAGATCCAATCGGGGTTAAAAAACGAATTCTCATTGATATTTGCAATGCATCACGAATTGATGCAAAAATTTTACATGAAATATATTGCAATCCACAGCATGAATCTATATTTATTTGTGCCGGTAACATGCATATATACCAAATTTGTAAGATTTTGCCGGATCTTGGCTTTAACTTTATTCGGAACATAGGAACATCCTGGGATGAAGAAGCTGTAACCCAAAAGGCTTTCGAAGTAAATGTGGGAAAATATTTTGAAGATTTTCATTCCTCAAAGGAGCCAATTGCTACAACGGATGGCGTAGCTGAGTTAGAAGTAGAGACTTCTGGAAGAGGTGATGGTATGGAGGCGCCGGCTTTAAAGCGGTCTAAAAAAGAATCAGTTTTGAAGTGATTTAAGCTCGAAACCCATGCTTTTGATTATTTTGACCACACTGGTAGTCTTAATTTATACGTTAAAATAGCAGGAAACTTGAATAAAATTGGTTTTTTAAATGGAGGATACAATGAATATTTCAAAACGAATTCAAATCTTAGTTTTAGTATTGGTTCCATCTGGATTATTGGGCATGGAAAATAGAACTCCAAAATATTTTGAATTTCCAAAACCAACTGGAGAATATGCAGTTGGTACAAAATTAATTGAGCTGACAGATGAAAATCGACCTGATTCAGTTAATGGTGAGCCAGCTAAACCTAGAAGATTAATTGTTCAGGCGTGGTATCCAATAGAAGGCAAATTAGATAAGCCAACATTGCCATACACTTATGAAATGCTAAAGATGTTGAAAAAGATGCTCGCAAAAGACGACGCACCAGTATCTCTAAGTAACCAACTTGATTTGATTCGAACTTATGCAATTTCTGATGCACGAGTTTTAACTGATAAATCCAAATTTCCTATTGTTATTTTTGCACATGGTTATGCAACTGCACGAGGCGAATATTCCTCGCTATGTGAAGATATTGCAAGCCATGGATATATTGTTTTTATGGTTATGCACACATATGCTACATGGATAACTCGTTTCGCTGATGGATCGGAAACCGAGTTTGTACGCGAAAGAAGCGTTGAGGCAATTACGGAATGTTCCGCCGATATTCAATTCATGCTTGATAACGTACAACAAGGAAAAGCATTTAGCGAATTAACTTCTAGCTGCGATTTTAACGCAGTTGGCATAGTAGGGCACTCACTTGGTGGAATTATGGCCAATCATGTTTGTAGAATGGATTCTAGAGTTAAAGCAGGAATAAGTTTGGATGGCCCATTGTATGGCTTAGGAGCAAAAGAGCCTCCACATAAACCATTTATGTTTATGCTAGCTTCTACTTTTAACGAAATGTTTGGCGATGATGAAGGGTTGGCGTTTGCTGGAATGACAAAAGAGGAATTTGCCAATTGTGTTGATACTTTTTGCCAGAAAAATGGAGCCAACTCATATAAAATAATCTTAAAAAATTCAGAACATTGCACGTTCTCTGATTGTCCAATTTTGGTTAATATTTTAAAAGAAATTTACAAGACTGATGATATTCACCTGGACACAGGTACAATTGATGGGCTTAAAGCGATTGAAATTATTCGAGTGCACATTATTAATTTCTTTGATAAGTACCTAAAAGATCATTCATCGCAGCTACTTGAGGGACAGGACAAAAGATATGCAGAGTATGTGGATTTTAAACGCTGGGCAAAGTAAGTACGAGGCTTTTGATGACAATTTCAAAACACATTCAAATTTTAATTTTCGGTGATTTTTACAAAAACTTTGTTATTTGCGTCTGTGAAAATAAGAATAGCTCTTATTTTCAAAATTGATATAAAATGAAAATAACTCATTTAATTTTGTTACTCATAAATATCTTTGCGATGTTTAATTGCAGCGATTAGTACCACTTTATTTTCGATTTTATAAACAATTCTGTAATCTCCAACTCGCAGGCGGCGGAAGCCCTTAAGATTGTAACGTAACGGTTTGCCAAACCCAATTGGATCAACGGAAAGTCGTTCTTCAATTGCTTGTTTAATTTGTTTGCGAATAGATTTGGGGAGTGCTGGAATATCAGCGGAAACTACTTTTTTAAGGTATTCTATGTTGTACACGTTACTTCCAAGCATCTTTGTGAGAAATTCTTTTCTCTGCTTTCTTTTTTGCATCTTCTTCTCGTGCATCTGCGATGGCCGATAATGCCATATCTTCATGTCTTTCAAGTGCTTCTAAAATCAGTTCTTTTGCAATATAAGAAATTGATTTGCGTTTTTGTTTCGCCAATGATGTAATAAGTTCTGCTTCATCTTGGCTAAACGTGATATTAAACCGTGGATTTTTTGTTGGCATAAAATATCCTTTAAAAAGTAAAATTTTTAATAATTTGTATAATTAAAGTGTATCTCTTTTGCATCACCGTGTCGAGAGGGATTTGTTTAAAAAATGATCTCTAGGCTGGGTTAGGGTTTGAAAAAATCTGGAAAAATGACCTAAATTAAAGTAATTTTGCAAAGTCGCCCATTTATAGGCACGTAATTACAATCAATTGACAAAACTTGATTGTAATTACAGGCGTAGTCACAGTTTCCGGTTGTGGTTCTGCAAAAATAAATATACGTGATCTTTCTTACAGTAAATCTGGGGTTGGAAGTATCAAAAACTTTGCTGATAAAAGTTGCGCTTAAAAAAAACAGTTACTATCAAAATCTACCAATGGAATTGTAAATAAAATCGGGTGTTATATCATAAAGCCAAGCGATTAGTTGCCAGCGTTTTGTAATATAAGCTTTTTTCTTTTTGGCTTTGATAGCATCACAAATTTGTTGAGCGGCTTTTTGAGTTGTTGCTACCCAGTAAGCGCCAGGAATTTTATGTATATCTTCTGATTCTATTTCAACCCAGCCGGGAATGATATCTGTAACATAAATAGGAATATTTTTTTGAATCATCTGATTTCTAACCCCCTCAAGATATTTTGAAATAAAAGCCTTTGCTCCGCCGTAAACAGGGCATTTGGCATCGCCGCGTAGGCCGCTTGTGGAAGAAATTCCGACCAAATGTCCCGATTTTTGTTTTTCAAAAAAAGATAGTGCTGTGTCAGCCATTATCCAAAATCCAATCAGATCAACATCTATTGTATTTTTATCTTTTTCAAAATTTTTTTTAGTTTCAAGATTATCATTTGCTGCACTTATGCTGATAACAATCAAATCAAGTCCGCCCATTTCTTCAATTAACTCAAATAATTTTTGGATGGCAGTTTCTGTTTGCGTTACATTGATTTGTTTAATATATGATTTTGTTGGAATTTCTGATTTTAATGATTCAAGTAAATTTAATCTTCGTCCGATCAGTCCTACATCGTAATCCTTAGAAAGCATTTTTGCAACTTGCCTTCCCATTCCGGATGTTGCTCCGACAATGATTGCCTTGTCTCTTGTATAAATATTTGTGAAATATAGACAAAATATATATATAATTAATCGATTATAACTCATTCCAATACCCCCCAAGACCTGATTTACCTGTTTCAGTTACTTATACAAATATTACCAGGACACAAAACTTGATTACAATCGATCAAAATCTAATCGAGTTTTGTTATCTGGACCAGAGAAAACTCTAATTTTTTTTAAAAAATAACGTGAGAGAGTGTGCAAATGTTATCTTAAGTAAATCTTAGGGGCTTAATTTTATAGGGGGGATTTCGTATGAGAAAAACTATAACGTTTCTTGGCCTGTGTTTTATTGTGTCAATTTTATGCTCAAAATTAGATGCATTTTTTGCAATTGCCATTGCTTGTGAAAAATATGGATACCACAATCAAATAGCATATAAGTATGCCTATGGTTCAGCATTAGGTAATTCAATTCTGCAGGTCCAAGATGATCTTCAACAAGATCTTATAGATGATGGAATCAAAAATGGACGAGAGAGAGATGTGTTTTTTCGATCGTCTTCCATTGAGCATGGATTTTTTGCCATAGTTCGGGGAATTGCTGTGAATGTATCAGAGCCAGGTGTTTACGTAGCCGTTTTAGGAGTAGGGATATCTAAAAATGATCCGCTTGGTGCAATAAGTAACGCAAGAGAAGATATAAAAAAAACGATTGAAAAAATCAATACTAATGTGTTGATTGGGATATTTGAGGAGATATCCTCCGATTTATTTGAATTTGGACAATTTTAATTCCGTCAGAGCATGTGTGTAAATATAGCTTGCGTCTTAACTTGTTTTATTTTTTGTCTTGCATAAGTTTAATAATTTCATCACTTGCTTGTTCAGGTGTTAAGTTATCGGTGTCTAACATTAAATCATAGTTTATGCTTTGGTGAACCGTGTGATAATGGCTACGAGCATGACCCTCAGGCGATGTGCCTCGCTTCTTTTCTCGTTGTTGTATTGATTCCAATGATGCCGTAACTCCGACCCAAATGACATTTATGCCATGCAAGGCTTCTTTTAAATCAGGAATCCAATCTTGTTCATATTTTATATAATCAACAATTACATTGTTCCCACATTGTGCATACGCAGCTATAGCTCGATGCATGCCTTTGATTACTTTTTGTCCTTCTGAGCCAACCTCAAGTGTGAATAATTTACCATCTTTATCTTCCGAAGATACCCCACGCATAACAACATAGTGTTCCGGTTTATTTTCAAGATAAAATTTGGGTGGAAGTACTCCAACAAAAAAATTATCGATTCCAATCGAAAGCCAAGGTATGGATTGCTTAGCTTGAAATGCTTTAATAATACTTGATTTTCCGACTGAAGATGGGCCATTCAAAATTATAACGGTTCCAGATTTGCTACTTGTTGTATTATTCATGCAACCTCCTGTAAATAAAATTACTACTCCGAAACATGCTGTATAACATATGTTTTTAAATAAAGTTATTTTTTGCATGTTTGATCCCTTAGATTCATTTCGATAATATCTTTAATATTTTTAAACAGAGGCTTGCTCAATATCATGTGCCCCATGCCTGGGATAATCTGCCTTTTTGCATTTGGAATAAGATCGGCGCAATATTCTTTGGTAATTCTAGGGAAAGCCAAGCAATCCATTTCGCCGTGAATGACCAACGTTGGAATTTTTATATTCTTTAACTCTTTCGTACGATCAGGCAAATTTTGTTGTGCTTTGACATGCTTGTGTAATGGCTCAATGCCTGCTGAAAATTTCTCAAACCACTCAAGATGTTCGGGCAGTGTGCGTTCATACATGTCTTTTATATATTGCTGCGCAATATTATTATCCATTGGGATTGTTCCGTGCAAATACTCATATGATTTCAAAAAGCCATCAACACTTTGAGCATAATTTTTTGTTGGTTTATTTTGCATCATTTCTTGCCACGTTTTTTCAAGCGAATTTTTTTCTTGTGGGTTCAGTTCAGGATTACTTAAAACAGAAGAAGATATGAGTGTAATGCTTGTAACTCTTGATGGATAATCCAACGCTAGAAGTTGGGCAATTGCTCCACCCATAGAATGCCCAATGATGTGAGCTTTGTTAATGCCATAACTATCAAGAATGGCAACTGCATCTGATGCTAAATCGTTTAGATTATACGGTTTTTTTGTATAATCAATGGCAGATGAAAGTCCCATATCTCGATGATCATGTCTAATAACAAAATATCCGGAATCAGATAATTGATGACAAAAATCGTCAATCCAGAAACGTGCGGGAGCCATTGCTCCGGAGATAAGTAAAATTGCAGGGTTAGTTTTTTCTCCGAAATTTTCTGTATAAAGTTTTATACCTGTTGCAGTAGTTATGGTTACTTGGCCGGTATGAATTTTATTGTTACTCAAATTATATTCCTCCCTGTTTGTGCATCCTGACATAACCAAAAATAATATGGGGATTAGTATTAATCTTAAGTTAAACACAAGATCCTCTTTTTATTCCGTATCTTGAATATCAAAAATAGTAAGATTGGGATCATCTTTAACGTTTGTTTTGTTTCGAATCAGATTAAATATTTTGAGTGCTATTATTATAGCTGCTTCAACATCAGATCTATAAATTTCGAAGTAATCGTCAGGGTATCTTGAATAAATTGCGTATGGGATCAATGTTATAACTTCATCAGCTAAAAATTTAAGGGAATGATCAAAAATCACGCATAATTCTAAAAGCTTTTCTAAGTCATGTGTTCTTGGTGGAACTCGGTGATTAAAAACAAGAAACGCTTTTAATGCCTTTTCTACGCATTGTTGAGTGTGATATGCTGCAGTATCAAGCGTTTCATCGTCATCTTTAAATAATTTTTTTGCTGATTTTAAATCACTTTTTGCTTTCAACAACCAAGCTTTATGCTCTAGCATAAATTACTCTCCCTCTAGATTTGATTTTGTTGGGTAGGGACATTTCCTTTTGTGCAGCTTTTTCAAACTCACTTTTAGTATAAACAATGATGTCTTTAGAAATTCCAAGTCCCCACAATGCCTTGTATCCCTCAAAGCTTCTTTTTATTGGTCTTTCATTTGATTCCTCAACAACGACCATCAAATCTAAATCACTGTCTTCAGTCGGGGTTCCCCAGGCATATGAGCCAAAGAGATAGATGGCAATTGGATTGTAAGTCTTAACCAAGCGATTCTTAACTTCTTCTATTGTTTCTTTATTTATCATAATTTCCTCAATTATTTTAATTTCTGTATTTCTTCTTCAGATAACCACTCTTCATGTTCAATCAAATGCTTAAATTGTTGTTCTATTACTGTTTCATCAAGTTTTGGAAGATTGTTTAAACTGGATGTATAATGAAATCCAATAAAAGGAATTCCACGATTCTCGATTACTGTCTGTACAGATTGTATGTAGCTAATTTTGTCATCTACAAAAAACACCTTTGAAGGTGTCCATTTGATTCTTTGTAAGAAAGCATCTAAGGCTATGCCTTTTGATTCTTTTTCTACAAATAAGATTCCATTTTTATAAATTGGAAATGAGCTTTGACTTATAACTTCTGTTAAAACAAATTTATCTGGAGATGGGGAAGACTGACTAAAATCAATTCCATGTTCCATTAATTTGGCAAGGCGCAAATCTTCGTGATTTGAGATTTGACCGATACTTCCCAAGCGTGTACGAGTTAAGGCCATCACTTTTGTGTTGGATTGCTGAAGATTTTTAATGATGAGTGGAATTTGGTTCTCAACAAGATGAATGAGGTCGTATTCTTTTTGTAGAATTATACTCCATAACTTTTCAAATTGTGGTTTATCATATTCTTTGCCAAGCCGTTCATACCAGTAAGTTCTAACATTCTCATAATATGCATTAAATAAGGGACTTTTGAATTTTAAAAGCACATTTCCTACATCAAATATTATGAGTGAGTGTTCATCAAGTATTGGTAAATTTGGTTCAAGATCTAATATTCTTTCCAGTGTTCTAATGTTTTTCATGCTATCCTATTTTTTTATTTATCTTTGCCATGAACCTTATCCATAAACGCTTTTACTTTCGCATCAGATTTGAATTCCGGCCATGTCAGCCTGTTGTCTGGTTTGTAAGTAATTTTAGTCTCATTCGCTTTTTTCAAGAAATCTCTGATCAATGAGAAAAATTTCTCTGATTCATCAACAAATATCATGTGTCCAGATTTTTCAAAAATCTCCAATTGCGCGTGCGGATGATTTTTACGCATATCATCAATTCTCTCCGGGTTCCACCATGCCAATTCCCACTTAGCTTCTAAAATTAAAGTTGGAATTTCAAAGTCATCAAATTTACCCTTTAAAAAATCTGATTGGGGTATTTTTGTATCACTCTCAATACGCATAAGTTCTTCAAAGCCTGGTGCAACATTGTATCCATAAAGAGCATGCCTTGCCAATTCATCTTTAAAATTAGTTGGTTTGTAATAAAACCAGTGCTTCCAATCACCGGCAAGATATGTGTTGTAAATACACTGAGCCGAAGTTAACTTGCCTTCACGGGCCATCCTTCTGATGCTTTCTATGGCATCTTTTTCGGCCTGAGAGATAAACATTTTCTCTTTTACTGGTTGCATTGTGTTATCAGAAATACCCGTCGAAGAAGCCACTAAAATTAATCCAATGCAATGTTGCGGATATGTAAGGGCATAACATTGGGCTAACAGCCCACCATAAGAATGTCCCAGCACAGCCCATTTATCAATCTTTAATGATTGTCTCAAGCTTTCTAAGTCTTCGATCGCTTGTTTAACTGTGTAGGTTGCACCGGTATCATCGCTGCTTGATTTTCCAGTTCCTCGTTGATCATAATAAATCACTCTGGCAACATCTTTGAGTTGTGAAAAATATGGATGGAAGCAGTGGTGTGTTCCACCTGGGCCTCCATTAATCAGGACAAGCGGAATACCTTGACCCTCTTCCTCGTAATAAAGTTTGCCATTTAAAATATCAGCAAAGCCTTTTTTAAGGCCGGGTAATTCATCACACAGCGGCGGTATCTGTGGGATATCAAGAACCAACTTGTCTGGAATATTAACAATTTTATCAAGTATTGTTTCACGTGTAGTTGTTTTGGAAAACCAGTCACACGCAGGAAGTGTGAATATCAAAACAGTTGTGCTTAAAAACAAAGTAATATTTTTTTTACTCATTTAAAATCCATGTCTAACTATGTTATTTACAAAGAATTAATCATACGTAAATAATCTTTCTGACTCTCATAAACCATTGTAGAAATAAAGTTAATGAATGGCTTATCATCTTTGGGTTCGACCTGCGTGCGCTTGAGTAAATTAATATAATCAGCCCTTAGTATTGGTGGAATTATTGTTACGACGTAATCATTTTGCAACAAAGCCAAATTCATAACAAGTCTGGCAGTTCTTCCATTGCCATCTACAAATGGATGAATGGTAACAAGCTCTTTATGCAAAAGTGCAGCAAATTCAACAGTGTGAATCTTTGGTCGCATTGAGGACATGCTTTCAATAAAATTTTTCATTAATGCTGGAACTTGTTTAGGTGCCGGTGGAACAAACTCTGTGCCTGTAATAAAAACTTGTTGCTTGCGATATTTACCGGCATTTTTCATGTCAATGTGATAGTAAAATAACTTGTGTAGTTTTAAAATATCGATTTCTTTTATTTCATGATTTTTGGCAAGCTTATACAATAAATCGTATGCTTGGCTGTGTCCGATAGCTTCAAGGTGGTCTCTCATGGGCTTGCCTCCAATTGTAAGTCCATCTTCGAGAACAATTTTTGTTTCTGTTTCGGTTAGAGAATTTCCTTCCAGGGCGTTACTGGAGTATGTTACGCCTATTTTGAAATATTCTCTTAAATTATCTCTAAGCTTTTTTTTTAGTGGTCTGGATGCATTAATTTGTTTCTGTAACTCATCAATTTCTTTTATTTTATTTGAGTACATAAGTTAATTCCTTTCCCTTTATAACCAATAATTGCAATAACTCTTAATTTACTTATTTAAATCTTAACATTTCTATTTTTCTTCAACACCAATATATTTTTACTTTGGGCCCATTGCTGGGCCCTCGTTCATAACCTAAACAAAATCAAGACGTTTTTTCAATGCTTTGTATGACCAAACTGCAATTCCGACTAACATTACTAATAAAATTGCACTACAAATCCAAAAATTTATTGACCCCTCTTGGCCAAGAAGGGCTGCGCGCATGCCCTCTGACATATAAACGATCGGATTTAAAAGTAGGGCGTATGCCAGTTTTGGAGAAGTTGTATAAACCGAATTCCAAGCAAACGAATATCCCCCCAAAAACCACAGTGGGAACATCACTCTCGTCCATAAAATATCAAATTTGTCCATCGATGGAATGAGGGCTGATGCCAACAATGTTGCTGTTGCGCAAAATACATTAGTTAATACAACGAAAAATAGTAACTTTGCCCACGAAATGGCAAAAAGATCAAATCTATTCCACAGAATCAACTTAGCAAGTGGCAATGACGCAAAACTCATGAGTGTTCCAATTGTTGAATAATAAAATATGTGGCTACACAAAACAGTTGATGTGTGTGTTGGGAGTGTTAAGTAATATGCGATTGTTTGATCGCCTTCCAGATCTGACACGAATGTTACTGCATTGCCATAAAGCTCAAAAATGCCAACTGATGCTATTATTCCTCCAAGTTGGAATGGTCCAAAGGCGTCTGAAGTTCCAAAAGATTGCATCAGGTAACCGGCTACAAGCATTGAGCAGCCAGCCCAAATGTAAAAGTTGATAAACTTGTCCAGAAGAACTTGTTTGGCATTTGTAAATTTTAATCGTATTAACTGTTTTAAAATGTCTAAATCGATTTGATCTCGCTTTGCGATTTCTTTTTGAAATATCTTACTCATAATTATTCCTTATTATTGTCTAGATGTTCTTGTGGTTCTTGCATTAAAGCTAGAAATACATCTTCTAAATTCTTTTTCTTAAAGTCTGACAAAAGCTTTTCCGGCGTATCAATTAATTTGATAAGCCCTTTGTCTAAAATACAAACGCGGTCAGATAAAATTTCAGCTTCGTCAAGATAGTGTGTCGTCAGGATAACAGTAACGCCTTCCTGTTTAAGTTCTTTGATTTTTGCCCAAATCTGACGTCGTATGTGTGGGTCAAGCCCAACGGTTGGTTCATCAAGAAGCACTATTTTTGGGCTGTGCATGAGACAACGTGCAATCATAAAACGTTGCCTGTATCCGCCAGAAAGAATATCTGCTTTGCGATCCAAATAATCGCCAAGCTCAAACTGTTCAACTAGTTTGTTTAGACGTACGGTAATATTATTTTCTGGCATTTTATGCAGACGACCTGCAAAACGTAAATTTTGTTCAAGCGTTAAAAATCCATCAAGATTTGGTTTTTGAGGACAAAATCCAAGATGTGATCTGTAGTTGATCAAGTCGTCATAAATTGATTTTCCTTCAAAAATTATATCGCCTTCTGTTGCCGGATGTAGTGTTGCAATTATAGAAGAGAGCGTTGATTTTCCCGCGCCATTGACGCCAAGTAGTGTGATAACCTCATCATTATAAATATCCAATGATACACCCTTGAGCGCGTCAATTGGCTTTTGGCCTTTTTGTGTATACTGTTTTTTTATGTTTTTTATCTGTAAAAGTTTATTGGACATAATTATCTTTCATTAAATTTTGAATTTATTTTATAAAATAGCTAAAGTTGTCAGACAGAATTATCAGAAAATATTGGGCACGCAAAAAAGGGCTGTGCCAACTTGAAGATATTAGTCAAGAAAAAATTACCCCTGCAAGCGCAGGTGCACGATCAGAATAAAAGAATAAAAAACGAACACCAAAGAATGCAAAGTAATTATTTACTTGATCTCCGTCGGATGACAAATAATGATTGAAGCGATTTTCATTGTGGGACTCCCTATAAAAATAGAGTAAAGATTAAAAAAATAACATGTTTCTATTTAAGCATAAACGTTGCAGCCTGACAATTTATTTTGAAAAACCGATCTAAAATACCGTAAAAAGCTACTTTTTTATTTGAGGGTACTTGTCAGGTTTTGCAAGATACCGATTTATTTCTGGATTGTTTTCATCAATTTCTATTGAAGAAACGTAAATTCCCTGTGCAAAACCGCCTTTGCGTAATTTTTTTGTTTCGCGAATTTCTTCGATTTCTGTCAGATCAAGTTTGTGAATTGATAATATTGCAGACACGACTTCCAGAAGATCTGCTAGTTCTTCTTTGAGTTCATCAACTGATTGGGTTGTTGCAACTTCATGTGCTTCTTCGAGTAGTTTGTTTTTTAGGGCAGCAACAAGCTCAGCGCCTTTTAATTTTTTGTCATGTACGATGTAGCCAGTAGAATGCATCATCTCCAGTATTTTATCTCTTATTAATTTGTCGAATTTAAAACTTTGCTTAGCCATTGGAACCTCTGTTTTATTTTGTTAAATCGTTAAGTAAGTTGCCAGCTGAGTGCCAAGTTACAATACGCCCTTTTTCCATATCCCAATTTTTATCCCCGCCGTAAACAAGCACATTGTTTTTTTGCATGGTTTTTGTAAGAGTGTTCCAGGGGAGTATTTTTTCGAGTGCTTCAATGTCTGCCGTCTTTGAAGCTTTTATCTCAATTGGGGTGATGTTTCCACCTTGTTCAACAATACAATCAATTTCAAAATCTGATTTATCTCGCCAATAATAACAAGATGGCCTAATTCCATGATTTAACTGCTGTTTTACAAAATCTGATACAATCATTGATTCAAATATGTTACCGCGCATGTAGTTTGCGAAGAGTTGATCAGAATTTGTGAGCCCAAGCAAAGAGCAGACAATGCCGGGGTCATAGAAGAATATTTTTGGGGACTTAATAAGGCGTTTTCTAAAATCCTTGTGATATGGTTCTAATAAAAAAATTATATAGCAGGCCTGCAGCACAGAGAGCCATTGTCTTACCGCGGTTACACTAATTCCCAAATCATCACTTATTGATGATAAATTCAAAATTTGTCCATTGCGTCCAGCACAAAGTCGCATGAAGTAACTAAATCTATCAAGATTTGTAACATTTTTTATCTGTCGAACATCTCTTTCAAGATAAGTGTTAATGTAGCTGCCATACCAGTCAACAATGGAAATTTCTTTTTTATAAAGCTCGGGATAAAATCCCTTAAAAAGAGTTTCATCTATTGATGGTGGAATAGCATTTGCCTGTGTTAACTCGCGAATTGATAGTGGCAGCAAGTTTAAAATAGCCACTCGTCCAGCCAGACTTTGGCTTATGGATTCATTTAAAAGAAAGTTTTGAGAACCAGTAATTATAAAATGTCCTGGTTTATGGTATTCATCGATATAAATTTGTAGGTAAGAAAAAAGCTCAGGAACATTTTGTGGCTCGTCTAAAATTATCCCGGGAGCTTTCATAAACTTTTTTAAGAAATTATGCGGATCGGCCCGAAAAATGGACCGAGTATTTGGGTCTTCAAAGTTGAAATATTCGTAGTTGGGAAAAGTCTTTTTTACAAGTGTTGTCTTGCCGGATTGCCTTGGCCCAGTAACTGAAACAGCAGCAAATTGGGTTGCCAAAGCCTTTAATTTGTCTTCTAACGTTCTTTTTATTATCATTTTTCACCTCAAGACAAGTTTAAACTCTGAGTTTAAACTTGTCCAGGTAAGTATAAAAAATCAGTAAATATGTTGATTCCAAGGCGTTTTGTACAATTTTTATTGAATTTAAAGATTTGTTTTTCAATTATGTTAACTTTTTAATAAACCATAACACCAAATCATCGTCTAATCGAACAGTTTCCCACGGTGCGACAGGTTTATTTTTGTAGGTTATTCCGCAACCATCGGGAACATATCCTCTTTTAACATAAAGTTTTTGTGCATTTCCATAATCTGCATATAATCCCGCACCAAGCCCAACATATTGGCTTTGTTTTTGTGTTTCTGCTTCAGCCAAATCAAGCAACTTGGAACCGATTCCCTGTCGTCTGAACTTTTGTAGTACATTCAAATCGCTAATTTCAGGAATATTTTTATCAGCAAAATATTGATAATCAGAATGCAATTTTAGGCAGACGTAGCCAACAAAAACGTTTTCCTTGAATGCCACCCAAACAAGTCGCGTATTATTTTTTTGTTCTTCAAGATACTTCTGAAAAAGTGATGCTGGTTTATCCCAGCCTATTTCATCAAATGCAGCAACTATTTTTGGAATATCTGCTTCTTCTAAAGCCCTAAAATTGAATATACCTATACCAGTCGTAGTCATTGGTACCCTTTGGATATTCTTATTATATGAATTAATTACTAAAATTTTTTTAAAAGTCCATCAATTGGTTCAAATTCTGACATTTGTTTGATTTTTTCATGATAAAATTTTCCACGCTTCCAATAAACTTTGTAAGCATTGGATTCGTGTTTTGATGTAATAACTCGATATTTGTTGTTCACAAATTCTATTGCACAAAAGTCATCGATTGCTAAAGCTACACCCGTTGTATTTTGCATCATTTTTTTTAATGATGGGACTCTGTTTTTACCATATTTTTTTGAATGATAATGTGGACATAACAACGAATTCAGTAGCCCAAGTCCTCTAACTTTGATAAGTGGAGCCTCCGGATTTTTGAATTGCCTTGAATCTGAATTTCCAAACTTAAACCAACAAATTGCGCCGGCACTTACTCCACATAAAACAATGTCTTTTTGATGGGCTTTTCCCAATATTTTATCGACGCCGAGCTTGCGCCATAATCTCATCATTTTCAAAGTATTTCCGCCTCCGACGTAGACAATATCTGAATTTAAAATTTTTTCGCTAATTTCTTTTGGATCCATGTTTTTATTGATTAATCTCAAGACATCAACTTTGCAACCAAGTTGCTTGCCATAATAATTATCAAAGTTATCGATGTATACCTGTGCATCTGAGCTTGCGGTTGGAATAAATAACACGCTAGGATGCTTTTTCGCTGATAACCTTATTATTTCTTTGTCGATAGCTAACGTTTCTTGCTTGCTTATTTCTCCGCCACCAATTGCAACTATTTTGCCCATTTTAATCCAATATCTTTCATGAAATTTTTAAAATCTTCAATGTTTTGGTAGTGATGGCATGTCCATCCAAGCTTTGCAGCCGCTTCAATATGAGATTTTGAATCATCAATAAAAGCAATATCTTTGGATTGAATGTTAAGCTTTGATTCAATGTATCTGAAAAATTCCGGTTCTGGCTTTATAGACCCAATTTGATACGAAGAAAAAAAGCCATCAAAGTAATGGGCAAACTTTTCTTGAAGGAATGCGGTGCGATGACTATCTTGATTGGTCCCAATATAAAGATTTGGTCCTTTGATAGATTTAATTATCGGGATGATTTCTGTATTAATATCAAAATCGTGGTTAAGCCAATACTCAATAAATTCATCAATTGACAATGCTATTTTTAACTCTGTAAATACGTTTTTAAGGTGCTCTTGCATTCCAAGAAACCCCTTCATAACCAATGTCCAATTACCAGAATAAATTTTAGACATTTGTTCCTCAGTAAGCCCAAGGTCAACGTGAATATTTTTATGCCATAAATACTTACCATTTGCATCTTTGCAATGTGTTAGGACCCCATCAAAATCGAAGATAATTGCTTTCATGTTTGATCCTTTAAAATAGTTTTAACGCAATTTTATCTGGCAACCAATTTAATATTCTTAACATGCAAGAATAAAACCACGAAGGCTCAATTCGTTTTTTACCCGCAAAAACCTGGTCAACAATGTATCGAGCTTCATCGTCTGCTTTGTGTATAAACGGCATGCTTTTTGCGCCGGCACCTTTAAGCATTTCGGTGTCCGTAGGGCCAGGAAGAACAGTTATAAAACCAATGTTGTCATAGAGATATTGACGTCTGAGAGAGTCAAAGCAATGTACAAGCGCTATCTTGCTTGTGGCATAAGCCGCAGAACCGGGTGTTGCCATAATTGCCGCTATCGAGGACGTTGCAACAAAAGTACCGCCACCAAACTGTTTAACTGATGACAACCATTCTTCTATCCATGCAATGGTTCCAAAATAATTTGTTGCAAATGTTCGTTGGTGAATATCAGCAGAAAACTCCCATTTATTTTCTAAGTTACCCGTACCTGCGTTAAGAAAAAATAGTGTGGGTTTTAACCCCATTGATTTTATTGTTTCAGAGACGTTATGTATTTGTTCTTGATTTCCAACATCACAAACAAACGGAATGAATGCTTGTGAGCCAGAGTCATTTGTGCTAAATTTATTTGAGTCAAAATCTTTTGTACCGAGCTCGTACTCAAGCTCTCTGAGGTTAGCTTCTCGTCGCGCAATGCCGATAACCTTCCATCCGCGCTTGACCATCTCTCGTGAAAGTTCCAATCCAATGCCGGATGATGCACCGGTGACTAAACATGTTTTGGTTGCCGTGTTGATGGGGGCAAGTCTATCGATATGTCGTACAACAAGTATTGAACTTAAAAGTAATACAACAAAAATTGACATTATAATACGTATTTTATTCATTATATTCTCTTGCCATTGTTAACCTAAAATACTTTCAAGTACTTCTAAAAAATTAATGCAATATGCGCTGTCATGGCCATCTTCAATTGACCAGCACGCGCTTAAAACCGCTTGAACATAGGACCAATCAAAAATTCGTTTATTATCAAATCCCAAAATATCTGCAAATGAACTCATTCGATTTTGAATTATATTTTTTGCATAGTTATTATCTAGTAATTCTGGAATTGGGTTGCGAATTGATGCTCCAACCTCATAAACAGGGTCGCCAATTATACCCTTTGGGTCAATTGCGATCCATCGAGTCTGTCCACATAAAAGAATATTGTCGTGATGTAAGTCGCCATGTAGCAAAACTTGTTTTGTAGTTGATGCTAATAAATGCTTACTTAATTTGCGAGCCTTTTCAATATATTGCCGTGGGAGACCCCAATTTTTTTCAAGGGTTTTTAATGAATCTGAAATATTTTGAAACTCTCCATGTTTAGGTAAATTTGCACATTGAAGTTCTCTAATTATTTGACCTATTATTTTAACTGCTTGCTCGTCTTGATTTGGGAACAACGTTTTTAGAGATGTTCCTGGAGTGGCATCTTGCAATAATATTGCTCCAAGTTCAATATTATGGTCAAGTAAATTTATGCATCCATGCCCTGCGAAAACTTGTAAGGCATTTACCTCAGATTGCAACTCTTTTTTAGAAAAACAAATTTTTAATATGACAGGCTTTTCGTTTTGGACGCATCTCAAGACATGATTGTATGAAAGATTGGGCAAAGCTTGTAGATTTGATAATTGCCAGTGGTCGGCAATCTGATTTACAAAATTGGGCAAGTTATTCAACCACTCTTGCCATTGCTGTAGATACAGGCTCATATTTTTCTCAAACTGCATAATAAGAATTTACCTCATTTGAAAAACCGGGAATTGGTTAAATCCTATAACTTTGTATAATTTTTTTATGATACGATTACTCCAATTCCAATACACCCCATAAGTACAGGATACATAATTTGAGGTAATAATTCTACATTTCCAAATTATAGATGTATTGTTCTAGTCAATAATCGCGATTACCCTTGCTAATGCTGAGTCAGTTTCAGTTTTAAGTGGTAGTGCAATAACTGTAAACTTTTTTATTCCTACCAAACTTTCAAGATTGGTCAAATTTTCAATAATCAAAATATTATTTTCAAAAAATATCTTGTGTGTTTCAAATGGATATATGTCTGGCGAGAAAAAATCTATTCCAATCATTTTAATTTTACGGTTTACAAGTTCACGAGCAAAATTTGTAGAAATTACTGGGTGATCATTAAAATAGCCGTATGTGCCAAATTTTTTATCTGATCCTGTTAAAATCAAAACAATTAAATTTTCTTCTGATGGCATGTCTTTTAATAAAGATTCATCGAACACTTTATTACGTGCATCTATCAAATATCCTTTACCAACAAATCTATCAATGTGAATGTCAGAAATTAAAATTTTGGATTCAGTTAAATGTCCTGGTCCATCGATGTGAGTTCCTACATGCATTCCTGAAGTTAACCTCCAATCATTGTATTTATTATCAGTTAAATTGCGTATTTTTTCGATTGATGCTGGTTCATCAAAGTGATGTACTGGCATTGATGTTGTAAATTTGTGGGTTAGATCGATGATTTTGGGCATAGACGTTTTCCTTCTGTTCAAGTTTTCAAAAAATAGGTAGCCTACAACGAAAACAAACATCGTAGTTGTGACCAAAATAAAAATATTTTTCATGATTGGACTTTGGTAAATTTAGTAACATGTTAAATTTGGTGTATTGGGGGTGTTTTGTGGTCGAGTCTTACCATGTTAAATTGATTTTTAACAATTTTCTAGAAGATGTGTTTTATTTGTGGTTCTTTTTGGTATTAGGGCACTTTTAAATTGATTAGTTTTCGTGTATTATTAATATTCACGTTGTAATATTAATTCAATTTTTAGCTTATTTTAAATAATTAAAAATATTTATTTTAATTACTGGGGGTATTGTTCATGATTTGCAAAAAATTTATATCACGAATTTATTTATGTTTGCTGTTTGCATTTACAGGAGTGCCTTGCTTATGCGGTATGTGTGAATATTTTAGAGCTCAACAGGCAGCAGTTTCTCAGACTTCAGCTTCTACAGCGGGACAGTCTTTGTATAATAAAGAAGATTTGGAGTTGATTGAGTTAACTTTTTTAAAAACTATTGATATGATTTTTGATTTAAAAGACAGCTCTGATAAGTCTAGGAAAGAAATTTCTATCTCTACTGTTCCACCAGATTTTCGTGTTTTCTATGATTCTGACGGACAAATTGCTCCAATAAAACCCCAATATTATTTGAAGCGTATGAAAGATTATTTGAAATGCTCATCATACTGTTATGTAATAGCTCTTATGTATATCGAGAGATTTATAAGTAGATATAATATATATATGAACGAATTTCATTTGGCGTGTTTTGATCAATTTACATTTCATCGATTATATTTAGTAGCGTTGGTTTCAGCAATAAAATTTTTCGACGGAATCGATCATAACTTTACAAATGCGCATTATGCGCGTGTTGGTGGAATAGCTCTTGGCGAACTCAATGCATTGGAACGTCAATTTTTCAGCCTTATGGGTTTTGGGGATATAAAAGATTGTACCCTTTCTGTTTTTAAGGAAGATTTTGATAGTTTTGTGATTAGTCTTCAAGAAGAAGAGGAAAATCTAAGAAAGAAGTATGCGAATTTTTTTTCGGATATGAAGTAAATAGGCGTTACTCGATAATCTTATTTTCTTTCTGCAGCTGATTAAACTTGTTGCCAACAAATGCTGCAACAAAAATCCAGAATGCAACAAGGCCAAGCGAGACAAATGTTCCAAAAATAAGCAGATATGAAAAATTTCCCCCGAGTGAACCTGTTACGGTTGCTCCGGCGCCTTTTGCCGTTCTGCAACCAAAACCGTCAATCCAGCTTTTTGCTTTAAATTTGACGTCTTTACTTGTAGGGATATACATGACTTCTTTGGATGGATTATTTAATGTATAACTAAGTCCCTTGAATATAACCATTGCAACAAAGAATGCCCACATCAAGAAATAAAGACTTGCACCGGCGATATAAAAAGCAAAGATAGATGCCACTGTTATTCCGATTATCGTTGGATATGAAATTATGCAAAATTTTAATCCAAATCTTCGCATCAAGAAGCTAGTTCCCAGTAATGCAAAAATTAGTGATAAAAATCCAATAGTCATGCCATTCATTGCTTTGAGCCAAGCAAATCCCGCACCTCCATCAATATTTACCGGGTAAATTTGAATTGCGCAAAGACCCATCTGAAATTCAACAATTGTTCCAATAATTTCATACATCGTTGTAATTACTAATAAACCGGCCACATACGGTCTGCTTAGTAATATTTTTAAGCCCTCTAACATCCCTGTTTTCTCTCGTTTGTGATCATTTTTTTCTGCAAGAGTTATTGGGGCATGCTTTATGTACCATCTTAGAAGAAATGGCATAATGCAAATAGATGTGCCTCCAATTGCCAGAAGTGCTCCAGAGCCTAATGTTTTAACATGTGTTGCCACGGTCCACGTTCCCAGAATTAATCCAAGTTGGGAAAATGTAAAAAGCATTCCATAGCCTTTTTTAGCCAATTCTGTTGACATTGTACTGGCTACGATTGAAAGAAAGAGTGCCGGCATAATTGATCCGTAAGCTTCAATAAAGCAGTATGCGAACCAGCCTAAAAATTTACCTGGAATAAATGAAAAAAGATTTCCGAGCATTGAGCCTGATTGCGCTGTCAGTATGCTTGGATTTGCTACCAAATAGCCAAGTCCCATAAAACCGAAACCAAAAAAAGTTGCGATGCAGTAAAAAAGAATATCGCGTTTTAAAAGATCAACTAATTTATTATAAAAAAGCAGAACGCATATAATTGAGACAAGTGATACCATTTTTGCAAAAGGTTGATATCGATATCCAACGAGCGTTGAAAATACGGGGTCTTTCATTACTCTAATTAACCAGTAGGCTCCGATTAAAATAAAATATGTAGCGGACAGAATCCCAAATCGTTTGAGCTCGTCTTTGCTCATTTCGCCCCAGAAAAAACTAGTTATTTTTGTAAAATACGACATGAAATAATCCTTCGCCTGAATAAAAATGCATATTTAATAATTATAATAATTGACATATTTTAATGGAGAATTTCTGGAAAAGATACAGGCAGCTTCATCAAAATATTTTTATTTGCCCCGTTGCAGGCTCTGAGATTTTTTTAAGCACAAAGCGCATGATGTTTTCAGCATGTTTAATAGCAAGTTCTGCTTCATGTAAATCTGGGATATCAAACTCTGTTGGGTATCTGAATTTGGTTGCAAATGGACTTAAATGATCGGCTGAGTCATATATTTTATCAAATCCCATATCAAATTTTTTACACAGTTCAATCAGTTTGTTTAGATCGTGAGATTTTAATATTTCATGATTCTTAAAAACAAGATAACTTTTTAATGCCTTTTCAGCTGATTGTTGACAGTTATACGTAACAGTAGTAAAAAATTCTAATTTTAATAGGGCTTTTGCAACTTCCAAATCTTCCTTTGCTATTTTTAACCAACGCTCATGCTCTTGCATAGATCAACTCCCCGTCCTTTTTTATTTTATATTCAAGTGTAGTTATTTCGTTGGATCTTCGGTCGAATACTTCTTTGGTATGAACAATTATATCTTTAGATATATCTAGCCCACGCAAAGCTTTATACCCAGGACGTGGACGTTCATAAGATTTTTCATCAGATTTATCAACGACAATTAATAAGTCCAAATCACTATCTTCGGTTGGGGTACCCCAGGCGTAGGAGCCAAAAAGATAAATTGCGACCGGGTTATAGGTTTTTACTAACCGATTCTTAACTTCTTCTATTGTTTCTTTGTCTATCATAAAATCTTCCATTTATTGTGCTATTTTTTATTTAATCCGTTAAGTTCTTTATCAAAAAAAATAATAATGTTGGGCATAATTGTGTTGATAAGAACATCACTTGTTTTACACGAGGATGAATTCAGCAAATCCAGTTTAATGCGTGAAATAAATCGCATTAACATCGTCGTATTCAACTGTAGTGGTGTGTCGATAAATACTGCGTGCCCGACATCTTTGATAGAAAAAACCTTTGTGTTGGAATTTTCAACATCAGCAAGATGATGTATGGTATCCAAAAACGGCTTTGTTTCTGTGGCATATGCTGGAAAGTTTTTATTATAGAGAAAGCTTTTTTCTGCAATCATAAACATGAATGGTTTAGAAAACGGCTCAGCGATGTCTTCAACTTGTGCACCTCCTTCCATATTAATACCACATTTAAAGCGTGGATCCTGGCGAATAACCTTGGTGGCAGTTCTTCCTCCAAATGAATGCCCCATGATGCCAATCTTATTCAAATCAGCATGACTCCAGAATATATCGTTGGATGCAATCAGCTCTTCAATTTTATTGAGCACAAAGCTAACGTCTTGAGTGTTGGCCTCCAACAGTTGGGCCTTTCCTTCTGCATCACGAGCCTTTTCTCGATACATTGATTTAACAACGCGTCCATCAGGATAACGAACTGTTGCTGCGTTGTATGGATGATTAATTCCGACAACTATAAAACCATGACTTGCAAGCTCTTCCAGCATATATGTATATTGCTGGGCGACTACGCCACCGCCATGTGAAAAAATAATAACCGGAAAATGCATTGCAGATTGCTTGTCCGACGTAGTTTTAACGAAGACGGAAGCGATTGGGGTATTAGGTTGTGAATATGTTTTTATGAATTTTATGCCACTGAAAACAAACTTGGGAAGCTTGCTGGAACTTGATAAAAATTCTATTGAACTTGCTGCTGCACCACTATCATAAGAACTTTGAATATTGCTTTTTACAGCTGGATAATAAACATAAACCATTAGCTCTCGATTTGGATGTTCAGGATCTTGTGTGTTTTGTTCTTGGCGAGAGTTATCGATCCAATGATATTTCATCAGACCAACGCCATAAGGTCCTTTGTGTTGAGGAAAATTTGTAACTGGATAAAACACAAAAGCACATATGGCTACAATTAGGCAGCTAGGTATTAAAATATAGAATAATTTATTCATCTTATGATTCCGCTTTTTTGTGGTTAATTTTTGTAGTGATTTTTCTTCGCTTAATTTTATCAATAGCATCTCGTTTTTCAAGCTCAGCCTCTATTTCCTCAATTGTTGGCAAGCTGCTCTTGAGTTCCTTTGGTAAGCTCTCTACAAGTTTAGTTTCATAGCTTGCAACCCCTATTGGATTAAGATTTTTTCGCAAAGCATATTCAACAGTAAAATTTTTCTTGGATTTACACAAAAGAAGCCCTATCGTTGGATTGTCATCTTTGTGACGTAATAAATCATCAACAGCCGAAAGATAAAAGTTTAGCTTTCCTGCATATTCAGGTTTAAATGCTGTGCTTTTTAGCTCAATAACAGTATAGCATCGGAGTTTTAAGTGATAGAATAACAAATCCAGATAATAATCATCACCATCAACTTCAAGGTGATATTGTCGTCCAACAAAAGCAAAATCCCTTCCTAATTCAAGCAAAAAATTCTGTATATGATCGATCAACCCTTGTTCAACATCTCTTTCAAGATGTTCTTCCTGTAGGGTTAAAAAATCGAACAAATATGGATCTTTTAATGCTTGTTGAGCCATGTCAGATTGAGGCGTAGGTAGTGCTTTAGAAAAATTAGTAACCGCTTTACCCTGTCGATTATGTAATTCTGACTTTATCCATGTTTCAAGCATGCTGCGGCTCCAACCATTCTCGATAGCCTTGCGTGCATACCAAAGGCGTTCATTGTTATGCTTAAGTTTTGTTATAAGAACTACATTATGTCCCCATGGGATCGTAAAAATGGGCTCTTCTTCCAATTGTCCAACAGGCTGTTGGACTTTTTCATATGCAAGATAGAATGCCCTCATGTAAAATATATTTGCGCGCGAAAAACCTCCCATTCCGGGAAATGAATTTTGTAAGTCTTTGGCAAGATGTTCGATAACATTGGAACCCCAGGCCCTTTCCTTTTGCCGTTCAACAATTGTCTTCCCAATGTCCCAGTAAAGCTTAATCAGCTCCTTGTTTACAGACATGGTTGCCTTGATTTGGGCTTCTTGAATCTTCTTTTTTAGATCTAGCAATGTTTGCGCATAGTCTTTAATTGAAGTTACTGTAGTACTCGTTTTTGATGGTTTTTTTTTCAATACTTTTTTCTTATTCATCACTTACCCTCAGTTTATTTCTTCCCTATTGCCATGATGTGCGAACTTGCGCCTAACAGACTTGGCTCAGCTTCTGTCATCTCAAGCAAAGACATCAAGATCGCTCTTTCTTCTTGATCATTCCAACGGTTGTCAAAATCCGGCATTAACCAACCCGGACCTTCTACTCCAAGAACAGAAACATTGTTAAAACCTACAGTTGTTAATTCATTTTTTAATTCATCAGGTTGATGATAGTAAGCAGTCGTAAAATAAAGTGGGTTGTCGGTTGGATTTGTATGATGACCAGTTTGAATACCTTTTTTTACAATTTCTAAAAATACGGGATCTTTTAAAAATCCGTAAAGCATGCCATTTAAGAATGATGCAAAACGTGTGATTCCAACGGCAAACAGTAATCCGCCTGGTTTTAAAATTCGGTAAGCTTCAGTCAGAGCCTTATTGCGATCATTTTTATCAGGCAAATGATAAAGTGGTCCAAACAGCAAAACTGCATCTGCCACTGCATCAGGAAGATCAACCTTTCTTGCGTCACCAACCATGCAGGATTTAAGAGGATGATCTTTTTGTTTTTTTTCTGCTTCTTTTGCCTGTTCAATGTGCAAAGGAACTACATCTATCAAATGTACTTGATAGCCTTGCTTGGCCAATGGAAGAGCATAGGCTCCAGCAGCACCACCCACATCAGCAATAGTTGCAGGAGCTTTTGGTAAAAATCTATGCAAAATATTTTCGGTTCTTACTCGTTCAACTTGTGAGCTGCCACTGAATAGACGTTTTTCTTCGCCTCCATGAGAATATAGACCTATAACATCTTGCGATACATCTTTGGTCATCATTTTCCTTAAAAATTAAATTTTTATTTTATGCTGTCAGAGGGCAATGATGCATGCCCCCTGACAAAGTTTTTTATTCAACAATTTTATTTTCTTGAACCAACTTGCTATTTGTTGTTCCAACATACCAAGCAACAGGTATCCAAGCTGCAATAATTCCGAGCGATACAATTGCTCCATAAGTAGAAATGCTGCCCAATTTCTGTGCCAGATTGTAAAATGCACCACCAATTGCTTTTGCAGATCTGCCACCTTGTACATCAATCCAGCTTTTTGCTTTAAATTTGATATCTTTGCTTGTTGGAATGTACATGATTTCCTTGCATGGATTATTCAAGGCATAACTTAATCCCTTGATCACAACCATTGCCGTAAAAAATGCCATTAATGAGCCTGCCATTGACCAGGTGGCTAGTACAAGTATGGCAAGTACTGATGGATAAATAATTAAACCAATTCTTAATCCTAATTTTCTTATTAGAAAACTTGTTCCAAGTAAAGCAAATAAAAATGATAATCCATTTGCACAAAGGCCAAAAACTGCCATAAATTGAGCCACCTTTTCTCCGCCGACAAGGGCATCTTGGGCTGCAACTTTAAATTGTAAATCGAGAATTGTACCAACTACTTCATAAACCGTTGAAACGACCAATATTCCCAGTAAATAATTACGAGAGAAAATAAGTTTTAATCCTTCAATAACTCCAGTTGGCTTTTTCTTTTCATTTATTTTTTCAATTGAAGGAGTTGAGGTTGCTGCGTACTTAGTTGAAAATAATTTGATCATAAAAGGAACAATTAAAACCCCGAATGCAGCACTAGCGAACATTACAGGTATTCCTAAGATTGTTACCAAAGATATATTAATAATCGATCCCAAAATAGATCCCATTTGGGCTCCAGCCACAATTAAAGGATATCCCTTTTTTGCAGAAGTGGTGTCCATTACGCTTGCTACATATGCCCAAAAAAGTGGCGGCACCATTGATCCAAAGCTCTCAATGGCAACATAAATAAACCATCCTAAAAACCTATGGGTTCCCTGGACCTGATTTGCCAGCCCAATTGTTGGGTGTGTTAAGAAATAGGCAATGCTCAAGTATAATACTCCATAAAAACCCGCAATGATGTAAATAAGTTTTGTTTTTTCAAATAGATCTACCAATTTGTTGTAAAAAAGCACAAGCATAACGAGTATAAGAACCGAAAGTATTTTGGCGTTACCCAGTGAAGCCTTGCCGACAAGTTGCATAAAAATTGCATCTTTCAATTCTCTTAACATCCAATATGCGCCAATGATGAAAAAGAATACGCCAGATAGAAGTGCAAATTTTTTGGCCTCCTCTGCGTTCATCTCACCCCAAAACATATGAACAATTTTTGTTAGATACGACATGGTAAAACCCTTCCATTAAATAAAAAATACATCTTCGCCCATGGCATGTCCGCCATAGCCCCTAGGCGACGGCTGTGAACATTTCCATAGACACATACAACTTACAAACAAATCCACTCGGACAGGTTTGTTGCGGGCTACCCCGCAAAATATTGTAAACGTATTTTCAGCGATGATTTCTTTACGGGTTTACCCATGTAAAGAATCTTTTGACACCATTTTAATTAAGAAATGTCAGAAAAGACACTCTACGTCTCATTGTACCTCTCAGGGCTAAAAAATCAATTTTGTATTGAAATTTAAGGGTTTTTTGGACGGAAGTATGTTTTTATCAATTCCGACGCTGTTATGTACATAATTATAGCAAACTAATGACATGACGTTTCTTTGATTTGTAATATAAATTTATAAGTTGTTCTTAAACAAGAAAGGATTTTTTTATGAATTTAGTTAAAAATTTATTGGTGATTGCAATACTTTTGACAAAAATTTTGGCATTTAATTCAGCTATCTGCTCAATTTCTACTCCAACTGTAAAAGACGAGGTTCATTCAAAGTTGGAAGAGTTTATGAATGTAACTTTAATTAATTCATCTAAGTATGATTTTTTTATTTCAATGAAACAAAGTGAAACTTTTGTTTTAAATGCAAGCATAAGACATAACCGGATAGGTAGTGTCGGAGAGGTTCAGTTTTTTGCAAAAAAGCTTCCATCTTCAACATTTACACAAATTCCTTTTTGTTCTTCAGATTTTCTTAAAAATATTATGGCAAGAATATGGCTTGTAAAAGAAGAGGCCTCAACAGATTTTTACTACAAAAATTTGTTTAAAAAATCTGTAATATTTCTAATTCAACCAAAAATGCTTGCTGGGCTTCAAAGTATTACGATTTGTGTTGAAGATGACAATGTAGCTGAATATATGTATTACAATTTTACAAATGGCTTTAAATGTAACACTTGTAAAAGGAGATTTGTGTCAGATAAAAATTTAACAGTTCTTGATTGTGGCTGTGTGCTTCATCAAGAGTGTTTCTATACTTGTGACCGTTCCATACAGTGTCCGCAATGTCATAATCCTATAAATAAGCATGAATTCCAAAGTTGTCCATGCGTATATGAAGCGAAATATTTTTTAGGTCCAATTTCACGATTAACAGATGATACTGATGCCCTAAAAACGCGTGTCTTAAAAAATAATCAGATTAGGAAAAACTCAGTTAGAAAGTCAAAATGTCTATCAGGGTGTAAAACTATTGACTTTTAGTCAGCATAAATTTTAAAACTAAATACACTTAATACACTTATTATTAAGAATCATAGGGGCAGGGAATTTTTAGTGTTATTTTCTAGGGGGGCAAGATAATGAGGCTATTAGTGAAGTCACGCCATGTGATTATTCTATTTTTTGCGGTTACATTTTCATCAAATGTTTTTGTAAATGCGGAGCATGTGGAAGAAAGAAAATTTCAAATTCTTGAATCTATGGCTACTTATGCGCATGAATTTGGAAATGGTGTACATGAAATAGGACATGCAATATCTGAAACTTTTTACAATATGGTTGATTATGTTCAAGATGTTTTTCATATTTCACACCATGGAACGCCCAAATTTAAGTATGATGTAACACTTGTTGGATTTGTTAATTTCGCTGATGGTATTGGTAGACACCCAATTCTTTTCAAAGAGTGTCTTGGCCAAAGTATAAAGATGAATTTTGTAAGTACTCGAGATATTTCGGCAGAAATTGAAGATGCGCAACTTGGTCTTCCACGCCTTGATCCTGCAAATAAAAAAGATGTAGGGGCCGTTTCAATTTTACTTGATATTATTTCGGATAAGGCATTAAGCCTTTATAAAAAGGTGCCTGATAGTCATATCAAAATTGCCTATACAATGTTTGAATCGACAGATATTCCAAATAATTGGGCTCAAATTTTAAATAACAAGTTTGATATGGCGGTTGTTCCGGATCAATTTCTCGTTGATGTTTATAAAAATTGTGGAGTTCAAATACCAATTTTTGTTTTACCATTACCACTTATGTTGGAAAATTTTTTGGAATTAAAATTTCAAACACAGGCACATAAGCCATTCGTTTTTGGCATGTCTGGAGGCTATTGGAAAAGAAAAAATCATATACGAGTATTGGATGCTTTTGCTCGCGAATTTGGCAATAGTAAAAAAGTTAAACTAAAGCTGCATGGACGATTTGGTGAAGAAGCAATCATTAAAGAACTTTCTGATAAAATCGCTGAATATGGGCTTACCAATGTGGAGCTTATCGTTAAACCGTATAATTGGGATGAATATTTAGAATTTTTTAAGTCTTTAGATTGTTATGTTTTTTTATCAATGGGTGAGGGTTTTTCTGTTACGCCACGTGAAGCTCTTGCATGTGGCAAGCCATGCATTTTGACTAACAATACTGCACAAGCTACCATCTGCAATTCAGGGTCTGTGTCGGTTGTAAGATCAGAAATCTTAGTGCCGGCAATATACGATTGTCATTATGATAATTTTGGAACCAGAGATTCGAAATTGGAAAATCTTAAGAGACTTTTACAAATTAGCAGCTTTGAAGCATCGGATGATATTTCTATTGATGATGAAGATGATTTTTTATTGAGATCGGGCACTGTTGGGTACCAATTTGATTGTACTTTGCGTGATGCACGTAAGGCAATGCGTGATGTTTATAAACATTATGATGAATATCTGGAAAAGGCATCTTACGGAAGAGAATGGGTTAAATCCTATTTACAGGAAAATTTAAGTAGCAAATACGTTAGCTTGGTTAAGCCGGAATCTATCGTTTTAGGAAAAGAAAATATTATTGAAGATGAATTTCTTGTGACCAACTCCAAAAAATTGTATGAGAAATATAAATATGTGTTGGATAATCAATGAGGTATGTATCTGAATCGGTTTTTTATGATTCGATAAAAATATTAAGTTTATTTATATTTTTATGGGGGTATATTTGTGCCGAAAATAACATACAGTGTTTAATTGATTCTGGGAATATTAAAAGTTGTTTTTTAAATAATGGAACGCTTCAGTTGGCAGGCAAAGGCTTGCAAAATTTAAATGGTATAGAAAATATTTCAAATGCGGAATCAATTAAGATTATTGATCTGTCGCATAATCAGATTAAAAGCCTGAACGGATCTTTATTCAAGCGGTTCACTAACCTTGCAGAGCTGCTGCTTAACCATAATTTGATTGAGCAGTTTACATCACTTGATGGACTTAATAACTTACGAGAGCTTCATCTTACTCACAACCGGCTAAAAATATTTGATTTGGAGCAATTCGGTGCGCTTTCTATGTTGTATGTTCTTAATTTGGGTTTTAACGAAATTAGTGTAATAAAAATCAGTGATAATGTAATTTCGAAGAATCTTGATTCGAAGAATCTTGATTCGAAGAATCTCAATTCGAAGAATCTCAATTCGAAGAATCTCAATTCGAAGAATCTCGAAATGTTGTTTCTTAATAATAATAAAATAAAAGAATTGCCGGCCAACGCTTTTGTTGCATGCCCAAACCTTCAAGCATTATATTTACAAAACAATGTGATTAATAATTTAGACAGTAAGAGTTTTCGTGGGCTATTCAATCTTAGCCTACTGTATTTGTACGATAATTTTATTACAAAATTGCCGGTAAAGATCTTTATGGACTTGCAGCATCTACATGTTTTATATTTGAGAAATAACAATATTCAGATGTTTGAAAAAGGGTGGGACGCAGGAATTGATGAGCTTAAGATTTTGGATCTTTAAATTTAGGAGTGCCGCATGGTTCGATACATTTTTCTCGCATATAAGCTGCTCGAAAAACACTCACCGCAGCCTGCCCGTCGTAGCCACGTAGGGCGAAGACTGGGAGCGGCATAATACCTAGTGCGCTCGCCCTGAGTGAATTTGCGTGAGCAAATTCGTATCGAAGGGGAATTTAACAATTTTTTTGTTCAGGTTATTAAAATTGGAGCGTTATGACGCTTATTATAAAAATATTATTACTTGTGGGTTTAATAGTGTATTGGAGTTCTATGAAGTTTATTATAAAGATAATATTATTGGGTGGCTTATCGTTATATCTGTTTGCCCATGTATCATCTCAAGTTATTACGCAACCAATTGGGAATGCATCGACTGAAAAGACATCTAAAATAGAAATTGATAAATTTTTTTCAGTTGTAAGAAAAGAGGTATATCAGGATATTTTGATTAATGGTGTAACTATTAAAGAGGGTGTGAAGGATTGCGAGATTAGATATCCAAATATCAAAAAAATTCTTGATAACTACAAACGACCATTTACGGTTCTTGATATTGGTGCATCTGAAGGTTATTTTTCTATTCGAATCGCATCAGAGTATGATTGCACTTGTGTTATGATTGAAGGTGATAATTCATTGTTGCTTCCTGAGATATGCCGGTTAAATAAGCCGCTTAGCAATCTTGTGGTTTTAGAAAAATTTATTACACCTCAAGATTTAAAAGAGCTGGGTGAATGTGAACACTTTGATGTTGTGCTTGCCTTTAATGTTATCCATCAGATGAAAAATGCATGGAAAGAGACAATTGATTACCTGCTTACGTTAGGGGATAATATAATTATCGAAAATCCACCACCGGATTGTCGGACTGCCGCAAACAAAGAAGTTTTGCCACTTATTGAAGCGTATCTTATGCAAAATAAACGTGGCAAGATTATAGGACAGGTTCCTCGTTACGGTCGGCCCGGGTTGCCGGCTTCTGACCAAAAATATTCAAATGTATATCTGTTTGAGATGAACAAAAATGTACTGAACAAACCAACGTGGGGATCTCCCAATATACGTTTTTATCCGATTAATAGTAATTTTAAAGAAAAAACTCTTTACAAGCCACGAGTTAACAAAACAATTGATTGGACGAAGGGGATTAATCTCTGGACGTTTAAGCATATGAATGGTGTTTATCCTGCAAAAGATATAATTCGTGAGGAGATTAAAAGACTTTCTGTTTTTTCTCATGGTGATTTTTTACCATGGAATATGGTAATTCAAGGGGATAATTTGGAATTAATTGATTGGGATGATAACAATGCGCCGGGATACATGCATAATTATGAGGCTTGCTTGGCTCAGCTTGAGACAAAATTATAGAGATTTTATTTACTAAGTTGGCAGGATAGTCTTACGCATTGCAAAACTGTGTGTGAAAGAAATTTTGATGTTGGATTTTTTGATCAATTGGTTTGTATTGTTACATATGCAAAATTAATTATCAATTTATAAAAAACTTGATTTCTCAAAATTACAAAAGATATGTTTAGATTAGTTTTAAAAATCTAAAAAAAGGTAGAAAGCATGATTGTTAAATCGAAAATTATAAGAAAATTAATTTTTTTTGCTTGGTTGGTTGGCTTCATAACATATGGTGTTTTCGATACAAAAATGTTTGGAGCTGAAACGTCAACTTCCGTGGAACATGGTTGGGCTGTATTAGATTCGGTACGCAGTTTTATGCCGTACCCTGTGTCGTTTTACGCCATGTCTCGCGGGTTGAATTCACGTTTGCATGATGGAATGGTCATAAGAATTAAGGCGTTAAAAACCGGATTTGGAAGTTATTATAAGGCTGAAAAACGCACCGGCGGTGGCTGGGTTCTTAAAGCCAGTACTAGAGATCCAAAAGATCCTGCATCACAATTTTTGGTATCACGTTCCGGTAACAATATTACTCTTGGATCTGAAGTTGCTGATGGATTTTTGCTTGCGTCTTCACCTCAAACATTTGATGTGATGTTATTAGATGAAAAAGAGATAAAGAATGATAATAAAAAAAACGATATGACGTTGTGGGAGTTAGTTGAAGATCCTAAATCCGGTGATACCCTTGAATCCTGTTTTATTAAAAATAAGGCTACAGGTGGTATGTTAACGGCTTCATATGACTCTGCAGGTGCTGGTGATGGAGAGATAAATACATTAAGATCACAGATAGAAAAATTAGAGAAAGAGATTCCATACATAACAATCACATACGCACGTACGGAAAGTTTTAAAAATGGAAACTTTGAAAGCGATTTATCCAGGGATATTAAAGCGCAATTGGATCAAAAGATACAGAGTTATATTGGTGATTCAAATGGAAACAAAATTTATGATGTGGCCGGTATGGGAAATGTTTTAAGTGTTCCTGCCGGCAATTGGGTTGCGGATTGGAGTGGAATTCCTAAGGCGCGCTGGAATTTTGCTACTTGGAGGTCCAGACCTCGACATGTAAAAATAAGGTATATGGAAGGAAATGATAAAACCGAAAAAGAAATGCTGTTGAACCAGGTAGAGGGAAAAGCATTTAAAATTGTTGCAGATCCGAATAAACATCCGGCGACTCCGTTGAGAAGAAAGTTGGATGAGCTTGTAAAAAGATCGTCAGGTTTGGCTTCTCTTAGAACTTCTGATATTGGGCGTACGGGTTATGGATCGGCTCCATTTGTAATAAATCAGTGGTCAAAAGTTGCAATTGAACCGGTAGTTGATATTGGGGAAGGTGATGATTTGTCCGGAGAAAAAATAACAATAGAAGCTGCACGGGATGCTGGATTTGTGCTGAAAAATCTTGACAAGATGTGGGTGCATAAACGCCCTGAGTTTGCAGGTTTTTTTCAAGCAGGACAGGCGGAGAACCCGGTAAATTATGGGCCGGGAAAAATTATCACAGTCAGTCCTCTTTCATCCAAGGGTTTTGTTTGGTTTGAAAAAACGTTGCAGACATCATGGTATGGAACCATTATTTTTAGAGCTTTGGCTGAACAGGGTGATGTTCAAATCTGTTTTTCAGATGCAGTTGAACCACGTACGGTTTATCGCGTAGTTTTTGGTGCTGCCGGAAATACAAAAACGATTATTTATAAAAACGATTCTGTTGTTCAGGAAATTGACAGTGATCAACAAGAAAGTGCGCGCATAGTTCCTGGAATGATTGAGCGTCTTTGGGTTAGTTTGAACAATGGATTTATGATAGTTGGAAAGGGCGATCCCGGTTCAAATATTATTATGGCTTGGCAAGATCCAAGCCCAACCCCAAATGTTAAGTTAGTTGGTTTTAGTACATACAAATCGACGGTCAAGTATACGGATGTGCAAATGATTGACAATCCGATTGCCATAATTGCTCCGTCGAAATTTTATGTTTCTGATACAAAAACAGTTCAAGTTGGAACGGTTAATTCTCCGGCATGGCACCGACTGCCTCTTTCTCCACCATCAACAGGAACGATTGTCTTTCAGGCAACAGGGAGTGAGGATGCAACTTTGGTTTTGGCAAATGATAAAAACGAAGGGTATGCAATAGAGTTTGGAGCTGATGGAAACACAACTGCAAAAATTTTGGATTTGCAGAGCCAAAATGAGCTTTGTAAGATTGATGCTAAAAATCTTTCAATTGCTAAACTTGATGTCGGTAAGCCCAATAAATTTTGGGTAAGCTTTTACAGGGGCTTAATAATTTTAGGTAAAGGGGAAATTGGTAAAAATACATTCTGCATGTATGTCGATGCTGATGTCCCGGATGAAATTTCTAAAATTGGATTTGCGGGTAAATCTACAATTCAAAATTTAGAAATTTGGCCGGAAGTAAAAATTGGTTTTGATCAAAATGTCTCTGAATATGTTAACCGTGGACAGAGTCCTTTGGTAAAAGGTAAGCTAGATATTATTGTCCCATTTGATTATACCATTTATCAGGATGGGCTTATGGTTGTTTTTAAAGATAGAATAACCGGAATGCCTACTACCGTTGCATCTACCGAAGATCCCGGAAAAATATACCATTTTAGTTTAGACATAGCGTTAGATGGTACCCCTAGCCTTATCGCTGGGAAGAATTCTAAAACTCCTGAAAAAATTGCATTGGAAACAACGGTTAAGGTTCTTGAGCAGGTGAGGGATATGGCTTTTTTTATGTCTCAGCAAGCGGCTTATGGAACTGGGCCCGAAACAATTAGTAGCCTTGCGGCACTTGCTGCGTGTGCAGGATTTGGTGTTGCGGGTGTTGCGGCTGCTGCTGTTAAAGATGCAATGCAAATAAAATTGAATGAGATGGACGCATTTGCAAAGCGTCAGGTAAATACCGAGCGTGTAATGCGTGCTGCAAGCAGTGCATCTACGGTGAGCGATGAGGCGAAACAGGATCGGCAGGAATTTGAAGCTAAATTAAAGGCAATATTTAGTGCATTGCCTGCGAATATTGCCAAGCTTGATTTGGTGGATCAACTCGATTATACAACCAAATTATGGAATGACGCATTAAGGTTTATAACAGATGCATATGTTGTTGAAGATCAGGGTTCGAAAAAAAGTGTTATTTCCGGGTTAACTGAGCTTAATACTGCGGTTAAAAATCTTGGATTGTCTGATGTGTCATCTAGTGTTTATAGGCGTATGATTAATATTTTGATTAAAGCTTATAATAATTCTTATCTTACAAGCTTTGGCGATCTCATGGATGAGAAAACCAGAAGTAACTGGTATCTTTGGATAAATGATTTGGCAAAGGAATTTTTTAGTTCAGAAAAGTTTATCAAACAAGGAATAGAGATTAATTTTAAGGGTGAATATTTATGGTTTCCGACGTCGCTCCCTCAGTTGGGATCAGGGTCTGTTACATTTGAGGCAACGGCTAACAGCAACATATTTGTTTGCTTCAGTGAAAATGCAATTCAAACAAGTGAGGCGTTGAAGCGAATTTATGAAATTGCTATTGGAAAATGGGATAATAAGTCAACTGCGATTCATCGTGAGTCGTTAGGTGATCCTGTTATTGAGTTTGATCATGTCAAAATCCCAGAACTTTCTCCTGATCCAATGACTTTTAAAAAATATTGGATAAATATCGATAAGGGCGTTATTTCCGGAGGAGTTGGCGATTTGGGGCAGAACAAATTATGGGAATGGAAAGATCCATACCCTCCAGTAGGTGTAAAATGGGTTGGATTTAGTAATTGGCTTTCGGCAGTTAATATCAAAAATATTAAAGTTGGTGGTCCTTTTGGGGCAACCGCGGTTGTCAAACCGATTGCGCCTTCGGCTCCTAAACAAGTAACTGAAGTTTCAACTAGGGTTGCTCCAGCCAAAGTTGTTCTAACAGAAGTTGCGCCAACCCAACCTGTTGTAGAGCCGAAAATTGTTAAGACTGTGGCTAAAAAGCTTGCGGCTAAACCTTCTGGTGCAAAGGCTAAAACGGTAAAAAAATAAGAGGATGAGTTTGTTTTTGAGATGTTTTAATTTTTAACGAAGGAGAAATGTTTATGGTTTATAAATTTAGGGCTTGTACCCTTGCGCTATTAAGCGGTTTATTTTTTAGCGTGGGTTTTTTATCATCTGCTGCTGAGACTTCGAGCTCAGAATACGGTTATGCAAAATTACTTACCGTGCGTAACAAGACGCCCCATCCAATGTTGTTTTATTCTCAATCTCGTGGTTTGGCTGCAGGGTTACCCGATGGAGCTACTGTAAGAATTAAGGCTTTAAAAACTGGTACGGGAAAATACTATAAAGCTGAGAAGGTTGCGGGAGCATGGCTTCTCAAAGCCAGTGCCAAAGATGCGAAAGATACGGCATCGCAATTTTTAATATCAAAAATTGGTAAATATCTTACGCTTACATCTGAGACTGCCGACGGATTAATGCTTGCCTCATCTCCACAAACATATGCTGTTATGTTTATCAGTGATAATGATGTAAAAAGTGACAGTAAAAAGGCTGATTGGACGCTTTGGGAGTTAGTTGAGGATCAACAATCCGGAGATACTCTTTCCTCGTGTTACCTTAAAAATAAAGCGACAGGTGGTATGTTAACGGCTCAGTATGAGGGAGGAGCTGTTGGCGATACTCTTACTCTGAAATCACAGATAGAAACGCTGGAAAAAGATACCCCGTACATAACAATTACATATGCACGTACAGAAAGTTTTAAAAATGGAAATTTTGAAAGCGATTTGTCTAGAAATATTAAGGGCGAATTGGATAAAAGAATTCAGAATTATGTTAGCGATTTAAATGGAAGCAAACTTTATGATGTGGACGGTGTAGGAAATGTTTTAACTGTACCGGCCGGTAATTGGGTGGCAGAGTGGAGTGGCATTTCAAAGGCTCGCTGGAATGCTGCTACTTGGAGATCCAGACCTCGACATGTAAAAATAAAATACATGGAAGGCAACGATAAAACTGAAAAAGAAAAGGTTTTTGAACAGATAGAAGGTAAAGCGCTTCAAATTATTGCAGATCCAACTAAGCATAGGGCATGGGCATTGAGAAAAAAGCTGGAGGGTCTTGAAAAAGCTCAAATAGGATCGAAGAAACTTGCAACCAGTGACATTGCGTGCACCGGGTACCTCTCTGGTATACCGGAGATACCACCTCAATTTACTGAAACACAGTGGTCAAAAGTTTCAGTAGAAGCGGTGGTTAGCCTTGATGATGATGATGACCAAGGAGCTCCAAAACAGACGATCGCAGGTGGTGGAGAAAGTAAGCTTGATATTTGGGCCCACAAGCATCCGGAGTTCAAGGGTGCTGGACAACTAGACCTTCCTGATTTTGGCCCGGAAATGGTCATAACTGTTAACTCTCAATCGATTGCGTGGCTTTCGGAGTCGTTGCCAATTCCTGGGCGGGGAACTATATTTTTTAGAGCGCTGGCTGACCAAGGTGATGTATCAGTTTGTTTCTCAGATTCAGTTGCCCCATATGTTGTATACCGAGTAGTGTTTGGTGCTGCCGGAAATTCGAAGACAATCATTTATAAAAACAATGTTCCTGTTCAAGAGATAAGTAATGAGCAAAATGAAAATGCTCGCATAGCTCCTGGCATGATTGAAAAATATTGGGTTAGTTTGAACAATGGATTTATAATTGTTGGGAAAAATGATCCGGGATCAATAATTCTTATGGCATGGCAAGATCCAGACCCTGCAAAGGGCATAGAACGTGTTGGTTTTAGCTCAGCTATGCCTGCTGTTAAGTATACGGATGTGCAAAAAATAGCAGATCCAATTGTTATGGTTGCTCCACAAATTCCTTACGTTGTTGATAATAACCCAATTCAAGTGGGAACAAAAGAGGCTCCAGCTTGGAGTTCAATGTCACTTTCTCCTGCAGATGCTTGTACAATTGTTTTTCAGGCAACTGGGGGTGAAGAGGCCAATTTGGTTTTAGCAAATGATCAGAATGATGGGTATATTATCTCTTTTGGCGCTGATGGCAATACTTGCACGAAAATTATAGATCTTGCGGAGGGTGGAGAGCTTTACGGAGTTTATTCAACGGTTGCTGCGATGAAACCATCAGCCGATGATGTTACTGCTATTACTGCAAAGCTTCCAACGGCTGTTGAGCCTGTGGCTGCTAAATCTGATGCTGACAAACCTGCAGTTGACAAGACTGAGACCGAAAAACCTGCCGCTGATAAGCCAGTTGCTAAACTAGCGCCTTCGATTAAAACATCTGCTTTATCGTCTTTGGCTATTTTAGACAAAAATAAGCCAAATAAATTTTGGGTAAGTTATTATAAGGGAAGAATAATTTTAGGAAAAGGTGAAGTAGGTAAAAACCCTTTCTGTATTTATGTTGATGCAGACGCGCCAAAAGGTATCTCCAAAATTGGATTCAGCGGTAAAGCTACGTTGAAAAATTTGGAAATTTGGCCGGAAATGGAAACCGGGTTTGAAGAGGAAAAGTCAGAATATGTTAAGGAGCGTGAATTCTCTGCATTTAAGTGTACCTTGAATGTTATAAGTCCTTATAATTATTCAATTTATCAAGAAGGTACACAGGTTACATTTAAGGATAGGTTGTCAGGGATGGTGTATAAGATGGCAGGAACTCCAAATCCCGGTGCTAACTATTTCTTTATGCTTGATATTGAAAAAAATGGAATTCCAAATATTCAGTTACAGTTCGAAGATCCTTCACCGCAAAGTATTAAGTTGCAAGCAAGAGTGACCATGGCTGAGGGACAGAAAGATGCAATGATGAGAGTTTCTCAGAACTTAGCATATGGAACAGGGTCAGATATAATAAGTAATATGGTTGCTTTGGGGGCATCTGGTCTTGCCGGTGCGGCCGGTTCTGTTTGGGCTGCAGAACAAGCTGCTGCTCAATCAAAATTATCTGAACTGCAGCAGATGGCAAACCGATATATTTACACTGAAAAAATTGATCAGGCGGCCAAGGGTGCTACGGAGATTAGAACAGAAGCTGTGCGTAATCGTCAGGCTCTTGAATCTAAGTTGGAGGCAATTCTTCAATTGCAGTTGCAAGATGCTGCACAACTTGATTATGCAACAAAACAGTGGGACGATGTTTTAAGATTAGTTACAGATTTTTATGTTGTCGAAGATAAGTCAGTAAAAACAAAACTTTCAGATGGGCTTAAAGAGGCTTATGATGCAGTTAAGAGTCTTGATTTGACCACAGTTTCGTTGCCAATTTATAATCGCATGATCAATTGCTTGATGAAGGCTTACAATAATGCATATTTAACAAAATCGGGTGATGCTGCAGATGATGCACGAAGAAAAGATTGGTATCTTTGGATTAATACCTTGTCTCGTACATTGTTTAGTTCTCCGGCTTTGATGGCGTTAGGAATTGATATTAATTTCAAGGGTGAGTATTTGTGGTTTCCTGTAGCATTTACTCAACCGGGAAAAGGGTCAGTCTCATTTGAAGCGAGAGCATTCAATAACATTTTTGTTGCATTTAGTGAAAATCCTTATCAGGTACGTAATATGGCTAGTCGTATGTATGAAATTGTTATTGGAAAATGGGATAATAAGACTTTTGCAATTCACCGTAAGAGTTTAGGTGATACTGTTTTTGAGTTTAATCTTAGCGAAAAACCTGATTTGACGCCTGAGCCATCGGAATTTAAAAAGTACTGGATTAATATTGATAACGGTAAGATTTCAGGTGGTGTGGGTGCCCTTGGTCAGAATAAGTTATGGGAATGGCAAGATCCATATCCTGCAGCACCTGTTAAATGGGTTGGTTTTAGTAATTGGCTTTCATTGAATACCTTTAAAAATATTAAGGTTGGCTATCCTTTTGTAGCTAGTTCTGGCTTTAAACCTATTGCATCAGTTGTTGAAGTTCCTGCCGTTGAATCACCTGCCGTTGAATCATCTGCCGTTGAATCACCGGTGGTTGCTGAAAAGAAAGCAGTCGTTGCAAAGGTAAAACCTGCAGCTAAAAAGCCTGTAGCTAAAAAGACTATGGTTAAAAAAACTATGGTTAAAAAAACTGCAGCTAAACCGGTGGCTAAAAAGACTGTGGCGAAGTAAAATAGAATAGAAAAGTAAATGAGATAAAAAAAAATAGAAGGGCCGGGTGGCCCTTCTATTTTTAGAAAATTCAAACTGATTTTAGGAGGTTTGGATGCAAAAGATGTTAAAAAAAATATTGAAGACAATTTTTTTGTTGGTGATTTTGTGCGTGTTTATTTGTCCATATGCTTTTGCGGCACAGGCAGTGCCAACAGATAAAGATGATAAGGCTCGAGTAGGAAGAGTGGCAAAGAAGGCGAAGATTGAGGCCGCACCAAAAGAAACCCCAAAGCAAGAAGCGCCGAAGGAAAAGAAGAGCGTAGGGACGCGTTTTATTGAGGGTTTAAAGGGTGCTACCAAGCAGGCCGCTAGGGGTTTAGTTGGAATTAAGAAGAAAGACGAAGGAGCTGACGCGGCACGAGCGAAGAAAGCGGCAGCAGCTCAAACTCCAGAAAAAGAAGCAGAAAAAGAGGCAGAAAAAGCTCCAGAAAGAGAAAAAACTCAGGCTGAAAGAGAAGCAAAAGAAGCTGCTAAAACGCCAGCTGAAAGAGAAGCAGAAGAAAAAGCCGCCAAGGAAGCGGCAGCAATAAAAGAAGCTGCTAAAACGCCAGCTGAAAGAGCAGCAGAAGAAAAATTGGCCAAACAACAGGTCGCAAAAAAAGAACAAGCCGCCATATATGAGGAGGTAAAGGAGCGAATGTCGGGTGGTCAAGATATTTCAGAAATGGGGCCTTGGGATAGAAAATGCGCAGAATTTACGCTTAGAATGATTAAACGTTCCCCTGAAATGGCTAAAAGGATAGTGGCCATTTCGCGATTTGGTGCTAAACAAAACGATCGCGTAAAAGCATCTCCGGTAGGGAGACTTCAAGCGAAAAGTAAATCTTTTTCAGCCAGCGTTAAAGCGAAATTGTATGGAGGGCCAAAAAAGTTTTCCACGGATAAAGAATTTGAAAAAATGCGTGGAACTCCAGAATGGAAATCGTTGCGCGAATCTGTTCAAAAAGAATTAGCAGATGGGTATGTAAGAAAAGGTATGACAGAAGCAGCTGCAACAGAAAAGGCGGCCAATGATTTGGCGCAAACTCCCGCTAAGCAGTTAGAGGCTGATATGAGGAGCGCACTTGAGAGAAAAAATTTAGAGAAGAAAGCTGAAGAGTGGGAAAGGAAGAATCCAAAAGCCGTTGCAAAAATGAAGGCCAAAATTGCAAAAGATCTTGCAATAAAGGCCAAAGAGGAAGCTAAATCTAGTAAAAAACGTGGTGAAGCTCCAGCAAAAGAGGCAACGGAGCAGGAAAAAGAAGTATTAGTTCGAGAGATGTTAAGAGCTTCGGTAAAAGAGGATTTGGGCAAAACTTGGTTTGACAAATATAATGATGCTGCGCAAAAAAGACGAGCAATGGCAGCGAATCCCAAGGCCATGGGTTTTGCGGCACTACTTTCCGGGTTGGTTCAGGTTGCTGCAAGTTTGATAGGCAAGGAAGTTGAAAAATCAGTTAAAGCTGCATATGCCAGCCCTCAAATTGGAAAAGCTCCAGTGGTTTCGCAAAAAGAAAGCTTTTATGGTGTTGATGAATTAACGCCCGAAGATCAAAAGGACATGGATGCATTAGAAAAGCTTACGGCATTTTATTCGACGATGGATGTAAAATTTAAAAATGTTCTAAGTAAATTCGATTATGAAGATACAGTGTTTCAGACCGTTGAAAAAGTGAAATATGTGGGTGGCACAATGACTGCCGGAATTGCGTTGTTATTTAATTATAAATGTGCAGGCGATATTGCAGAGGGATTTACTCCGATTGTAGTTAGGTTCTATCCAGAGCAGATTTCAGGCAACGCGGTTGATCCTGTGCAGGCCTCGGCCGCTGTGGGAAATCTTGATGCGCTGGAGCTTATTACTTCGTTGCGAATTTGTAGTCCTGATGTAATATTTTTTATAAAGGCAATTTCATTACTTAATACTGCGAATAAAAATTTTATCGATGTTGCCCAACGACAGTTATTTTTGGGCGAACAAATGAATTTATTATTTGCTCGTTTTATAAGAACTGTTGATGATGATGCGACTCGTAGAGCCAATATTATTGAAAAGGATGATGAAAAGTGGGATCCAGTATACATGGATAATCCTGCAGAATGTTTTGGTTCAGCTCCGAAAGTCCTAAGAGATTTTATGGCGGAACTGACGGTTGAAATTTTAGATGCGGATGGAAAAGTTGTTAAGATCTCATTTGAAGAGTATATAATTGATCAGTTTAATGAATTCGATGATGTATTTAACGTTGAGTTTGAGGGAGATGTTGATTATGATGTAGAGGCTCAAGAACTTGATGATGCTGAAGTTAAATTAAGACTTTGTGCTATATTTTTGCGTGCATTAGACGATGTTTTGCGTTTAGAAAAAGAGTTGTTTGAAGAAAAGACGCCGGTGAAAATAAAGGATGCCCAAGGAAAAGAGCAGATGTTTGACGGCAAAAAGTTTTATATGGAGGTGACAAAAGTTGCATTTAGTAATTTACAGAAAGTTCAAAAGAAATTTCTAGATGCGACTGTTGAATATGGGGCTGATATGACTGATGCGAATAGTTTGAAAGCATATAATTCAGCATATAAAAATTATATGCAAACAGTTGATGTATATTCAAAAGCGGTGCTTGAGTTTAGGAAAAAAGTAAGTTTTTATACTTTTGAAAAAACGTTGGGGTATGCACCGGAAAGGATTTTGGATTTTGTTAAGCGTGAGTGTAAGCGGACTTATCAGGAGGCAGAAAATAAAGAGTACTTTAGATCGGTTTTACCAGAAGTGTTTAAACCATTTACCGATAATTTTCCATTTTCTGCGCAGGATCTTTTGACATATTCGCAAGAGCCTGGTCCTGTTAAATCGCCAGTTAGATTGTTTGTGGATAAAGAGGTTAAAGCAATAGAGTCTCAAAAAACAGAAGTTGGAGATGTTCAGGTCTCAAAGCAATTGGGAGATGAAGTTATTAGTGATAAAAATGACGGGGAAGTGATTTCGTCACAAGTGACACCGTCATCCTTTTCTATAAATTCTAGTTCAATAATAAATCAGGATAAAGAGAAACCCCAGGATATTTTTGGAGTCAAACAAGTTAAGCCAAGGGGAAAGATAATCACTCCTGTAAAACCTATGCCTAACACCAGTAAAACGATAGAAGAAGTAGCTGATAAGGTACCTGAAAAAGTAGCTGATAAGGTACCCGAAAAAGTAGCTGATAAGGTACCCGAAAAAGTAGCTGATAAGGTACCCGAAAAAGTTGAAGGAAAGGTGAACGTAGGAATATAGAAAAAAGCTTAAAAAACTTATTAAAGAAGGCGGTGCTAATTTAATATCAGCATCGCCTTCTTTTTTGTTTACGTAATTTCTTTAACAAACAATTTGTTTATTCAAGATTATTTTCGCTTGATAAATCTCTGACTGCTTTTTTACGCATAAACGCCGGTGTGTCAAAATCATTTAAATCGATTTTGATTTCGTCAGCCTCTTTTATTGCGCCGGTTGAGACTGTGTCAGCTTTTGATGCCATAATTTGTGATGCATCAGCCATGGCTGGTTTTGTAAATATTTCTGACATATTATTTTTTGTATCAACTTTTTGTGCTAAACGTTGAAATCCGGTTGCAATAACTGTGATTACAATCTCATCTTTTAATGATGAATCAATAGCAGAACCGAGAATTATATTTGCGTCTTCACTTGCATTCTGGCTGATGAGTGTGGTTGCCTGGCTGATTTCGTGTAATCCAAGATCAATGTTGCCGGTGATATTTATTAAAATGCCTTTGGCTCCTGCTATGCTTGAATTTTCAATCAGTGGCGAGTTTATTGCGGCCAGTGCAGCTTCTTCTGCGCGATTAGGGCCACTTGCGGATCCTGTGCCCATAACGGCCATGCCTGCTTCTTTCATAATTGCACGCACGTCCGCAAAGTCGACGTTTATGTGTCCTGGTTTTGTTATTATGTCGGATATCCCCTTTATAGCTTGCTTTAAGATTTCATTTGATTTAGAAAATGCATCGAGCATCGAAATTTTTGGATCTGAAATTTCAAGAAGTCGTTGATTTGGAACAACAATTAAAGTATCTACAGATGCGCGTAGTTGTTCAATTGTTTCTTCCGCGTATTTTAATCTACGTTTTCCCTCAAATAAAAATGGTTTTGTTACGACAACGACTGTTAAGATTCCAAGTTCTTTAGCGGCACTTGCAATAACAGGTAGAGCGCCTGTTCCTGTTCCTCCTCCGAGTCCTGCCGTAAGAAAAAGAATTTCAGTATCTCTTATTTTTTCTGATACCGTTTCTAAATCTTCTTCTGCTGCTCTTCGTCCCAGATCGGGATTTGACCCTGCACCCAAGCCTTTTGTTATTTTGGCTCCGAGTTGAATTTTGCATGGAGTAGGAGATTGTTCTAATGCCTGTTGATCTGTGTTAGCAACCATGAATTCAACAGCTTGAAACTCTTGACTGCTGACCATGCTATTCACTGCATTACTTCCTGCGCCACCTACGCCAATAACTTTTATGCTGGCACCAAATTTGTAACGATTTTCGTCTTCCATTATGCTAAGCTCAATCATCCTTAACTCCTATCCTAATGAAACTAGTATTCTGGTGAAACTAGACCCGTAAAACTGGGTCTAAAAAAAATCATAAATCCATGTTTTCATTTTTTTAAAAACTTGTCCAAATGCCATTTTATTTGCGGAGAAAAACTCCTTCTCTCCACACTGTCCGATTGCATACAGCATAAGGCCGTAGGCAGTTGAGTAAGCTGGACTTTTTAATGCATCAGGAAGAATATAACGATCATTACTTTGAGGGGAACCCACTCTTACCGGCATCTCAAGCCTTTCTTGTGCTAACTCTCTTAAGCCGTCAAGTAGTCCGCCTCCTCCTGTTAAAACCAAGCCTGCGGGCATTAATGTTTTTACTCTGTATTCAAGTAGCTCTTCTATGAGCATATCCATAACTTCTTCTGCGCGGAATTTTAGAATATTCCCTGCATCGCTTAATTGAATAGTTTTTAGGCCGCCTTCAAATCCTAAATCTATTTCCATATAATTATTTTCAAGGGCTGCGAGTTTTTCGGGTGAAATGGAGCCATACATTTTTTTAATTTCTTCAGCTTTTTCTGTTGGAATTCCAAGTCCTATTGCCAAATCGCTTGTAAAGAGTGTGCCTGCGATTGGGATAACTTTTGAGTGTCTTATTCGGCCGTCTTTGTAGATAGCAAAGTCAGATGTTCCGCCACCAATATCAAGAATTCCCGCGCCAAGTTCTTTTTCATATGGTGTAAGAACTGCATTGGCGGATGCAAGTTGTTCTAGGACTATATCTGAAACTTGAATTCCGGAAAGTTCGCATGATTTAATTATGTTTTGTGCCGAGGCGACTGATCCGGTAATTATGTGTACCTGTGCCTCGAGTCTTACCCCATACATTCCAAGTGAATCCAAAACAAAATCTTGTCCATCGATTCTGAAATATTGAGGAAGAACGTGAATTATTTCTTGATCTTTAGGTATGGCTATTGCTTTTGCGGCTTCAATTACGCGGTCGATATCCGACTGCTTTACCTCACGCCCCTTGATGGCAACAACACCTGTTGAATTGAATGACCTTATATGTCCACCGGATATCCCTACACATGCAGATTCAATTTTAGCTGCGGCCATCTCTTCAGCTTGTTTTACCGCTTTTTTAATTGAATCAACGGTCATTCCGATATTTACAACGACGCCTTTCTTTAGGCCATGTGACGGATGTTGGCCAATACCTACTATTTCTAGGTTTCCATTTGCATCAGTTGTTGCAATTATTACACAAATTTTTGTTGTTCCGATATCGATTGCTGCAACATGCTTCCCAAATAATTTTTTTTTCATTGTCCCCCCTCCCTACCATTATTCTCAAGTTTTGATGCAACAAAACTTGTTTTGTCAAAGCCTGTTTTGTCAAAACTTGTCACGATGCGATTTTTGAACCTTAAATCTAATACGAGCTTGCGATTTCTCTTAGTCTTCATCTTTTTGATAAAATTTTCGTCAAGTGTAAGCTTTTTGTATAGCTCTTGTGCTTTTGACATTTTTGGTTTGTCAAAAATGTTTTTTTCATTTGTAACGAAACAGTAGTTTAAGGCTTGATTTTTCGGAGTCAAGTAAATTTCTGTAGATTTTGCAAAATTTATATCAAAATATTCCCAATATTCTTGTGGAATTTGCTTGATAAAGCGACAAAAATCTTTTGGCATAGGGTTCTTGAAAGATTCATCATTTAATGAAATGTTTTTAAGATTAGTAAGATTAAATTGATCGAATAGGTTTGTGTCGAATAGTTGTTTTTTGTCACACATAACCCAACTGTTATTAATTAGACAGTAGGGCTTAACGCCTACAATTTTAAGATTTATGGTAAGGGAATTTATGTGGCATTCGAATTGTTTTATGATGGTGAAATTATTTTTTAGATTTTTATAAAATTCATTTTGGTCAAAGCTTAAAAGGGTAGTTTTCTGAATTTGATTCTTAGCGAATTCACGAATTTTGGATTCGACTTCTTTAGAATAAATATTTTCGAATTCAATTTCGATTTTTTCAAAAGAAAGGTTTGAGCTTGCTTTTTCTTTAGCAGACAGAATAAATTTTTTTGTTAGTGAAAATAATGAAGGGATCAGTATTGCGGTGAATATCACCAAAACGCTGATCCTACTTATCTTATTATGCTTTGAATTTTCTACCTTCATCTTCCATCGCAATATTTAAATTCTAATTTGTAACTTCTTAACTTAATTCAGTAATAACAAAATGGAAGCAGAAAATGCAAAGATTTTTTATTTACAGGTCTTTTTGATGCGTAAAAATTATATATGAGTCAATTAAAAGACCTGATTTTTAGCTTTTAAAATTATATTTTAGTAGCGACGTCTTCTTTGAGGTGAGCTGTACCTTGATCTGTCGCTTCTCTCATCTGATCTATTTTCAGAGTATTGAGGGCGAGAAGAAGAAGCGCTTTGTGAAAGAAGCTTCACAAGGGCTGCGGCTACTTTAATCGGTGGATTTTCTTCTGAAACAAGCGACTCGACAGTGTCGATATGTTTGTTTAAATCCTGTTGTAATGCTTTTTGAATTTTCAAAATTAAAGGATTTGCAGTGGCCTCTGGTCTATGCATTGTTGTAGGCGATACGGCTTTATCAGGTGTAGCAGATTGTGGAATTGACTCAGTTGCAGTAAAGTGTTGCAGTGTTACATTTGTTTTTGTGTAATTTCTTATGTTACGGAATGCATAAAAATCATACTCTGAAACAAAACTGAACGACTTGCCAACTTTTCCAGCTCTACCTGTTCTACCGATTCTATGAACGTATGACTTTTCATCATCCGGAATTTCATAGTTAAAAATAATGTCGATATTAGGTACGTCAATTCCTCGAGCTGCAACGTCAGTTGCTATTAAAATTTGAATTTTACCTGCTCTGAAACGGTCCATAATTTGGTTACGTTTTGGTTGACTGATATCTCCGTGAATACCTTCAACAGAGAATCCATATTTTCTTAACTTAATCGCAATATTATCAACTTTGCGTTTTGTATTACAAAACACAATTGCTAAGTATGGACTATGTTCGTTTAGCAGTTTTACTAAAAGTTCTAATTTATTTTGATTTTCAATTTCATAGTAATACTGTTCAACAGTTGTTGCAGTTGATTTTTCATTTGAAACCTGAACGAGCTTAGGATCTTTTTGGTGTCTTTTAACAAGATCCAAAATATCTCTAGGCATTGTTGCAGAGAAGGTGATTGTCTGACGAGTTTTAGGAGTCTTTGTCAATATCTTTTCGATATCGGTTCTGAATCCCATGTTCATCATTTCATCAGCTTCGTCTAAAATAACTGTTGTTATTCCATTTAAATCAATAGAACGTCTGTCTAAATGATCAAGTAATCTGCCGGGAGTTCCGACGACTACTTGTGGGCCTCGTCGTAATGCATAAAGTTGACGGTCGATTGGTTGTCCACCATAAACAGCTATGACTGATATGCCCGGTTTATATTTTAAATATTTATTTAGCTCTACAGATACCTGTATTGCAAGTTCGCGTGTTGGGCAAACAATTAGAGCCTGTACATTCTTCTTCTTATTGTCGATCTTATCTACCAAAGGCAAGCAAAATGCTGCCGTTTTTCCAGTTCCCGTCATTGCAAGTCCTGTGACGTCATGACCTTGCATGATGAACGGAATTGCTTGTGCTTGAATTGGTGAAGCTTCTGTGTAGCCGATATCAGAAATGGCTTTTAAAACTTCTTTTGATAAATTTAAATCTTCGAATTTTATTTTTAAATTATCCACGTTTAAATATTTCCTTTAATTTATTAAGTGTAACTGGATAAGCTTAACAACTAATCAAGCTTATAAATTTGGATTTACTAGATAAGATCTTTAAAGAAAGAAGACCGATTTCTTTAATGCTTACTTTCTCTCATGATAACATGTTAATTCTGTTTGTCAAGAAACAAAAGTATGTGTAGATTTTAAGCATCTTTTTTGGGTATAGCAACGAATATGTCGAATATTGGTGAAATAGGTACGGAAAATTATAGAAAACCGATGAAATTAATAGGGCAGTCAGTTTCTAACCCCGTAAATCTCGAAAGAGTTACGGAACTTTGCGGTGTTACGAATTTTTTCACGAACGAATTCGGAGAAAAACAATAACATTGCAAAGATAAGTTAAAAACATCGATCAACCTCGGTCATCGACACCAACGAATGCTCAAGTTTAAAGCTGGGCCTACCAAAAAAATGGAGGGAGGAGCTTTTTCCAACAAATTAAAGCTTGAGTATTTCAGTACGCTGCGTAGTAAACATTAAAGCTGACAACTTCGCAAGTTTACAACTTTTTCAAGTTAATAACTTTTTCAATTGACTGCTAAGTTACTACCGCTATACCGGTCAGTGGCTGCCCTTTGACCTTTTAATTTTGGTAATTTCAATTTCTGATTCTATCTTAATTTATTTTATATGCGAAAAGCAATATTTTAATAAAAAATCTTAATAGAAATTATTTTATTAAATAGCTTTGGTCTTTGCGGCGGCTAGGAACATGAGGATTCCAGCGGCTACAGAAGCATTGTAAGAGATATCAGCGGTTCGTTGTGGAAGGGTTACTTTTTCCCCTAAAGATTGTATATTTTTACTGATTCCAATGGCTTCGTTGCCAATTATAAGGCAAAGAGGTCTTTTAAATTCAACTTCTGTAGCATTTTTTCCATCCAAAACTGCCATATACAAATTATACCCGGCATTTTTTACTTCTTGGGCAGCGTAGGCTGCGCTAGGCGCAACGTAAATACTTAAATGCTCTGCTAAGCCGGCCGAAGCCTTAAACGATGCAGGCGTCAAAGCTGCGGAGCCTTTTTTGCATAAAATAACTCCATCAACGCCGGCGCAATATGCCGAACGTAAAATTGCTCCGAGATTTCGTACATCTTGAATTCCATCCAACATGAGAATAAAAGGCTTTGAATCATGAGTAAACATCTTTGAAGAGTACTTAAACGGAGATACCCAGGCAACAATATTGTTATGATCTGCTGTTCCGGTCATTTTATCGAGAACTTGTTTTGACACGTACTGAATCATGGGTGTTCTTTGCGGAAGATAAGATTTTATGCGGTCCCATCCTTCTGGAAGTGGCTTTGTTGTATAAATTGAGATTACTTTGCGTTTTTTTGCCTTTAAGACTTCGATGATTGGGTGTACGCCGTAAATCATGTCATTGGGTAACTGTGTTGAAGTATTTTTCATATTTTTGCTCGAAACTTATATATTTGGTTTTTGTTTAATTTTGACTTTGTTTGAGTTTATATTAAAACGATTTGATAAGCAAAAAAACGCACTAATCATTAATATTTGATGCCAACTGATTTTAAAAGTGCGTGCTCAACTTTTAACATTGCGTCAAAATCTTTGTCGACAAGGTGGTCGTAACCGAGTAAATGTGCTATTCCGTGAGCTAAAAGTGCAATCAAATGTTCGTCAAATTTACGATTCCATGTGATTGCGGCGTCTTTTTGTGCAAATTCAAGCGAAATAATTAAGTCGCCCAGATTTTTATCTTCAGGCGACTTAATTTTAATCTTTTGTCCAGGTTTTAAATAATCGTGAAATGGGAACGAGAGAATATCAGTGGGCTTATCTTTGCCCCGAAACTGTTTATTAAATTTACGAATAGTTTTATTTGTCGTTAGCATTATACCAAGATCAAAATCTTGGTAATTTATGTTCTGATGGTTTATATCTTTGGTGCTAAGTATTTTATTTAGTACGACAAGCATTTTTTGCGTCTTGGCGTGCAAATCTTTTACATCAACTTTAATTTTACGTTGCCTGTTTTTTATAATAATCATAAAACGCTTACCTGGCCGGTGAATGTTGCTGGCTCAGTTGTTTCATCTTTTATTAGTTTATTTTCCGCTTCTTTATTTCCACTGGACACTTGATTTTGTATTTCAAGTTTTAAAGCTTTTGTTATTCCGCAGATCAGTGTTTCTTGTGATTTTATCTGGTTTAGAGTCTTCTGATTCTCTGAATTAATAACAAGATTTTGCAGCTCTGTTTTTAACGAAAGTTGTGCTTCGCTTTTAAGTTTACGTACGGCACCAATGACCTCTAAAACTTTTTCAAGCGCTTGATTACTTTCATCAAAATTATATTCAAAACGTTTTGTATCAAGTGTTATTAAATGGATAGAAACTTCGCCTTGCGATTGCTTATAAATTTTCTGATAAAGAGTTTCTGTGATATATGGAACTATTGGACTGAAGAGCTGTAATATTCCAAATCCAACTTCATAAAGAACAAATTTTGTTGCATCGATCTCTTCTTGGCTGTATTTATCCGGATTAAAAAATCTATCTTTTACTAATTCAAGATAGTTGTCGCAAAATGTTTGCCAAAAAAATTTCTCAACAATTTCAAGTGCCGTGTAATATTCGTATTTATCATAAGCATTTATGTAAGCAGTAACCGTTTTTGTGAAATTATGTAGTAGCCATTGATTGACAGCATCTAGCTTTGGCGTAGTTTGTGGTTTTTTATAGTCTCCAAATTGCTCAGAGCAAAATTTAAGAGCATTCCAAAGTTTTGTCAGTAAGCGTTGTCCAATTTTTAACTGATTTTCGCTGAACGCTGTATCAATTCCCAGTCGACCATTTGCAGCCCAGTATCTTATCACGTCTGCCGGATAAGCTTGTAATAAGGCTTCAGGCGACATTTTGCTGTTTTCTTTTGATTTGGAAATTTTCTCTTTACCTGCAAGCACGTGTCCAGAGATAACGATATCTTGCCATGGCAGTTGGTTGTTATGAAAATACGCCTTTGCGATAGTGTAAAATGCCCATGTTCTGATAATATCATGTGCTTGTGGGCGCATACTCATTGGAAGTGTTAAATTTTCAGGTGATTTTCCCGGCCAGTTCAGATTAATTTGTGGTGTTAGGCCAGATGTATTCCAGGTGTCCATAACATCAGTTTCAGGCGTAATATTGCTTGAGCTGCATTTTGAGCACTTTCCGCCTGGAAAATTTTGTTCCTGTGGATCAACCGGAAGATTTTTTTCATCTGCTAGTAGCACTTGCCCACAGTCTTTGCAATGCCATACAGGAAATGGAATTCCATAAAAACGTTGGCGCGATATACACCAGTCCCAGCTTAAGTTTTTTACCCAGTCAACATATCTGACTTTCATATAATCAGGATACCAGTTGATTTTATCTGCCTGAGCAAGCAATTCATCGCGATGTTCAAGGACTTTTATAAACCATTGGGATGGTGCCAAATACTCAATTTCCTGTTTGCAACGTTCGTGAACATTAACATTGTGTGTGATTGGTTTCTGATTTAATAATTGGCCAGTTTCTTTGAGTAACTCTATTATTTTTTTTCTGGCTTCATGAACCGTTAATCCTGCAAGAATTCCAGCGGCTTGCGTCCAGCGGCCATCAAGTCCCACAACTTGAACGAATGGTAGTGAGTGTTTTTTGTACCACAAAATATCCGTTTGATCGCCAAATGTGCAACACATTACTAAACCGGTTCCTTTTTCCGGATCAACTTTTTCGTCTGCAATTATTAAAACCTGTTGCCCAAATACGGGAACGATCGCTTTTTTGCCTGATAATTTTGTGTATCGGGTATCGCTTGGATGATAGAAAACCGCGACGCAAGCGGGGAGTAGCTCAGGTCTGGTTGTTGCTATGGTTAATTTATCTCCATCCGTGGTTGTAAATTCAATATCATTAAATGTGCTTGATACGTCTGAATCATCGAGTTCGGCTTGGGCTACTGATGTTCTGCATGTTGTGCAGTAGAGAGCAGGCTCTGTTTTACGGTAGGCAAGTCCTTTTTTGAAAAGTTCAATGAAAGAGTGCTGTGATATTTTCCGTACATTTGGAGAAATTGTTGAGTATGTTTTTGACCAGTCGATAGAAAGTCCGAGCTGTTTATAAAGCTCAGCAAAAGCTTTTTCAGCTTCGTGAGATTCTTTTAAACAAAGTTCAATAAATTCAGAGCGCTTCATTAAGTGCGCTTTGATTCCGTTTTTCTTTTCTACAAAACGTTCTGTTGCAAGTCCATTGTCATCAAAACCCTGTGGATAAAAAACATTGAAGCCGCGCATACGTTTGAATCGTGCAATTAAATCTTGATGTGTGTAAGAGTATACGTGTCCGATGTGTAATGATCCGGAAACAGTTGGAGGGGGTGTATCAATGCTGAATACTTTTTTGTCTGGATCTACATGAAAATCATAAACTTTTTCGCGTGCCCACAACTCGCGTGCCTCTTTTTCTGATTGCGTGTGATTATATATTTTGTCCATATTAGTTTGTGTTTGATTATTTTGTTCATGTTCCATAATTTTCCCTCAAATTTTCCATCGAATCGGTCGAATTAATTTTTTAATAGCTTAATTATTTTTTAGATTTTAGGCAAAAGGAACTGAAAATATCGGATTCGATTTGATTTCTATTATCCATAGTGCTATATTTCTCACACTTAATTTTTTAAAAAAAGTTTAAATTACTAGTAGTTTACTATGTGGGGATCGTATGAATAAGCATATCTTGAGCGGTTTAACCTGGCTGTTTTTAACATCACAAATTGCAATCACAAGTGTTTGCGCAATGTCTAGTGGAATTGAGCTAACAACGGCAGCTCTTCGTACTCCTATTCTTATTATGACTAAAAAAGCCGAGCATGATAAAAAGTTTAAAAAAGCATATCTTTTGGCTGCCACGGCAAATTTTATTCGTTTAACAAATGATTTATCCGCTTTATATAATTTGTACCAGAAAGATAATGATGAAAATGTGTATAAATTAACAAAATTAATGTGGATTGGGCAGGATTTTGTATCTTTGCTTGGTAAAGTAAAATTGATGACCTCTACGGATTCAGATAAATGGAAAAAGATTGAGACGGATGGCGAAAAAAAGATAAATTTGATGCTGTCTGATTTTTTAAAAAGACTAGATATTTATATTTTGCCATCACTTGAAGGCGCCGCATCAGTACTGCTTTGCTGGGACAGCACCCAAAACGATTCATCGTCTAATTCGTTAAGTCTTTTACTACAAGCTGTTGTCTCGGGTTCAAGACTTCTTTCTGACATGATTGAAACAAAGTCTGGAAGCTTAGAACAAAAAATTATTATAGCATGTACAATTGTTCATGCAGTTTTGCTGCTTACCGATTTAATTAAGCAGAATTCGGGTGTTGCTGAACTGGATATGGAAGTTAAACCTGCCGCGACTCCTGACAAGGTTAGAAGTGTTGATTCTAGGGTGGGGAATGACGATGTTTTGAGAGTTGACCCCGACGTAGAGGGTGAGCCTGTTTCAGATATTGAACCGGTGGAAATTGTTGAGCCTTCTCGAGCGGCTGGGTCTGTTGCCGATGATCAATCTATTCAAGCCGATGATTTGATTGTAGATGTTGAGCCTGTTAGTGGTGTTGCCGAGTTAAAACTGATAGACGTTCCCGGTGGCGAATTGGGATTGGTTCGTACGAAAGATGGAATGCGCAGCGCGAGGGTTGCCCTAATGGGGCGTCAGGATTATACCCAATTTTTTGGACGAGGAGTTGCTCAGCGCAAGATATTAAAAAGATTGGAAGATGCCATGAGGCATGATTCTTAAAAGAATAACTCTTACAGCGAAAGCTATTTATGATTTTTAATAAAAAAAATATATTCGTAGTGATATTATCATTTACCGTATTTGATTTAAATTTGAACGCAACGACTGCGGATGAGCTTGAGTTAATTACGGCATTCTTGCGAATTCCTGCAGCCATAGGGGTAAACACTCTTGATAAGCAACTAGGTACGGCTCCAAAGGTTATGCATATAGTTTCTGATCTGATACGGTTATCAAATGAGATGCTTTCGTCTGCCAATAAGCGCGGTGAGTATGATTTTCATTGCTATGATTATTGTTGGGGAGCCTATGATGCTTATAGCTTGATTGCTCATGTTAAAAGTCTTTTTAGTGATGAGAGTAAACAGGCCGAAAATATTGAATCTGAAGAAAGCAAAAAATTTGCGTTAGCAATCAAGTCTTTGCATGAATTAATCTTGCCTTTGGTTGAAGGTATGGCTGCTATCTTGAAAACGAGTTCGGATGATTTTTTTGCAACAAGCCGTTTAAGTGAGCTTAAAGATCAAGCATTCAGAAACAGGTGCGGTGCGATTCTTTCACTTTCACGTTTACTTGATAATTTGATTGTGAGTAAACCCAATTTCAAAAATACTGAATTTTATGTATATATCATGCTGCTTGCAGCAAATATTGGCGTTGCTTTTGGGATTGATGGTGAGCTTAGGCCTTTAGTCGCAGAAGCCAGAAGTGCAGAGAATGCTAGGGAAAAAAAAGAAGAGGAAGATTTCAGACGAAGCCAAGAAGAGTTTAGGCGTAAATTTTTTGGGGGAGGGTTTGAGAATTTTGGAGCTGATTTGGGTGGAAGAGAATCCGAAAGAAGACGAGCTTGTGAAGTTCTTGGAATTTCTTTAACGGATGGGGAAGATCCGAAGATAGTAGGCAGGGCCTTTAGACGAGAAGCGAAAAAGTCTCCTGCGCGAATATCAGAGTTAGGTGCTGCACGTGATGTTCTCATTCCAAGAAGTGGAGAACTTATACCTGGTGAAGGAAGTGCAACAGGTATTTAAATGATGGAATGTAAAGTGATAATTTTTGGCAAAAAAAATATATTTAAAAATATACGGGTTGGGATACTGTTTTTTGTTTTATTTGGTTCAAATTTAAATGCGACTACCGCTGAAGATATTGAGTTGTTTACGGCATTTCTGCGAATTCCCACAGCTATCGGAGTGAATACTTTTGGTAAACAACATGGTGTTGCTCCCAAAGTTATACTTGTTGCTTCTGATTTTATCAGGTTGTCAAATGAGATACTTTCGATTGTGAACAAGCGTGGTAAAAACGACTTGCATCATTATGATTATTTTTGGGGGGCTTATGATGTTGCAAGTTTGGGCTTACATCTCAATAATTTATTAAATAATAAAGATGAAAAAATAGATTATCTAAAAATTATCAAACTTCAAGGGATGTTGCAAACCTTGCATGAAACGATTTTACCGTTACTTGAAGGCGCAACGGCATGTTTGGCTGCGACGAGTAATGGAACATTGGCAAGTGATGAAAAGTTTAGATTAAGATGTAAATCCATAAATTCACTTGTGCGCATGCTCGATAATTTAATTATAAGTAAGCCAAAAAGTTATGAGCAGTATGCGTTTGCATCGCTTTTGGTTGTAAATATAGTTCTTGCACTTTATGATTGTTTTGGTGTTGCATGGTTTAAATCTAAATGGGTTAGAATTAGAGATGAAATAAATGTACCTTTTAGATTAACGAAGGAGTGTATTCTTTGTGGAGAGGATTTTAAGGTTGGTGATGGAGTTCTTCGATTTGCTTGTGGGCATGCTTCATTTCACAGTGGAGATTGCTTACATTTAGGTGAGGCGTCTAGAGAAAAGATGAAGGACAAGTGTCCTATTTGTAGACAGGCTATGAATGTTTCAAAAGAAAAAGAAATTATACTTACGCAAAGCGATTTAAATGGTGTGCAATAATAGTAGGTATTGTATAGAATTTATTGAATTTAAAAAGGCCCCGGTATTCTCCGGGGCTAAATTATTTCTTAATTTTTGGCAGATGCTCTTTGATTGCTTCCAGTGCATTATCAATTGTTACTCTAACCTGCTCCATTTTCAACATTGAAAGGCCATAATAAACCAAAAAGAGGCCTGAAAAAAAGAATAAAACTTGTAATATGACTTTATATGCGAGTGCTATTAAAATTACACCGATAACGAGTGATACAATCCCTTTTACTGAGTCACTGTTATTGCATGGTCCGTTTCCACAACTTCCGCTCATAAATTTCTCCTTTAAAAAGATTGGACAAAATTCACTAATTTAAAATTATGCTAACATGAATGGTTTTATAAATTCAATAACTTGGAGAAACTCAAAAATTTTTATTCTGTGATTGGTTTCATTGTCCCTTGATATACATAGCTTATTGATCCCAATATTCCAAATACCGGTCCGAATAACAGGAGGGTGCATCCAAGTTCTTCAATTTTACAAATTGTTAAAGATAACCAGCCGGTTCCAACATCGACCCCCGGGCCCAATTTCAATTCTTTGTTTGTATCATAATAATTAAAGTTTTTCCCAAAAATGGAAATGACATCTATTTTTATTGATAATTCGATTTTGAAGCCAACGGACTTTATTGTTATGGCATATTTTCTTCTTTTAATTTTACCTTCAGAATTTTTGAATGTAACTGTAAAATTAGGGTTTTGGGTATCAATGATTAATGCAACGTTAGGGTCTACCTCAACATCTATTCCCGTTGAAGTAAAGTCGCGTAAGTATTCTATTATTTCGTTTCTAATTTTCAAGATGGCAGTGCTTTGATCGCCCAATATATTTTTGTGCAATAAAAGTTCATTGCATATTTCAAGTAAATTTTCTTCTGTTAAATCAGTTAAAACGTATTTTGTTAGAGTGACTGTGGCTGATTCTTCGAGTGATTGTGCAATATTTTTCAAAATTTCGAAATAATCTTGAATTATATCTTGATTAAAAATCATAAAATTTTCTCCAAGTAAAAATATTAAAAGTGATACGGCAGAAGTATTTTTTTAATTGCAACTATCATTTCGATTGAAACATCTTTGAATTTTGCAAAATCCAAGAAAAATAAGGTAAATTCCAAGAACCATGAGAACGTTTTTTAATATTGCAGACAAAATAAATGGAAAAATAAAGCAGACACCAATTACGATTAAAATAAGCCCACCGGCAAGTTTTTGACTTCTAAATTTCATAAACGAGACCCTTTCTTTATTTTTACCAAAATCGTTTGGCCGCAAATGCTCTGCCTGAACCAGATTTTAAATACTTTTCAAAAGCAGTTGCTTTGAGTTTGTTTTTAAAACCCATAAATACTACAAGTTCCCATGGCCTAAAATCAGCTGTGTGTATTGATCCACCAGAATTATGTGTTGCCAAACGTTGTTTTAGGTTAACTGTATTACCTACGTATGTTTGATTGGTATTTTTTATAGATTTAATAAGATAAACGTAATGCATAAAGGTGATTACTTAAATTCAGAGATTTCTTTGCCAGTCCTCCTACGCTTTCAGCTTCGGCGGACAGCTTTCGCCTGTTTCTATCAAGCCTAATTAACTATCAAATATCAAACCGTTAAAAAACTGGCCGTGCCAGCTGAAGCCTTAGCGAAAGCTGGCGTCCCCAATGGGATTCGAACCCATGTTACAGGAATGAAAATCCTGTGTCCTAGTCCACCTAGACGATGGGGACGTATATATCAAAGAGAATTGGTTTTTGTTTTGCCTACTTCAAAGAGAGAAGATGGCCTGCCATCCGTAGCCACGTAGGGCGTAGGATGGTGAGCCGCGCAGGAATCGAACCTGCGACCCACAGCTTAAAAGGCTGTTGCTCTACCGACTGAGCTAGCGGCTCGCTTATTTCATGCATAAAATCTATTAAAATATGCGGTTTTTGTCAAGGAAATAAGTGCCAATTATTAAAGTTATTTTTTGATAGCATGATCCAGTCATGAATAAGCGAAATAAATTTCATCCAAGAATTTTACTACAAACAATGCAATATATAAGTACGCCCAAAATATCCATGACCGTTGTTAAAAAAGGAGCAGCGGAATGTGCAGGGTCTAGGTTGAATCGTTCAAGGACGAGCGGAATTAAGGTTCCCAGGGTTATAGAAGTAACGATAATTAAAAATAGTGATAGGGTTATGGCAATTGTGCTAACAATATCATGAGATGTGTAAAACACGCGTGTAAATCCTACTAAAACTATTATTGAAGCAAGTATCAAAGAAATTCCCATTTCTCGAATTAACATTTTAATGCCGTTTTGACGAGTTATCTCTTTTGTTGTCAGTCCACGAATCACAAGCGTTGCAGATTGGTTTCCTGCATTGCCGCCTGTTCCTATTAGCATTGTCAAAAATAGTGTGATAATAGCATAGCTACTGATCATTGAATTATACTGTAATAGAATCATACTTGAAAAACTTTGTAATAAAAGAAGTCCTATTAACCATGGTATGCGCTGCCTTACAAGTTGCCAAGTAGGGGTTGCAAAATAACTATGTTCCATTGGCGCCTGTCCGGACATTTTATAAACGTCTTCACTTTCTTCCTCCGTCATAATCTCAAAAACATCTTCTGCTGTTATAATTCCAAGAAAGTGTTTTTCTTTATCGATAACTGGTGCGCAAATTAAGTTATAGTGTTTCATTTGGTTAGCAACATCTTCCTGATCTTCATCTACATAAACCAAAAATTCAGCCTCATCCATAATTTGGCTGAGTAATGTTTCCGGTTTATTTAAAACAAGCTTGTCGATTGTCAAATATCCCATTATAACGTTGTTTTTATCTGTGACGTAAAAGACGTTGTCTACAGATTGTTTTGGGGTTAATCGCTGTAAAACTTCAATGCTTCGCTTGACTGTGAAATTTTCTTGTAAAGTCAAAACATCTGTTTGCATACGAGCACCTGCAGATTCGGGTGCAAAGCTTCGTAGGGAGATTAGTTTGTTGCGTTGTTTTATTTGTAATAATTTTAAATATTTTTCAAGTTCTTCATCTGATATGTGTTCAAAAAGGTCTGTAAGAGCGCTTACAGGAATTTCGGTCAAAATGTATGCAATGTCGTCATGATCAAGATTTGCAAGAATAAATGCCTGAATGGGTTCTTGTATTTTTTCAAAAACGTTGAAAGCAAGGTCCTTTGGCATTTTTTTGAACAGAGCTATCTGCGATTGATTATCGATATTATTAATTATCAAAGCAATATCTGCCGGGTGTTGCTGTAAAAGAATTTGCCATAAATCTTTTCCAAGGATTGTATCTTCCTTGATAATGCTTTCGATATTATTCTCAATTTGCAGTAATATTTTTTTCAACGTTAACATGGGCGTCCCCTTTTCGAATATTAAATTTTAAAGGCAAATTCCTATTTGACTTTATTTTACATGAAAATATAATTAAAGAGAAATGGATCTTAATGATACTAGTAATTCATAGTAAATCCAGCGTTTAATCGTATTTGTTTTATAAAAAATTATTCTTTACCGGTAAGTTGTGGTCGGTAGGGGTTGAGGTTAAATATGTCGCAAGCTACATTAAATATTACGAACATTCCGATAGAATCAATTGGTAGCCGTTTGGATAAAGTTTTATTTCAACAGCTTCCAGGTTATTCAAGGACATATTTTCAAGATCTTATTGATCGAGGCTTTGTTGTTGTAAATGGAAAAAAGATAACAAAGGGCAGCTATTCCGTTCAGGCGACTGATCAAATTTCAGTAACTATCCCCCCTGCCAAAGAGTACGATTTAACTCCCACAGAAGTTGCTTTTGATGTTGTTGATGAAAATGCCGATTTTTTGGTGATCAATAAACCTGCGGGACTGGTCGTGCATCCTTCGGATAACAACAAAGAAGAAGTTTCCCTTGTTCATGGTTTACTCCATCGTTATCCCGATTTTTGCAATCTCAAAGATGAACAACGACCAGGTGTCGTTCATCGTCTTGATCGTGATACATCAGGTTTAATGCTTATCGCTCGTACGGAGAGATCCCAGCGTGAGTTGATCTCAATGTTTGAAAAACGTCAAATGCATAAGACTTATTTGGCCGTTGTTGCGCGCCATCCACACAAATCCGGTACAATTGAGTTTCCAATTGGCCGCCATCCCATCCATCGTCATAAAATGTCTCATATGGGCATTGCAAGCCGTGAGGCAACAAGTTTGTATAAAAATCTTGTTTACTACAAAGACAGCTCTTTGGTTTCCGTCGATATAATTACAGGACGAACGCATCAAATTCGTGTTCATATGGCAGCCATAGGACATGGTCTTGTAGGTGATTCTTTGTATGGTTATAAATCCAGACTAATATCTCGCCAGGCCCTTCATTCTTGGAATCTTCATTTTGAATACAGAGGTAAAAAGTTTAATTACCAGATTCCGGTTCCTCAAGATATGAAGATTTTGTTGAAGAAGTTAAAAAGTGGCGAAAACTTCAATTAAAACCTAAATAAACACCATTTTAAAGTCCCCAAAACTCTCAAAAACTCAAAATAATCACAAAAAGCGGATTTTTTGCTTTTGTAGCGCTTAAAACTCTTGCTTTTGTCTGTCTAAATAAATTATCCTCATACTGTAGATAACTGAGGAGCACGCAGTTGGGTTTTTACTTTTAGATAAAGTATTTACAAGGGGGTGGAGATGTTAAGTGAAAGGTTTCGTAAATTAAAGAAACTTTTATGTTTGTTCTGTACTTTTGATTCGACTCTTTGTGCTATGTATACTTTTAATAAAGACTTGGGTGTGGACTTGCGTAGTGTTCAGAGTGCGTCGTTACATCAAAATATTGGTATTTCGTCGCAGGACTCGCGTGTTATCAGTGTTGGGGAAGATGAATTCGGTGTTAACGAAAGAAATTGAACTTTTGTTTGACAATTGCGGGTATATACTTATAATTAAGCTACAAATTGAGATTTTAGAATATGACGCGGGGTAGAGCAGCCTGGTAGCTCGTTGGGCTCATAACCCAAAGGCCGCTGGTTCAAATCCAGCCCCCGCAACCAAAATTACTCCCAGCAGTCGCTGGGTTTTTTAGTTTTTACGTTTATTCTTTTTTAGTTCCCGGCAGTAGCTGGGATTTTTTGTTTTTATAAACTAGGCTAACTTCAAACCGATTCATAAATTTTTACTTTGTTTTATTTTGTATCTAACTAAAAAATTTCTAATAAACTTTTGCTAAATATGATTGTTTTTGTTAGTATCCTCAAACTTAATTAAGATTATTTTAAATTAAGTAATTAATTTTGTTTTAATTTTTACCGAAATTTTGTTTGGGGCTGCTATTATGTTTAGTGAGATCAGCATTAGAAAAGTTTTCATTTTAGTTTTTGTGTGCATGTCCTTAAGTATGTTTGTGGTTTATTCCATGGAGGATAATGCTGAGGCTGGAATTCCAGTCGTAGCAACAGAAGAATTACGTCAAATTAATGAACAATTTGTTCAAGCTAAAGCAGATTTTGAAAAAGAACTACCTGCATTAGAAGTTCTTAAGGAAGAGTTTGATAAGTTTTTAAAAGATGTCGACTTGAATGATACCGGTTTATTTAAGAGTTTTAGAAATAAAGTTTTATTTTCATTTCCAGCAGATTCAGATGATAAGGTAGGCTTTTATGGTGCGGATGTAATAAAATTTTTATTTCTTGTTTCGTCCATATATCTTGATAAAGTTTTATTTGATCGTCTGAGTGATTATTATAATAAAAGCGTGATAAGTGATTTCGGTAAAAAAAAGGATCTTTTGATTGCGCTTTACGATGAGAAGGTTTCATATAAAGATACTGAAAATTTTTTAAAAGATTCAAAATCTGTAAATTCATTTATCGATGAAAGTATTAGGGTCCTTGATTTTGATGATGCCTTAAATCCTAAATTATTTTCTTATATCTTTTTTAACTTATTTGGAAAAGAGAGTGCAAAATTTTTGGAACATCAAATTTTTCCAGCTACAAAGACAGGTCTTTGGGGATTAGTGAAAAAACTTGAAAAAGATGAAAATAAACGAGTTATTTCTATTTACAGTATGATTGAAACAATGCTTTTTCTTGAAATCTTTGGAAGAAAAACATTTCTTGAGGATAATTTACATACGGCAAGAAGCTTTTTATTAAAGCTCGTTGGTTGGGATTATAAGTTACTTGATTCCTATGGCTTTAATTTGACAAAACGTATGATAATTCTTTCTCTTTTTTTAAAAAGATTAAATATTTGGTACACGAATTTATTTAGAAAATATCTTAGAGAAAATATTCAGTTTTTTATAAAAACGTTAGAAGAAGTTAAGCTCTCAAATGTTGGTGATTCTGTGGATTCTGTTAATAATTCCAATGAGGCTTTAAAAATTTTCATAAAAGACGGAATGAACTGTTCTTTTAAACAGTGGTTTAATTATAAAAATTCTTGCTGCGCGAATTTTGGGCTCTTGATAGAGGGCATAATTCTGTTGCCGGTGTTTTGTAAGGGTGGCATGTTATATTACAACAATTTTGTTAAGGAAGGTTAGTTCATGCTTTTTGGTAATGCATCAAGGAAGAAGATAAAGAGAGTATGGTGTGTTGGATTGATAATATTGGGTTTTGCGTTAGGTTGTCAGGATTATGCTTTTGCAATGAGTGCTGGTCGAGTACAGGAAGGGCTCATGGAATTTACACGTGAAGCAGCGCGTGCAGCCGACGATATTGCAAGGGCAAACCAGAGACGTGCGGAAGAACGTCATGAAAATGAATCTCGCCTAGTTCGCCAGATGGGTGAGTTAAAAGAATCTGGAGCAAGTGACGCAGATCCAAGAATTATTGAGATACAACGAGAACTCAGACGAATGGACAAAGAGGATGACTTTGCGAACGAAGCTGGAAGAGTTGGGCTGGGATTGTTTCAGAATGTCGGAAATGCCATTGTTGGTGATTACACAAAAGATCAACGTATAGAAGAGGCTCAACGAAAAGCTCTTGCTGATGGATTTATGAATAACAGGGGGGCAAGGGAACGTTTGCAAATGATTATGGATCAGATGAAAGATCCTAAACAGCTTGCCAAATTTGCAGTGTTTGCAGCTGGTGTAACATTGGGCGTGGTCGGGGTTTATTATACCGTTAAGTTGGTATATCAGTACGTTGAAGCAAACTTAGGCAAACCAACTCTTGTACGTGAATCGTCTATCAATGGATTAAGGGATGCTCTAAAAAAATTCGTTTTATCGTTATTCAAAAATGACGAGGAAATTGAAAATATATTAGGAGATATAATTTTATCTCCTGAAATTCAAGAAAAAGTGTACTTACTTGCTGATGACACCAGACAGACTAAAGAGTATGCTCTTCCATACCAAAATGCCTTGTTTTATGGGCCTCCAGGAACCGGTAAAACAGAGTTTGCACGAATTCTTGCTAAGTACTCAGGAATGGATTATGCAATTCTTTCCGGCGCAGATTTTAGCCAATTTAAGTATGGTGAAGGCATTATTGAGCTACACAAATTATTTGATTGGGCAAATAACAGTAAAAAAGGGCTTATAATTTTTATAGATGAAGCCGATGCTTGTTTTAGAGATCGTGCAACACTGGATAAGGACGGGGTTAATCTTGTTAATGCGTTTTTATCTCATACTGGTTGTAGCTCTGATAAATTTATGATTGTTTTAGCAACAAACTATGAAGATGAGCTTGATGCTGCAGTAAGAAGCCGAATTCATAAAAAGATTCCATTCTTGCTACCATCACTGGAAGATCGCTTTAAGATTTTAAAACTTAAGGTTAAGAAATATATTATTGATGATAAAAGAAGCTATAACAAAGATTCTGTCAGAGTGGAGGAACAATTGACCATTGACTCTAGCGTAACAGATGATTTTTGGAGAGAAATTTCTACAAAAATAGATGGCTTCTCTGGTCGAGATATAGATCAGATTGTAGGCGAGATGAGACTGCGTGCTTATCGTTCAGGTAAGAATGTTTTGACGACAGATATTGTGAATACTATTGTGAATGACAAGATTATTCAATTAAAAAAAGATAAAGAGGCAACCGCTTATCAAAAGCGTAAGTTTAAAAAGGCATTAAATTCTTAATCTGAGGTTTTTAATTTAAAATTCTTATATTAAAACAAAAACTGGACCATGCTATGTTCTTTTTTTGAACAGCTATGGTCCAGTTTTTGTTTACACTTCTATCGTTTAACCAATCAAGTTTTTAATATCTTCAACCGTTTTTAAATCGTAAAGCTTTGTTGCATGTTCCAGCTTATATTCTCCAATTTTTGTTCTTTCGAGTTCATAAGTGGTTGCATGCAAATCTAATTTTTGAGCGATATCGTCAGCTAGTGATCTTATATAAGTTCCCTTTGATACATGCGCTTTGAATGTAAAAAATGGTAATTCAACATTTAAGACTTCAATTTTATAAATTTCAACCAGGCGACTCTTTTTTTGAACAATCTCTTCAAGCTCGTGGGTTTCCATTTTTTGTTCGCGTGCCAGTTCATGCAATGGGGTTCCCTGATGTTTAAGTGCAGAGTAAATTGGTGGGGTTTGAATGTAGCTTGATCCTAACTCTTTGATTGCTTTTTCTATAGTTTGTTTCGTGATGCTCTCTACCCGTCGCCATTCTGGCGATGGGTAGACAAGCTCACCACGAGCGGGTTTCTCAAGTACTTTTCCTGTTTTATCAAGAGTATCTGTTAATTCACCAAGCTTGGCTTTTACCAGATACTCTTTGTCTTGAGTCATTAACTGATCAATTGTTTTTGTTGCTTCTCGTCCTATGCAAATTAGCATTAATCCTGATGCGAACGGGTCGAGTGTCCCTGCATGACCAATCTTAACTTTTTTGATATTTAAAATACGTTTGATATGTCTTATGCAGTCGTATGATGTTATACCTGTTGGCTTATTGATTTTTATGAGTCCTGAAAAATTGATCTCTTGCATGTTGTTTATTTTTCGATTTTTTTTGTTTACTTCAACTGTTCATGAATTTTGAGTAACTGTTCCTTAAATGACTGAATATTTTTAATAAAGATTTCTTTTTCTTGCAATGCCGGTTTGATACCAGTAATGCTGCCTGTCGCTTGTACTGCGAAAATTTCTTCGTTGATAATCTCTTCAGGTAGCATTGTCTCAGATATTTCTGTACCAGATACTTCTGTGTCAGATACTTCTGCACAATTGACTTGCGAAGTTTCTGTTGATGTTTGGTTTTCCATTATTTCTTTTACTATTTTTTCATTTTGAAGATCTTCATGTGCGCCTTGAAATGTTGTTTCGTTTTCGTCTGATAGTCCTTTTGCGATAAATGCTTGGGCTCGTTCTTCAGCTGCGATCTCTTCGGCTGTCATCTCTTGTGCTGTTATTTCTTGCGTTGACATTGTGTGAGCGCCCATCTCCTGAATTGCTTTTTCAAGTGTAGCTATTTCTTCAATTTCTTGTTCTTGTTCACAAATCATTTTGGCAGCGTCTTGATCTTTAGATTCTTGCACAGCCAAATCTTCTTGTTCCACAAGTTCCTGTGCAGAAATTTCTTGCATTGTAATTTCTTGCGTTGCAAATTCTTGTAACTCTTGTTTGGGTTCAATAAATTCTTTACCGGCTAAGATTTCTTGTAAGTGTTTTTTTGCTATAGATTGCGGCATTTTTTTAATAAAAATAAGGTTTTTAATGGCTGCAAATATTTTGAAATCTTCCTGAGAATATTTATTGTCGAGTCCACATTTTTTGAGATCAAACTGTTTTTCCCAGTTTTTTAGAATAAATTTTTTTACACCCAACTCTTTTGCCAGCTCATCGACTCTAAAGCTTTTTTTGGCAGGAACTTTTTGCGTTTGCATCCACTTCTCCTTTTTTGATCCTATCATTACCCAAAAGTTATTAAAACTTGATTCTGTTGTACCAAATTTCCCTCTGTAATTGAAATATTTTTAATAAATCCGGGGAATGTTGCACGGATCTCGTTCTCCATCTTCATTGATTCTATAATTACTAAGAGTTGATTTTTACTGACCTGATCGCTGGTTTTGACTAAAACTTTTACAATTCGGCCGGCTAGCGGACTTTTAAGTGTTTGTTCGTTGCCTGATGCTTGTGTTTGTTTTTGTACAAAGATTTGCGAAGATCCAGCATTAGATCCTGAATCAAGGTCCAGCCGTCGCTCTTGTAGCTTTGGCGGGTATGCAGGATGATCAAAATTAGATACGACAGGTTTGGCGTTTGTTTTTTGAGTTACAGACTCAACCAAAATTTGTGCGCAATGGTTGATAATATAAATCAATATATTTTCGTTATTAAACGCCTGCCCATTACCGTGTTGTTTGGAATATTTTATATTTACCGGGTGATTATTAACAACAAAATTCAAAATTTGTTTTGTTGGATTATGTTCTTCAATTGATACTTCAAATACTTTGTCATTAATTTTGAATTTAAAATAAGAGGGATGTTGCTCTAAAATTTCAACAGCTACTGTTTTTCCATTGATTGAAAATTCTTTTATTGCCATTGTTGTGCTTTCCACAGAATATCTTTTTTAGAATCAGGTTTTTGCGCTTTTTTAATTTCATAAGTTTTACTTGGAGTATAGGCTGAGTTTTGTTTTTTAAGACAGTGTAAAATTGTTGCAGCGATTGCACCAATTTCCTGACGTGTCAGTTCCTGACTGGGAAGATCCTGACCCTCTTTATTCTTATATTTTTTATAAACTTGCTCTATAAACCCTTGTGTGAGTGTTTGAGTATGAAAATTACCATGCCCAAATTCTTCTGTGCAAAGAAGTGCAAGTAAAAACTCTATATTTGTCGTAATGCCGTTGATATGAAAATTTTTAAGGGCCGTTTGCATATATGCAGTTGCCAGTTCACGGTTTTGACCAAACACTGTAACCTTTGCCTGCATTGGATCAAAAAAAGGTGAGACTTCGCTTTCGGATTGAAGTGCGTGATCAACACGAATAAATGGCATTTTTGGAGTTGCAAGATAATTTATTTTACCTGCGCATGGCGCAAAGTTATTTTCCGGATCTTCTGAATAAATTCTGCATTCAATTGCATGCCCGCGTTGCGTAATATCTTCTTGTTTTATTGTTAGTAGTCCGGTTTGTGCGATTTGTAGTTGAAGAGCGACAAGATCAATGCCTGTCGTTATCTCGGTTACGGAGTGTTCAACTTGTAGGCGCGTGTTCATTTCAAGAAAATAAAAGTCCCGGTCGTTGACCATAAATTCAATTGTGCCGACGTTTTGGTAATTAACAGCTTTAGCCAAACTGATTGCTGCGGCATACATTCGTTCAAGTGTATGCTTGCTTACAAACAGACATGGGGATTCTTCTATGATTTTTTGGTAACGACGTTGCAATGAACAATCTCGTTCAAAAAGATGAACAAAGTTTTGACCATCCCCTGCAATCTGAATTTCAACATGACGTGCATTTTCAAGGTACCGTTCAAGTAAGATTGTTGTCGTTCCTGTAAGCTTTTGTGACTCAGATATGGTCATATTTAAGGCATTTTCAAATTCCGATTCATTATTTACTCTTCTGGCGCCTTTGCCTCCTCCACCAAGTGGATCTTTTAATATAAGTGGAAATCCGACCTGTTTGGCCAGGGCTAGTGCGGTTTGAAAGCTGGTTTGATCTGTATTAATTTGACTTATATTTTCAAGTTTTTCGCCCGGTACCGTTGGTACGCCAGCCTCCTGAGCCACTTTTCTTGCTTGGTTTTTATCCCCCATTAATCGGATGGTTTGCGGGTTTGGTCCGATCCATATTATGCCGGCATCAACAACCTTTTGGGCAAAAGTAGCATTTTCAGAAAGAAATCCATATCCTGGGTGGATGGCGTCACAACCTGATTTTTTTGCAATTTCTATGATTTCATCTTGAGCAAGGTAAGCTTTATACCCGTCCTGATTGATGAAATAGGCCTGATCTGACTGGTATACATGTGGACTTGAATGATCTTGAGGGGCGTAAATTGCAACCGTTTGTATGCCCAAAGATTTGCACGTTTGTTGGATGCGCATAGCAATTTCACCACGGTTTGCGATCAGGATTTTTTTTAAATTATTTTTTATTGCGATCATATTTGTTTCTTTATTGTTATTTATGCGGTTTTATGCTCTATAAGCTATTAAAATATCGGATAAATCGGGGTATTGTCAAATGCCTAGGCTAATCCAATTATGTAACTTTTTTGCCTGATTGTGTTTATTTTTAGTTTTGGATAAGCTTGGGGCGTTTTAATCTAAAACTAAAAAATTTGAAAAACTTTAAAAAATTGGAGAATTTAATGGTCAATCAAGATTTGATAATTACTAAAACTGCTGAGTTTGTGAAGAATAAGATGGATTCAGAATCCACAGGCCATGACTGGTTACATGTTTATAGAGTTTGGAATAATTCTATAAAAATAGGGCAGACGGAGCAGGCCGACATGTTTGTGGTACAGCTTGGTGCCCTTTTACATGATATTGCCGATTGGAAGTTTTACGATGGAGATTTAACCGCAGGGGCTAGAATTACCAGAGAATTTCTTGATAAATTTCAAATACAGGCTGTGATTGTGGATCATGTTTGTGATATAGTCAAAAAAGTTTCTTTTAAGGGAGCCAAAACTGCTGTAGAAAAATTATCAAAAGAGGGGCAAGTCGTCCAAGATGCCGATCGGCTTGATGCAATTGGCGCAATTGGTATAGCAAGAACCTTTGCTTATGGGGGTTATAAGCAAAGAGAAATATATAATCCTGCAATAAAACCTATCATTCATGAATCATTTGAGCACTATAAAAATAGTACAGGAACATCAATAAATCATTTTCATGAAAAGCTATTATTTCTTAAAGACATGATGAATACCCAAACTGCAAAAAAAATGGCCTGTGAAAGACATGCTTTTATGGAAGAGTATTTGAGGCGATTTTATGAAGAGGTTGAAGTAAATGAGAGTTTATTTCAAAAATAGTGAATCATTGGGTGCTTTTGTTATAATCTTTAGCAGCAAATTGTAACAGTTTGGAAACTAGGGGGGTAAAATGGATTTTAAAAAAATAAGAAGTGATTTTCCAATATTTTCAAAAATCGAGAAAATGGGACGAAAGTTTGTTTATCTTGATAGCGCGGCAACAACCCATAAACCTCAGCAGGTGATTGATTCAGTCGTTGATTTTTATACTTTAAATAATGCAAATGTTCACAGAGGGTTGTATGATTCCGGCGAACAAGCAACCGCTCTGTATGAAGGTGCTCGCGAAAAAGTTGCCAAGTTTATAAATGCCAAAGCATCTTGCGAAATAATTTTTACAAGTGGTACAACTGAAAGCATAAATTTTGTTGCTCAAACTTGGGCATTAAGCAATTTGAAACCCGGTGATGAGATTTTGCTTACACAGGCCGAACATCATGCCAACCTACTTCCATGGCAAAGGGTGGCTAAGCAAACAGGCGCTGTGCTAAAATTTGTGTCCATTAATAACATAACTTTTAAAGTAGAGCAAAGTGCTCCTGAGCATTTGGTTACGTCTAGAACCAAGCTTGTTGCAGTAACCTATATCTCCAATGTCTTGGGGGACATTTGGGCAACAGGACAGCTAGAAAGCCTGATTACTGCGGCGAAAAAACATGGGGCTAAAATTCTGATTGATGCAGCACAGGCAGTTGCACATCGCAAGGTTGACGTGCAAGCTTTAAATATAGATTTTATGGCTTTCTCCGGACACAAAATGTTTGCGCCAACCGGAATCGGAGTTATTTATATCAAAAGCGATTTACACGATCAAATCGAGCCATACAAAATTGGCGGTGGAATGGTAAATTCCGTTTCATTTCAAAGTGCAAGTTGGGCAAAATCGCCACATAAATTTGAAGCCGGAACTCCACCTATTGCGCAAGCAATCGGGTTGGGTGTAGCCATTGATTACATGTCACAGAACTTAAATTTTGATCAAATTGCAAAGCATGAAATATTTTTGCATAAAAAATTATTAGCAGAGTTGGTAAAAATTAAAAAAATTAAAATAGCAGGAAATATATCAGCAACTGAACTGCATGGCAGCATGGTGTGTTTTGCAGTTGATGGTGTTCATGCACATGATATTGCCGGATATGTTGGGGGTAAGGGCATATCAGTGCGAGCTGGGCATCACTGTGCGCAGCCGCTTGTTAAATCTCTTGGTTTTGAATCGCTGGTCAGAGTAAGCTTTGGAGTTTATAATACAGAGCAAGACGTTGATACTTTTGTGATAGAACTAACAGAGGCCTTAAAATTTTTTGGGGCATTATAATTGGTTTATTTAATATAATTAGTTCGATATAGTTGGTGTAGCATAAAATGTGTGGTGCAAAATGAGTTCCAAAAATTATCAAGAAGAGTTATTCGAGCATTTCAAATATCCATGTAATAAAAAGTGTATAGAAAATCCTGATTTTCAAGCCGGACACGATAATCCTTCCTGTGGAGATAAAGTTACAATTGAAGGCAAGATTTCGGGTAATAAAATTATTGAAGTTGGTTTTAGTGGAAGCGGGTGTGTTATAAGCCAGGCTGCAACTTCAATGCTCACAGAATTTTGCAAGGGCAAAACAGTTGATGAAATTTTAGCTTTAACAAAAGATGATATTCTGAATTTAGTCAAAATCGAATTAGGGCCTAACCGCCTGAAATGTGCATTACTCTGTTTGCAAGTTTTGCAAGAAGCGCTTTTGAAGTTTAAGTCGGCTAAATCCTAAAAAGTAATAGTATTTTAAAAACAAGGAATTTTATGATATCAGTTCAACTTACTCAAAAAAAGTTTTGGGAAAACGACGTAGAATGTTACATTTTTTTGATGACTGAAAATTTAGAATCAGCATCAGATCTTGCGACGCTTGATAAAGTCGAAAATGATTTTTATCCTCATGTAAAAGAGATTTTGAAGAAACATAAATTTAATGGCAAGCATGGACAGAATTTTGTTTTGACCGCAATGCATGATTCGAGCGAAGGCTCTAAAAAACTTGTTCAGTTTATGTTTGTCGGTCTTGGTAAATTGAATAACTCTTGGCATCGCGAACTAGAATTGTTACGCAGAGCTTTTGCCGGTGCAATTGAGAGGATGAAGGGCTTGGTTATACAAAATGCAGTTGTGGCATTGCCAGATGTAAAAATGTTTAATGTGCACTCGGCAGAACTTGTTAAACAGCTGACTATCGTTGCATTTATGGCTGACTACGAATTTATAAAATTTAAATCAGACAAAAAAGATAAAGAGTGGGCAGGAACACTTTTAATAGAAACAGATCCAAAAGATCATTCTATGTTTATACAGGCTTTACAGCAGGGAACAATTATTGGCCAAGCTGTTAATCAGGCGAGAAATTGGGCTGATTTGCCTGCAAATATCTTAACTCCATCAGAACTTGCTAAAGAAGCAAAACAAATTGCAGATGAATTTAATTTACAGTGCACTGTTTTTGGAGAACAGAAAGCCAGAGAACTTGGTATGGGCGGTTTTTTATGCGTTGATGCAGGATCAGATCAACCGGGTAAGTTTGTTGTTCTTGAGTATAATGCCAGCGTTAAAAACGCGCCTACCATTGCACTTGTTGGCAAAGGCGTCTGTTTTGATACCGGTGGAGTTAGTTTAAAGCCATCAGATTCCATGCATGGGATGAAATTTGATATGTCAGGTGCTGCTGCAGTTATTGCTACGATGAAAGTTTTTGCACAGCTTAAACCGAATGTTAACGTTGTTGGTGTAATGCCACTTGTTGAAAATATGCCAAGTGGTAAAGCTGCACGTCAGGATGATATTGTTACTTTTATGAATGGTAAGACGGCGGAAATTAGAAGCACCGATGCAGAAGGGCGTTTGATTTTGGCTGATGCGCTTCATTATGCCGAGAAGAATTATAATCCGGAAGTTATAATTGATATTGCAACTTTGACCGGTGCCTGTGCCTACTCTCTTGGACATTTTTATTCAGCAATTATGACTCGTGACCAAGCTCTTTGTGATACTTTGTCCGCAGCAGGCAAATTAACAGGTGATAAAGTTTGGCAGTTGCCACTTGAGGATGATTACAAAGATGCTATAAAATCAGATGTTGCTGATATCAGTAACACCGGATCCAAAGCATATCTTGCAGGTACGGTTACTGCTACCTGTTTTCTTGAAAACTTTGTTGAAAAAGCTCGCTGGGCGCACTTGGATATTGCAGGAACTGCAGATGGTGTTCCAGGAGTTAATTATATGGGCAAAGGAGCTTCAGGTGTTGGAGTTAGACTTTTTGTGGAATTTGTAATGAATTACAAGAAGTCTTAATAGATAAATAAAGATAATAGGGGAAATCTATGTCGATTGATGGGCTTAATGAAGAATATAAGCATAAAATTATCGGTATACTAAAAATTCTTTTTCCATCGGCAAAATTTTATCTATATGGATCAAGGGCAAGAGGAGATTTCAATGATCGGTCTGACATTGATCTTGCTATTGATAATGGTACAGGTAAGGAACGTTTAAGGCTTGGAGAGGCCAAAGCAGTTTTAGAGGGATTACGTATTCCATATAAAATTGATCTGGTTGATTTAAACCACGTGCAAGATTCACTGCGCAAAATAATATTGAAAGAAGGCGTTTTATGGAGCGACTGAATGTTCGTTTGACGGTTTTGACTAAAGCGTTAGATCGTTTAAAAGAAGCTTTGGATTTGCTAAAGGTAACAGATAGCGACAAACAGATTTATTCCCACATTCGTGATTCGGTAATTCAACGCTTTGAATTTTCAGTGGATATTTTTTGGAAATGCCTGAAAGATTATCTTGATATAAAACATAAAATTAGCCTTACGAGTCCTAGATCTGTACTAAAAGAGTGTTTTGCTCAAAGAATTATTGATGAAGAAGAGTTGAGAATTTTTGAAGATATGATTGATGATCGAAATGATACCTCTCATAGGTATGATGAAAATATGTCAGAGGATATAGCTGAAAATGCTTACGAGTATCATAGCCTTATGATGGTTGTAAAAAAGCGTTTGCAATAAAATATTGATTTTTGATAACAAAAACCCGCCTTGCTTTTTACAAGCTTGGCGGGTTTTTTATTATCAAGTTAAACTTTAATTTTTCATAACTTTTCGAAGTATCAGATTGTATTAATAGGAGGACTTCCTTATTCAATCACAGCCCAAGTTCCATCCAAATTTTCAATAACTTTAATAACAGACACAACGGCTTTTAAAGGTATTTTTTGAGCGCCATAAATATGTGGGAAAAAATCTCCGCCCGGTTTGTTTTGTTCTTTTCTGATTTCTAATCCATGCTGCTGCAAAATCTGTGGATCAAGTTCCAATAAGATTATATCTTTGGAGCCTTTGAAAAATTTCTGCAAAATTTTTTCTGCTTGATTTCCAAAAGAGACATGTATAAAACCGGACTCAATATCCAAAGGCATTAATTTTACGGAATCTTCAGAATTTTCGGGCATATAGTTTTGAGCCGGAACAATTTTATACAAAGCATCTGTTTTTAGCGATTTACTTAATAATTCATGTGTTGCTTTATCTAATGATTTATCTTGTAGGCTGCCATCTCGTCCTGGCCAACATGCCGACAAAAGTAAAGCTAACGAGCAACCTAAAATAAATAAAATATATATTTTCATAAAAACCTTTTAGTAAACAGGCACCCGTGGTACGAGTGCCTTATTTTTGTTTTCACAACTTTTCAAGATTAAACTTGTGAATTAATTTACGCAAGTTTTGTTTGTAACTTAGCAAGCTTTGCGTTCAAAGTATTCAATTTTTTTTGTAATGAGCTAAGTGATCCTTTTAATTGTCCCAACTCAGTTTTGAGTTTTGCGATTTCAGGTGTTTCTGTTTTTTCTTTAATAAATTTTTTGGAAAATGTAGTGGCTTCAGGTAATCCAGACTGGATTAGATCAGCGAAATTCTCATTTGCCCAATCTATCAACGCTACAATTTTTGCATCGGTGGTATCTGAGTTTAAAATTTTCAAAAGAGATATAAGAATACTCTTCCTTGGTTCTGCGTCTTTGTGTTGCATGTAAATCTTTAATGCAAGTGTTATGAGGCTTGTATCTTTTGTTAGGATGTCTAGGATGCTTATTGAGTTGGCAGCATTTGTAATTGCTGCTATTTTGTCGTCATCTGGATTCAGGATTGCATTTTTTAAATATTTTTGACCATCGAGTTTTATTATTGCTGATGCAAGTACAGCTTTAATTTGTTTTGTATATTCACTGTCTTCTTCGCCAAAGGACTTTGTAAATTTGATGTCAATTTTTTGTTGTAGTTCTTGTAAATCCTTTAGGGAGGCCTCTTTTTTGATTAACTCTATCAATATTTTAGAGTTTTCTGCTGATTGTGTTTTAGAGTATGTAGTAAATGCACTTTTAAGATCAATCGTTGGTTGTTCGGTCTTTGATGCAAAATTCTCCAAAAATGCTTTGATTTTTGCCTCTAAATCGCTGTCTGCGGAGTGTTTTTGTTGAAACGTTTCTAGCGGTTCTTTTATGCTATCCGCAAGGGCGGTAGGTTCTTTGTCAAGACTAATTGTAATCAAAATGTTTAAAAAATATTTAATGGTATTAATAGCATCTTTGTTAATTGCGCGGCTAAATAATCCGAAATTCAGTGATTTGGCGATGTCTTGTGGCGTGTATTTTTTTATTTTATCAAGTTTGTTTGTATCGCAGGCGCTCATTAAATCCTTATCTAGTTGAGATAGCTTTATTCCCCAAGCCGTCTCACTCATAACAAAAAGCCCGATTAACAGGATCCCCAATATTTTTTTCATTCTCTTTCCTTTCCCTTAAAAAAAAATAGTTAATACTATCCTGAAAACTATCAAAAAGTTTTGGATTGCACAATAATTTGAGAAATTACATTTTTGTTGAGTCGATAAATTTCTTGTGTACACTTATTACTCCAGGTTTTTTTCGGGATATATTTTTATTTTTTGATCTTGTACGGTAAGTTATACTAAATTAGTTTATAAATATTTAAGTTAATCATATTGTAAGGATTTTTATATGATACGGAATTTTACTTGGTTTTTATCTCTATCGTTTATTGTAATGCTTTCCGGTTGTGTTCCTTATCACAAGCTTTCAAAAAGCGAATTTCCACAGGGAATAGATCTTGAAACTCACTATGACATCACTGAAAATTTTGTTAAGTCGCAGCGCGTTTTCGAGCAGTTTACGACTCTCGCTAATTTTGATGCCATGTGGCTTTCGGATCAGACAAGAATTGCGTATGTTGATATGTATTGCAAGAAACGTGGTAAGAGCAGCGAAGCACAGGGTACAATGCTTGAGCGCCAGCTTGAAGAAAACAGACATTGGATTTCATTTTATGTATTAGCGGATGTGCGTGATGTTTTCAATGGTGCAATGAACGATAAGACTCCAGACTGGACGCCCTATCTTGAGTTGGATGGGCAAAAACTTGAACCTGTATCGATTAAAGAGATTGAACTTGAACCTGAGTATATAAATTTATTTGGCAGCAAACTAAATTCATTTAAAACGTCCTATCTTGTAAGTTTTCCCGCGCAAGATCAAGCAGGAAAACTTTATCTTGAGCGATGTAAGATTGTAAAACTTGTGTTCAGTTCTGTTGATAAATCGTGTAGCGTAGAATGGAATTTAGAGCAGATCAGCAAGTCCTCGAAAACTGAAAATAAAAAGGTTGGCAAAGAAGTTGATTTTTATTGGGGAGCGTAAGAAATAGCTGAGCCTCAAATTAAAAATATTTGAAGAATACTTTTGTGTTTGATTAATATTTTATGAAAGAAAGAGAGCGTATGAGGATTTCAATTGGTGCCGATCACCGTGGTTTTGCTCTGAAAGATTTCATTATAAACTATTTCAAAGAGTACCAGTGGATTGATGTCGGAACGAATTCGCAAGATCGTATCGACTATCCACCGTTTGCTCAAAAAGTTTGCCGCGATGTGCTTGAAGATCGAGCAGATTGCGGTATTGTGATTTGTGGATCCGGAATTGGCGTATCAATTGCTGCAAACAGATTCAAGGGAATTTATGCAGCATTGTGTTGGGATCCTGAAGTTGCAAGGCATGCACGTGAGTATGATGGAGCAAATGTTTTAGCTTTACCCGCAAATTTTGTTGAACCTGAACTTGCAATTGATATTGTTAATGCATGGACGGGCGCAGAATTTAAGGGAGGGATTTATCAAAAAAGACTCGATATGATCGAGGATATAAAATGAAGAGAATATTAATTTTACTTTCGATTGTTTTTTTATTTTTGCAGTTTGATTATGGGTTTGCAGCTAAAGCGGGTAATACATTATTCGATTTTGTTGAGAACAATTTATCAAATTTATCAGCCATCAAGGGGCAGCTTAAAAGTTATAGGGAAATGGATTCCTATCAATTTCAGGGTTTCATGAAAATGCTTATTTTTAAAGTTATGGCTGATTGGACTTTAATTGTTAAAGAACACAGTAAAATTTCGGTTCCGAATTTTGAAAATTTTATCAAATATTTAGATGAAATAAAAAAGGACGCGAGTTTGTGGGATAATGTAAAAGATTTTAAAGTACCATTTCCGATTGAAAAGGATATTCTAGAATTAAGTGTAGACGTATGGGTTAAGTTTTTTGAATACTATAATAGCAATGCAAAACATGAAGTTTTTGGTAAGACATTTGGTTTTTTTGGTACAGCGCATTTTACAGAGCGTGTAGAAACAGTTTATCAAAGGTTTTTAAAAACGCCTGAACAAATTGCGGCGGCTGAAAAAGAAAAGACTGAAAAAACAATTGCACCACTTAAAAAAGGGCTTGTGGATTTAAAACAATTACTTTCAACTTTGAAAGCGAAACTTGGAACACTTGATAGTAAGTTGGTGGCTTTAAAATCTAAGTTTGTTTCTGCTGCGAAGTAGTAATCACCCGCGTTCTTCGACTTTAACAACCGAACCATTTTCAGTTTTTTCAATAATAAAATGAACGGGGAAGTTGTCTTTGAATTCGTTGAGGTGTGATACGATAATTATTTTTAAAAAATCTTCTTGTACCGTATGAATTGCGTTCATGACTCGAGTGAGTCCCTCTTCATCTTGCGATCCAAATCCTTCGTCTATTACAAGTGTTTGTAATGCTGTGCCTGCTCTGCGAGCCAAAAGTTTGGAGATGGCAATTCGTAGTGCAAAGTCGAAGCGGAACGCTTCGCCCCCGGAGTACATCTCATAAGGCCTGATTCCTGCAGCGTCTGAAATCTGAATATCCATAGTTTCTTTAACGCCACCTTGCTTCAAGTCACGTAAAGATTCGATAAAAATTTGTGCTTGGTTATCTGTGAGTCGTGATAAAATTCTGTTGGCTTCAGCTTCAATTTCGGGAATAGCCTGTTCAATCAATAGTGCCTGGATCCCATTTTTTCCAAAAGTGTTTGCAAGAATTTGGTAATCATCAATTTCTATTTCAATGCTTTTAATCTGGGTATCTCTAATCTTGGTATCGTTTTTCAGTTTTTCGATACGTTGCAAATCGCTTTCAAGTTTACCAATTTGCTGCATTAAAACTTCTTTTTGTTTGAGTTGGCCTGTTAATTGATTTTTAAGATCCAAAAGCAAATTTTCAAATTTTTGTTCGGTTTGGGAATCAACTTTAAGTTGTTCTAGTCTTTTTTCAGTTATTGAAATTTGAGATCTTAAATCTTTTAAGCTATTTTTTGTTATGTTTAATAGCATGAGTTTTTGAGGTTGTGTTTTAATCTCTTCCTGAATTGCTTCCAGATCTTTAAGTTGAGCTTCGATAATTTTTATCTGATCTTGTAATTGCTTGTAGGCATCAAGTTTAGACTTTAAAGTTTTAATTTTTCCATCCGCTTCCGTTATTGCATCTGCAATTTTTTCAAGCTCAGGATCTTTTGCAAAGTGTGTTAAACGTGCAGAATCTTGTGCAAGTAATGCTTCTATTTCTTTTTTGAGAAGCGTGTCGACAGAAGTCTCTTTTTTGGTAAGTTCGTCTATCTCTTTATTTAAATTATCGAGTTCTTTTGCATATTCGTCGATTCTTTTGTTTAAATCATCAACTTTGATCTCAATTTGTTTGTGTATGTCAGATTCTTTTGTTAGATCTTCGATCTGTTTATGGTGTTCAAGTAAAATAACTTTAAGCTTTTTAAATACTGTGAGAATTCGGTTTAAGCGACGTTCAGCTTGTGCTTCTGATTTTATTATTTTTGTGTTTAAAAATTGTTTACGTTTCACTGTTAAAATTTGTTCGCAAAAGGGACAGGATGGATTGTTCAAATCTTGAACAGCAGCTTTTTTGTGTTCAAGTTCGCTACGTTCCAATTTAATGCTGTTTCCCTTTTCGATCAGCATTTGATAAAACGCTTTACGTTTTTCAAACTGTGACTTAAGTTTTGCAAAAACAGCGTCGAAACTGTCTTTGCCCTTTAATTTTTTCTTGATAACTTCGAGTTCTTTTAAATAAGCATCTTGTTTAGTTTGCAAATCTTTTGCCTGTTGATTTTTTTGTTTTAGTGTTTGCAGGGTTTGTGTCAATGTAAATTGGCTACGCTCTACGGCCAATTTAAGTTCGTTTAATTTTTTTTCAAATTCACTTTCAAGCAGAGCCATTCGTTTTTGATAAATATCTTTTTTTTGCAAAATCAGTTCTTGATGTTTCAACTCTTCCCGTCTTAATTCAAAAGACTCTTTTTCTTTTTCAATAAGTGTGACTCGTTGTTTATTTAAGATATTTGTATCAGGGAGCTTTAGTGCCTTTATGTGTGTTTGTTTCCATTGAAATGCGATGTTTTGGAATTCTAATAGTTTTTGCTGTTCGCTGGTTTTTATTTTAATTAATTCTTGGGCCAAGGCAGTATAAATATTTTTTTGCTCGATTATTTTACTTTTTTGTTCTTGCGTTAGTTGAAGATGAGAGTTTAGTTCGTCTATTTTTTTACCAATTAATAAACTGTTTTCCGTTGTGCCATCTAACTGTGCTTTAATTTCCGGTTCTTTTGCAAGTTCTGCATTTGCCTGTTCTTGTCCCATGATTAAAAGTCTTTTATCGTCATTGAATTTGCGTATCTTATCAAAGGCTATCTGTTGTAGTTTGTCATATTTTGAAAAGCCAAGGATATTTGCAAGAATTTGTTTGCGTTCCTTGGGAGTTTTTTTGGAAAATTCATTTGATTGGCCTTGACGTAAAAATGCAGAATTAACGAATGTTTCGTAATCAATCCCAATTACAGTTTCTATTTTGGCTTGAGTTTGGCGACTCGTTTTCTCTGTTAATGAAACAAATCTTTCGAGTTCTGAATTATAAATTTCAAAATCCAAGCCAAGAAAGGCTTTGGCTTGCGTTTTTGAAAATTCTCTACGTACTCGATAAATAAGCTGACCCATTTCGAATTCAAAGCTTACCATCATTTTGCTTTGTCCCAAGCGAAGTAATCCATCATCCGGCTTCATAGCTCCGGAAACCTTTCTAGCCTGTCCCCATAATGCCCAGGTCATTGCATCGAGCATGGCAGATTTACCATTACCGTTTTTGCCAGACAAACATATTAAAGAGTGTTTGGAAAAATCGATGGTTTGAATTTCATCGCCATAGCTTAAAAAATTTTTCAGGTCAATTTTTCTTGGTATCATAAAATTAAAGCTTTCAACTTAAAAGTTCTCAACTTAAAAGTTTTCAACATTTAAAAACCGTAGTACTATTATCGTATTGCCAAGTTTAATCCAAAAACAGAAAGAACGCCATCAATGTTGATGATAGACAGACGCTACTTCCGTTATTTTGATTGGTTTAGTTTTTTTATAACACTCCTATTGCTGGGCTTAGGGCTGCTTCTTGTTTTTAGTTCAACATACAGAGTTGAAAAACCTATTTCACTTTTTTTCAAAAAGCAGGTTTTTGGTGCACTGGCCGGTTTAGGGATCTACTTTTTTTTCTGCATCAAAGATTTGCGTAGGCTAGCTCGCTTGGGATTTTGGATTTACATTGGTGTGCTGGCGTTGCTTACGATTACACTCATTTGCGGAAAAATAGGAATGGGGGGACAGCGGTGGATATCTCTTTATTTTATTCGCTTTCAACCGTCAGAGTTAGCGAAACTTTTTTTTCCATTTTTTATTGCACACTTTCTTGAGGATCTTGAATTTGTAAATTTTACACGATCGCGGTATTTGCCAACTTCACAGTTTATGGTTCCTCTGATAGTACTTCTAATTAGCTTTGTGTTGATTGCAAAACAGCCTGATCTTGGGACCGCCCTTTTGATACTGTTTTCGGGGTTCATAACTTTTTGGTTTATTGGGATTAATCGTGAGTTTTTTCTTACTTTGGCTCTTATAGGAATGTTGGGTGCGCCATTTTTTTGGAATTTTTTAAAGCCATATCAACAACAAAGAATTTTGGTTTTGTTTGGGTATGGTGATGCCCGTAAGGAACGATATCAGGTAGAACAGTCCAAAATTGCAATTGGATCTGGTGGAATAGTTGGAAAAGGTTTATTACAGGGAACTCAGAATAAACTTGGTTTTTTACCGGAAGATCATACAGATTTTATTTTTTCGGTTGCCTGTGAAGAGTTTGGATTTATCGGGGCTATGTTAATTCTTCTTTTATTTTTTTTGATGTTTGCTCGAATTATTTTTATTATTGCCCATATCCCACCGTTATTTGAACAGATCATTGGGATTGGTCTGCTTATTCACATTTTGATCTCTGTTTGCATAAATCTTGGAATGGTTACTGGAATCTTACCGGCGGTTGGAATTCCTCTTCCCCTTTTCACCTCAGGTGTCTCAAATTTATGGATAACGCTTGCCAGTCTTGGTGGGCTTAATAATATTGCCATAAGGCGATTTTATTATTGATTTATAAAATACTTGCACAAAAAAAACAAAAAATATATTTTTTGAATTAATAGTTTTTTGAATTGGTAACAATTCTTACGGGAGAGAGAAGAGATGAGTACACCTCAAAGACGGATTAAATTCCGTTGCCTTAAAAGCCGTTGGGTTATCTTTATAATAATATTTTTCACAGCACATTTTACAAACTTATCTTCAGGTAGCTTGGGCGGTTCGCCCGGTTATTTTGCATTCCAGCCGGTGCACAACGTTTTTTACAATCGACAAAGCGCTAGGGGGTTTGTCCGTCTGGATAATGGATTCACAGTTACAGTTACAAAATTAGGGGCAGAGTCCAAAATTGGATCAAGTGTAATTCTGGATACCTGTATATCTGTCTCCGGTGCAATTGATTTACGTGAAACAAATACAATTTTTCTACAATCAGATTTAATTTTAGATCATGGAGTTACATTTTCTTCGAGTGGAAATATTTATGGGTATGACAGATCAGTAATTTTACATGGAGACCTAACAATTCCTGCCGGTAAAATAATTCATACAGGTGGCAAGATTATTATCGATGGAAATGGTCATAAATTATTACTGGGCGATAGCGCACAACTTTTTGTTGATACGGATGCAACTTTAACTTTAAGAAATTTAGTTTTGCAGAACACAAAAAATCAGCCGGGACACCCAGCTGTTCAATGTGCTTCTTCAGGCAGTAAACTTTGTCTTGATGATGTTGAACTTGCGCTTGCAGATGATTTTTATTTTAATCAGGGACAGTTTTTTGTTCACAATGATGTTGCTGTAACGGGCACATCGGTATTTGTATACCGTTCGACAAACCCTAGCTATATAACCGCTGACAGTAATTTTTATTTTAATCCGAATACTACTTTTGATTTTAGACCAAGTAACGTTGAAATGCCAAATCCATTGGCGCAAAATTTATTGGTAATGCAGGATGCGACATCACAACTTTATTTGAATGGTTGCACTCTTAGTGCCACAATGACTGGAATTCGGCTGACTAAGGGACAATTAATTTTTGACAACAAAGTAACAATAACCAGTGCTGCTCAACTGGAATTAAAAGATACTGGATATTGGAATTATATTAATAGTGGAGAATCAATAAGATCAGTAAACTTTAGTCCTGATGGGCGTTATATTGCTGCCGGTTATGATCTTTCATATTCAGGATATGATATTTATATTTATGACTTATTTTTAAATCCCATAACATATACAAATTATGGGGGTTCTATAAATTCTGTGAATTGGAGTCCTGATGGACGATATCTGGCCATTGGTGGATCAACAAATTCAAATGGAGATGAATTGCAGATTTACAGGTTTGACGGTTCTTTATTAACTCTTGTTTTATCGAAAAGTTATGGGCATGAGTACTCGCCTAATGTATTTAGTGTAAATTGGAGTCCTGATGGTAGATATATTGCTATTGGTGGGCAATTTCCAACGTCGGGTAAAGAGCTTCAAATTTATCGTTTTGACGGTATTTCTTTATCTCTTATAGCCTCTCAGGATAGTCAAATTGATGGAGGATCGGTAAATTCTGCAATATGGAGTCCTGATGGAAGGTATATTGCTGTTGGGGAATACTATTATGCCGGTGGAACTAAACTTCGAATATATAATTTTGATGGATCTTCATTGTCTCTTACGGCTGAAACGGGTAGTTTTTATAATATACAATCAATAAGTTGGAGTCCCGATGAATTTTATCTTGCTGTTGGTGGGGACGGAGAAATACAAATTTATTATTTTGACGGATCTACTTTATCCCTTGCTGTTTCTGAAACTTTTGGCAATTATGTAAATTCAGTAAATTGGAGTTCTGATGGTCGTTATATTGTAATTGGAGGAACCTATCCGGATGTAGTACACTCGCAATTAGAAATTTATAGTTTTGATAGTTGGAATTGGGCTTTAAATCTCATAGCATCTCAAAGTTATGGAACTGGAGAGGATGGATCTTTAGAATCAGTTAATTTTAGTAGCGATGGGAAATTTTTGGCTACCGGAGGATCAACGATTGTATCCGAACACGGTGAAGTTGAAATTTATACTTTACAATATGGGCCGGAAACTGATGGTCAATCTATTTCAAATTCGATAGTTTTCGGCAACTCAGCCTTAGGTTCAGATTATGATTTAAATGTTCGAGTATTGGCAGGAGCTCAGGCTGTCGTTGATGGAATTTTGAATAATGATAACGTTAATTGACCTAGGCCTTGCGCATGAAATGCTTCGCTGGGCAAAGAAATACAGGATCTGAGTTTGAAATTTATAACTTGAAAAGTTTGAAAGAGAGTATGAGTAAGAAAGAGAGAAGAAGTAAGATGTATAAAATTATTTTCATTACCTGTTTATCAATTATAAATATTTTCAGTTTTATTCAGTGTGGCAGTTTACTTGGTCGTGCGGGAATAATGTATACAACAACACATAATAATTTTAGGGATCAGCAGAGAGCGATTGGTCTTGTTAGAATGACAAATGGCTTTTCTGTCATTACTCCCGCCTCGGGCGTAGGCTCAACTCATGGATCATGCGTTTTTATGGACACATGCATCTCTGTTTCCGGCGCAATTGATTTACGTGAAACGAATACAATTTTTTTGCAAGCAGATTTGATTTTGGATCATGGGGTTACATTTTCTTCAGGGGGAAATATTTATGGATATGACAGAGCTTTGATTTTAAATGGAGATTTGGCGATTCCCGATGGAAAAATAATTCACACAGGTGGAAGAATTGTTATCGATGGTAATGGTCATAAATTAATTTTGGGAAACAGTTCACAACTTTTTGTTGATACTGATGCAACTTTAACTTTAAGAAATTTAGTTTTGCAGAATACACGAAATCAGCCGGGGCATCCTGCAGTGCAGTGTGCCTCTTCCGGTAGTAAACTTTGTCTTGATAATGTTGAGCTTGCGCTTGCAGATGATTTTTATTTTAATAGAGGACAACTTTTTGTTCATAATGATGTTGCTGTAACAGGTACGTCGGCATTTGTGTATCGTTCTACAAAGCCGAGCTATATAACTGCTGACAGTACTTTTTATTTTAATCCTGAAACAACGTTTGACTTTAGCCCAAACACAACTGGTACGCCTGGGTTACTAGCAAAAGATCTTTTAATTCTGCAAGATGCAACTTCACAACTTTATCTTGATGGCTGTTCACTAAAAACAACAATGACCGGAATGAGACTGACTAAAGGTCAAATTATTTTTGATAACAAAATTTCTTTAACTAGCGCAGCTCAACTTCAATTAAAAAGTGCAGGGAACAAGATCTCAGTAAATTATGGCAGTGTTGTGGATGCAGTAAATTGGAGTCCTGATGGTCGCTATCTTGCTGTTGGCGGCCAAGGTCCAACATCTGGCAATGAAATTCAAATTTATCAATTTAATGGTACATCTTTCTCGCTTATCGCATCTCAAAATTATGGCAGTGTTGTGGATGCAGTAAATTGGAGTCCTGATGGCCGCTATCTTGCTGTTGGCGGCCAAGGTCCAACATCTGGCAATGAAATTCAAATTTATCAATTTAATGGTACATCTCTTTCTCTTGTCTCTGAGCAATACTATGGGAATATTATATATTCAGCAAACTGGAGTCCTGATGGCCGCTATCTTGCTGTTGGTGGTCAAGATCCAGCCTCTGGTAATGAAATCCAAATTTATCAATTTAATGGTACATCTCTTTCTCTTGTCTCTGAGCAAAATTCTGGGTATAGAGCATGGGGTCTAAACTGGAGTCCTGATGGCCAATATCTTGCTACTGGCATTCAAAATCCAACCTCTGGTAAAGAAATTCAAATTTATCAATTTAACGGAAAATCTCTTTCTCTCGTCGCTGAGCAAGCACATGGAAATCTTGTATATTCAGCAAGTTGGAGTCCTGATGGTCGTTATCTTGCTATTTGCGGAGAAAATAACACGTTTTCTAATGAATTTCAAATTTATAAGTTCAACGGAACATCTCTTTCTCTTATCGTAGGAAAGGAATTTGAAAGCCGATTAAATTCGGTTAAATGGGGTCTGGATGGCCGTTATCTTGCTGTTGGCCTAGATTATAATGCATCAAACATTGATTTTCAAATTTACATATTCAACGGCACATCCCTTTCCCTTACGTATGAGCAAGGTGGGAGTGGGAATTTAACAATTTGTTTAGATTTTAGTTCGGATGGAAAATATATAGCTACCTGTGGAGTATACGAATTTATAGCCTATACCTTACAGTATGGCCCGGAAGTCCAAACTCAAGCATTGTCCAATTCAATTATTTTTGGCAACTCAACTTTGGGCTCAAGTTACGATTTGAATGTTCGTATGTTGGCAGGGGCGCAGGTTAATGTGGATGGGTTATTGAATAATGATAATGTGAATTAAAAAAAATCGGAGAGGATATGAGAAAAGTAGCAGTGAATGTTTTTTTTGTATTAAGTTTATTTTTTACAAGTCTTGATTTGACGCTTTATTCGACGAGTCAAGACGGGACTAGTACATCGAAGTATCAAGTTTACAATAATGTTTTTTATGATCAAGAATTTGCCAGAGGTTTTGTAAGGCTTGCAAATGGCTTTACAGTTGCAAAGAAAGTTTCGGGCGTTAGTTCGACGCATGGATCATGCGTTTTTATGGACACATGCATCTCTGTTTCCGGTGCAATTGATTTACGTGAAACAAATACAATTTTTTTGCAAGCAGATTTGATTTTGGATAATGGAGTGACATTTTCTTCCGGTGGGAATATTTATGGGTACGACAGAGCATTGATTTTAAAAGGGGATCTTACAATTCCTGACGGAAAAATAATTCATACCGGTGGAAGAATTGTTATCGATGGAAATGGTCATAAATTAATTTTGGGTAACAGCGCACAACTTTTTGTTGATACGGATGCAACATTAACTTTAAGAAATTTAGTTTTGCAGAATACGCGAAATCAACCTGGGCATCCTGCTGTGCAGTGTGCTGCTCCTGGAAGTAAACTTTGCCTTGATGATGTTGAACTTGCGCTTGCAGATGATTTTTATTTCAATAGAGGACAGATGTTTGTGCACAATGATGTTGCTGTAACTGGTACATCTGCATTTGTTTATCGATCATGTCAACAAAGTTTTATAACATCTGATTCAAAATTATATTTTGATATTGGGACGACATTTTCAATTGCCCCTGCAACGTTTACTGATTGTCAATATTCGATATCTAATACAACGACAACCAATAATTTCATAAAAATGGCTGATAAAACATCGCAACTTTATTTAGATGGTTGTAGTTTGTTTACAACTTTAACCGGATGTAGATTTACAACAGGTTCCTTAATTCTTGATAATAAAATTCAATTTAAAAGCAATGCGATATCAGATTTAGCTTCATCTTCTACGACACCGTTGGTATTTATTCACGGAATTTCAACCGGATCTGCTTCTTATTCAGTATCATGGTCGCCGGATGGGCGTTTTATCGCTGTAGTTAACCGCGACAGTGATACATTGCAAATTTTCAGCTTCTATGGATCTGGTTACCCAACTTTGGTTGGTAGCGTAAGCACGGATTCTTTTCCAATGTCAGTGTCATGGTCGCCAGACGGAAGATTTTTAGCTGTATCTAACCGCGGCGGAAGTAATACATTACAAGTTTTCAGTTTTTATGGATACGGTTCTCCGATATTAATTGGTAGTGCAAGCATCGGTTTAGGATCATGGACCGTATCATGGTCACCGGATGGGCGTTTTCTAGCTGTTGTAAATTCTGTTGGAGATACAGTACAAATATTTAAATTTTTAGGATCAGGTAATCCAATATTCGTTGGTAGCAAAAACACTGATTCAGAACCTACGTCTGTGTCATGGTCGCCCGATGGGCGGTTTCTTGCGGTTGTAAATTCTACAGCGCTTACATTACAAATATTTAAATTTTTAGGATTAGGTGATCCAATATTGGTTGGTAGTGTAAGTACTGGTACGGGTGATTTACGATCAGTATCATGGTCACCGGATGGGCGGTTTGTTGCAGTTGCAAATTATTCATGGAGTCTATTAAAAATATTTAAATTTTCAGGATTAGGTGACCCAATATTGGTTGGGAGTGCAAATACAGGTCCAGGACCTTATTCAGTGGCATGGTCATCGGGCGGGCGCTTTCTTGCTGTTTTAAATTATGCAGGTAATACAGTACAAATATTTGAATTTTCAGGGTTTGGTGATCCCTCATTGATTGGTGGTGCAATTACTGCTGCAGAACCTTTGTTTGTGTCATGGTCACCGGATGAGCGGTTTATTGCTACTATAAATTATGTTGGATTACTGCAAATATTCGGTCTAAATTACGTTAAAACATCGTCAACCCAAAACTTATCAAACAGTATAGTTTTCGGTAATTCAGCTTTGGGTTCAGATTATGATTTAAATGTAAGGGTACTTTCATGTGCTCAGGTTAATGTGGATGGGTTATTGAATAATGATAATGTGAATTGAGTGTAAAAATAAACATGGAGAAGGAGAGTCTTTATGGATTTAAGGTTTAAGAAGATAGCAGTTGCTATTTTTGGTTGGATGTTTTTGTTAAATCAATTGTTTGCAACAGTGGCGTTTGATAACGAAATTTCAAGATTCATACTTAAAGACAGTAACTCAAAGATTAAGCTTAATCCTGCGGCAGTGTATGGATGGAGAGATAGGTCTTTGATAAAAAATATTACGGGTGGTGGACTTAGTGATTACAACATAAAATCTTATGCTGGAGTGGATAACATTGTAACTTATGCAGAAGCTCCGGGCGAACTTGTTTACGATAACAGTAACGCGATCATTAAACTAGATCGTGATTTAAGGACAGACAGCAATGCGTTTGCTTATGGTATTAAAAATAACAGCAATACTCTACTAGCTTTGAACAGAACGACATCTAATGCGTTACTTTTTGGGGACAGAAATAATTCCAATGCTATTGTTTTACTCGATTGTAAAGTTCGTATGAACAGTAATGCAATACTCTATTTAAACAGAACCACTTCGAATGCACTGCTCTTTGGTGATCGTAATAACTCAAATGCCATTGTAAAACTTGATCAAACTGTCAGAACTGATAGTAATGCATTTGCTTATGAAATTAAAAATAACAGTAACGCAATAGTTGTGCTTCAATTTGACGATCTACTTACACACCAAAATAGCAATGCTATTGTAAAACTTGATCAAACTGTCAGAACTGA
>AMWB02073286.1_pt2 | contig 110471 bp, 93 predicted proteins | sample 200311 | NCBI WGS metagenome assembly AMWB02 (sample SAMN02737377, study PRJNA173069) | bioreactor metagenome | biome: anode biofilm in microbial fuel cells | place: USA: California | collected 2010-12-16 | reverse complement strand
ACCCAGTTATCCTCCAGATCGCTCCGGATCTTATCATGATTGACAATCAGCTTCGAGAGGCCTTTCTTAACCGACTTCCATGCGATAAGCGAATGAGCCATGGCGACTCCCGTGTTGCGTATCACAGTAGAGTCTGTCAGGTCACGCTGCAACCGCGAAACCGGCAGCTTGGATGAAAGGTGGCCAAAGAGGGCGTTGGCAACTCCCAAGTTTCCCTCGGCATTCTCGAAGTCAATGGGATTCACCTTATGCGGCATGGCTGATGAACCCACCTCTCCCTTCACAATGGTCTGCTTGAAGTAGTCGAGCGAGATGTAACTCCACATATCCCTGCAGAAGTCAGTGATAATGGTATTTATCCGGCTTATGCAGTCAAAGAGAGCTGCCAGTCCGTCATAGTGTTCTATCTGTGTTGTAGTCTGTTGTCTTTCCAGTCCCAGTTGTTCGTTAAGCAACCTGTCTGCAAAATCGGGCCAGCTGATCTTCGGGTATGCCACCATGTGGGCATTGAAGTTGCCTGTTGCTCCGCCGAACTTGCCGCTGTACTTCATTGTCATAAGTATCATCAGCTCACTGTCAAGACGTTCAACGAAGACAGCTATCTCCTTGCCCAGCCGTGTAGGTGTTGCAGGTTGCCCGTGGGTGCGAGCCAGCATGGGTATGTCAGCCCACTCTTCTGCCATGGCTCTTAACACATCGCGAAGTGATACAAGCATGGGCTTCATGACCTCCCGTACTGAGTCGCGGATAGCCATCGGCATGGCGGTATTATTAATATCCTGGGAGGTCAGCCCGAAATGGACGAACTCTGCCCATTTGCCCAGGCCCAGGGCTGAAATTTTCTCCTTGATAAAGTACTCAACAGCCTTTACATCATGATTGGTAATCGCTTCTTTCTGTTTAATATGGTCGGCGTCAGCCGGTGAGAAGGAGGAGCAGATGGCCCGCAGTCTCTGTTCCTTCTCAGCCGGGAAGCCCTCAAACTGAGGCAATCGTGCATGTGAGAGGGCAATGAAGTATTCTGTCTCTACCAGTACACGGTAGCGCATAAGACCGTACTCCGAATAGAAGGGAACCAGTTCACCTACCCGTTCACCGTACCGGCCGTCGACCGGTGAAATTGCCATTAAACGGTCCATATATATCTCCTCACTGCGATTTTACCTCTGAATCAAAAATCAAAAATAGTATTTTGTACTGGTCTAAAAAAATTGAACCTTTGCATTTATGCGGGGAATGAATAATTGAGATGGAGAAGATAAAGGTTTCAGCGGTCAGGTATATCAACAGCTATCCTTTTATGATTGGTCTGCGTGACGGGGAGGTGGCGAAGATGATAGACCTGGAGGTGTGCCATCCCTCGGAGTGCGCTGACCGGCTTATTGCGGGCCGGAGTGACCTGGGGCTGATACCGGTGGCGATGATTGCAGGGATGAAGGAATATCATCTGGTTGGCGACTACTGCCTGAGCACAAACGGAGAGGTCCGGACAGTGCTGCTTGTAAGCAACACCCCCTTTGAGGAGATATCAACAATCTATCTCGATTACCGTTCAAGGAGTTCCGTGACACTCTGCCGCATTCTGGCTGCCCTGGCGTGGAAGAAGGAATACGCCTGGCATCCGGCTCCGGAAGAGTTTGAAATCACGGCCATGAAACACGGTGAGGCTGCCGTCATGATAGGCGACCGCTGTTTCGAGTATGCCCGGCATTTCAGGTACCGGCTTGACCTGGGGCTGGAGTGGAAAAAGTTTACCGGGCTCCCCTTTGTCTTTGCCTGCTGGGTATCCACCCGTAAGTTGCCTGAGCATTTTACTGCGCTCTTCAACAAGGCACTGGGTGAAGGGCTGGCAAGAAGGAACGAGTCCGTCGGCCTGTTGGCGGAAGGATCTTCAGCCACCCCCGAAGAGGTGATCTTTTACCTTAATCACAACATGGACTACCGGCTTGACCACCTTAAGAGGAAAGCTCTGGAGAAATTTATCGGATACATAAAAGAATTAGACATAACCCCATGAAAAGACACAAAGTCAGACTTGCATTTCTGTTCCCGGCGCTCTTCGCCCTGGCGGGGTCTGCCCTTCCGGTAAACGCTGCCGGTCAGACCGGACCGGACACAACTGCCATCGTGTACAAGTGCGATATAAAAAAGATGATTGCCGCGCCCCTGTGGCGAAGTGTCAAGAAAAGCTTCGCCGAAGCGGATTCGGTCAATGCCGATTTCATGCTGATACATATGAATACCTACGGCGGGCAGGTTGACATCGCAGACTCGATGCGCACGCTGATACTCAACTATGATATCCCCGTTATGGTTTTCATTGACAACCAGGCGATCTCTGCCGGAGCCCTGATAGCCGTCTCGGCTGACAGTATCTACATGCGGTCAGGTGCCAGCATAGGCGCTGCCACCGTCGTTGACCAGTCCGGGCAGAAAATGCCCGACAAGTATCAGTCGTTCATGCGAGGCATGATGAGGGCCACAGCCGAATCCCACGGTAAAAAACCGGTGGTTAAGGACGGCGATACGACCTGGGTATGGCACCGTAACCCGGAGATCGCACAGGCAATGGTAGATCCTTCAATAATACTAAAAGGGATAGTGGACACCGGTCAGGTTCTGACACTTACAACACTTGAAGCCATTAAATATGGCTTCTGCGAGGGCGAGGCTGAGACCGTGGAGGAGGTCCTGGAGAGTGCGGGCATAAAGGAGTATACCATAAGGGAGCTGAAACTGACAATGGTAGACAGAATTATAATGCTGCTCGTCAACCCGGTTGTTTCAGGATTGCTGATAATGCTGATCATCGGGGGCATCTACTTCGAACTGCAGTCACCCGGCGTGGGATTCCCGCTGGCTGCGGCTGGTTTCGCAGCACTGCTTTATTTCGCTCCGCTGTACCTTGAAGGTGTTGCCGCAAACTGGCACCTCGTAATATTCATCGCAGGAATAATCCTGTTACTTGTGGAGATCTTCGCTATTCCGGGATTCGGTGTCACCGGGGTCCTCGGGGTCCTCGGCATTGTGACAGGGCTGGCTCTTGTAATGGTAGATAAGATAGTCTTCCGTTTCGGACCTTCTATCGACGGTGTCAGGGAGATCGTCGGCGCCTTCGCGATTGTGCTTTCTTCCGCAGTCCTGGCTATTGGACTGTCACTGTGGCTCTCGCGAAAACTGTTTGCTCCCAACAGGCTGTTTGGCAGCCTGGCGCTTGAGACATCGGTGAACCAGGCGGACGGGTTTGAAAGCTTCGACTCTGAAAAGCTGCGGTCCATGGTTGGAAACAGTGGTATAGCCCATACAGTCCTGAAGCCGTCGGGAAAGGTGATAATAAGAGACATTGTCTATCCTGCCGTTGCAGAGACTGGCTTCATTCAAAGGGGAACAGCTGTTGTAGTCAGAAGGGAAGAGCAGGGTCAGCTCTACGTCGTGGCCGCCGAGAGTCAGGAACCAGCGCGCGGATAACGGAAGGAAGAAGCGTCAGCACTGATCTGATGAAATACCGGGAGTGTTATGAGGGTGAGATTGTACAGAAGAGGTGATTTCCCTGGAATAATGGAAGTCTGGAGTGCCACCGGGCTCAGCAGGCCTGAGCGGGGCGACGATGAGGCAACAATTGAGAGAAGCATTGCCATAGGAGGTACTATGATCGTGATGTATGACCCGGATGATGACGACAGAATTACCGGAACATCATGGATCACGTTCGACGGCAGGAGGCTTCATCTCCACCACTTCGGAATAACGCCGGCACACCAGGGCAGGAAACTCTCGGCTCTGCTGCTTAAGGAATCACTACGCACAGTGAAGGAAAAGGGTTACCAGGTCAAGCTGGAAGTCCACAGGACAAATGAAACTGCCATAAGAATCTACAAAAAAGCGGGGTTCGAGTATCTGGGTGATTACGACGTTTACATAATCCGTGATATACAATCTATTGAAATTTAAAATGTTAAAATAACCTTAAAGAGTCCGTTTTATTTGCCAAACGCTGGTTATTTTTAGTATATTTGAGAAAATCTATCCACAATAAATCATGGCACGAACACTGACATTTGCACAATTGAGAAAGATCAAGGACCAGCTTCCTGACGGTAGCATAAGAAAGATAGCTGATGAACTGGCTATGGAAGAGGAGACCGTCAGAAATTATTTCGGAGGCTGGAACTTTGACCGCGGACAGAGTGCCGGGATCCACATTGAAAAAGGACCCGAGGGGGGCATCGTCACCCTGGAGGACACTACCATACTTGATCTTGCTGAAAGTATGCTGGCCCGCTGATTATGGTACTCAACGCTAACAGAAAGCAAAAGTTCTTACTTTTGCTTTTTTGTTTTTATTAATGGCACATACTTTCATCAGGCAGGCAGAGGAAAAGCACAGGTCCCGGCTCAGGCATCTTGAATCTACCTACGGAATCTTCCCTGACCTGGTTGAGGAGATGGGAGGAAAGGCACAGACAGTTATTAGTTATTTCAGAGATAAAACCGGATGAAAAAAAGAATCTTCAATCTCCTGCTGGCTGTAATGGTCACAGCCGGACTGCAGGCGCAGAAGTCTGCCAGCGCACCAGTACTTGCATATGATGAAAACCGAAGCCTCACCTGGGAGGAGGCAATAAGGTTCTATAAAGATCTTGACGAACGGTATGAGGAGGCCACCCTCCTGGAGATGGGCATGACCGATGCCGGCCAACCCCTGCATCTCTTCATCATCTCATCCGACGGAGAGAGTGATCCGGCCGTGATGCATAACCAGGGTAAGGCCATAGTGCTTATCAACAACGGGATACACCCGGGTGAGCCCGAAGGCATTGATGCCAGTGCCCGGTTTGCAGCTGACCTGCTTGCAAACAGGGATGGAATGAAGAAGTACCTGCGCAACTGTTCCGTAGCCATCATACCGGTATATAACATAGGCGGGGCGCTGGCACGAAGCCGCTACTGGCGCATAAACCAGAACGGACCCGATGAGAAGGGTGCAAGGCGAAACTCACGCTTCCTTGACCTGAACCGCGATTTCGTCAAGCAGGACTCACGCGACGCCCGTGCCTTCGCGGAGATTTACCGCTTCCTGGATCCGGATGTTTTCCTCGACACCCATACCACCAACGGCTCGGACCATCAGTTCACAGTGACACTCATCGCTACCCAGCCCGAAAAGATGCACCCGGAAATGGAACAGTTCTTCCGCAATGACATGCTTAAAGAACTCTACACCCGGATGAAGGATGCTCATAAAAACGAGATGGTCCCCTATGTCCAGTACACTGAAAGAGGTGAGATCAAGGCAATAATCGGATTTGAGGAGCATGCCTACTACTCAACAGGCTACTCCGCTCTCTTCAACTCCTTCGGCTTTATGACCGAAACACTCGTCTATAAGCCCTACCTCGAAAGGGTGAAAGGTACTCTGCAGTTCATTACCGAACTGGTACGATACACATCACTGAATCACAAGGAGATCCTACGGATGAGGGCCGAGGCCAACAGGCACACCCTGGAGGCCAGGGAATTTGTCATTGACTGGGAACAGGATACATTAAAATGGGATACCCTCCAATACCACGGATACCGTTACGAGGAGACGACCACACCCATCACCGGCAGAAAATCCGGGTTTTACAACCACGAAAAACCCTATACCGAAACCATCAGATACTACAACTATTTCAACCCTGCCGTCACCGTCACCGTCCCGGAGGCATACATCGTGCCGTTCGCCTGGGAGGAGGTAATTGATCGCCTCGTCATCAACGGCGTGAAAATGATGCAGTTGCAGAATGACACAACACTCACAGTGGAAACTTATTACATTGACAGCTTCGAGCCAGCCCGCAGGGCCACACAGGGGCACTACTTCAACAGTAAGGTGAAGCTCCGGACCGTAACCCAGGATGTTGAGTTTCTTAAGGGCGACTACATAGTCCCGGTCAGCCAGAGATCAAAAAAGTACATCGTCACGATGCTGGAGCCGCAGAGCGAATCGGGCTTCTTCGCCTGGAACTTCTTCGACCCGTTCCTCGAGGGCCAGGACTGGTACTCAGTCTGGGGCTTCGAGAGCCATCTCAAGGAACTGCTTGACCATGACCCGGCGCTTCGCGAAGCCTTTGAAAAGGCAAAACGTGAAGACTCCGCCGTGGCATCCGATCCTGTGGCTCAGTTGCAGTGGCTCTATCAGCACACTCCTGCCTCAGAGCTGGAGAAAAGGACCAGGCTCTACCCAGTCGGCAGGCTCATGAATGCAGGGAAAATGTTAAACTCCGGGAATTGACGACAATGGCAGAGAAGAAGCTCAGCAGCAACTACGACAGTGAGGAATTCCGGAAACAGGGGCATGAACTGATAGACGTTCTGGCTGACTATCTGAAAGATTCAACTACACGAAGTGATATGCCCGTGCTGAATTACAGGGAGCCTGACGATCTTGTGAAGGAATATGCCTTTGACCATCCATCAAACCGTGATCTGTCACTTGGCGGGTTCATCCGCAAGGTGATCGGCGACATGAATCACATGCATCATCCGCGGTTTGTGGGCCATCAGAACTCCCCTCCCCTCACGGCTGGCGTTATTGCGCAGATGTGCACCACGCTGCTCAACAACGGTGTGGCGGTCTATGAAATGGGTCCGGCAGCCATGGCTGCAGAACGGAACGTGATAAGATACTTTGCAAAGCTCATCGGTTTTGGAGATGATGCTGACGGTATCTTCACCCACGGTGGCAGTGCAGGCAACCTGACAGGATTGCTGGCAGCCCGTCAGGCTATGAGTGAATACAATATCTGGGAAGAGGGAGTCAGACATGACAGGCCCGTGGGAATAATAGTCTCGGATCAGTCGCACTACAGCATCTCCCGCAATGCCAAAGTGATTGGCCTTGGAGGGAGATCAGTCATCCCGATACCTTATGACAGTCGGTATGCCATGAGAACGGACCTTCTCAGCGAGACTCTCAGGAGAGCGGAAGAGAAGGGCATACGGGTGATTTGTGTGGCGGCCAATGCCTGTTCCACCGCCACCGGCACCTATGACAACCTGGAGGAAGTTGCCGCCTTCTGCCGCGAGAACAAGCTGTGGTTCCATGTAGACGGGGCGCATGGCCTGGGCGTACTGTTCACTGAGAAATACCGTCATCTGGCACGCGGGCTTGAGCACGCTGATTCAGTGGTGATAGATTTTCACAAGATGCTGCTCACTCCCGGACTGAACACCATGGTTATCTTCCGTGACGGCCGGAGATCGTACGAGACCTTTGCACAGAAGGCAGGGTACCTCTTCGATAAGCAGGACGGCAATGAGTGGTATAACGGCGCCCGCAGAACGCTTGAATGCACCAAAAGCGGACTGGGCATCGTAGCCTGGGCCGTGATAAAATACTATGGTGAAGAGGCACTCGGCAGCTATGTTGAGAGCAGACATGACCTGGCAGGGCGATTCGGCGATACGATCCGGAAAACAGCGGACCTGGAGCTGGCAGTGACACCTGAGTCAAACATTGTATGCTTCAGGTACGCTCCGGCGGGTGCCGACGGTGACAGGCTGAACGAGCTGAACCGGGCTATCAGAAAGGCAGTGGTTCAGAGCGGTGAATTCTATCTTGTCCAAACGGAGCTTGGCAGATCAATCTGGCTGCGCACCTCGCTGATGAATGCCATGACTGATGATGCTGACCTGGAGAGGCTTATAAAAGCTGTTTTGAGGCACGGCGCGAAAATCGCCGGGGAACTTACCTGACAAAGAAATCGAGCACCGTCTCCCCTGCCAACCGGGCAACCAGGTTGTCACCCTTCTTTACAGGTCCCACCCCTGACGGCGTCCCCGTGAAAATGAGGTCGCCCGTCTTAAGAGTGTAATATCCGGACACATATTCAATTATCTCAGAAAAGCCGAAGATCAGATCCGAAGTATTCCCTTCCTGTCTGATCTCGCCGTTGACCTCGAGGGTAAAGCCAATGTCAGAGTGGTTAACAAATTTCTCTGCCGGCAGGAATGTGCCGACAGGGGCTGAACCGTCAAAGGTTTTTGAGAGTTCCCACGGATGGCCGGCCTGTGAGAACCGGTGCTGCAGGTCGCGAGCGGTGAAGTCTATTCCTACGGTTAGAGCATCATAGTATCGGTGTGCATACTTTGCTGCAATGCCCTTGCCAAGTTTTGAGATACGGAGTACAACCTCAGCCTCAAACTGCATATTCTTGGAGAAATCAGGCAGGAAGAAGGGCTTGTTCTTCTTCAGGAGAGCTGAATCAGGTTTCAGGAAGATCATCGGCTCCTGCGGAAGGGGCCGCCCCATCTCTGCCGCATGTTTTCGGTAATTGAGTCCAACACAGATAATCTTCATCCTTCAGAGAAATTCACACACAAAATTTATCTTCATATTTTGCCTTACCGCGGGGCCGGCAGGTCTTCTTAATTGCAGTCTCACGCCTTTCCGAACGAACGGACCTTGACGGCGGTGATCACCTGCTTGGTATTCTGGGGAAAATCGCCATTCATCATCCACGAGTAATACGACGGTTCCTCCTTAAACACCAGCTCCACAGGCTTCCCCTTGTGTTTTCCGAAGTTGAAAACCTCCACTCCCTGTTCATTGAACACTATGCGACCCGCAAGGTCAGCATTATTGTTAAAGGCGCTGAATGCAGAGAGCTTGTCAATATCATTCTCCAGGTCAGTGTACCTGTCAAGCTGTGCCTTCAGTATCTCATAGGTTGCGGCTGTGTCTGCCTGTGCGCTGTGGGCGTTCTCCAGGTCCCTGTTGCAGTAAAATTTATAGGCAGCGCTGAGGGTCCTCTGTTCCTTCTTGTGGAAGATGACCTGGACATCGACGTACTTGTGGCGTGCAGGGTTGAAATCGACGTTAACCCTTAGAAACTCCTCGCAGAGAATCGGAATGTCGAATTTCATCGAATTGAAGCCGGCAAGGTCACACCCCTCGAGGAAGGAGGCTATTCGCCTTGCGACATCCCTGAAGTGCGGTTCATTTGCCACATCTGCATCGGTGATGCCGTGCACGCGTGTTGCCTCCGGCGAAATGGGAATGCCGGGGTTAAGCCTGAGAGTGAGCCACTCCTCTGCGCCTCCCGGAGAGACCTTCAGTGCGGAAAACTCTACGATACGGTCAGTAGTGATGTTGACCCCGGTGGTCTCCAGATCAAGGATGACCAGGGGTTTTCTTAGTTTTAATTCCATTTTTCCCTGATTCTCAGGCGTTGATCATCATTGGCATGAGCAGCATCAGGAGGTCTTCATCCTCATTCGCCGGCTCGGCGGGAAGGAAGAGACCAGCCCTGGTGGGATCTGCAAGCTCAATTACAACATCCTGTGATGCAATGTTTGAGAGTATCTCCAGCAGGAAGACCGACTTGAAGCCTATCTCCATGTCATCACCCTCGTAAAGGCACTTGTGGCGCTCATAGGCTGAGATGGAAAAGTCAATATCCTGTGCTGAAACGGTAATCTGGTTAGGGCTGAACTGTAGCTTGACCAGGTTACTGGCCTGGTTTGAGAAGACAGAGACCCTGCGCAGTATGTTGTAGAACTCGAGTCTGTCAATGCGGACCTTTCTCGGGTTGTTTTTCGGTATAACCGAATTGTAGTTCGGATAGTTGCCCTCAACGAGGCGGCAAACCACCTTATAATCAGAAAGGGTAAAGAAGGCGTTTCTGTCGTCGAACTCAACCGAGACCACGCCGCTTTCCCTGGGGAGAATGTTTTTGAGCAGTGAGGCAGGCTTCTTCGGCAGGATGAATGATGCCTCATCGTCAGCCTTTGCGTCACTTCTCTGGTATCTTACCAGCTTGTGTGCATCGGAAGCAACAAACGTAAGCTTCGATGCCGATGCCTCAAAGAGGATGCCGCCCATCACGGGGCGAAGCTCATCATCAGCCGTTGCAAAGAGGGTCCTGGAGATCCCTGCCAGCAGCACATCTGCAGGAACGTTGAATCCGAAACGCTTCTCCTTCTTGATGACCGGCAGCAACGGGAAATCGATCCCGTTCTGACCCACAACGCTGAAACGGCCGTTCTCGGAGTTAATAACTGCAGCCAGTGTGTCAGGATTGATATCAAATGTAAGAGGCTGCTCGGAGAACTCCTTGAGCGACTCAAGCAACAGCCTGGCTGGCAACGCCACCGTACCGCTTCCCGTAATGTTGTCAAGCCGCATGTGTGTGATGAGAGTCGACTCCAGGTCGGAAGCCGTGATCTCCAGATCATTGCCGCTGATATTGAATAGAAAATTGTCAAGAATAGGAAGGGTATTCTTTGAACTGATCACCCTGCTTATGGCCTGCAGGTGACCCAGAAGCTCTGTGCTTGATACAACAAATTTCATATTGTCATTCATTTAAGTTTTTCCGAAAACTGAACTCTGTAGACCGGTAACTCATTGATTATAAATATAGTCTGCTTTAAAAACCGGTTTATCAATATTACAAAAAAATATCTTACCCTCAAACAAATTTATTTAACCGAAATAAACCTCCTGCGCCTGAACAGGTTATAAGCCACACCGGCAAGGATTATGATGATCACCGGCATCACTGTGTTTATCATCTGCCACATCACTCTCCGGCTCTTGATTTTTGCCTGGTCAAGCAGTCTTGGTTTGAGTTCCCTTGAACGCATTTCAATGAGGCCGTTGTCATTCACAAGGTAGTTGATGCAGTTCACAAGGAAGTCCTTGTTGCCGAAGGTCTGCATCGTATACCTGTCAAGCCCGAGTGCCAGCGGTTCGGGGCTGCCTCCTGACCAGGAGACCTCGTTCCTGATAATATCACCGTCAGCAATCACTATCATTTTTGCGGGTTTGCCCATCGTCACAGCCTGCAGTCCCGGTTCATTCATTATGCTTGCCACCATCCTGTTTTCGAAGGCTGAACGGAAGGTCCCTTCCAGCAGTACCGCCACCGGCATCGGGCCGGCACTGAACATCTCGTCTGGAACGGTTTCAGCAGCCTCTTCAAGCGAGATAAGCATGGGTGGCATGACAGTCCTTGACTCGGGTGAAGTGGTCAGCAGGACAGTCTTCTTTACCCCCGGGTCACGGCCCACGGTATCAACTGTACCGGTGAACTCACCCTTGACCCTGTTCAGATTCCTGGTGATTGGATGTGACGGCGACGGGCGCAGCAGCGGGTAATAGACCCAGGGTGTGGGCACGTACTGCGATTCTCCTCCGGGATTTGATACCTTCAGTGGGATAAGCATGCAATCTGCATCCTGCACAATAACCGGGTTGATCCTTGCGCCGTACCTGAACAGCATGTCACTGACTGAGAGGGGCTTATATAGGGCAACCGTTGCTCCGGCCGCGAGGCTGTCAGCGTTCACCTTAACCTCCTCGGCCAGCCAGAGAACCCGTCCGCCATTCATGATATACTGGTCAATTATGAACTTGTCCTTTTCGTCAAACACTCCCCGCGGTGCAGCAATTATGATTGCCGCATACCTGTCGATTATACCTCTGCGGCCACCGATGACACCCCTGTCGATGTTGTAAAACTTTGCCAGCTCGAGGGTCAGGTCCGCGACGAATATCTCATCAAGCTCGCCATGTCCTTCGATAAAGGCCACCGTATGAACCGTATCAGCCGTGGCCGTGGCAATGGCCTGTATGATCTCGTACTCCAGACCTTCCGTAGAATGAAGCAGGTTTGTCTCCGGGGGCAGTGTCGGGTTGTTCCTCAGGAAATTGACGGGTATTACGGTCTCCCCGGCGGTGACTGTGAGTGAGGGAAAAATCATCTTCTGTGTTCTTCCGCCCTCGCCGTCAGAGGCCATTACATTCACAGGTGTCAGTCCCCGGCCCATGAGCTCTGAGTGAAGACGGTCACGCTCTGTCCTGTCTGGCGATTCCGAAGGGTTAATAAAATCGAATTTAATCTTCCTTCCGGAGGTGATGCGAAACTCATCCAGGTACTGCTCCACGCTTCGCCTCAGCTTTCTGAAGGCAACAGGCAGTTCACCGTCTAAATATACATCAACCTTCACCTCCTCATTTAGTTCCTTCAGTATTAATTTTGTCGGCTCTGCCAGTGTGAACCGTCTGTCTTCAGTCAGGTCAACGCGGACATGGATAAGTGACATAAGGATGCATGCGGCGCCTGTGGCCCCCAGGATCATAAGTGGTTTTATGATCTTGCTGCGACGGAGGGTAATTCTTGCCGCCTCGCAGAAGAGGACGGTGATAAAGATGAAGTAGGCTATGTCACGTATGTCAAGTACTCCCCTGCTTATGGACCTGTAATGCTCATTGATCCCCATGGCTGAGACTTCCTCTGCTGCGCCGGAGAGCCCGGGCAGCATGCTCAGGGAGTCAAAGCCCCTGAACATCAGGAAGGAGAGAACGGCTGCAATGATGAATGATATTACCTGGTTGGTTGTGAGCGCCGATGCGAACAGTCCGATGGCTGAGTAGGCTGCGGCAAGCATCAGCAGCCCGATAAATGATCCTGCCGTGGCACCCCTGTCGAAGTTGCCGGGTGTTTCTCCCAGAACCCATACCGTGATAACGAATACTATTGCGGGAAGAAGCGCCAGGAGCACCAGGAAGAGCGATGCCAGGAACTTGCCGTAGATCACGGCCCCGTCACCTACCGGACGTGACCAGAGCAGCTCGATGGTTCCCGACTTCCTCTCTTCCGAGAAGAGCCGCATGGTTACGGCAGGTACGAGGAAGAGGAATAACCATGGGGATAGGACAAATAGTGGGTCCAGTCCGGCATAGCCGCTGTCGAGCAGGTTCCATTGCCCCGGCATAATCCACATGATCAAGCTGTTGGCCAACAGAAAGACAATCATGACGATGTATCCCGTCAGTGAGCTGAAAAAACCGGCTACCTCTTTTCTGAAGAGAGTGAACATAGATTCTTGTTTGCTGTAAAATTATCCAAATCTTTCATGGCCTTGCAGGCCTCCTGGCATTTTTAATATCCATAATCAGGGTTCCCGGGTAATAGAACGCAATTATTCTGTCATAGGTCAGCTTCTTTTCTGCCATATGTTTGGCTCCGTCCTGGCAGAGTCCCACACCGTGACCGTATCCCCTGCCGCTGACCGTTATGCTGTCTCCGGCAGGTGTCATGGTGAACCATGATGAGCGCAGGGCGAAACGAAGCCTTATCTCCTCGGCAGTGACGGTTTTGCCATTGATTGTGCGGCTTGCAATGCGGCTTACGGTATTCTGCTGTGCCGGCCAGAGATTTCCAGCCGTTCCCGGGATGATTCCTTTCGAGCTGAGGAAACTGTTCCACTCCTTCCGGGAAATGTTTTTCTTCCATGTTGATGATGCTGAGTAGCTGCACCACGGGTCTTTCACGCTTACCAGGTAGGGATATCCTGCCAGCCATACATCGGCCGATGATGCCGTCATTCCTCCGCAGTTACCGTGGAACGCAGCCTCAATGAGCAGGCTGTCCCGGTCAGTGATCACCTTGCCAGCGGTGGCACGGCATGCATTCACAATAACAGTGTCGGTCACCACTCCGGGATAGACCTGGCAATGGATATCGTCACACATGTTGTAGCCGTCGAGCTCGTGCCTGTTTATATTCCTGTAGATATAGGTGCGGGCAACCACCGCCTGAGCCCTGAAATAGTCGGATGGGCCATATTTACCGGCTTCGGCACGTACCACACCCGGCAGGCAGTTTTCTGCGGTAGTGATGTTCAGTATCTGCAATGAACCGGGAAAAGGTTTGACCCGGAGCGATCCTTCCAATGTTTTCTGTGGCTCATTGCCCCCCGTAGCGCGGAGGGTGAAGAGCGAATTCGGGTCACCAGGAGTGAAGGAGAGTGAGTCGGCAGCGCCCATGGTGCCTGAGAGTGTCCTGTAGACAACCCGGTTGTTGAACAAGGTTACCGCCACGATGTCCCCCTGCATGATTTTCAGTTCACCGGCAGCGTCGTCGTGAAGTATGTAATGTCCTCTGTCAGCGGTAAAGAAGACAGATGCAGGGCGGGTGCGGGCAAAGATGCGGATGGAGATCTGTGAATAGCCGGCAAGTGATGCCAGCAGTAAAAGTATGACGAGTGACGCTCTTCTCTTCATCCTGCATTATTATGGTTCAAGGCTGGCTACAATGTCTGCCGCAACTCTCTCAGATGCTCCCTTGCCCCCGAGTATCTCCCGCAGCTCCCGGTAGTCTCTCTTCATAATACCGTGCCTGTATCCGGTAGAGAGGATCTGCGACAGTTCCCTGTGCAGGCTCGTAAGGTTCAGCTCTTTCTGTATCAGCTCCCTGACCACCTCCCTGTCCATCACGAGGTTTACCAGGGAGATGAAGCGTACTTTTATTACCCATTTTGCCATGGTATAGGTGAGCCGGCTGGTGCTGTAACATACTGCCTGGGGAACGTCAAACAGCGCTGCCTCGAGGGTAGCAGTGCCTGAAGTCACCAGCGCCGCCTCGGCCACAGCCAGCAGGTCATATGTTCTGCCATTAATGATCCTGACCGGGGACCCTTCCGTGCATCTTTCGTAGAGTTCTGCCGGCAGGTGGTCCATAGCCGCAACCACGAACTGGTAATCCGGGAAGGAAGATGCCACGGAAGCCATCACCGGCAGAATCCGGCTGACCTCCTGTATCCTGCTGCCCGAGAGAAGCGCTATAACCGGACGACTGTCGAGGTTTAGCGAACTCTTAATGGTTTCAGTCCCGGGCGCCTTGCTGCGCCATTCCTCAATGTGGTCAATCAACGGATTGCCCATGAAGATTGCGGGGTAGTCATGACGTCTGTAAAACTCCTTTTCAAAGGGAAAGATGATATAGAGCCTGTCGACATAGCGCTTTAGCTTTTCAACCCTTCCTTCGCGCCATGCCCAGAATTTAGGGGAGATGTAGTAGAAGACCCTGAAACCCGATTCCTTCGCAAAGCGGGCCATCCTCAGGTTAAATCCCGGATAATCGATCAGGATCACCACATCAGGCTTCATCTCACTTACCTGGCGGCGGCACTCTTTGAAGTTGGCCTTCACCTTCCGGATGTTGGCAAGCACCTCCCATACGCCCATGAAGGCAGTCTCGCGGTAGTGTTTCAGCAACCTTGCCCCGGCCTCCTGCATCATCTCACCACCCCAGCAGGAGATATCTGCAACCGGGTCAGTCAGACGCAGGTGCTTCACAAGGTTTGAACCGTGTAAATCCCCTGATGGCTCGCCGGCTATTATAAAGTACTTCATCTCAGAACAGCTTGATCCCGAATACCGTGAAAGCCCATGCAATGGTTATTCCAAGAACCCCTTTTGAGGCCCGTAGCATCTCGAAACGGTTGAAGATGAGAAAGATGATGATATTGGCGAAGACACAGACACTCATTATTTCAGAGATATTACCCGCTGCCTCAATCTTACTGAAATACCCGGGCAGTGAGAGGCCGTGACGGGTGAAGAGAAAGAAGAGGGTAAATGCGATGAGCGGGACAACCATTCCCGCAATCGCTCCTGTCAGGACATTGTTTAACTTTTGCCTGAGATGCATGTCAGAGTTTCGATTTCAGGGTTTCCATGAAGCTGTAGGCTGTCATGTCAGTAGTGACCGGCACCACGGAAACATATCCGTTCTGGATGGCCCAGTCGTCAGTGTCAGAGGCCTCAGGTTCATGATTTATGAAATTGCCTGTCAGCCAGTAGTAGGTTTTGCCGGCGGGGTCTTTCCGCTTTTCGAACTCCTCCTGCCAGTTGCCCGAGGCCTGGCGTGCAACAACCATTCCCTTTATCTCCGATGCAGGGATGGCCGGGAAGTTTACGTTGAGACAAATACCGGTCGGAAGAGGTTCGCGAAGCAACAATGAGCAGATTTTCCGGATATATTCACCGCAGCCTGAGAAGTCAGCCGCAGAGGAGTAACTGTTAAGTGAAAAGCCGACTGAGGTGATGTCATAGAGACATCCTTCGAGGGCGGCGGCCATCGTACCGGAATAGAGTATGCTGGCTGATGCGTTAGACCCATGATTGATGCCTGATACTATGAGATCCGGCTTGCGGTCCAGCAACTGGTTTACTGCCAGCTTGATCCCGTCCGCAGGCGTGCCGCTGCAGGCATATATTCTTTTGCTGTCGTCTTCATCTATAAGTTTGACCCTGAGGGGTTGCTTGACCGTAAGGGCCTGTGACATGGCGCTGCGGCTCTCGGTGGCAGATATAATCACCAGCTTGCCGAACTCCTCCATGATCCCGATGAGCGTTTTTATCCCTCCCGCGTAGAGGCCGTCGTCATTGGTAATGAGTATCAGTTTATCGTTTTCTTCCAGTTTCATCCCGATTTTTGTTGATGTGCAAATATAATGATAATGCCTGTGCTTTTAATAGCGGGCCCGTTGATGCCGCAAACCTTTTTTCCTTACTTTTGCATGTTAAAAATTCAGATAAAAGTACCGTAATGAAGATTTCTTATAACTGGCTCAGGGAGTATCTTGAATTTGATGCAGGACCGGAGGAGCTTTCATCTGTTCTGACATCCCTCGGCCTCGAGGTGGAAGGGATGGATGAATGGGTCTCTGTCAGGGGCGGCATGAAGGAGATCGTTGTAGGGAAGGTGTTGACCTGTGAGAGGCATCCTGATGCTGACCGGCTCAGCGTAACCACTGTTGATACCGGCGGTCCCGAGCCACTGCATATTGTATGCGGAGCACCCAACGTGGCATCAGGGCAAATGGTTGCCGTTGCACGGACAGGCGCCAGGGTCTTTCACGGTAATGAACAGTTTGAGATCAAAAGGTCAAAGATACGGGGCCAGATCTCTGAGGGAATGATCTGTGCGGAGGATGAGCTTGGAATAGGCATGGACCATGAAGGTATCATAGTGCTTGACAGCAGCGCCAGGGTGGGCATGCCGGCTGCAGAGTACTTCGGGGTCACAACTGACACGGTATTTGAGATAGGCCTGACACCAAACATGATAGACTGCAGCTCACACTACGGGGTGGCACGGGCGCTTGCAGCCTACTACAACCTTCAGAAGCCCGTCAGGGCAAAGCTTCCTGAGATCACGGGGCTGAAAAAGGAAACTGACAGCGGCGCCATCAGTGTCACGGTAGAGGCGCCGGAGGCATGCATTCGCTATTCAGGACTGACGATAAGGGGCATTAAGGTCGGACCATCACCCGTATGGCTTCAGACGAGACTCAGGGCGATAGGGCTTAATCCCATCAATAATGTTGTGGACATCACCAATTTCGTTCTTCATGAGACCGGGCAGCCGTTGCACGCATTTGACGCAGCAGCGATAAAGGGAAATACCGTGCGGGTCAAGCACCTGCCGGAAAAGACAAAATTCGTTACCCTTGACGGTGTGGAGCATACTATCGCGGCCACTGACCTGATGATATGCAACAGTGATGAGGGCATGTGCATAGCCGGTGTATTCGGCGGCCTGACATCTGGGGTGACCCAAAATACCACCGATCTGTTCCTCGAGAGCGCCACCTTCAGCCCGGTATCGGTGCGTCGTACTTCGCGAAGACACGATCTTCGCACCGACGCTTCCTACAGGTTTGAAAGAGGCACTGATCCGGAGATGACACTCTATGCCCTGAAGAGGGCCGCTATGCTGGTGAAGGAGATCGCCGGTGGTGAGATTGCCGGTGATATTGTTGACATCTACCCCACCCCGGTGCACAGGGCGGTGGTCAAATTCTCTCTTGACAGGATGCAACGGCTTATAGGCAAGGAAATACCGGTTGAGACCGTCAAGACGATTCTCTGGAGCCTTGATATACATATAACGAATGAGGAGCAGGGGATACTGACCCTGGAGATCCCCACCTACCGTGTCGATGTCACCCGTGAAGCCGACGTCACCGAGGAGGTACTCAGGATCTACGGCTATGACAACATCGGTATCAGCAGCGAGATGCACTCTATGCTGACACATTCCGAGAAGCCTGACCGTGAGAAGGTGGCCGCAAACATGGCCGAATTGCTGTCAGGCAACGGTTTTTCGGAGATCATGTGCAACTCCCTTACTCCGGCAGCCTGGTTTGAGAACACGGGCGACTTTGATGTGAAGGCGATGGTGAGGCTGGCCAATCCGCTCAGCAGTGACCTGAACGTCATGCGCATGTCACTCCTTCCCGGGATGCTCAATACAATCGCATGGAACATTAACAGGCAGAACGGCAACCTCAGGCTTTTCGAGCTGGGCAATACATATGCCGCCAGGGAGGCAAAGAATACTCTCGAGATCACCGACAACTTCGCGGAAACGCAGATGCTGGCAATGGCGCTGACCGGGAATATAAATGAGAAGCGCTGGAATGCGGCGGAAAATCCCTCAGGATTCTTTCATCTCAAGGGTTATGTGGAGATGGTGCTGTCGCGGTTTGGCATTGCCAGGCGTGATATTGTCAGCATTGAGGAGAACCGCGGATGGTTCGCCGAAGGTATGAGATACACCGCCGGAAGCCTCGATGTGGCATCCTTCGGGAAAATCTCCAAAAAATTTCTTGCCATGTTCGACATCAGGCAGGATGTCTTCTACGGTGAGATCATCTGGGAGAACGTCATCAGGCTGATCAAGGCACGTACAATCCGCTTCAGCGAACTGCCGAAGTACCCGTGGGTACGGCGTGACCTGGCACTGCTGCTTGACAAATCAGTCAGGTTCAGCCAGATACGCGATCTGGCCTTTAAGACCGAAAGAAATATTCTACAGGAAGTTGATCTCTTTGACCTGTATGAAAGTGAGTCGATCGGAAAGGACAAAAAATCATATGCTGTCAGTTTCATACTGCGTGACGAGAGGCAGACACTGACTGAGAAGAATATAGAGAAGACAATGGGCGCCCTGGTGAAAGCCTTCGGGCGCGAGTTCGGGGCCACGCTGAGATGAAGAAGCTGCTTGGCAGAACGAATGATTACCTCTCGCTGGTCAGGTTCAGTCACACTGTCTTCGCGATGCCTTTTGCCCTTGCCGGTTACTTTATCGGGGCAACGGAGCCGGGTTACGGATTTTCACTCAGGACTTTCCTGCTTGTTCTTGCCTGCATGGTATTCGCACGGAGTGCGGCCATGGCATTCAACCGGTGGGCCGATTACCACTTTGACGCGCTGAATCCCCGTACCGCAGTGCGCGAAATCCCCTCAGGGAGGATTTCGCGCCGTCAGGCGCTTATTTTCGTCATAGCCAGTTCGGTGCTGTTCATTCTGGCCACTGCCTTCCTGAACAGGCTGACGCTTATTCTGTCACCAGTTGCCCTGCTGGTGGTGCTGGGGTACAGCTATACCAAGCGGTTCACTCCGCTCTGCCACCTGGTGCTGGGACTGGGACTAAGCCTGGCACCGATAGGAGCATACATTGCCGTCACAGGCTCATTTGCGCTTCTTCCCCTGATCTACTCTTTCACCGTCCTCACCTGGGTCAGCGGCTTTGATATTATCTATTCCCTGCAGGATGACCAGTTTGACCGCGAAACAGGACTGTATTCTATCCCTGCAGTAATGTCACGTGGGAAGGCTCTGGCCTTGTCAACGGCACTGCACGCGGTTTCCGTTGCCCTCGTGATGGCTGCGGGTTTCCTGGGAGATGACGGGTGGATCTATTGGAGCGGTGCTGCAATCTTTATTGGCCTGCTTGTATACCAGCACCTGATTGTAAAAGCTGACGATCTGAGCAGGGTAAACCTGGCCTTCGGCACAACCAACGGCATTGCCGGAGTAATATTCGGGGTGGCTGTTATGCTTGACCTGCTTCTGCTCTAGAACTTGAACACAAAACTTACCCCGAGCAGCTCCTTGAACTGAACCATGGGCGCCTTCTTCTGCTCGCCGTCAGTGCCCAGCACCGGCTCTCCCTTCTCAAATACCGGCAGCAGAGTGTTGTCATCATAGATGAGGTGCGTGTTCACCCTCAGATCAGTGAACCAGTTAAGCGGCATGGTGGCTATCATCTCCCAGTCAACATCCACATTCTGCGGCTTCATCAGGAAGTTGCTGAAGAACTGAATCCTGTTGGTCATATTAATCTTCTCGAAAAGCACCAGCTTGCTGTTGACAGTCAGGTATGCCCCCAGCTCGTTCTTTGCCATCTTGTCTGCAGCGATACCGTATTTGGTCTGGTTGATGTTTGCCGTGTCTGTCACGATTGTACCCTTGTACGACAGGGGTGAAAAGCTGACTGACAGATTCTTGTTGGGTTTGTACTCGAGACCGTAACCCAGGATGAAGGTGGCCGGGTTGAAGAACTTCGAGACCATTATTGAGGTGGTGTCATTCGGGTATGTGTAACCGGGCAGGAACTGCGATTTGAACTGGAAAATTCCCGAGAGATCGAATTTGCCAAATGCCTTGTGATTGATCTTGGAGTTTATCTCAAGTATATCAAGGTTTTTCCTGATGCCTCCGTACTTACCGGAGGCCTGCAGACCGAGGGCAAAGCGTGCAGAAGTTGCCGAGTTGACCTTGGTCACCTTGTTATTATAATTTAATGCAGAGGTGACATCGAGTACGGATGAGATGTTGTTTTCACCCCCTTTTGCCCAGTTTGAGACCACACCCTGCGAGAGCAGGTACGACAGGTCAGTCTTGAACTTCCACAGATCAGGTTTGATCTTGCTGAGAGCCACCCTGCGCAGGTTCTCCTCCTGTGCCGTTGTAACATTTACACGAGTGTCTACATACTTGTCATGCCAGATTTGCTTTCTGAACATGACCCCCTCCTCTGCCCTGAGTGACAACGTGTTGCGAAGAGGACTTCCTATCCATACCGTCACCGAGTCACCTTCGCCGTCAGGCAGCCAGAACCGCACCAGGTTGTCAGACCGGCTGTTGAGCCAGACATCGGAACCCCTGCCATTCTCGCTGGCAAGCCGTATCACCGTGGAGTCGCGCGCCTCGAGGTAGCTGATCAGTGAGCTGACTGCCGCCTCCAGCGAGTCGCTGACGTAGGGATTCCTGAGATACCTGAAGGGGAAGTCGGTGCGTGCCAGTGACACTTCAGGGAGTGTATCCGTAATGACAAGCACTATTGTGTCATTTGTTGCATGAGGCATGCTGGCCGGTATGAAATCGCGCATCAGTATATAAACCGAGTCGTTCAGCTTCAGGGTGTCATTCCTGAGTATTGGCCGGGAATCCTGTGTAAGCCTGACTTTCTCGAGCTTGCTCCCGGCACTGATAAACATCTCACCGGCCCTGTCGGCTGCCTCCGTGCTGTCAGCCGGCAGTGTGTCCGGCGTCATGACCGGAAGAATTATTCTTACCGAGTCGAAGACATAATAATTTTCAGCCGGTATGCGGATTCGTTCAAAGGGGTATTCTGAAAGGAAGCTGAGGACGGTGTCTTCAGGCGGTCTGGAGGCCATCCAGACAAGGTTTTTCAGGGCTTCACGCAATGGGTCATTGGCGCGGCGCCAGATAGAATTTGATCCGGAGAACCGCTCCAGGAACCTGAGTGATTCCGTCCTGTCAAGATGGATATCCTGCGGGCCGTTTATGTCCGGCACCGGTGCTGCCTTGATCTGTTTCAGGAGATGCCCGGTCACGGTGAGGGTATCTGCATACGGCACGCTAACCTGAGGAACAACAGGTTCGTCAACAACCTGTGCCTTCAACATGGAGGTGCCGGCGAGGCAAAGAAGGAGCAAAAGAATCTTAATGGTTCCCAGTCTCATTTCAAATCGTTTAAACAGGTCCGGATTGTACCCCAAATGTAAAATAGTTATATTTGCAAAAATAGCCGTTTCCCATGAATTCCCGCCATTCAAAGGTCATGAACAGGAAGCTGATATTCCGTAACATCAAGAACAGGGACGCATTCTGACGCCCGTGGTTGCATGCTTTTCCGCACCTTACTGACTGCTATTGTTAAATTTTCTTAAGCGCTTACTGTGTCAGGCGGTAAGCAATAGTGGAAAATGGGCGACCATCAAGCATTGTAAATTGTGGACCCCACCCACCACCCCGGGGGGGGCGGGTAACATGGTTATATAATTCTTCAACCTCTACGAGGTTGTGCCTGCAGGATGACAAGATGTTGATGTGTATGAATGGTTGCAAACCATAAAAAATTGTAAAACAGCATGTTATTGCCTATAAATCCTAAATCGTAAATAACAATGATCTTACCAAATTGTGAACCATACAAAATAAAGAGTATCGAGACCATCCGCCAGAGTACCCGCCAGGAGCGCGAGGAATGGATACGGAACGCTTCGTACAACCTCTTCAACCTGCGCTCAGAGCAGGTATTCATTGATCTTCTGACCGACTCCGGCACCGGGGCCATGAGCGACATTCAGTGGGGCGCCATCATGACCGGCGACGAGAGCTATGCCGGGGCATCATCCTATTACAAGCTTAAGGATGCAATCAGGGATATAACAGGATTTGAATATTTTCTGCCGACACACCAGGGCCGGGCAGCTGAGAACGTCCTCTTCTCGGTGCTCATAAAGGAGGGCGACATAATACCGGGCAACGCCCATTTTGATACAACAAAGGGACACATTGAGTTCCGCAAGGCGAAGGCTGTGGACTGCACCGTCGCGTACGCCAGGGACATCAGTGTTATGGATCCCTTCAAGGGGAACGCCGACCTTGAGATGCTGGAGCAGGTGCTGAAGGAGACGCCCCGCGAAAAGCTTGGCTGCATAGTTATGACAGTCACCAACAACACCTCGGGCGGACAGCCGGTCAGCATGGCAAACCTGCGAGGGGTGAGGGAACTTGCCGACAGGTACGGTGCACTGGTTATAATTGACTCTGCACGATTCGCGGAGAATGCCTGGTTCATCAAAACACGGGAGACGGGATACGCTGACAGGAGCATCAGGGAGATTGTCCGCGAGATGTTCTCATATGCTGACGCCATGACAATGAGCTCAAAAAAAGATGCAATCGTCAATATGGGCGGCTTCATCGGCATGAAGGACCGTGAGCTCTTCCGGAAAGCATCCACGTTCAACATCATGTTTGAGGGTTACATAACATATGGCGGCATGTCTGGCCGCGACATGAACGCGCTGGCACAGGGGCTCTATGAGGGAACGGAATTCGGTTACCTGAGTGCACGTATCGGCCAGGTTGTACGCCTCGGGGAGCAAATAAACGCAGCTGGCATACCTGTTCAGATGCCAATCGGCGGCCACGCCGTATTCATAGACGCCGGCAAGTTTTTCCCGCATATTCCATCGTCTGAGTTTCCCGCGCAGCGACTGGCAGTGGAGATATATCTCGAGGGCGGCATCCGCGGCACAGAGATCGGCACACTGCTCGCAGACCGTGACCCGGTCACACGCGAGAACCGGGATCCGGGCCTTGAACTGGTTCGCCTTGCGATACCCCGCAGGGTCTATACAGACAACCACATGGATTATGTGGCTGCCGCAGTGAAGAATGTCTGGGAGAGAAGACACAGCATCAAACGGGGCCTGGCAATCAAATGGGAAGCACCCATCATGCGGCACTTCACGGTTGAACTCGACCTGCTGGGCTGACGGAAAAAGGCTATCTTTGGAGGACGAATAACAACGATACCGATGATAAGATCGATGACCGGTTATGGCAAGGCCATGCTGGAGACACCTCAGAGAAAGATCACCGTTGAGATCAAATCGATCAACGGCAAACAGGCCGATATAAACACCCGGCTCCCTTGGATTTGCAAGGAGAAGGAACTCGATATCCGCAACATGATCATCAGGAGGCTGGAGAGAGGAAAAATCGATCTTTCCGTCAACTTTGACACGATGGACAGTGAGTCGGCACCGGTGATCAACAGGAACATGGTCAGGAGCTACTTCAGCCAGATGAAGGAGATAAGCGGCGAGCTGGGCATCACTGATGATGCAGGGCTGTTGGCCATAGTGATGCGGCTGCCGGAGACACTCCGCACTGAGAAACCCGAACTGTCGGATGAGGAGTGGAACAGAATAGCCGGCCTCATCGAGGAGGCTCTTACGATGGCCGATCTCTACCGCCTGGAGGAGGGTAAGGCTATGGAAAAAGACCTTTCCAAGTCGGTTGCTGCCATCACTGGTTACCTGGATAACCTGGGATCCGTTGAGGGCGACCGTATCTCGCGCATGCGCGAAAAGCTTATGACCACCCTCACTGAGGCTGTGGGGTCTGAGAACGTGGACAGGAACCGTTTCGAGCAGGAGCTGATATTCTACCTCGAGAAATTCGACATCAACGAGGAAAAGGTACGTCTCAGAAAGCACTGTGACTATTTCCTGGAGACGATGAACGGGGAAGGCAACCACGGCAAGATGCTCAACTTCATCTCGCAGGAGATGGGCCGCGAGATCAATACAATCGGCTCCAAGGCCAATGATGCCGCCATGCAAAAGCTGGTGGTGATGATGAAGGATGAGCTGGAGAAGATCAAAGAGCTGACACTCAATATACTGTAATCACATGACCGTTGACGGCAAAAGGAAGGTTCTTATCATATCTGCCCCCTCGGGAGCAGGGAAGAGCACCCTTGTCAGCCATCTGCTGGAGGCAGGACTGCCGCTGATGTTCTCTGTGTCAGCCACCAGCAGGAAACCGCGCGGAAATGAAGTCGACGGCCGAGAATACTACTTCATCACTGCCGCTGAGTTCCGGAGGAGAGTCAGGCGCGGTGAGTTCGTGGAGTGGCAGGAGGTTTACAGGGATCATTATTACGGTACGCTCCGCAAAGAGATAGAGAGGATTTACAGCGAAGGCAAGATCCCCCTGTTTGACGTGGATGTGATGGGTGGCATCAACCTGAAGAAGATCTTCGGGGAGGATGCACTCTCGGTCTTCGTTATGCCACCCTCGGTGGAGGAACTGCGCAAGAGGCTGATCAGGAGGGGTACGGACTCGCCGGATAAGATTGAAATGAGAGTGGAGAAGGCTGCCTCGGAGATCCTTCTTGCGGACAGGTTTGACCTGGTAATAATCAATGACCGCCTGGAGGAAGCCTGTGCAGAAATCATGAAGATCGTAACTGAATTCATTGGAGAGCGATGACTGAGACCGGACTCTTTTTCGGCTCATTCAACCCGGTGCATATCGGCCATATGGCCATAGCCAACTACATTACCGAATACTCTCCGCTGAAGGAGGTATGGTTTGTTGTAAGTCCGCACAATCCGCTGAAGGTGAAGGAGTCGCTTCTCGGGGAGCGCGACAGGTTTTACATGACTGAACTGGCTATCGGTGATGATCCGAGGTTCAGGGTTTCAGATATTGAATTCACTCTTCCCAGGCCATCATACACTATTGACACACTGGCCCATCTTACCGAAAAGTATCCTTCCCGCCGGTTCACGCTGATCATGGGCGAGGACAATCTCACCACTCTTCATAAGTGGAAGAATGCAGAGATGCTTGTTAAGCAGTATCCGATTGTCGTATATCCCAGGCTTTATCCGGGGAAGCGGAGCAGCAAGAGGCTGAAGGAGATACTGGCCATGGCATCGATACAGGAGATTGATGCACCGGTGATGGAGATCTCCGGCACCTTCATCCGCAGTGCCATCCGCGATGGCAAGGATGTTTCATGGTTTGTCCCCGCTCCTACATGGAGGTATATACGGGAGATGCATTTCTATGAGCAGGCAGGCTAATCAGTAAATTGGATTCATTGGAAAATCCCCGTAGGGGATCAAGAATTGTAGATAGGAGGCACCCCATCCCTGTGTTCCGGACGATTGGCTGATACAATTCTCAATCCTCTTTAAGGATTTATTGTTTTTTAATCCGCTGTCCTACAATTCTTTATGACCTAAGGCCATTATCCAATGCATTCAGATTTCAGTCTGATCAGCTCCATGCCCCGCTTGATTGCATCCTCGTTCATGGGGATAAGGCTGTGATATCTTTCCGGCAGTGATTTCTTCAGACCCTTGATTACATATTCGGTTTTCAATATAGGCTTGACCTTCATGAAACCGCCAAGGACGAACATGTTGAACACCTTCTGCATCTTCAGCTTCGATGCTTCCTCGGCCGCGTCAATCCGGTAGACAGTTATGTCTTTCCTTTCCGGATGCCTTGTGATACCGTTGCCGTCATAGATGAGCATTCCTCCCGGCTTGACCGCGTGCTCGAACTTGTCGAGGCTCTGCTGATTCAGAATTATGGCTGTATCGAAGCTCCTGAGAATGGGCGAACTGATTCGTTCATCGCTTAGTATCACGTTGACGTTGGCGGTGCCACCTCTCATCTCGGGACCGTATGAGGGCATCCAGCTCACCTCCATATCCTGCATCATCCCCGAATAGGCCATTATCTTCCCCATCGAGAGCACACCCTGTCCGCCAAAACCTGCTATTACAATTTCTTCTGTCATGATCTGCTGATTTGATTCATTTTACACTGCTGCCGGTGACAAAAATCACCAGCACTTTTGACTAGTGTCATTTTTCGGCCGGCACCTTGATATCACCCAGGGGGTAGAACAGGAACATGTTTTCCTCCATCCATTTGTTGGATTCAACAGGTGTCATCTTCCAACCCGACGGGCAGTTTGAGACCACCTCGATAAAGCATGTTCCTCTTTTCTCGTTCTGGTACTGTACTGCCTTCTTGATTGCCTTCTTGAGTTTGCGTACTCCGCCAGCGGTGTTGACACTCTGGCGGGTTACATAACATGTACCTGGCAGCATGGCCACAATATCCGCCATCTTGATAGGTGAGCCCATCATTGAGATATCGCGGCCATAGGGTGATGTTGATGATTTCATCCCCTCAAGTGTTGTGGGGGCCATCTGGCCACCGGTCATGCCGTAGATACCGTTGTTTATAAACAGTATCAGGATGTTCTCTCCCCTGTTGCAGGTGTGGATCGTCTCTGCCGTGCCGATAGCAGCAAGGTCGCCGTCTCCCTGGTATGTGAAAACAAACTTGTCAGGCATCAGCCGCTTGACAGCTGTTGCCAGTGCCGGTGCCCTGCCATGTGCCGCCTCCTGAAAATCAACATCAATATAGTTATACATCAGCACCGAGCAGCCGACGGGGGTAATTCCCACGGTTCTTTCCTGCAGGTTCTCCTCCTCCAGCACCTCTGCCAGGACCTGGTGTGCGGTTCCGTGTCCGCAGCCCGGGCAATAGTGCATGACATTATCCGTCATCAGTTTAGACTTCTTATAAGTCAGGTTCTCGGGCTTAATTATATCATTGAATGTAATCTCTGCCATTTCTCTTATCCTTTAATGAATGACTTCATGCTTTCAAGCACCTCATCGGGGGTGGGTATCATACCGCCCATCCTGCCGTAGTGGCTGACTCGTGTTTTCCCGTTTACCGAGAGCATAACATCCTCCACCATCTGACCGGCGCTCATCTCAACTGCCAGCATCCCTTTCATCCTTTCTGCCAGCTCATTGAGTCTCTTCTTCGGGAACGGGAACAGTGTAATCGGTCTCAGCAGTCCCGCTTTGATTCCCTCAGCCCTTGCCATCTGCAGTGCTTTCTGGCACAGCCTTGCGCTTGTACCGTATGCCACGAAGAGATATTCTGCATCGTCTGTCATAAACTCCTCGAAGCGTACCTCATTCTCCTCCATCTCGCGGTACTTCGCGATGAGCTTCAGGTTAAACTTCTCCTGCCGCTCCGAATCGAGGTCGAGGGAGGTTATGATGTTTCGGGGCCTTGAGGCCGGTTTGCCTGTGGTTGCCCAGGGAAGGATCTCTTCCGACCTCTTCTTCTGAGGCTTGAGCCATACTTTTTCCATCATCTGCCCGATGGCGCCGTCAGAGAGTATCATTACAGGGTTCCTGTATTTGAACGCAAGATCGAAGCCCAGTTCGACGAAGTCAGCCATCTCCTGCACCGATGACGGTGCGAGGACCAGCAGGTGATAGTCGCCGTGACCGCCTCCCTTTGTAGCCTGGAAATAATCGCTCTGCGCCGGCTGGATGGTACCGAGTCCAGGGCCTCCTCGTACAACGTTCACAATAAGACAGGGCAGCTCGGCTCCTGCGATATAGGTTATTCCCTCCTGCTTGAGGCTTATGCCGGGCGAGGATGAAGAGGTCAGCACCTTCTTCCCGCAGGCGGCGCCACCGTAAACCATATTGATGGCAGCCACCTCACTCTCCGCCTGGAGAACCACCATCCCGGTGGTTGTCTGGGGATTGGCCTCCATAAGATATTCAAGTATCTCGCTCTGCGGAGTGATGGGATACCCGAAATAACCGTCAGCACCGGCGCGTATCGCCGCTTCGGCGATAGCTTCGTTGCCCTTCATCAGTCTCAGTTCCTTTTCCATTAATGTATATTGTTTCTTTGCGTTATCCGATTTTTATCTTGTAGACGGTGATCACGCCATCAGGACAGACTACCGCACAGTTTGAGCAGCCAATGCATGTCTCGGGATTGGCTGCATAACTGTAATGGTATCCCTTTGAATTCACCTCAGCCGCCAGGGCCAGGGTCTGTGTCGGGCATGTCACCACGCATACCTCGCAACCCTTGCACTTCTCGCGGTCAACAACAACTGCTCCTTTTATCTTTGCCATATGTTTTGAATTTATTCCCTATTTAAAAATAAGAATTATTTATTCACAGGGTTATTTTCCCTGAATAGTTCCAACCGCTCCTCCAGCAGCGGCAGCTGTTTCTTCCTGATCTGCGAGACGCAGGCCCTGAGCCCCTCATGTCGCTCACTGCCGCAGATATCCAGTGTTATGGCGGCGATGCCGTATGCCAGCAGCTCCTGTAAAAGTTCCCCTCCGCTCAGACCCGGATAGGAGATTGTAAAATAGAATCCGTCTGCAACGGGTCTGTCGATATCCATATCATAAACGATACTGAATCCATTCCTGAGGAACATTTCCTTCATTTTTGCAGCCTTCTCACCATAGACACGGGTGTTATCCACGAAGTTGTAAAGTCCTTCATTGACTGCTTTAAGGATTGCAGTGAATCCGTACTGAGCCGAATGTGTCACCCCGGATGAGAGGGCATACAGTGCCCCGAAGATCATTGCCCGGCCGAAGATTTCAGATGAATAATACCTGAGAAGATCCGGATAATGCCTGTTATACAGATGGTCCGACATAACCAGCAATCCTATCCGCTGTCCTGCATAACTGAATATCTTTGAGCTTGAAATCAGCAGGATATAGTCGTCACAGTATTTTGCAACAGTTGGCTGGAAGGGTGGCTCACCAGGAACGGAATAGTTCTCGCGGAAGTCCATCCCGAAATAGGCCAGGTCTTCAATAACAATAACATCATATTTTTTTGCCAGCGTCCCTATTGTACGGAGCTCATCTTCAGTGAAGCATATCCATGACGGGTTGTTGGGGTTTGAGTAGAGAAGGGTTGATACCTTGCCGCACTGAAGGATCGATTCCAGTTTCGGGCCGAGTTTCTCTCCGCGGTAGTTGTATACATCAAACGACCTGAAGTCCTGACCCAGGATGCGTGTTTGCGTCTTCTGCACCGGGAATCCGGGATCGATGAAGAGGGTTCCCTCCTTTGTTTGGTCATTGCGGTTGGCCACCATGAAGCTTGCCATCCCTCCCATCATGGCGCCGCCGGTAGGGACGCAGCATTCGGGTTTCACATCCACATCGAGGAAATTCTTCACGAATTTTGAAGCTTCCGTTTTCATCTCCGGCAGTCCCTCGATGTCCGGGTAATCTGATGCGACGCCTCTTCTGAGGGCTTCGATCTCTGCCCTGACACCCACCTCTGCCGAGGGGAGGCCCGGGACGCCCATCTCCATGCGGATGAATTCAACTCCGGTCTCGCGGCGGAGCACATTTACCAGTTTGACTATCTCCCTGATGCTCGCGCTGCCCAGATCGGTGATCCCGCTGGATACTATAGCGTTGCTTACTGTTTGGCGATTAATGGGGGTATTTTTCATAAATTTTCCATTTAGTGCCCTCATTTGTGGCTCTAAGATAAAAATTTATAAGAGAACGATTGCTGTTATTTGTCATATTTGTAAAGGTCTGAAGGTCGATAGGTCTATTTGCGATGTGCGATTTGCGATGTGCGATTTGCGATGTGCAATTTGCGATTTAGGGTTTTATTTCCCGGACTAACAGACCTTCAGACTTTCGACTTTATACTTTCGACTTTATACTTCAGACTTTCGACTTCAGACTTTCGACTTCAGGCTTATCCTCGCATCCACTGCTACAATCTTCTCAGGAGTACCCAGCAGCGGGTTTATATCCATCTCAGCTATCTCCGGGGCAGCGGCAAGGAGGTTGGAGAGTGAAGTGATCACCCTTACAAATGCCTCCTCATTGACGGCGGCGGAACCGCGGATGCCCTTGATTATCTTATATGACTTGAGTGACCGTATCATTAATCTTGCCTCCTGGTCTGAGACAGGCACCAGGGCAGTTGCAACATCCCTGAAAACCTCAATAAAAATCCCTCCCATACCGGCCATCACAAGGTGGCCGAAGCGGCCTTCGCGGGTGGCACCGCAGAAGAGCTCGCGACCGCTGATCATCTTCTGGATCAGTATACCGGTCACTTCCGGGAGTGCCATCATTCTGACAAATTCTTCCCTGACCCTCTCTTCATTGATGATATTCAGTGCAACGCCGCCAATATCCGATTTATGCACCGGTCCCACCACCTTCATCACCACAGGGTAACCCATCGAAGCAGCAGTCCTGACAGCCGCTTCAGCCGAGGTAACAACACTCTCGGCAACTGTCTCAACGCCGGCAGCCCTGAGCAGAGCAGATACTTTTTCCGGCGACAGGTATCCATCTCCGGCGCTATCAATGATTTCCCTTATCACCCGTATATCCGTTCGTGTGGAGATTCCGTTCAAATCAGATGATCCGGCGGTGACATCCACAGTTTTCTCCGGCACGGCCGGTGTCGGAGTTGCATTGACCCGGCAGAGTGCCCTCCCGAAGAGCACCTCGTCAGTGAATATCGCATTCCCGTGAGCTATAAATTCGGCTATCTCCCTTTTGACATTTATCACCGAAGGCAATATCGGGTATATCGGCTTACGGCAGCTGCGTATCTTATCATGAAGGAGGCTGTATACATCATCTACCGGGAATAGTCCGGGGCTGCCAAAGATGACCGCAATTGCATCCACCTCGTCAAAGTCGTTCTCACAGGCATCAATTATATAACCGAGCTGTTCAGCATTGCCGGTTGCCAGGAAATCGATCGGGTTTGCCACGGATGATCCTGCAAAGAGCTTTTCCAGGAGTCGGTCTGCTGCCGGACCTGCAAGACGGGGTATCTCCATACCTCCCTCGCTGAGAGCATCTGTAAGCATCACTGCCGGTCCGCCGGCATGGGTTACTATTGCTATTCTCTTGCCTTTGAGTGGCTTATAGGTAAACAGTGCAGCCACCGTAGCCAAGTCGGTCCGGCTGTAACACCTTACGATCCCCGCCTTGCGCAGCAGGGCATCCACGGCAGTATCAGGCGATGCCATAGCGCCGGTGTGTGATGATGCAGCCCTTGACCCGGCCTCTGATGATCCTGCCTTGATGGCAGCAATCCTGCACCCCTTTCTGATAAGTGAAGCCGAGTGCCGAAGGAACCGTAACGGATCGGCAATATTTTCAATATAGAGAAGCTTGAGCCGTGAACTGGTCAGCGGGTCAAATGTAACATCGAGGTGTTCCAGCACATCCTCCACCCCGGTCTGGGCGCTGTTGCCCACCGACCAGACGCTGGAGAACGGAAGCCCGCCGGTGATAGCGGTCTCAAGGATGAATACCGCCGTAGCCCCGGAGCCGGATATAAAGTCGATCCCTTCAGGAGACAGTCTGGGTATAGGTTCGGTGAAGACACCATGATAATTATTATTCAGAAAGCCTATGCAGTTAGGGCCTATGAGTGTGCCGCCCGTACTGTTTATTATATCAACTATCTCTTTTTCCAGGGCAGCTCCCTCTTCATCCTCCTCACCGAATCCGGCTGAGAGAATGATGAATCCTCCTGTGCCCTTGTCCGTCGCCAGTGTCCTCACTATCCCGGGACAATAACGGGCAGCTACGGCAATCACAGCCAGGTCTGTACGGGGCAGCATCAACACATCGGCAAAGGCCGTCAGGCCCTGTACAACAGGCGCTTTAGGATTAACAACATAAATATCTCCGGTGAATCCGCCGTTTAGCAGATTCTTTAGCACTTTGCCTCCTGCCTTGGTGACGTCGTCTGATCCGCCAACAACAACTATACTTTTAGGATTCAATAATTTAGCATTGATCATAACGGGGGTCTCTGTTGCGGGAAAGGTAGAAACATTTTGAAACTTACCAAATGATATGTTATACAATTCACTTAAGGCTACATGTATGTTGCAGAATATTATCTTTATGGCGGGTTGTTTCGATGACCCGATTAATTTTGTGCCCAACCGAATCTTATCCGGCCCGACTCTATTTACTCTGAGGCGGATTATTTGACATTTTGTTTATTATTGTGCCATCGTTTGGAGAATGGCCAGTATTACCATGGTTTTTAACTGAAACAAGTTTTTACTATGAAACTATCCTTTCGATTAATCTCTGCCGCGGTCACTGCGCTGCTGTTAACATTACCCATTAACGCTTACACTCAGCCCGACAAGGATATTGACCCTGACGGTCCCGGCTACGCCGAAAACTGCACCAGCATCATGGTTGGCCGGCTGGCCTCAACCGACGGCTCTGTGATGACCTCGCACACCTGTGACGGCAGGTACCGCACCTGGCTCGAGGTGGTACCTGCAATGAAGTTTGACCGTGATACGGTTCACCCGGTCTACTGGGGAACCTTGTTCACCGAGGAGGCGTGGGACATGACCAACGTGACGCGCAAGGGTGAGATCCCCGAGGTGAAATCAACATACGCCTTTCTAAGCACCGCCTATCCGTGCCTCAATGAGAAGCAGCTGGCCATTGGTGAGACTACCATCTACGGACGCAAAGAGCTCATCAATACGGAGGGTCTGTTTCTCATCGAGGAGCTTGAGAAGATTGCACTTCAGCGCTGCACCACGGCACGCCAGGCAATAACTCTAATCGGCTCACTGGCTGAGCAGTACGGTTACGGTGACATGGCAGAGTGCATCACCATAGCTGACCCGAAGGAGGTGTGGCAGCTCGAAATAGCCGGATCCGGCCCGGGCAAACCCTCATCACTTTGGGTCGCGCAGAGGATCCCCGATGACCACGTGGGCATTGCCGCAAACATTCCAAGAATTTCTGACGTTAACTTCAAGGACCCTGATCGCTTTATGACCTCTACTGACCTGCGCAAAAAAGCGAAAGATCTGGGTTACTGGGACGGGAAGGAACCGTTCAAATTCTATAAGGTGATAGGTACGGGCAAACCCTACGCAATACGCGAGTTCTTTGTACTGAACACCCTCGCCCCTGAGCTGAACCTGACGATGGAGATGGAAGAGCTCCCCTTCTCGGTTAAGCCTGTCAAAAGACTATCCGTCAGTGACGTGATGGCTCTCTTCCGTGAGACCTACGAGGGCACAGCATGGGACATGACTAAGAATCTGATGATTACCGTAAAGACAAAGGACGAAGCCGGCAACGAGGTTACCGACACAGTGAAGTCGCCCGCCTTCAACAACTGGATGAACAATGATATCCGTACCATCATCAACGAGCTGAAACCCGGCACCATCGAAAGACAGCGCACGATTGCCATCGCCGGATGCTCATACTCGCACGTGATCCAGTGCCGCTCATGGCTCCCCGACGAGGTAGGCGCCGTGGCATGGTTCTCGTTTGACAATCCGGGACAGAGCCCCCGCATACCGATCTTCTCAGGCACCATGGCGCTTCCGCAGAGCTTCCTCATATGCGGTCAGCACCGCTACCGTGAGGACGCGGCCATCTGGTCATTCCGCGAGGCCAACAGGCTTTCCGCCGTGAACTGGGAGCGGGGCCGTAAGCTCATTGAACCGGCTGTTGCCGATATGGAACAGAAGGCTCTGGCCGAGCTGCCTGCACTGGAGGAAAGAGTAACGCTGATGGTTAAGGAAGGTCAGAACGAAGAGGCAAAGAAGGCTGTCACTGAGTACACCAATGCCTTTGCTCACGGTGCTATGAACAGGTGGCAGGAACTTAAAGCAGAACTCTGGCAGATGTTCGGCAGGGGATTTTGAAAATAATCAGGCTGCGCATAACTTTACGCTAGCTGCTCCTTGGAAATTATTGATGCCGGGGCTGAACTTATTCACTATCCGGCGTGTTTACGTTAAATGATTCACACTTAAGATGAGTTCCGGCATAGCCTCAATTCTTGACAAGAAAGTCCATGACAGGTCAGACATACTTGCCATGCTTCAGTGCAGCGAAGAGGAATCCCCCCTGCTTTACCGAAAAGCCGCAGCTGTCAGGGACCGGTATGTCGGAAACCAGGTCTTCCTGCGGGGACTGATTGAATATTCAAATATCTGCGGCAAAAACTGCCTCTACTGCGGCGTCAGACGAGATAACCACAAGATTGAACGATACTCTCTTTCACGCGAGGAGGTGCTTGAAGCAGCCATGACCGCCTTCCGGCTCAACTTCGGATCAATAGCCATTCAGTCGGGAGAGACCTCATCACCGGCTTTCGTTAACACAATGGAAGAACTTGTGAGGACCATCCGGGTGATGACCGGAGGCAAGCTGGGCATTACCCTTTCGCTTGGAGAGCAGAGCCGGGAGACATACCAGCGCTGGTTTGATGCCGGCGCACACCGCTACCTTCTCAGGATTGAGGCCTCGAGTGAAGCTCTTTACCGCAGGGTACACCCTGATGATGACATGCACAGGTACCAGAAAAGGCTTGATTGTCTCAAACTGATACAGGAGGCAGGTTACCAGACCGGTACCGGAGTTATGATAGGACTTCCCTACCAGACAATGTCTGACCTTGCCGATGATGTTATTTTCATGCGCGATTTTGACATTGACATGTGCGGCATGGGACCGTTCATTGAACACTCAGACACCCCGCTTGGAGCAAGAGGCACTGACAACCTCTTCCTTAAGGAGCGATTTAGCCTGTCGCTCAGAATGATAGCCATCATGAGAATCATTATGAAGGACATCAATATTGTGGCCTCCACCGCCATGCAGACAATTGATCCCGTCGGCCGCGAGAAGGCTGTCGCCTGCGGGGCCAATGTGGTGATGCCCAACCTGACCCCTGCCAGATACAGGGCAGGCTACCAGATCTATGAGGGAAAACCCGGCTACCTGGAGGTGAGTGAAGACAACCTCAGCGGACTGAACTTTGATCTCCTGCCGGGCACAACCCTTGGCCTCGGGGTATGGGGTGACACGCCTCACTACGGCAGACGGCGGACCGTGAAATGATTATGCTGCATAACAAGCATCTGCAGTGACAACCAATTCTCTTTTTTCCGAAATTGCTCACTGTACTTAAACCTGATTTGATGAAAAGAGCTCTCCTTTCATCAGTGATCCTCCTGGCATCACTGGTAAGTTTCGGTCAGATTCGCCCGACACTTGAATATTACATGCCTGCCGGCGTCTCCTTTGACAGCAGCATCCCCTCACCCGGAACCATAGGTCATGAGGTTGGCGAATGGCATGTGACCCATGACAAGCTGGTCGGTTACATGAAGCTAATTGACGACCTCTCCGGCAAGGCTGTGTGGGAGGATTATGGCAGAAGCTGGGAAGGGAGGCCGCTGGGACAGCTGATCATCACATCAGAGAAGAACATGGCCCGCATTGAGGAGATAAGAGAAGAGCATCTGAAGCTGTCTGACCCCACTGTTTCCAGGGATATGAATACGGCGGAGATGCCATTGATCATCAAGCTCGGTTACGGCGTCCACGGCAATGAATCAAGCGCACAGAACGCTTCATTGCTGACAGCATATTACCTGGTTGCAGGCCGAGGACCACAGATAGATGAAATTCTGGACAAATGTGTTATTCTTATTGACCCGTCACTCAATCCCGACGGACTGCAGCGTCACTCAACATGGGTCAACATGCACCGCGGGATGACCCTCGCCACCGATCCTGCAGGCCGTGAATTCAACGAGGCATGGCCCGGTGGACGGACAAACCACTACTGGTTTGACCTTAACCGCGATTATCTTATGCTCCAGCACCCCGAGAGCGTGGGGCGCGTGGCGGCCTTCCACCGCTGGATGCCCAATATAAACACTGACCATCATGAGATGGGCGCCAACGCCACCTTCTTCTTCCAGCCCGGCGTGCAGTCACGCAACAACCCGGTGGTGCCTTCCGACAACCAGGCACTGACAGCTGAGATAGGCGGTTATCATGCACAGTATCTTGATTCAATCGGCAGTCTTTATTACACTGAAGAGAGCTTTGACGACTATTACCTCGGGAAGGGTTCCTCCTACCCTGATGCCCACGGCTCCATAGGGATACTATTTGAGCAGGCCGGCACCAAGGGTCACCTGCGCGAGGTACCGGGAGGAGTGCTATCATTCCCATTCGCAATACGCAACCAGTTTACCGTCTCGCTTTCTACCATCAAGGCAGGACTGAACATGAGGGTTAAGCTGCTTGACATGCAGCGCGAGTTCTATCTCTCGGCACTCAGGGAGGCTGAATCAGCCACGGTGAAGGGATATCTCTTCAGCGCCGGTGACGACAGGGGAGCCGCTGCACGGTTCGTTGAAAATCTCCTGAGACATAAAATTGAGGTTTACAAGTGCGGCAAGCCTCTCAGCAAGGGCGGAACCAGCTACACCCCCGGTGACAGTTATTTTGTGCCCGCCAGGCAAAAGGAGTACCGTTTTGTAAGAACTCTTTTCGAAACAGTAAAGAGCTTTGCAGATACTGTCTTTTATGACATCTCAACATGGACAATGCCGCTGGCATTTAACCTGAGCTATACATCGCTGAACGGAGCCGAGTCGGCAGGTATGGCAGGCGAGAGGGTGACAACCCCGCCTTTCCCTGCAGGTTCTATTACAGGCACACCTAATGATTATGCCTGGCTCTTCGAGTGGAGCGACACCTATGCACCGAAAGCACTCTATATGATACAAAGTGCCGGTCTCACTGCCAGGATTGCAACAACACCCTTCACCGTAGTCATGGCTGACGGGAAGAAGAAAACCTTTGGCTATGGCACCGTGATGGTACAGCAGGGAGAGAATGCCCGTCAGGCCGGTGAAACAAGAGAGATACTGAAAAGCACCGCCGAAGCCTGTGGCATAACAGTATACGGAGTATCAACGGGACTAACCCCTTCAGGCATCGATCTTGGCAGCAACGGTTTCACGGTGCTCTCCAGACCGACTGTAATGCTGGTTATTGAGGATGGCACACCGGCTGACGATGCCGGTGAGATATGGCATCTTCTGGATGTGCGTTACGGAATGCCCGTCACGCTGATCACACCGGCCAGATTAGCTTCGGCAGATCTGAACAAATACAATGTGATAATCTTTGCCGGCAATCCCTCCGTTTCGCCGAATGCAATTGAACGGCTGCGCGACTGGAACCGCTCCGGAGGCACTCTTATAGGCTACAGGGGTGGCAACCGTTGGCTGGCTGCAAACAAGTTCGCGGAGATAAGCTATATCGACAGCCCCGCTGCAGAGACAGCAAAAGAGCGTATCTATGCCGCCAGATCCGCTGACAGGGCCGTACAGACTGTACCCGGAACAATCTTCAGTGCCGTGATTGACTTCACCCACCCGCTATGCTACGGCTATACAAAGTCCTCCCTTCCGGTATTTAAAACCGATGCGTCAGCCGTGAAGGTGACCGGCAGCAGCTGGAACACGCCGGTGAAATACACTTCTGATCCGCTGCTGAGCGGCTACTGTTCAAAGGAGAATCTGGAAAGGATAAGCAACAGTGCAGTGGTGGCCGTTCACCAGGGTCCGGGCCGGGTGATATCGATATATGACGACACCAACTTCAGGGCCATCTGGTACGGTACCTCCAAACTGTTTGTCAACGCGGTCTTCCTCGGGCAGCTTCTCAGGCAGGAAAGAGGATACGGTGAATAGGATTTCCTCCCGTCAGGGAAACCAGATCAGGTGAGTAGTTTTTTTTCTAAGTCAGGAAGCGGATTCAGCCACAGGTTTTCGCTCTCAGGCAGGAAAGCAGACACGGCCAATAGCAATCTCCTCTATCTCGCGCAGTGATCTCTCCAGGGAAGCATACTGGCTCCTGTCGCCGGAAAGTTCAAGGAGTATCAGTCCTGCCGGCTCACCGAACCAGACCTCATTGACACCAAGCCTGGTACGGATGACGCACCCATAGGTTGTCAGCAGAGCCTGTACCTGCGGGCCCAGGTCATCGCGCCTTGGGATCATTAAGCCAAGGATTGTTGTACCGTCAAAATCGGCCGAAGCATCCGAGAGGCCATGAGAAAAGAGCATCTCCTTGACGAAGAGACCCTCTATCTTTTTCAGCTGTAAAACAAGTGCCTCACAGTCGTCAATCTGGCCTGCCAGGTGGATGACCATGAAGCCCTCGCGGCTGCAGAGCTCATCATTCAGCTCGTGAAATCCCAGCCTGGTGCTGACCACCCCGGCATGTTGAGAAAGGGCTTTCTGAACCAGCCCTGCCTCCTTGATCCTGTCGGTGATTTTAATACCCAATACTCTGACCATGATTGTATAATTTAGTAATAAAGGTCTCTTTCACCGTTCTTAATACGTTCCAATTTAGCCCTTATGCTCTGCTTCATTCCCTCGTCAAGGTCAACCATGTTCTTTTCAATTGCCTTCCAGCCCTTCTCAGCCAGCTCGGGAGATGCATAGTCAACAATATACTCAGAGAGTGTAAGAATGGCATTGGGGGTGCAATAGCGCTTGATAAATCCAGGCACGGAGAACTCCATGAAGTGCTCACCGGTGCGGCCGAGGCGGTAGCACGCAGTGCAGAACGAGGGGATATAATCGTTGTCTATCAGTTCGTCAATAACGTCAGCAAGCGATCTTTCATCATTGATCTTGAACTGCTCGCGGTTGAGGTTCTGCTCTGCATTTCTGGAGGCAGAATAGCCTCCCAGTTCCAGCTTCGTGCCGCCGTCAATCTGTGAGACACCGAAGGCCATTGCCTCGGCACGCACGTCAGGCGCCTCCCTGGCGGTGAGTATCAGCCCGGTATATGGTACCGCAAGGCGAAGAATGGCTATCAGCTTCTTGAAGTGGTCATCATTGACATAATACTTCCCGTTCAGGTTCAGAGCCGAGGCATCCTTTATTCTCGGGAAGGATATTGTATGAGGACCCACGTTGTAGCAAGCCTCAAGGTGGTTGGTGTGTCTCACGAGACCCATCACCTCGAACCTCCAGTCATACAGACCGAACAGGGCGCCTATTCCGACGTCATCAATACCGGCTTCCTGGGCTCTGTCGAGGGCAGTGAGCCTCCATTCATAGTCTCTTTTCTTTCCTCCCAGGTGATACAATTTGTAAGCCTCCGGGTCATATGTCTCCTGGAAGATCTGATAGGTGCCAATGCCTGCAGAGCCTACCGTGCGGAATCCATCAATGTCAAGAGGTGCAGCATTGATGTTCACGCGGCGGATCTCGCCACGGTCCTTCTTGATTCCGTAGACCAGGCGCACCGTATGCGCGATAAACTCCGGGTCATACTCCGGATGTTCACCGTAAACGAGGATGAGCCTCTTCTGACCGTTGTCCTCGAGAGCCTCCACCTCGGCTGTTATCTCGGCATCGCTGAGTGTCTTTCGCTTTGCGTCCTTGTTTGTAACCCGGAAGCCACAATACTGGCAGTTGTTGGTGCACTTGTTCCCGATATAGAGGGGTGCAAACAGCACTATCCTGTTGCCGTAGACCTTTTTCTTCAGCTCGCGTGCTCCGGCCTTGATCTCCTCAACCAGCTCACCCTCAGCATTAATGAGCGCTGCAGTCTCTGCCAGGGTGAGTCGTTCCTTGGAGAGTGACTTTGCTATCAGTTCCCTCACCCTGACCTTGTCGGACTTATTGTTAGTGATATGTGCCCATAGTTCCGCCGGATCAATAAAAGGTTCCATCCGGCGATCAGGTATACTGCATTTTTCAGGATTGAATTTCATTTCTCAATTTATTTATTTCCTTCCCCACATTCAAAATTAACATACAAAGATACGAATTTCAGCCGCCCGTTGTTCCGGCGGGTCAGAATATAAGTTCTTCCAGCTCCCTCTCCCCCTCGATGAGGGCTCTTGCAGTATCTGCCAGCAAACGGCTTGCATCCAGTCGCTTATGAAAGAACATGGTCATTCGTTTTCCGGGAATATCACTCTCATAGTTCTCAAGATGGAGAAAGAGATCAGGCAGGGGCAACCCGCTGTCAGGGATGTAAACCATTCCCCTCGAATAGAAAGTGTCAGCGGCACATGATACAGCATAGAGACCAGGGGCCGGAACGAGCTTGGTCATATCTGTCACCGGGATGCGTATCATGGGAACCTGCGGTGCCAGTCCCGGATCATCCTTATAGGCAGTGCCGATAACCAGGTAGAAATGGTCAAGGTAAGCATTTGCGCGCTGGATATATCCTTCCGTCAGCGCCTGCCTGATCCGGGTTGAGCTGACTGTCTCATTCTGTACCTCCTGCATGGGTATCTCCTCAGCCTCGAAGCCGTATTTCTTCCTCCAGGCCCAGAGAGTGCGGTAGTCGCCCTGCTGGTTGAACCCGAAGTGATGATTATGACCTACAACTATCACTTTTGCTCCCAGGATGCCGCAGAGGATATCACGCACGAACTCCTCGCTTGTTATTTGCGCAAAGTCGCGGGTGAATTCAATTATAATAATGTTGTCAAGTCCCGACTTCCGCAGAAGCTCAATCTTCTCCTCCTGTGAGCAGATGAGTTTCAGGCCTTTGCCGGCTGTCTCCGGGTAGAGTACTACGCGCGGATGGGGATGAAAGGTAATGAGCACACTCTCTCCGCCATGTTCGTCAGCAAGTTTCTTAAGCCTTTTGATAATGGTACGATGTCCGATATGCACACCGTCAAATGTGCCGGTAGTCACCACCGGCGCACTGATAACCGAGGCCTCCTCAAAGCTCCTGAAAACCCTCATTGCCCTGAAGGCTGCTGGTTTTCCTTGACAAAGTAGGCCACTTTCTCGATAGAGGTGATCATATCAAATTCCTCAAGGTAGACTGTATCAGGAACATTCAGGGACACGGTGGTGAAGTTCATAATGCCTCTGATTCCGTTGCCGACAAGCATTCCGGCCATGGATACGGCCTGATCAGCCGGAATGGCAAGCACGGCAACCGTTATGTCAAGCTCCTCCCTCAGCTTTCTCAACTGGCTGATGTTGTAGCAGCGCACTCCGGCAACCACCTTATCAACCTTCTGGGGATCAACATCAAAGGCTGCAACCACGTTCATGTTGGTTCGTTTACCCCTGAAATATCCAGTGATGGCCCGGCCCAGGTTACCCATCCCGATGATTGCCACGTTGAGTCCGTTAGGTGCATCTATTATTGACCCGATGGTCTTTATCAGTTCTCTGACATCATAACCCTTGCGCATTACACTGCCATATCCGATGAGCATCAGGTCACGCCTGACCTGAACAGCGGTAATGTGAAGCATAGCAGCAAGCTCATGTGAGAAAACATAATTGCGGTTGGCAGCAAGGCTGGCGGTCAGCGCCCTCCTGTACTGACTCAGACGTTCTACGGTCTTTCCCGGGAGTGTCTTCATATTCCAGTCTTTAGATTTGAAACCTGAGATGTTGGTATTATAACAGTGAAGACAGACCCTTTATCAGGAGCACTCTCCACATTGATTACGCCGTGATAGAGATCCACCACTTTTCTGACAATAGAAAGGCCAAGCCCGCTGCCGCTGATGTTTCGTGTCTTGTCGTTCTTGATCCTTGAAAATTCCTCAAACAACATCTCGCGCTCATCACTGTTCATGCCGATGCCGGTGTCCGCCACTGAAAGGGTGAACTCGTTATCATTGCATTCAACGGTAACAGTTACCGTTCCTCCCGGTTTGTTGTACTTGACGGCATTTGAAACCAGGTTATTCATGATTATCTCGAAGTCATTGGGGTCAGCCCAGATTGTTTCACACCCCTTGACCTCAGTCACGAACTGTATATCCTTATGAATTGCGTAAGGACTTACGGTTACCACAGCCATTGATACAAGTTCCTTCAGGTTAACATTCTGCATCTTTTCCACATGCCTCTCGAAACTCACCTTTGTAAAGTCGAGCAGGTCCATAATAAGGTGCCTCATGCTGTCAATCCTCTGCAGGGACCTTTCGATTGCTGAGGAATATTCATCCAGTGAATCTCCCATCTGCCGCTCCTGCATCATCTTCAGGTAACCCTCAATTGCGTTCAGCGGGGCCTTCATCTCATGTGAAAGTACCGAAAGAAACTGGAACCGTACTTTCCTGCCCTCCACCTTGAGCTTATGGGTTATCCGTCGCAGGTACTGCTGCTTGGTTATCTGTTCGATGGATGCCTTCAGCTCCTGCGGTGTAAAGGGCTTCGGGATGAAATCGATGGCCCCGTCGTTGTGTGCCCTTACAGCCACATCGATGGAGGCATAGGAAGTAATCATCGCCACCACGATGTCATAGTTCTTTTTCCTGACGTATTCAAGCACCTCGACTCCCTGTATTCCCGGCAACTTGTTGTCAAGCAGGAGGATATCGGGCATCTCGCGGTCAATTATCTCTATTCCCTCCTCACCGGTTGCCGCCTCGAGGATATTAAACGTATAGTCCTCATCCATAAATGGATAGGTAACATGAAAGTTGCCAAGTATCCTGTGTACCCCGGACCTGATACCGGGTTCATCATCAACCACAAGTATTTTTAACTGAGCCATAATCAGATTTTTAAAAGCTTTCTGATTTCCAATTCCATCTGTTCGGGCCTCACCCCTTTCTCAAGGTAGAGATCAGCCCTTATCCAATCGCGGTCCTGTCCGCCGCTCAGCCCGAAGGTGATCCCTGTCTCCCGGGAGACGGCAGTTGCCAGGATGACCGGCACTTCGGGATACCTCCTTTTTAGCTTGTAGCAAAGAATAAAACCGCTGTCATCACTCTCCATCATAAGATCGAAGATAGCAATATCGGGTTTCATCCTGGCAATTACCTGCTCAGCCTCCGCCTGACTTTCCACGGCCATCACCTCGAAGCCCGCCTTACGCAGGTAGAATGCTACCTGGAAGAGGTAATCCGGGTCATCGTCGACGAGCAGTACCGTATAAATTTTACTCATTATTATTGGTTGTATTGTTAATTCCTTCGTATCGTTATTCCAAGTCGTTCAATTATTCAGGTCTCCTCGGAAGGATAATCCTGAATGTGGTTCCGGTGGGACCTTTCGCCGGATCGCTGTTGGACTCCACCGTTATCTGTCCCTTGTGCATCTTTACAATGCCATAAGTTGTTGCGAGTCCCAGCCCCGTGCCCCTGCCGATACCCTTTGTTGTAAAGAAGGGTTCGAAGATCTTGGGCTTGTCTTCCTCCCTGATGCCTGTTCCGGTATCCGATATGATGAACAGTACGTCGCTGGGGGTATCCTCGAGTGTTACTGTCAGGGTTCCGCCGTCAGGCATGGCGTCAATTGCGTTCCGGAACAGGTTGGTAAGCACCTGGGTCATCTGTTCTGAGTCGATTGAGGCGTCAGGACTCGTTGTCCGGTCCTCAATGACCACTTTTACATTATCCGGAAAGACCACTCCCGCGATACTGCTTTCGGTGAGTTTTCTTATATCGATGAACTGGTGATTCACCTGGTTCTTGCGGGCGAAATTCAGAAGTCCCCCGACAATCTTCTTGCACCTGGCAGCCTGCTCCACAATCAGTTGCAGGTCCTCCCGCACCGGGTCCTCCGGTTTGGCCTCGTCAAGCAGGATGTTACTGTACATGATCACAACCCCGAGGGGGTTATTGAGCTCATGGGCGATGCCTGCCGAGAGCTGACCCATGTGGGCAAGCTTCTCAGACTGCTTGAGGGCATTCTGCATGGTTGTCAGCTTTGCATTGGAAAGCGCCAGGTCCTGGACCGATTTATGCAGTTTCTCTATAGTATAGGGAAGACACATCTCCTCTTCGGCAAGTCCCTTTATTATTGCGATGGCGTGATCATAACAGGTATCATAGCCGCAGGCACCGCAGTTGAGGTGGTCCTTATCGGTCAGCTTGCCCATGGAAGCCAGCACCTGACGCACCTCCTCATCGTCATCCGGGGGTATCAGCTGCCGCTTGTCCTCCGGGCGGTAATACACGGAGAGATCAAGCCTGTCATAGAGCTCCAGGTTTCTCCTCCACTCCTCCATGTCAAGTTCTGACATCTTCTTCTGGGCATAGGAGCTGACCTGTGCCCTTCTGTTATACTGCTTGCCTCCCTTGCTCATCCCGGGGCCCATAATGCATCCCTCGCAGCAGAGCAGTTCGAGATGCTGTCCCCCGATCATCCCCTGCTCATACTCCTTGATAGCTTCCTGGAACCCTATCCTTCCCTCAGCAGCAATGATATTACCGGTAATTGCGTCATCATTGACACCTGCAGTCTGCAGAAGCCCCCTTGTCACAGGGAATATGGCACCTCTTCCGCCCAGCGGGGGATCAAACTCTGTTGATACGGAGCTATCCTGGCTGATCCCTGACTGCCCCAGCATCTCACGCAGCTCGATAAATGTAATGGCGGCATCAACCTCTGCTGTCTCAGCTTTCTTGGCAACACATGGACCAATGAATACCACGGAGAGGTCATCCCCGTACTTTTTCCTCATGACCCTGGCCATTGCCAGCATAGGTGATACCACCGGTATAAGCTCTGGCGTGAGATCCGGATGGTAAAATCTTATGAATGAGACAATTGCAGGACAGTCAGAGGAGATGTAGTTTTTTGTACCGGCTTCACTTATCAGGTTGCGGTAGCGGTGTGCCACCAGGTCGGCCCCGAAGGAAACCTCAGAGACGTAATCAAAACCCAGTGACCTTATCATTCCCACTACTTTCCTGTGGTCAGGCACGTCATGGAATTCGGCAGGGAAGCTTGGTGCCACTATTGCAGCCTTTTTTCCCGGCCGTGCAATAACTTTACGTACCAGGTCCACGGTGTTGACGAATACCTTGGCACCCTGGCTGCATACCTTCGTGCAGTTCCCGCAGGCGATACACTTCTCGGTGATCACCTCAGCCTGTCCGCCGACTATGCGGATGGCTCGGGCGGGACATTCCCTCACGCAGGTGTAACATGTCCGGCAAAGTTCCTTTATTGTGTATACAAGCATGGTCTCTCTCCTTTAAAGCAATACATCCCTTCTGCTGAAGTGTGTATGAAACAGCTGTCTGTCTGTCAGTTCAATACACTGTTCAAATACCCTGCCATACAGGTCTGCTACGGTGGCAGACTGTTCCGGACTGCGTACTGCTTCCTGGTCATCAGCCTGCCAGATAAACCTTGATCTCTGGCGCACCGCCTCCCTTGAGCCGGCAGTGCGCATTCCTCCTCCGTTAACGCAGCCGCCGGGACAAGCCATTACCTCCACCAGGTCATACCTGGCACCAGCTTCAATCATCTGCCTGATCTTTTCCAGCCCTCTCAGACCGTCAACAACGGCCACCGAGTAACCTCTTCCGCCGATGGACACCATGGTTTCACGGAAGTTACCGGTATTGCGAAGCTTCTTCTGCGCCGGTTTCTCAGCCTCCTTTTCACCCTTCCTGGCTGCCAGGGTACGGAGTACGGATTCAGTTATCCCTCCGGCTGTCTCTGCGAGGAGTGATGCTGAGCTGCGCAGTGCCATCGGCTCATCGGCCGGTTCAGGATCAATATTGGTTATGTCAATTCCATATAGCACTATGAGTCTTGCCAGCTCCCTGACTGTCAGCACCGTATCGATATCGCTTATCCCCTTCCTGGTCATGCTGTCACGGCGGGCCTCGAACTTCATGGCAGTGCACGGGGTGACTGACACAGTGTAGAGACGGGGTTTCTCGCCGGTCACAGGCACAACCGACTTAATGATTGCACCTGATATCTGCTGGGGTGTCTTCAGGGTTGAGAGCATTGGCAACAGCTCCGGTGTAAACTGTTCGCAGTACTTGACCCATGCCGGACAGGCGGAGACGATAAGCGGCTTTTTGTCAGGCTTATCCGCTGCTTCCATGATGGCATCTGCCAGCTCGGTAATAAGGATATCGGTGCCTGTTCCTGAAAGATAGACCTTGTCAAACCCGGCCTTTCTGAGGGCGGCATTGAGCAGTCTGTCAAAATCGCGACTATATTTGATCCCCAGCTCTTCAGCCAGTGCATAAGGCACCAGCGGTGAATACTGTATCACCCTTGTCACATCGCTCTTACTCAGCTGCTCCTGCACCTCGGTCAGGTAGTGCTTCTCATGGAGCGCTCCTGTGGGGCAGACCAGCACGCACTGTCCGCAGTGGATGCAGCTTGAAAAGTTGAAATCGCGGTCCATTGCCGGACCGACATGCGTATATCGGCCGCGGCCGATGAAGTCTATTGATGTGGCGGTGACCACCTCCTCGCACACCCTGAGACAGCGGCCGCAGAGAATACATTTGGAGAGTTCACGGACAATGGCGGGGCTGGACTGGTCACGACGAGGCTTGATCTTGCTTCCGCGAATGCGCCGCTCCCTTACCTGCATCTCGTCGGAGAGACGCTGCAGCTCGCAATCGAGGTTGCGATCACAATAGAGACAGTCATCCGGATGGTTTGAGAGGAGAAGCTCCACTATTGTCTTGCGGGCCCGGATAACACGCGGTGAATGGGTCTTTATCTTCATCCACTCCTCCACCAGAGCCGAGCATGCGGTGACAAGGCGGTCACGACCCTCAACCTCCACCACACACATTCGGCATGCACCCGTCGGGGTGAACTCCTCCATCCGGCAAAGGGTAGGAATTATGATACCGTTACGATTGAGCGCTGAGAGGATGGTCTCACCCTTCTCCGCCCTGATGCTTTTGTTGTTTACTTCTATGGTGAACTGCATGACTTATTTTACTGTAACAGCGCTGAACTTGCAAACATCATAACACACACCGCATCCGATACACTTGTCCTCAACAATGAAGAATGGCTGCAGCCTGGTGCCGTAGATGGCATTTACCGGGCATTTGGCAGCACAGACGGTGCATCCGGTGCATTTCTCCACGTCAATACTGAATGTCCTCAGACCCCGGCACACGTTGGCACGGCAACGGCGGTCAAAGATATGCTCCTCGAACTCCTCCCGGTAATTGGCCAGGGCGCTGATGAACGGATTGGGAGCTGTCTGGCCAAGCCCGCAGAGCGAAGTATCCTTCATCACCGAAGCGATTGTCTCGAGTTGCATCACCCCCTTGAACCTCTCGAGGGTGGCATTGGAGTCCTCTGCGTGAGGTTTGCGTACCACGTTCTCAAGAATTTCGAGCATGCGTCCGGTCCCCTCACGGCAGGGAATGCATTTGCCACAGCTCTCACGGTGTATAAACTCCATGTAGTATCTTACGAAATCTACGAGGCAGGTGGTCTCGTCAATGATGATCAGCCCTCCCGATCCCATTCCGATGCCGTTCTCCCTCAGTACATCGAAGTCTACAGGTAAATCAAGATTCTTCTCTGTTATGAATGTGCCTGATGGTCCTCCTATCTGAAGAGTCTTGAACGCCTTTCCGTCCCTGATGCCGTCAGCGATGCCCTCGGCAATGGTTCTGAAGGTTGTTCCCATCTCCACCTCGATGAGGCCTGTATACCTGCCCCTGCCGCCGAGCGAGAAGAGTTTCGTGCCCTTGCTACCTTCGGTGCCCATGGAGCGGAACCATTCAGGTCCGTGGGACATGATCAGCGGCACGTTCATCAGGGTTTCAACGTTATTGATGACTGTCGGTTTTCCGTAGAGGCCGCTTGAGGTAGGGTACGGAGGCTTGAGTTCGGGCATGCCTCGCTTGCCCTCGAGCGATGCAATGAGTGCGGTCTCCTCGCCGCAGACAAAGGCGCCGGCTTCCTCACGTATCACTATGTCAAGGTTATATCCGCTGGAGAGGATGTTATGCCCGGTAATTCCATACTCCGCGGCGGCAGCGAGCGCCTTGCGCAGCCTGGCAAGCGAATGCGGCGAGCCGGTCTTAAGATAGATTACAGCGTTGGAGGCACCAATTGCATAGGAGGCAATACATATACCCTCAATCAGCCTGTGAGGATCACCCTCCAGCACTGACCTGTCAGCATAAGACCCGGGATCACTCTCCTTGGCGTTGCAGATGAGATACCTGTTGTCTGAGGCAGAATTAAGGGCATACTTCCATTTCAGCCCGGTAAGAAATCCGCCGCCGCTGCGCCCGCGCAAACCGCTTCGCTCAATAATGTCACACACCTCCTCATGAGTGTAGTTTCGTATCGTCTTCAGAAATGACCTGTACCCCCCGCGGGCAATGAACTCCTCTATGCTCTCCGGGTCATAGCAGCCACAGTTGCTGAGAACCACCCTCTTCTGAAGTTTGAAAAATGGCAAATTATCAATGAAAGGTATCTCATGCCACGCCTCAAATCCGAGGTTTCCTGACTGCCCTACAAGGTCTTCACCCGGCATATCATTATGGAAGACGCCGCTGAGTAGCGGCTCCACCTTATCCTCTGTGATGTTTCTGAAGATGAGTTTGTTTTTCCCGGGCAGGTGAACACAGAGCATGGGTTCAAAAGCCGCAGGTCCGTGACAGCCTGTCATTACCACCTGTCCCTTTATCCCCATCTCTTCAAGATAAAGCTTAGCGGCTGCCGCAGTGGCATTGGCGCCTGCAATTATTGCCCCGGATCCGGATGCCACATAAATGACAGGTACCGAAGGCTTGTCACGCCGTACCCCGGCAAGCTTCGCGGAGGTCTCAGCCGGTAGGGTGTCAGAGGAGTGCATGAGAACCTCCCTGATGAGGAAATCCTTTATATCGTTATTTTTATTCTGTCTCATTTCAGGTCAGCAAGCTCTTTCAGTTTTGTAATCAGTTCGGGGACATCTTCCTGGCGTACGTGAGTGTAATAATGCTCTCCGACACATATAACTGGTCCATCATTACACCCGCCCTGACATGCCGTCAGCTCATAACTGAACCTGCCGTCACGTGTCGTCTGGCCAGGTTCAATGCCAAGCTGCTCCCTCACGGCTGTGACCACCGCCCCGCAACCGTTAATGAAACAGGTCGTACCATTGCATATCCGCATGTGCACCCGGCCCGCCGGAATGAACCTGAAACGGTCATAGAAAGTCGCCAGACCGTATATCTTGGTTGTAGACATGTGCAGAAACCTGCCAATAGTGATTATCGCATTCTCAGACAGATATCCTTCCGCTTCCTGAACATCCTGCAGGATGGGTATGAGGTTTTCATGACTTCCCTCCCTGTAACGGTCCAGTATATCATCTATCTTGCTCATTGTGAAATTAATCTGATTTTTCAGACCAATACAAAGCTACTTATTTTTATTGTTATTTCAAAAACAATGTTATTTTATTAACAAATAGTAGCTGAATTTAGGTTTTGCGTAGTGTATGCGATCAAAAATGTTGTACTTTTGAATGATTATGAACTAAAGATTGACTCTCTTGGGACAGTCGTACAACATTCAGATTTGCCTTGGAAGTTCCTGTTTTTCAAGAGGAAACAGGGAGGTAGTACAGGTATTGAGGGAATATCTCAGGAAAAATCATCTTGATGACAAGGTGGTGCTGAAAGGTGTCCGCTGCCTGAACCGTTGCAGTGAGGGTCCTTTCATAATTATCAATGGAAAGACATTTACCTGCATAGGTGTGCAGGACATTGAGAAGATTCTGGAGAAGGAACTGGTTTAATCCGGCATGAAAAAACAACGCATTTATTATGAAAATTCCCGATCAGGTAATATACATAAATGAGGATAAGTGCCGCAACTCTTACTCCTGTGTAAGGGCTTGCCCGGTTAATGCCATCGAAGTAAAGCCTGAAAGGGCTCACCCGGTTATCATAGCCGACAGGTGTATAGGGTGCGGGCTCTGTTTCCTCTCATGTTCACCCCGTGCTATTGAGTTCAGGGATTCAAAGAGCCAGGTCAGGACTCTGCTTCAGTCGGGCCGTCCCACTGCCGCCCTTATTGCTCCAAGCATAGCATCTGAATTTGATGACATAACCGACTACCGGAAATTTGTGGGCATGATCCGAAAGCTGGGCTTCACCTATGTACATGAGGTCTCCTTCGGGGTTGACCTGGTTGCATATGCCTACAAGAAGCTCTTTGAGGAGTCGAGCGGCAAGTATTACATCACCTCCAACTGTCCATCAATAGTGGAGATGGTTGAGAAGTATCATCCGAACCTGGTTCCCAACCTGGCGCCGCTGGTATCGCCAATGATTGCCGCGGCGATGGTGACACATGATCTCTACGGAAAAGAGGTCGTAAACGTCTTCATAGGGCCATGCATTGACAGCAAGGCTGAGGCGGACCTGCACAGTGACAAAACCCTTGTGGAAGCGGTCCTGACCTTCATCGAGATACGTCAGCTCTTCGATGAGAATGGGATACAGGAGAAGACTGTCAAGATGGCTGAGTTTGATCCCCCCTACGGCAACTGGGGTGCTCTTTACCCCTACCCTGCAGGCATTCTGCAGGCAGCAGGCATCAAGCGTGACCTGGTATCCAGTCACGTTATTACAGCATCCGGTGCCGAGGATGTAAGGGAGGCGATCAACGACTTCGATCATCATATTGACACAATCAGGCACCATTTCAACCTCTTCTTCTGTCCCGGATGCATGCTGGGACCGGGCATGATTCGTCATGACGAGCGTTTCAGGAGGCGGTCTCTCGTGAAACAGTATGCCGAGAAGCGCGTAGAGTCACTTGACAAGAAACAGTGGCAGGCTGATATGGACCGATGGTCAAAACTTGATCTCACACGCAGCTTTGCGGCCAATGACCAGCGGATCCCCGAGCCTTCGCCCGAAGCAATAACCGAGGTGTTGAAGATCATCGGCAAAGATCACCGCGCCGAGGAACTCAACTGCAATGCATGCGGGTATGGCTCGTGCCGCGAATTCGCCTCTACCGTCGCCAAGGGCCTTGCCGTGCCTGAGATGTGCCACACCTACAACCTGCGCAACAAGCAGGAGTATATAGAGACCCTGAGGCAGACAAACAAAAAGCTCTCCGAGACCAAAAAAGCCCTTAAGGAATCCGAAGAGCAGGCCATGCGTGAGAAGGATGCGGCACAGGATGCCTCCGATACAATGAACAGCATGCTCAACAAGCTGCCCAACGGTGTGGTCATCGTGGACAACGATCTCAAGATCCTTCAGTCCAATGAACGGTTCCTGGAGATCATCGGCGAAGATGCCAAGACAATAGCCGAGATAATCCCCGGCCTTCGCGGGGCCGACCTTAAAACACTCCTGCCGTTCAACGTCTACAACATCTTCTCCTTCGTTTTACGTGAAAACGAATCAGTCATCAGTCGAGACGTGCAGCTCGAGGACCGCATGTTCAACATCTCCATCTTCCCGATACGTCAGAACAGGATTGCAGGGGCAGTGATACGCGACCTTTTCTCGCCCGAGGTGCAGCGTGAGGAGGTGATCAACAGGGTCTCTGACGTCATCGACAAAAACCTGGAGATGGTTCAGAAGATCGGTTTCCTGCTGGGCGAGGGAGCCTCGGATACCGAGAAGATGCTGAACTCAATAGTTGAATCATTCCGTCAGAAGAAGAATGCACCGGGAAAATAATCCTTCGGCAGGGATGGAGAGAGAGTTCTTCATAGAGGTCAACAGCCAGCAGCGGAACCATCACGGTGAGCGCATCTGCGGTGATGTCTTCCTCTCAGAGAATGTGCGTGAGGAGAACCGTATCATCACCGTTTTGTCTGACGGCATGGGGCACGGAGTCAAGGCCAACATACTGGCTACACTCACATCAACCATGGCCCTCAACTTTACAAAGGAGCACAAGGAGCCGGACCGGATTGCAGAGATAATCATGAACACCCTGCCGGTCTGCTCGGAAAGGAAAATCAGCTATGCTACCTTTTCCATTGTAGACATTGAAAGTGACGGACGTGCGAATATCCTCGAATATGACAATCCCCGGTGCATAATTCTCAAGGGTAATCAACCCTTCGAGCCCGGATGGCGCGATGTGGTGCTCGACAAGGGGAAGAACGCGGGCAAAAGGCTGCACAAATGCACCTTTTATCCCGAAAAGGAAGATCGTATAATCCTCCTCTCCGACGGCGTGGCGCAGAGCGGAATGGGATCGGCAGCATGGCCGCTTGGGTGGGAGCGCGACAATGTGCAGCAATATGCTCTTTCACTGGTCACGAACGAGCCCTCCATCTCCGCCTCGGTGTTGGCCGGGAAGATTGTCAACATGGCCTATAAGCATGACAATTACGAGGCAAAGGATGACATCTCATGCGCGATTCTCTATTTCAGGGAACCGCGCAAGCTGCTCATATGCTCCGGCCCGCCCTATGATGAGGAGAAGGATAGGGAACTTGCTTCAATGGTCAGCGGTTACAACGGCAAGGTAATCCTTTGCGGAGGTACCACGGCCGATATAGTTGCCCGCGAGCTGAACCGCAAGATAGTTGATGAACTTATTTTTGAAGACCCCGACCTGCCTCCGGAAAGTTTCATGGAGGGTATTGACCTGGTCACCGAGGGAATACTGACTCTACAGAAGGTCAATGAGTTGCTGAAGGGATACAAGAGCAGCGTCAAGCTGGGCAAGGGACCGGCTGACAAGATAGTCAGGCTGATTATGGAGAGCGACGAGATAAATTTTATTGTAGGCACACGCATCAATGTTGCTCATCAGGATCCCACCCTGCCGGTAGACCTCGAGATACGCCGCACCGTGGTAAAGCGCATCGCCCGCCTCCTGGAGGACAAGTGGCTGAAGCAGGTAACCGTTGAATATATCTGACAAACAGACCATTAGAAATTGCGATTTTCGATTTTCGATTTTCGAATTAGGGGTTCTATTATGCTTATTTACAATTCTTGATGGTCTACCTTCATGATAATAGGTGAACCCGTGTCTGTAATTCCTGATGGTTTGCCAACCAGAAATTCGCAATTCGCACATCGCAACTCGAAATTCGCACATCGCACCTCGCAAATCGCAAATTCCTCATCCCGCATGATGCTGCTTCGCAACAGTGTAAAGAAATGACATCACCTCAGGCAACGACATGCTGCGCGGCCTCCTCCTGAAAACCCTGACACCATCTATTTCATCTGTGTCAGTCAGTTCACCCAGCGTCTGTACATCCGCAAGGAATAGTCTGCCATACTGTTTCCCTTTACCTGCATCAACAAAATAATATGCAACCGGCTCCATCACAAAATCGAGAGCTCCCGTCTCCTCCGTCAGCTCACGCGCCGCCGCTTCAACACTCCCCTCTCCTTCATCAGGGTGGCCGGCAGCCATCTCCCATCCTCCCCGCCTGCGGTGCTTTACAAATAGCCAGCCTCCGTCATGGCGTGCTGCTATGACTACATACGACAGCCTCGCCGGAATAATGTTGCCAGGAATAATCTCAACCGTGACCATACCACAAAAATAAGTCAAATAGTATGTCCGGACCACCATATCCACAATAATGTTATTTTTGTCCAAAAGTAAAAGGGTGCTGCTTTACCTCATACTCTTGATTGCAGACCTGTTTCTGTGGTTTATCATCCTGAAGGAGATAAAAGGAAGAAACAGGATTCTGAGAGCTTCGGCGCTGGTGCTCAAGAGTGCTGTCTCTTTCCTGTTCCTGTTTCTGTTCTTCAGGATTGTACTTTATCGCGGCGAATTTGCAGATCCGGCCAACGCCTTCAGGCAGATACAGATGGGAACAATGGCTGTACTGCTTGTTGCTGCCTCAACCACCTGCCTTGCTGTGACTCTTCTCATACGGCTGATTTCCCTTCTGAGAAAAAGGAAACCCGGCACTACCGGCCTTGCCAATACATTGATCTTTATCCTGTTGACACTGCTCGTGGCCGACGGCTACTTCCGGCAGAGACTGGATATTAAAACCGTCCGGCAGACGGTGAACATGGCTGGCCTCGATCCGGCACTGGACGGCTTGAAGATTGCCCTCATTGCCGATATACACATCTCCTCATGGCACAACAATTATGACAGGCTTGACATGGCCATGCAGTCGGTCAGTGATGAGGATCCTGACCTGATCCTTAATACTGGCGATTTTATCACTTACGGATGGCAGGAATTCGGTAAGAGCGACACGATTCTGCGCAAGGCGAAGGCATTGGCAGGAGCCTTTGCAGTTGAAGGCAATCACGATGACGGCACCTATTACCCGGGATATGAAAAGGGGTACGGTGCAGAATGCCACAGGATGGTAAGGCTCAATATAGAATCTTCCGGTTACACCCTGCTGAGAGATTCAGCAGCAGTCATCAGTCACCGGGGAAAAAATATTGCAATTGCAGGAGTAACCACTCATGGTCATCGGCTTGATATGAATTACGGGAATTTTGAAAGGGTCCTTTCTCCGTTACCTGACAGTCTTTTTACAATTCTTTTGATTCATGATCCTGCAGGCTGGCTTATATCATCCGTTGCAGGGGGTCTGCCTGACCTTACCGTTGCAGGTCACACACACGGCTTTCAGGCTGGTCTGCCGGGAAGAGGATGGTCTCCGTCTGCCTTGATCCACGAGCAATGGAGAGGGTTGTATGAGTTTCGCGGCAGCCACCTCTACGTCTCCAGCGGCCTGGGCACCATGGGTATGGCCGCCCGTTTCTTCATGCCGCCTGAGATTGTTATCCTGACAATAACAACGGATTGAGCATTTCCTTAATTTTACCTTTTCTTAAATATTGTTTTACACATGATACTTAAACCCGTAATCGTAGCAGCTCTCCTGCTGGCTGTTCTTCCCGCATACCCGCAGAAGGATGCTCTTCGGGCAATCAACCTGAAAGACTCAGAGGCACATATGAAATTCCTGTCATCCGACAACCTTGAGGGAAGGCGGACGGGTAGTGACGGTAATAATGCAGCTGCTGAATATATCCGTACCGAAGCACTTAAAGCCGGAGTCAAACCTCTTCCGGGGCAGAATGATCTTTTTCAGCCGCTGGAATACCTCCGGGTAACAACCGTCCCCGGCGAAGCAAAGATAACCCTCAGGGATACCAATGATTATTTCATTCATTCAGCCGACCTTGTAACTCTCATGGCCCCGAATGACACCGTCAGGCTTAACGGCGAGGTGGTCTTCGCAGGCTACGGTTACACAAACAGCAAGGAAAAATATAACGACTTTGCCGGGATTTCAGTGAAGGACCGAATAGTAATTATCATGACCAGGACTCCGGAGATCAAAGGGAGCGGGATGCCAGAACCGGGCTCGGGCATCAGCGAAATGACCGAAGCACGCAAGCTGCCGATGATCATGCTCCAGCAGGCTAAAGCGGTAATGTTTGTGGCCGACCCTGCCCTGGGTAGTGACATCTCTGCGGATCTGCTGGCAATGGGATCATCCTATCAGCTGATTCCGCTCTTCAGGAAGCAAATGTTCAGTTTTACCCTGAACGCCTATGCCATCACGGTGGAGATGGCCGACATGATGCTGAGACCCTCAGGGCTCACGCTAAAGGAGTTGCAGGATAGCATTGCCGCAAGCCACAAGCCGGCTTCATTTATAGTCCCCAACCTGAAAACATTTATTGACATAAACGTTGTCAAAGACACTGTTACCAGCAACAACATTTTAGGCTATATCGAAGGTACAGACCCTCATCTGAAGAACGAAGCTGTTATCTTCACGGCCCATTATGATCACGTTGGAAGGGATGCATCGGGAAACATATACAACGGTGCCAATGATAATGCGTCAGGGAGCGTGGGACTGCTTAACATTGCATCAGCCTTCTCCGCCCTGAACAGGAAGCCGGCAAGGAGCGCCATCTTCTTCTGGACCACTGGCGAAGAGGAAGGTCTGCACGGGTCAACCTATTATACTGAGAATCCGCTATTCCCACTGGAGAAAACAGTTGCTGCAATAAACTTTGACATGATTGGCCGGTCACGTCGCGATACGGATGTAGGGGCATCACTGACAGGAGAGATAGACATCACCGGAAAAGATACAATCAGGATAATTCACGGAGCTGATTGTCCCGATCTTATCGATATGGCTACCGAGGCCTGTGTGGAGCAGGAAGTCCATCCCATTGATGACGGTAAGGGAACGCACTTCTCAGGTTCCGATCACTACCCGTTCTATCGCAAGAAGATCCCTGTTCTGTTCTTCTTCACCGGGCTGCACAAAGACTATCACAAGCCCAGCGATGATTATGAATTCATTGATTTTGACAAGCTTGTCAAGGTATCCAAAGCAGGTTTTCTGACCGGCTACAGAATAGCATCGCTGCCTGTCTTCCCGCCTGAAAGGAACGTTCAGGAGTAAATCCAAGGAGCCATCTGACATGGGCAAACGAATCCTCTCCCTGCCGATCGGTGAAATTGAAGTTAAGATCATCAGGTCATCGAGGCGGACAGTGGCTTTGTATGTTCGTCCCGGAGGGACTCTTATCCTTCGGGCACCGTGGTTTGTCCCGGCTGGTGTTCTCATGAAATTTGCCGCCGGTAAGGCAGGATGGATTGAGAAACAGATTACCAGGCTGAAGGGAATCTCCCCTCCCGGGGCACCGGTTGCCGTCAGTGATGGCAGCAGTGTCCCATTCATGGGCAGAGAGCTGACAGTAAAGGTGATGCGGGGCTCAGTGCGGCGGGCGAGTCATGACCTTGAGCGTCTGATCCTGACTGTCAGGGATGGAGATGGGCCCGCTGAGCTGGCCGGAATGGCTGAAGCATGGTATCTGCGCGAGGCGAAGTCATACCTTCCGGTCAGGACAAAGGAGCTTGCCGCAACCCACTCGGCTCTGCTTCCGGCTCCGGGTGCGGTCAGTGTACGGAAGATGAGGCGCCGGTGGGGAACCTGTCATTCCGGGGGAGCCATCTCGCTGAACAGGGAGCTGATGAAGAAAGATCCGGAGCTGATTGACTATGTGATAATCCATGAACTGTGCCACCTTGTCCACCACAATCACGGAAAGGAATATTATGCGCTGCTGGGAAAGATTATCCCTGATTTCAGGGAAAAAAGAAGAAGTTTGAACCAGCATTGACTAATCGAAAATCGCAATTCGAAAATCGAAAATCGCAATTCGCAACTCCATGATCCTCAGGCTATATTGGTATAGACCGCCTGTACATCATCGTCATCCTCTATATGGTCTATCAGCTTCTCGACATCCGCCATCTCCTCCTCGCTGAGGGAGACGGGATTGAGGGCGATCCGCTTCAGTGATGCCTTTTTTACTTCTATATCCTTATCTTCCAGTGCTTTGGCCAGCGTACCAAAATTTGTGTAATCTCCGTAAACGTACCACATATCATCATACTCTTCAAGTGACTCCAGTCCGGCTTCAATCAGTTCCAGCTCAAGGTCGTCACGTGTGATATTTTCCGGTGGGTCAAACTCAAACACTGCCTTGCGTGAGAAAATGAACTCCAGTGAACCGGTGGGTACAACGGTTCCGCCGTTCTTGCTGAAATATGCCCTTATATTGGCCACCGTGCGTGTGTTGTTGTCAGTGGCAGCCTCAACCATAAACAGCACTCCGTGAGGGCCCTTGCCCTCGTAGGTGATCTCTGCATAGTCGGCGGTCTCCTTTCCCGCAGCGCGGTCAATGGCAGCTTTTATATTGTCCTTCGGCATATTCTGCGCCTTGGCGTTGAGAATTGCCGTCCGGAGACGGGCATTCATCTCCGGGTCGGTACCTCCCTCCCTTGCTGCCATAGTGATTGCCTTGGCAAGCTTCGGAAAGAGTTTTGACATCTTGTCCCATCTGGCTTCCTTGGAAGCCCTGCGATATTCAAATGCGCGTCCCATTCTGGCGAAAATTAGTTCTGTTGGATAATCCGGTTACACGGCGGCACCAAAGCCACAATGTTCAATAAGTGCGGCAAAAATACAATTTGGGCCGGAAATTGGTATTCATGTAAGCAAAAAACTACAGGTCAGGCAAAGAAGAGATATGCAACAAATATTGCTGCAATACTGCCAACAATGTCGGCTGTCAGCCCGCATATCACGGCATAACGTGAATTCTTGATTCCGACAGAGCCGAAGTAGACGGCAAGGACGTAGAAGACGGTGTCGGTGGAACCCTGAAGGCAACATGTAAGCCTGCCAACAAACGAGTCAGCACCGTGTATGGTCATGGCATCGATCATCATACCCCTTGAGCCGCTGCCGCTGAGCGGTTTCATCAGTGCCGTGGGCAACGCCTCGGTAAAGGAGGTGTCAATGCCCATCCATGCCACCACCGCCGTAATGCCGTCGACCAGCAGGTCCATTGCCCCGGAAGCCCTGAATACTCCTATGGCAACCAGTATTGCCACCAGGTAGGGTATAATTGTGATCGCGGTCTTGAAACCATCCTTTGCGCCATCGATAAAGGTCTCATAGACGTTGACCTTCTTCAACATAGCCATCACAATGAATGAAATGATAATACTGAACAGTATAAAGTTGGCTGCAAAGGTGGATATCAGGTTGATCTGTTCCTGCGGCAGTGTACTGAAATACCATACAATACCTGCAATGATTGCTGTAAGACCGCCCAGATATGCGAGTACTACCCTGTTGAAAAGATTGATCTTCTGCGCGATGGCAACGCTGATCAGCCCGGCAAGGGTAGCAATGTAAGTTGATATCAGTATGGGGATGAATACGTCTGCCGGATTGGCAGCTCCCAGTTGGGCACGGTAAACCATTATAGTGACAGGAATGAGGCACAGCCCCGAGGCATTAAGAACCAGGAACATGATCATGGGATCTGATGCCACCTCCTTGTCCGGATTGTGCTCCTGCAACTCCTTCATCGCCTTCAGTCCCATCGGGGTGGCGGCATTGTCAAGGCCGAGCATGTTTGCAGCCACATTGAGCATCATCGATCCGTTTGCCGGGCTTTCTGCCGGAAGCTTCGGGAAAAGCTTCCGGAAGAAGGGTCCTATCGCCCGTGAGAGCAGTCTGACAGCACCACCTTTCTCTCCCACGCGCATCAGTCCCATCCACAAAGTGAGAACACCTGTGAGACCCAGAGAGATCTCAAAGCCGGTTTTCGCACTGGTGAAAGTAGATTCAACAATCCGGTTGAATATCTCAGTATCTCCGTTAAAGATCAGCTGGACAATTGCAAAGAGAAACCCAATCAGAAAAAAAGCTATCCAGATATAATTCAGAGCCATCCGGTTAATTCATAGATCCTAAAAATAGGAATTTTTTTATTCCGCACATGACGAATCGAAAAATCAGAGCTCATCCACTTCGATTATTTCGAAGGGTACCTGGAGAATTGCCCTGAAATCCTTTCCCGCATCATGCATACTTACATCTCCCTTCTCACAGTACCATTTTATAAGTACCTCCCTATCAGCCTGACTGATTCGCTCGAATCGCTTGAAAAGCGCATGTATCCTGTGTGAAGAGCTGGTATTGAAGAATTCAAATCTTACGCTGAGGACAGTCCTCCGAGCAGGGCTGGCACCATATTTCTCAACATAGAGAAGAAGTGGCGTATAAAAACTGTTGGAATTCTCAGGTATTGATTTTCCCCTGATCTCAAAGAGACCCTGCTCCGGATCAAACAATACCGACGGGGTTTTCGAAGTCTCCCTGATTTCTATTTTTTCCATGGACATCTGACCGCAGCAAAGATATAAAAGTATAGATTTCCTTTAATATAGACAAATCTCAGGGGGTTGTTGAAAAATTCCCGGGAAATTAACACCGCTTTGTGCTACATTTGAAGGAAACAACAACTCACCCTCAACAAACAATGCAGAATGACCATGTCGGCCTTGCATCATAAAAGACTATTAATCAGCATTATATCCCTATTTATCCTCGTGACGGTTCTCCTGGCTGATGAAGTGAACGTAACAGGAACCGTTTCGGATGGCACAGGTGTACCCGTAATGAATGCCCGTGTATCCATCTTCTTGAACAACAGAGAGTTCAGGGCGATATCCGGAACTGACGGCCGTTATTCAGTGATGATAACCGGTTACTACAGTGACGTTGCCGGGGAGTTCAGTGCAGGCACACCCTATCCCAATCCGTTTGACAACAGTGTCAACATACCATTTATTATTAACACTGAAGGGGATGTGATGCTCACCGTTTACAGCCTCGCCGGTCAAAAAGTAAGGGTGATTGTCTTTCCGGGTGTGGCCCCGGGAAGTTACAATGCCGTATGGGACGGCTGCGGACCTGACAATGCGCCGGTCAGCGCCGGCCTGTATATCTATGCGCTGACTTTTAAGGGAAGATCATACAGCGGCAGGCTGGTGAAATCAGCCACCAGCGGTTCTATCTCCTCAGGCAGCGGGCTGGAACCGGTAATGCTTCCGCCAGACGAACCTCTTCCGGATATCTCACTGCGTTTCCCGGTAAGCGCGGAAGTAACCGCAGCGGACTACTACCCGGTGAGGCTGACAGACATCACCCTGGCACGTGATACCGTAATCGACTTTGTACTTGCCCAAAAGAACCCGATGCCATTTACAGTGGATGGCAACTACATCGCTCGGTTTAATGACGGTGTCTATAACCCAATGATCCTTAAGGGGATAAATCTCGGATCCTCTCCTCCCGGCTATTTCCCCGGTGAGATAGCCTATGCCATTCCCGCTGAAACCTATGAGAGGTGGATTGAGAGGATTGCTGAAGCAGGGTTCAACACGATCAGGGTGTATACCCTCCACCCTCCTGTCTTCTATGAAAAGCTGGCAGAATATAACCAGCGCCATCAGGAGAGGCCGCTGCTGCTCTTTCAGGGCATATGGCTTGAGGAGATAGAGGATGGCACTGATCCTCTTGCTTATGACCTTATAAGGCGACGCTCAGCATTCAGCTCTGAGATATCCGAGGTGATAGACTGCATAAACGGTAATGCCGATATTGCCTTCAGATACGGTAAGTCATACGGCATTTACAGGACCGACGTCTCACAATGGACAGCAGGGTACATCATCGGCCGCGAGGTGGCGCCGCAGGAGATAGATTCCACCAACAAGTTCCATCCGGGCACCGCATCCTACTCAGGCACGCGATTCAGCATCAGCGGTAGCACGGCTGCAGAAGCCTTTATTGCCGAGATGCTTGACCGGGTGGTTGTCTTTGAACAGAACGAGTATTCTGTAAGCAGGCCTGTCAGCTTCTCGAGCTGGCCTACGCTTGACCCGCTGGAGCACCCTACTGAGATTTTCACCGACGAGGATGTGGCATCGTTTGATATAACGAAGATCAGCCGTAACGGCGGACCCGGGCTCTTCGCGAGCTACCATGCCTATCCCTATTACCCTAACTTCATCAGCCAGCAACCCTCCTACCTGTCATACAGTGACAGCCAGGGACCCAACAGCTACCTCGGGTATCTGACCGCCATGAAGGACCATTACTCTTCCATGCCGCTGGTGATAGCCGAGTTTGGTGTTCCATCAAGCTGGGGCAGCGCACATCAGTCGTACAGCTCGATGCACCACGGGGGCTATTCGGAGATACAGCAAGGCGAAAAGAACATGCGTATGATGTACAACATTATTGACGCCGGTTGTGCCGGGGGATTCATGTTTGCATGGATGGATGAGTGGTTCAAGCGGACATGGATAGTGCTTTACCAGGAAGCTTACGGTGTCGGATCAGGACCCGCGACTGTTCCCACACGCCAGTTGTGGCACAATGAGACATCACCCGAACAGTGTTTTGGCCTGCTGGCTTTCGACCAGAAAGAGAAGCCTTCTTTAGTTCCGTATGATACCGACCAGCCAGCCGGTCCTGTCAGCTCGGTCAGGGCCACCCACGATGAAGGATTCCTTTACATTGAGATAAATACTGCTTCTGATCTGACTCCGTCTGATGAATTCATGGTGGCTTTTGACACTTACCTTGGAAATACCGGCGAATCAACCCTTCCCGGTGGCGCCACCCTGGGCAACAGGGCGGAGTTCCTGCTCACCTTTGCACTGGAGGATGACACAGCGCTGCATCATGTGACACAGGCTTATGACATGAACGGGCTAACCGTCCGTTTCAATCTTACCGACCCGGCAGTACAGGAATTCAGGAGCACCACAACCGACGGTGAGCCCTGGAAGGTGATGCGGTGGATTAATGACGGCTTTGAGCTGACATACCAGGATATCGGCAAGGTGCCGCTTGAACACGCAGCAACCTTCACCGAAGGCAACAGGGCTGCGGTGGCATGGAACGGCAGGAAGATCAACATAAGGCTTCCCTGGACCATGCTCCATTTCTATGATCCGACACAGATGACGGTCAACGATGGAGCTGTCTCATATGACGGCGGTTACAATTTCGAGATCATCACCGCACAGTCCGACGGGATCGCGGTATCCGTGTGGTACAATGGTACTGTGACGAATGCAACCAACAGGTACAGCTGGCCCAAATGGCTGACAGTTCCGCAAACAGCGGAAAGGGAGAAGGCCTCACTGCATGTCATTGAGACCGGCCTGACGGCTATACCGGATTATGTGGATTAAATAGGTCTTAAGCCTTCTTCTTGTTCTGGAACCCGCTTCTTTCAGCTTTGCCCCACCCCTTCTTGCCGCGGAGCGACTCAAGGTTGCCCCTGACTGCAAAATAGGTATGCACAGGGTAGAAGAAGGGCTCAAGCATGGCCGTGCCGATCAGCCTGAGCACATCGCGCTTCCTCGGATATTTGTGGAAGGTTATCTCCTCGAAAAGAACAGCCCAGGTGGTGAGGCTTACCGCAAAGCTGTAAACGAAGAGGAAGAGCAGCAGGAAGAACGGCCAGTTAATGGCGCCGGTCACACCCAGGTATATTGAATAGATGATCCCGAGGAAAGCTATCAGCGGGGCAGCCCATTCGAACATCAGCCAGTAGGGATATCCCAGCATACCCAGCTTGCCGTATCGGCTGTTAAGCATCATCTTGCGGTGTGACCAGAGGGATTCAATCAGACCCCTTGTCCATCTTGTACGCTGCTTGCGCATAGATTTAAGGTCTGACGGCACTTCGGTCCAGCATAGCGGATCAGGTATATAAGTTACTTCGTAATTCTCCTTGTGTTCAGCCATATACCGTCTCATCCTGAGGACCAGTTCCATGTCTTCGCCCACGGTTTTGACATTGTAGCCGCCGGCCCTGATGACCGTCTCACGGTCAAACATGCCCATGGCTCCGGAAATAAGCATCAGCCCGTCAAGATGACTCCATGCCATGCGGCCCAGAAGGAATGCACGGGTATAGTCGAGCACCTGCAGCCGGGGCAGGAATTTCTTCGGGAGATTGATCTGACGAATATAACCACGCTCGATATCACATGAGTTGACGATACGTATCACGCCACCTGTGCCGATGACCTTCTTCTCCTTCTCTTCAAGGAACGGCTTTACGAGTTTGAGAATTGAATCGGGCTCTATGATCGAGTCGGCATCAATTGTTACTATCATGTTGCTGCGGCTGATATTGATTCCCGCATTGAGAGAGTCAGCCTTGCCCCCGTTGTTCTTGTCAATAACAGTCAGCCTGTTGTAGGCAGGGTCCTTGGAACGGTAGACACCGCGGATTCTCTCGCAGGGGATACGGTAGTCAAAATAGTAGTTGACCCTGACAAGTTCATATGCTGCCCTGATCTTTTCGAAGGTATCATCAGTAGAGCCATCATTGACAATGATAACCTCAAAATTGTTGTAATAGAGTGACAGCAGTGTCCTGACGTTGTCAATAATGGTTTTACCCTCGTTGAAAGCGGGTGCGATAATTGTAATCCTCGGGCTCAGGGGAGAGAGCACCAGAGAGTTATAGTTCACATAACTGTTCTTGCGCAGGTACTTTCTCAGAGCGAGGGCTGAGTGTATGCCAAGCAGCAGGTATGACCCGAAGAGGACCAGGGTCAGATAGAATATCAGATGTGCAAAGATAAATCCCATGGTATTCAGTATATCCTGCGGTCAAGCACGTGCCTGACGATTATATTATAGTTCTTGTACTCCGACTTCATCAACTTCACCAATGCCTGGACACCCACCTCGCCCATATTCTCTATTGCTTTCACTGCTTCAATCTGCAGTTGAACGTCATCCTCCTTGTCAAGCACGAGTTTCAGGAAACCGAGCATGGAGGTATCCGGCATCTTGCCCATGGATTTGACTATCTCAAGGCAGTTGTTGTACTCCTGGAATTTGTACATTCTCTTCATTGTTTCCAGGGTGCTTCTCATATCCATGTCTCCCGCCACCTCTACAGCCAGTTTGCTGACGCGCAGGTCACGGTGAAGCATCACCTTTTTCATCTCGGGTTCAGCCTCTTTCTGTTTGAACTCCCGTATCATCCTGAGGGCAAACATCACCACTGTAGGATTCTCCGAGCTGAGCCATCTCCTGAAATCAGGCACGGGAAGCTCATGCTGGATGATCAGGTCATGCAGTGTTATCTGTTCCCACAGTGAAAAAGGCCTTCTGAGGTGTGACAGGAATTCAAAATGGTCATTGTCACTGAGACGTACCAGGGCTATCTGGGCCTCCATCCGCAGAATCTCATTCTTGGAGTTGAGTGAATTAATCATCTCCTCGTTTCCTTCCCTGATGCCCATGAAAGCCAGTTCGCGAAAACCCTTGATCTTTTTGTGCCAGCGTCTGCTTCGCACCCTGGCGAGGGTATCAGTTACAAGTTCAAGATCGTTGTAAAGCCTGGTCAGTTTCTCTCTCGAATCACCCTTCAGGTTTACGCTCACGTCAATCATCTGATCAATGAGCACCTGTCTGCGGAAGTCATCCGAGGCAATCTTTCTGAAGGCATCGGATCCGGAGTTGCCAAAGAGATAATCAATTATAAGTCCCTGATACTGCTCCAGAAGGTATTGTCTGAGTTTTGCCTCCTTCTCCATTCTTCTCCTGTTAAGAAGGATCACGAGGAGGAGTACGAACATCGAGGCGAAGGAGGCAATGATTGCAATTATCAGTGCATTTACCAGGGCCACGGACTTCCCGAAATAGTTGTACCGGTTAAGCCACGGGCTGTCGCCTTTAAGGACGAAGATGTTTTTGAATTTTTGCCATTTTGTCGGCTGAGCCACCATTAATTCTGCGCCGGATGATGGCGATAATACCGTTGTATCAGTCCTCTCATCAGCCGGAATTATCTGTGCAGCGGGTACTGTCTCAGCTTCGTCAGTCACCTCCGGTACTGCCTCACTCTCCGTCTCATTTACACCTGCAACCGTATCCTGTTTCGCAGCAGCCTCTTTTGCAGGAACCGTAACTGCCGCCACAGTCACTTTTACCGGGTTCGCTTTAGCGCGAGGCTCTCCGGGGAAAGCTACCGGGATATAGATGCTTGGTGCCTGGCCTCTCAGTGAACTGTTGATGAATACCTTGAACATTCCACCCTCTTCAACCAGGTCGAGATCCAGTCCTGTCATCTTCTCAATCCTGTTACCCAGTGCTTCGGCATTTGCGCGGCGATTGAATGCACCCATCTGGATGGCGTACTGTCCGCCGGCCAGCGAAATCAGTCCCTCGGCAGTCAGCTCGGAAGGAAAAGTCGAGACCACAGGCAGATTCTTTGAGACTGACTCAGGCGGAACCGAGTCCGGCACATAATCTCCGGGCAAACTGCGAACCGGCAACAGGGCGCCTTCAAAGGCAAGAATCAGCAGTATGGTCATCAGAAGCCTCATTTTACTTACCAATACCCATTATTAAACCAATATTGCCTTCAAACCTGTTCCTGTATGCAATGCCGGATAGCTTCTCGTAAGACCAGCCTGCACCTATCCTGTAGGACCATCGGGGGCTGATCTGGTCAAACCACGTGAGCCTGACGCTGGTTGCCTTCTGCCTCTCAAGATCAGTAATGATGTCATACGGTTCATCAGGGGCCGTTCCGGTGCCACCAGTCACCTGCAGGTAATCCGTTGTACCGAAATATCTCCTGGCGGTAAGGAAGAACGATGTGGTGACCCCGATATCCTTGAAGTGGAAGTATCCCCTGGCAGCGAACCAGTAGTTGCCCATGTATTTCTCAACCGAGGCAGTGCCCAGAAAAATGTCATGATCAAAGTAATAATAATTGATACCTGCAGAGATTGCCAATCCAGCAGGAAGAGACTGCCACAGTTCGAGTGCTGCCCTGTGTTTCGGGAACCATCGGCCTGGACTGTAGGCATAGGCTACATATGCATAATTGTTCTTCGAGAGTTCGGGCCATGCTTCTGCAGCAAACTGAAGGTCACTGTCAGAAATATCATCCGGAGGACCTGTGCTTATATGTCCGTAGTTTACCGCAGCTACCGCAGTACCCCATGAGAAACGGTGGCCGGTGCCAAGGCTGAAGACCTGCCAGAAGCGATCATAGGGCTCACTGTATGTGTCGAACAGGTATCCGGCTCTGATATCTGTAGGCAGGGTGACCTGCTGTGAACGGTCACGTGACCATCTTCTGATGTCAGTCAGGGCTTCGGCAGCGTCACTGTTGCCGGGGTCGGTCATAAGCAGGGTATCGATGACTGCTGAGGCTTCATCATACCGGCCCTGCCAGGCAATTATCCGGCCAAGTAGTATCCGGGCATCACCGTATTCCGGGAACTCACTCACAAGCAGGCGCGCAGCCGGCTCAGCCTCGGCATATTTGCCTTCAAACGCCAAAGACCTTATTCTTGAATACTCCTCTTCCGGAGCGGTAATCGTCTGACCACTAAGCAACCCGGTGGCCATGATCATTATGATCAGTGCAGAAACTAATGGTATATATTTTTTGTGACTCATCTTTCAAACAACTGCTACTGCTGCCCTTATCTTTCTCAGGAGATCATCCGGATCAAACGGTTTGGTTATATATCCGCTTACCTTCATCTCTCCGGCCTGACGCTGCATCTGCGGATCACTGAAGGCTGAGACAATCAGGACAGGTGTCTGTTTCTTCAGTTCGGTGCGAAGGAATCTTATTACTTCCAGGCCGCTGTGATAGGGCATGTGAATGTCCACGATAGCAAGGTCAAAGTCAGTATTCTGTAACGCTTCAATGGCCCTGTTGCCGTCACTTACTGTTACAGGATCGTATCCCTCACGTTCCAGAACGACTGACATTGTTCTTAAAGCCATTTGGTTATCTTCACAGATAAGTATCTTCATTTCTTTGATTCCGATCTTTTTCGCTCTTTTTAATAACGCATCTGTCTGACCTTTATTAGACAAAACGACAAAAATGGTTCTTTTGGTTCGTTTCCTCAAAAAAAGCGGCTTATTATTTGACTACTGTTGATAAATCGTAGATGACCCGCCTTCATGCCGGGATAAAGTATTTACAGCTCCTTCAGGCGGATATTCCTGAATTTAACGACAGAGCCATGCCCCAGGAATCCGATGTGTCCCTTGCTGTTCTTCAGTCCCGGATGTTCCTTGCCGTCGATGGTACCGTTAGTGACTGCACCGGCAATGTCACCGTCAACAATGACGGTTCCGTTCAGTGTGACTTTTACCTTCGTTCCCTGCAGGGTCACCTCCTGGTAGTTCCATTCTCCGACAGGCCTGAGAAAGCCTCTCCGTGCCGGTATTACGCCATAGACTGACCCGTGGTACTGGTAAGGTTCAAGGTTCGCATAAATTGATGCTGTATTGTCAAGTATCTGAAGTTCCATTCCAACATAGGCGGCATCACCTTCCGGGGGAGTCCTGACACCCAGTCCGTTGTTGGCACCGGGGGTAAGCTGAAATTCAAAGCGGAAGACGAAATCCGCATACTCCTTTTCAGTGTAGAGGTTCCCGCCGCTGTCATTGCCTGGATTGATCACAATCATTCCGTTCTCAACTGTATAAGAGATCTTGTTGCCTATCCAACCGTCCAAATTCCTTCCGTTGAAAAGCGAAACAAAACCTGCTTCCTTCTCCTTATCGGATAGATTGTTTCCGTTGAGTACCGGCTCTATCGTGCCATCATCAGGCAGATTCAGGGCTTCAAGGGCTTCCAGCGCAGCATTTTGTACCTCTTCGGACGGGTCTGAGAGGTAAGGAGTGATAAAGAGTCCTGCCTGTTTTATTCCAAGCGAGGCGGTGTAGGCTACCATTGCGGCTCTTACCCGGGGGTCGGCGGCATACGGAGCTATATCCTTTATCATCTGCAGCTTACTCTCGGGGGTGATACGGGCTGCCTCAGTCATTCGCATGTAAGCGTCAAATGCCGGCATGCCGAAAGTCTTGTTCCCTGACCTGGTAATTTCCAGCAGTGTTTTTGCTGCCGAGTGGTCCTTCCAGTGAGAGAGAGCGTCAAAACATGCATCGCGGATTATTGCATCCCCATTTTCAAACTCATAGGCAATCAGTTTTAGTGCTTCTTCTCCGCCTGTAGCTGCCAGAAGGGGTATCAGTTTCAGTTTGTCGCCACCCTTTTTGATGGCCTCAAGAATAAGGTCAGAGTGCTGTTCGGGATCATCATGCTTCATGGCTGCCGTCACCAGGGCGCGTTGCAGTTCGGTTATCTCAGCCCTGTCGGTGGTTTCGGCAAGCAGTGTGAGGATCTGAGGCTGGTCATTGTATGATGCGAGGCTACCAAGTGAGTTCAGTGCAGTTGCCCTTACACCCGGGTCTTCAGAGCCGGCATATGGATAAACAGTGTTAAACCATTTGTTGTCGCCAGACCATGCCAGCAGCCTGATCAGGGTCACGGTTGCCTGGCCGGCAGACTGAGGCAGTGTCCCGGAAACACGGATCATGCCCGTACTGTCAAGTATGGTTGTGAGAGCGTTAGCTGCTGCACGGTGCCCCTCTTCGTTATCATGTTTCACAATCCATGCAAGCAGGGGATCAACGGCTTTTCTGTTCTGCAGGCGTGCCAGGGCTGCCACGGCTGCAGCTGCCACCTCCTGTGAAGGATCTTCCATAGCCTTCAGGATCAGTGGGACTGCCAGATTATCACCACGTTCGCCAAGCATGAATATTATCTCAGGTTTGGCTTCAGGGGAGACCCTGGCATATCTTTTGATCCACTTTTTTGTTGCTTCACTTCCGGGGATTGCCGATGCAAGGCGGAGAGCGCCACCTCTGATGGCCACGTCAGGATCATCAGCTGCCTCGAGGAGCATGCCCAGGGCATCCCTCCCCTTCACCTCGGTGATGACACTCATGGCAGCCAGTCGCTGGCTGGCAGCTTCAGGAGCCTGGCTGGCAGCGATAACCTGTGAGGTGATACGCTCCATTTTCTTTACGTCGCCGGCAAACCCAACCTTCCTGGCATAGATGAGCAGTGCCGTTACGGCTCCGGTCTTATCCCGGCGCCAGGAGGCGGAGGCGGCTGCCTGGGTAAGTATATCCCCGGTAGAGGGTGCGCCTGTTGAGGCCATTGCATAGAGAGCAGCTGATTTTTCCGCCGTACTTCCCTTTTCGTACCATGCCTGATAGGTATCGATTGCCGTTCCGGGATGTATCTCGGCCAGTGCAACCATCACCTGGGCGGCGCAGGGGCATGCTGAGGCTGTAAGAGCTGAGGCCAGCAGATCGGCGGCACCGGCAGTGCCAGTCGATTGGAGGGCAATGACAGCATCATCGCACATCTCGGGAGAGAGGACCCATGGCTCCAGAGCCTCAGCAGTCAAAGCCGAGCCCACCAGGTTGAGCTGCCTCATGAAGAATGACCTCACCTCCCTGTCTGTTGCCCGGTTCATAAACCCGATGCACTCCTTTTCCCATTGTCGTTTCCTGATATCATCGCGGTCAGCAGAAAGATGAGCAGTAAGAGACGCAACAGCATATCGTGCCCTCAGGTCATCACCGGTGCCTGCCGGCACGATCTGTTCGCAGATCATCGCCCTGCCCTGCTCTCCGAGAGCATACATATCCTCCATGAGACGGGAGGCAAGCTCCATGTTGTCAGCCGGCATCCGCGCAAGCAGGTCAGCCACCCTTGTGCCGGTTGTCCTTACATCCTGAGCGCCCGCTACTGCACTGATCAGCAGCAGGGCTGCCAGTGCAGATAATGTCCTGATTTTGTTCATGATATCTTTTTTCTTACGTATTACATATGCCATTCACCTCTCATCGGCTGATCCACCAGCGCATTTGCCGCATCGTCATCAACGAAGAGCTGGCTGACAGGGTCATACTTCAGGTTTCTGCCCAGCCTGAGCGCCACCACACCCATATTCACTATTGTGCATGACCTGTGCCCGTTCTCCTCGTTGAGGGCGAATGGGCGGCGGGTCCTGACCGATTCGGTGAAACGGGTGATCTGTGGTTCCGGATCGGGCAGATCCCTGACCAGTTCGGCAAGGTTGGGTATGTCAGATACGAATCCCTTGTATATCTTTCCCTGGGGGCCTTCGATATAGGCTGCATTTTTGTCGCGGTTTTCACCGTCGAGGATAATCTGGCAGCCGTCTTCATATGTGTAGGTAATTCTTCGCCATGATCCTACGGCATCATGATGCTGCTGGGGTGCATCGATCTCCACTGATATGGGGCTGGTGTCATCCTTCCCCAGCAGGTACTGAACGGGGTCTATGTAGTGTTGCCCCATGTCACCCAGGCCGCCGCCGTCATAGTCCCAGTATCCGCGGAAATTCTCATGTACCCTGAGCTGATTGTACGGTTTGAAGGGGGCAGGCCCGAGCCACATGTCATAGTCCAGGTCAGCAGGGACAGGCTCGGGCAGGAGATCGGTCCGGCCGCTCCAGTAAAACTTCCAGTCATAGCCTGTTATTCCACTGATTGTTACCTTCAGGGGCCAGCCGAGGATGCCACTGCTGACAACCTTCTTCAGCGGCAAGACTGTTGTGCCGAGGCCATAGAACTGACCGGAGAACCGGAACCAGGTGTTGAGTCTGAACATCCGGCCGTTGGCCTTCACTGCTTCCACAAGTCTCTTCCCCTCTCCTATTGTTCGTGTCATCGGTTTCTCGCACCAGATATCCTTGCCTGCCTCAGCGGCCATTTTTGCTATTATACCATGCCAGTGCGGCGGTGTGGCTATGTGAACAATGTCGATATCCGGCCTGTTGATCAGCTCCCGGAAATCGCTGTACCCTGTCACGCCTTTGCCAGCCCTGTCAAGCGCCCTCTTCAGATGACCCGAGTCAACATCGCACACTGCAAGCAGCCGGGTGTTTTCATAGTTAAAATGGCCGAGACCCATGCCACCGACCCCCACAATTCCTTTGGTGAGCTGATCACTTGGTGCAATGTAACCGCTGCCGCCCATCACATGCCTGGGAATGATTGTCAGGCCGAGACCTGCTGCTGTGCTCCTGATTAAAAACCTGCGCCGGTTGACTTTTTCCTTTTCCATGAGCTGTACTGTTTCAATGACCGGTAAATATAAATATTTGGCCAGAGTGAATCTGAAAAGCTAAAGTCTAACTATGAACAAGTAACTAACCGCAAACGGGAGCACCGGTTGCAGGCATGGGCGGAGAGTTTATGTCATACCGGTAAAAATGTCTGCCTGCGTACCCAAACCGGAGCCCCACAGGAAAGCTGCAATCTGCAGGCATCAGTGAAGGTCTTCCGGCACCTGATATTTTTTTCTCAAGCCGTCAAGTTTTTTCCGGCACAGGGAACTCCGCTCCGTCAAAGAGGTCGAGGTCACATGTATCCGGCATCCAGTTGCGGTGCGGGGCCTTATGGTGCAACAGCAGAAAGAAGGGCTTCGCGGGATCGCGATCCTGAAGCCACTCTATCGCCTTGTCAGTAATGATCGTCGTTGCGTACCCTGTTTGCCTGTAGGTACGTCCCGGTTCGATGAAGTCAGGGTTGTAGTAGCTACCCTGCCCTGGGAGGATACTCCAGTAGTCGAATCCGGTCGGTTCGCTCTTCAGGTGCCATTTGCCAATGAGGGCTGTCTAATACCCGGTCTCCTGCAGGAACTTCGGGAAGGTAACCTGCGAGATGTCAAACCTTGCCCTGTTGTCAATGTGACCATTTGCATGGCTGTGCTTCCCTGTGAGGAGTGCTGCCCTGCAGGGTGCGCAGATTGAGTTGCAGACGAAGCTGTTGCGGAAGATTATCCCCTCGTCTGCAATATGGTCAATGTTGGGTGTTTTGTTGATCACGCTGCCATAGGCGCTGACAGCCCGGTATGCATGATCATCGGTCATGATGTAGATGATGTTGGGTCTCAGGGGCTCCGGCCCGGAGCACGATCAGGCAAGAGTGAGCGCCAGCATAACAACAACTGTCTTGAGCTTCTTCATGTTACAGGTTTCGGTTTACACTGCGGAGCCCGGCCGATGCACGTATCAGCCTGAGACTTCAGATTGTTACTATCTTCTTTCTGATAATAATCCATGAAACAACCAGCAGATAAGCAGCACACAGCAGCAGGACACCCATGCCGGGCACCACTCCCATTGAATCGCTGACCAGGCCCATAAGGGGCGGGATAAGCGCTCCGCCGGAGATGGCCATCATCATCAGTCCCGAGATCTCATTGCTCCTTTCCGGGTACTTCTGTACCGTAAGCGAGAATACAAGCGGGAAGATATTGGCCACACCGAGTCCGATAAGGAATACAAGTGCCCACGCAGCAGCCTTTGATGCAGGGATAACCATTATAAGAAATATTGTGATGATTGACAGTATGGCGCTGTAAAGCAGTCCCCTGGTGGAGGAGAGTTTTGTCAGTATGAGAGCCCCGGCGAAGGTGCCCAGCATACGGCCGAAGAAATAGATGCTGCGGCCTGACTGTGCGGTGACCTCCTCAAACCCGAACCTTATGGTCAGGAATTTGCCGGAGAAGTAGTTGAAGCCTACATCGATGCCTACAACCAGGAAGATGGAGAGAACCATCATCAGGATGTATGAGTTTCCCAGCAGGCGGAAGGCAGATGCCATTGATGCCTTGTTCCCGGTGGAGGCGGTCTCTTCTATTTTTACCATGCTCAGCCAAAGCACGCTCAGGAAAGAGATAACGCCGTAAACAAGGAACAGAATCTTCCAGTCATTGAACATGCTGGCAAAGAGTGCGGCGAGGGGTGCCGCCAGCATTGAGCCGATGGCCTTTATAAACTGTGAGAAGCTGAGGAAGCTCGAAACTCTGCGTCCGGGCACTACATCAACCAGCAGGGGATTGGCCGAGACCTGCACAATCGTGTTACCGATGCCGAGCAGCGCGAAACCTGCAATGACAGTAATAAAATTATAGAACAGCAGCGGTACGAATAGTCCTATTCCCGTGATGATCATGCCGGCATTGAGCATCCTCTTTTTACCCACCCGGGCCTGCATGATACCCACAGGCACTGAGAGGATAAAGAACCAGATGAAGGCGGCGAACGGAATAAGGCCAAGGATGAAGTCGCTCAGTCCCAGGTCTTCTGCCACGCGGTCCTTGCCTATTCCCACGAGGTCAACAAAGCTCATCACGAAGAAGGAGAGGAGCACCGGCACCACCAGTCTCATCTCGATTTTTTTCTCATTCATATAGTCAGGGTTGTTCAGTCTTACATAAGAGGCAGGGCGGGTTGCACTGCCTTCCAGAAATCATCATCGAGGAGGTACGCGCTCCCAAGCAGGGCTGCATCCTCCTTCAGTTCGGAGATGGCTATTCGCGTGTCGCATCCCTCCCTCTTCAGGGCCTCTTCCACAGACAGACCGAAGAGATTGTATGCATGAGAGATGTTTCCTCCCATTACCAGTATCTCAGCCCCGAACCGTTTCAGCCAGGGGGCCAGGAAGCTCCCCAGGCCGCTGCCGAACTCGGTGAAGATATCCTGCACCTCGGGGGCTCTGCCGGCCATCATGGCCACCTCTCTTACTCCGGCGGCATCATGACCGGTCACTTCGCGGTAACGCGACGTAAACCAGCGTGTTGAAAAATAGTCGTCTGCTATGCCGTTCCCGAACGGCAGGTGGTAGACACACCCCATCTTCGGCACCCTGTCACCTTCAACAACGGGTATCCGGTTTTCAAGGAATGCCGAACCGAATCCCGTACCCAGGGTGACGGCCATCATTCTGGCGTAACCGGCGGCCTTTCCTGCCCATGCCTCACCAACGGCAAAGGAACTGGCGTCATTCATGAACCTCACACGGCAGTCGCACGGCAGGCCCAGCCGGGTGCTGATGGCCTTTCCCACATTGACACCGTACAGCTTCTCGTACTTTGGTACACCCCTTATTAGGCAGATGCCCTTCACATAGTCAAAAGGCCCTGGCATGGCGAATCCCACCCCGCGCAGATTGAAGATCTGAATCCCTCTGAGCACCTGTTTCAGGGTGTCACTCCAGACCGTAAGTATCTCATTGGCTTCAGCCTTGTTGTCAACCGGGCTTTCGGCCCGTGATCCGCTGATGATGCGGTGGGCAGTCATATCAACTGCTACGGCTGTTATGTGGCTTCCGCCAATGTCAACGCCGATGGCGATGTTCTGAAGTGCAGAATTCATGTTGGTTCTCCTTCGGTTCAGGTTTTGAAGCAATGAAAATATCTATTTTTTTCCAATTAGCACAGAATGTGTCAGGGATAATATTCTGAAAAAATAGGATCGGTCGAAAAAATGTTATAAATTCGTGTTATTAACACCAGTTCCCAAAGCATTCAAAATCTAATTACATCGTATTATGTTAAAAGCCACAAAGGAAGATGCGCTTCTGTACCACAGTCGCGGCCGCAAAGGAAAAGTGGAAGTAATACCCACGAAACCATACGGCACACAGTTTGATCTCAGCCTGGCATATACCCCCGGCGTTGCACATCCGTGCCTTGAGATTGAAAAGAACCCTGATGATGCCTATCTCTACACCGCAAAGGGCAACCTTGTAGCAGTCATCTCGAACGGCACCGCCGTACTGGGACTGGGTGACATAGGGGCTCTGGCAGGAAAGCCTGTAATGGAGGGGAAGGGACTCCTCTTCAAGGTTTTTGCCGATGTGGATGTTTTTGACATAGAGATCAACGAGAAGGACCCTGACAAACTGGTGGAGATCTGCGCTAAGCTTGCACCCACTTTCGGGGGGATAAACCTCGAGGACATCAAGGCACCGGAGTGCTTCGAAGTGGAGACGAAACTTAAGGCAATGCTCGATATTCCGGTATTTCACGATGACCAGCACGGTACTGCAATTATCTCTGCTGCCGGATTGCTCAACGCCGTGGAGATCAGCGGCAAAAATCCGGCCGATATAAAGGTTGTAGTCTGCGGCGCCGGCGCTGCAGCCAACTCATGCACACGCCTTTATGTTGCCCTCGGGATTAAAAAGGAAAACGTCGTGATGGTTGACAGCAAGGGAGTCATAAACAACAGGAGGACCGATCTGAACAAATACAAGAAGGAGTGGATCACTGACCGTGAAATAAGCACACTGGCTGAGGCAGTGAAAGATGCGGATATGTTTCTGGGACTGTCGGTAGCCAATATGCTCACCAAAGAGATGCTCGGCACAATGGCTCCCAATCCGATCGTGTTTGCAATGGCCAATCCCAACCCGGAGATCAGCTATGAGGATGCCTTCGCTACACGTGACGATCTTATCTTCGCTACCGGAAGGTCAGATTACCCGAACCAGATCAACAATGTGCTCGGATTTCCCTTCATCTTCAGGGGAGCACTTGACGTAAGAGCCAGGACAATCAACGAGGAGATGAAACTTGCTGCCACCAAGGCGCTGGCTGGTTTGGCTAAGGAAAAAGTACCTGACTCGGTACTGAAGGCTTACGAGCTGGAAAGCCTTGAATTTGGAAGGGATTATATCATACCCAAGCCACTCGATCCCCGCCTTATCTCCAGGGTAGCACCGGCAGTAGCCCGGGCCGCAATTGAGACAGGGGTGGCGCGTCTTAAAATTGAGGACTGGGATGACTATGCCAAATCGCTCGACAAACGGACATCAGAGCATATCAACAGGATAGCAGACATCAGCTGCCTCTAGCAACAAAACACTGAAAGGGCCGGTAACCATCGTTATCCGGCCCTTTCTCTTACCCTACTTTAATCCAACCAACTGTGCCAAACTCTGAAAAACACAGCTTTATCTTTGAAACTTTATGCCAAACTTCATTTCGTACAGAGTCAAAATGAGTGAAGAGAGCTGTTCTACGGAATAGCTGCTTCTGTTAAGTGTAGCGTCAAACAGATAATCAATGCACTGTGGTTTCTTGTCAAGAAAGTCAATAATCAGCTTGTTACGCTTTTCATCTGTTTGCAGAGTATATTCCTCAGCCTTGGCAATGAGCATCCCTTTCTTTTTCATCACATTCTGCACTCTCCAGTAAATCGGCGCAACCAGACGGATATGAAGTGCATTCGCCATTTCCTGGGTGATTGATACTCCTCCGCGGCCAATTATTACCGAGTAGCCTTCCCGTGCTATCGACAGCACAACCTCCCTGATAGCTTTCTTCACAGAGCTGTCAGTGACAAAAGTCCCTGAGAAGGCCATGATCATCTGTGAGATGTCAGTCATTCCCAGTCCCTGGTAATAGGTCTCAATCCTTTGAGTGTCAGTCTTCAGTTCATGTGCAGCATGGTAGATGATATCCTTGTCAACCCACTTCCACTTGTTGGTGTTGTACCTCAGGTTCATCTGTGCCACAAGCTCGGCAGCCACTTCCCTGCCGTCACAACCGGTAAGGCGGGAGATTGTGATTACCGGGCCTGTCTGGTCAACGGGCCTGCCCAGCATTTCAGCCCTGTAACGGGTGTCGAAATAATCAAATATCTTCTTCACGGCTAAGGCTTTAGGTTTTACAATGAACAATCTGCGCCTCCGGAGGGCGATAACTGATAAATCTTACAAAATATAATCAATTTTTGTCACAGGGACAACTGTCCGGGCAAAAAAACAACCGCCGGATCGCTGAAGGTCCGGCGGTTGATATTTAACGGGCTCTTACTTAGAAGTCGCGGTGTTCCGTGCGTCGGATTATCTCATTCTGAAGATCCTCACCCAGGTCATTGAAATAGTCGCTGTATCCAGCCACACGGACTATCAGGTCACGGTACATCTCCGGATTTTTCTGGGCATCCCGGAGAGTGTCGGCGCTGACGACATTAAACTGGATATGGTGACCGTCAAGACTGAAGTAGCTTCTTATCAGGGCAGTGAGCTTCTGATAGCTGTTCTCATCCTCAAAGAATTCAGGTGAGAATTTCTGGTTCAGAAGTGTGCCTCCGGTACGGAGATGGTCAATTTTGGAAGCTGACTTGATAACGGCAGTCGGACCCTGGCGATCCACCCCCTGTGACGGTGAAATACCTTCTGAGAGTGGCACATAAGCCTTACGGCCGTCAGGAGTAGCTCCGGTGACATTGCCGAAGTATACATGCGAGGTTGTCGGGAGCATGTTGATGCGATGAATTCCACCCCTTGGAGTAGGCCTGCCGTTCACTGCATCATGGAAAAATTCAAATACCGCAACGGCCTGGTTATCTGCATAATCATCATCATTCCCGTATTTTGGGGTGTTGTAAATCATGTCATACTGCATCTGCTCAGCCCCTTCGAAATTGTTTCTGAGGGCGGTAAGCATCTCGCTCCAGGTAAATCTTTTGCGGTCGTAAATATTGAATTTTACCGATGTAAGGATATCGGTTATGCTTCCTAGTCCCACTCCCTGGATATATGTGGTGTTGTACCTTGCTCCGCCTGCATTGTAGTCCTTGCCGCGTGCGATACAGTCTTCCAGCAGCAGGGACAGGAAGGGCACCGGAAGGTGGATTGCAAAGGTCTTCTCGATGACATTGTTTCCTCTCACCTTCACGTCAGCGAAGTAGTTTATCTGATCCCTGTAAGCCAGCATGAATTCCTCAAAGGTCCTGAACTCCGAGGGATCTCCCGTCTTCGGGCCAATCTGCACCCCCGTGCGTGGATCAAATCCGTTGTTGAGCGTCACCTCCAGTATCTTGACTAGATTGAAGTAGCCGGTGAGCCAGTAACACTCTGTACCAAATGCCCCGGTCTCAACGCAGCCGGAGGCTCCTCCGTTGCGGGCATCAACGATGCTCTTACCCTGTCGTAACAACTCCTGTATTATGGCTTCCGTATTGAAAACCGAAGGCTGACCAAACCCGGTCCTGACAATGTCAAGGGTCTTGTGGATAAATGTGTCCGGATTCTTGCGGCTCACCTGTACCATCGAACTTGGCTGAAGAATGCGCATCTCCTTGATTACATCCAGCAGGGTATAGGTCATCGGGTTTACGGCATCGGTGCCGTCTGGCTTCACCCCGCCGAGGTTGATGAGGCAGAAGTCGGTGTATGTATTGCTCTCCTGTGCAGTCACACCCATCTTGGGAGGAGAGGGGTGGTTGTTGAACTTGACCCAGAAGCATCCGAGGAGTTCATACGCCTCGTCGGCCGTGAGTGTTCCCTCATCAAGTCCCTTTTTGTATACAGGCCAGAGGTGCTGGTCGAGACGCCCGGGATTGAATGAATCCCATGGATTAAGTTCGGTGACCACACCAAGGTGTATGAACCAGTAATGCTGCAGCATCTCGTGAAATGTCTCCGGTGCATGAGCTGGTACGCGACGGCAGACAGCCGCCATCCTGGTCAGTTCATCTTTTCTGGCCGGATCCTTCTCTTCAGCAGCCATAGCATCCAGTTTTTCGGCATGTCTTCCGGCATACATAATGATGGCATCACAGGCAATTGCCATAGCCCTGAGCTCTTCATTGCGCTCATACGCCTGCGGGTCATTGCGGAAATCAAGTGCAACAACAGCAGAGGCGATCTCTTTCTTCAGATCCAGGAAGCCAGTGTGGAACATCTTGTATCCCAGCACAGTGTGCCCGGGAGCCCTCTGCTCCTGGAACTCGGTGAAGATGCCGGCCTTATAGGCCGCAAGCCACTCGGGGGTCATCCGCTCCATGATACGGTCACGGTTACTGCGGCCTTTCCAGAATGGAATGATCTCTTCTGTATATATCTTTTTAACCTCTTCACTGACCCTGAAGAATACCTTCTCGCGACTGTCAAGAATTTCAAGGTCCTGAATTGAATGAAGGCTGATCTCGGGGTATGTGGGCGTTGCCTTTGGAGCAGGTCCTCTTTCACCAACGATCAGTTCACCGTCATTGATGCATATAGCCTTGTTACTGAGCAGGTATTCAAATGCGCGTGCTCTCAGCATCGGGGCCGACAGCCCCTGTGCATCCCGGCTGGCATAGAAGCGGGTAATTAGCTGTGCCCGTTCAGCAGTAATGGTTTCTGTTGCGTTCAGGCTCTGTTCCCTGAGCCTTATAACTCTCTCTGTCATTTTCATATATAGTTACCTCCTGATGGTTTTCCTGTTTTAATTACGGCGATCAACCGCCTTTTTTTACGTGGATGCCTAGCGGCTTTAAAATGTCAATGTATTCGTCCAGAGTACCGTTCGTCACCTGGCTGACTGATGCCATCCTGTCCTCTAGGGCGAAACGGCGGTATTTCGAGCTGCCCGTCTTATGATAGGGCAGCAGGTTTATCTCTTTGATTTGACCGTTGTTTCGGCTTTCAATAAACTCCCGCAGATTCTCCATGTATGATGCATCAGCCGACACTCCCGGAATGACCGGGATACGTATCATCACATCCTTTCCTTCTGCAAGCAGCATATCAAGATTTGAGATGATAAGCTCATTGCTCACCCCGGTGAATTTTCTGTGAATCTCAGGATCCGTATGCTTGATATCATACATGAAAAGGTCTGTTACCGGCATGACCGACTGCAGCAATTCGCGCCGGGCGTATCCTGAAGTGTCTACGGTTGTATGAAATCCGGATTGTCTGAGCAGGCTGAGGGTTTCCAGAAGAAATACCGGCTGCATCAGCGGCTCGCCGCCCGAGAAGGTGACTCCTCCTCCCGAGTGCTCCATGAAGACCCTGTCAGCCTCCGCCTTTGCAAGAATCTCTTCCGGTGCGTACTCATGACCTACCTGCTCCATGGTGCGAAACTCCTTCTCTCCCACCCTGTCAATCCTTTCTACCATCCTGATACCTGACTCCTTCCCTTCGGGATTATGGCACCACCAGCAATCAAGCGGGCACCCCTTCATGAAAACTGTAATCCTGATACCGGGACCGTCATGAATTGCATATCTTTTTATACTGAATATCAAGCCTTTCATAATGATAAAGAGATAATTGTTGAATCAGATGAACGAAATGCAGGGGCATCAGACACCCCCGGTGAAAGGCTATAGGGCATAGAACATAAGGCAATGATACAACCTTCTGCCAAGGCGATTCATCATAAACCTGTGTTCCAGACTGTTCATCTCTGTAATTTGCAACACAAAGATATTACAAAAAACCGAAGAGACCAAATATTGCCTGTCAGGACTGCCCGTAAAAAATAATTTCAAAGTTTATTAGCTTGATTATCTGTATATTACTGTCACAATAGTCCGATTAACAAAAGTTTAACGGAATTTTAATGCAACAGATCCGGAGGTTGCCGGTCTTTATGTTGGAAAGAAGATGGAAAAGGACAGTTCCGCTTTTTTTACAGGACAGTTTAAGTGTTAAACAAAAACGGGTTAGTCATGAAAAGAATTTTTCTTGGTGTGCTGCTTTTCACAGCAGTCTCGGCACTCTCGTTCGGCAGGGTAATTATCAGGGGAGAATCCCACACTCCTTTCGGTACCTTCACGATCGAGGCCTCCGACAAGCCGGTAACAGTTGCCGGAGAGGAGCTCAAATGCTATCTCATCAGTTATGAGAACTCACCTTTACAGGTAAAGGTATTGATTGACAAGGAGAAAAAGTGCAAGAATTATGTGGTTGTCTCCGATGATCTTTCAGTAATGTACACTTGCAATGGCATGTACTTTGGCGTCAACAAGCTGGGTAAGAAGTATGCTGAAGCAGGCCTTGGGACTTCGGAAGAGAAGCTTGACAGGCTTGACTACTTTCACCAGAAGGTTATCAGGCAGGGGGATGCAGCAGAATTTGATGCCATGAGTTTGATTGCATCCTATTTCCCGGAGCTCATCAAGTAGCTTCCGGCAGAAAGATCTTTTTTTTCCTTCCTTAATCAGGCCGTCCGGCCTGTCTACGATCAGGTTTAGGTTGAAACGAAGATACCCCCAGCGGGTATCTTCTTCTTTTTCAGTAACTTTCATCGGCCGGAAATGATGCACAACGGCCCGGTGGCCATAGCTGCGCGATCTTCCTATATTATTGATATTTATCACCTCTGTTAAGGCGGAGCGGACTATCTTTGATATCTGAATACCTGACCCGTGATTACCCGGGGAAGGACACTATAAAAGGCTATGAAACAGAAGATTAAGTTCAGTTTATTGTACCGTGATATGTGGCAGTCGTCAGGCAAGTACCAGCCGAGGGTTGACCAACTGACAGCCGTGGCTCCTCACATTGTTGAGATGGGCTGTTTTGACAGGATTGAAACCAACGGTGGAGCCTTCGAGCAGGTCCAGCTGCTTTACGGAGAGAATCCCAACACAGCTGTGAGGGAATGGGTAAAGCCTTTCAACAGCGCGGGCATACAGACTCATATGCTTGAGAGAGCGCTGAACGGCATCAGGATGTACCCGGTGCCGGCTGACGTCCGCCAGCTGATGTACAAGGTCAAGAAAGCACAGGGTGTAGACATAGCCCGTTCATTCTGCGGACTGAATGATCACCGCAACCTGGAGCTCTCGGTGAAATATGCCAGGGAGGCCGGCATGATATCACAGGCAGCACTCTCCATAACTCATTCGCCCGTTCATACGGTCGATTATTTCATGGAAGTGGTTGACCGTGTCGTTGAATACGGCACTGATGAGATATGCCTCAAGGACATGGCAGGTGTCGGGAGGCCGGCATCACTGGGAGAGCTGGTCAGAAAGATCAAGAAGAAATACCCCGGCATGGTGGTGCAGTATCACGGCCATAGCGGACCGGGGATGTCAGTAGCCTCGATGCTTGAGGTAGCCCGTGCAGGTGCTGATTATATAGATGTGGCTATGGAGCCCCTCAGCTGGGGAATGGTGCATCCTGACGTCATCGCTGTTCTGGCAATAATGAAGGATGCCGGATTCGAAGTTCCGGAGATAAACATGGATGCTTACATGAAGGTGAGGTCACTGACCCAGGAGTTCATTGACGACTTCCTTGGTTACTTCATTGACCCGCGCAACAGGCAGATGACCTCACTTCTCATCGGCTCGGGACTTCCGGGCGGAATGATGGGGAGCATGATGGCAGACCTGAAAGGTGTTCACCAGGGCATCAATGCTGCCCTGAAAGCCAAAAACAAACCGGAGATGACTGAGGACGAGCTGGTGGTCTGGCTCTTCCGGGAGGTGGAACACATATGGCCGATGATGGGTTATCCACCGCTGGTGACGCCATTCAGCCAGTACGTAAAGAACGTGGCTCTTATGAACATTGTCTCACTGGTCAACGGCAAGGATCGCTTTGCGATGATCGATCCGAACACATGGGATATGCTGCTCGGGCGGGCAGGAAAGCTGCCGGGGCCGCTGGCACCTGAGCTGATTGAGCTTGCCAGGCGTGAAGGAAAGGAATTTTACGACGGCAACCCCCAGGACAATTATCCTGATGCACTCGACAGCTACAGGAAAGAGATGGAGGAGAACGGGTGGGCACCGGGAAAGGATGAGGAGGATCTGTTCGAGCTGGCGATGCACGACAGGCAGTACCGGGACTATAAATCCGGTGTTGCCAAAACCAGGTTCATGAAGGAGATTGAGGAGAAGCAGGCCGAGATGTCCAAAGGAACACAGGCAAAAGTCTCACCCCGCAAGCTTCTGCCGGCCCCCGAAGCCGGGATCGCATTCCTCTATTCGGGAGCAACCGCAACATACTGGCCCGATGAGGAACTCCTGAATGTGGGTGAAAATGTAAAAAAAGGAGAAATCCTGATGTATCTTATGATCGGGAAAACCATCAGGGAGGTAGTATCGGACCGCGACGGCACAGTAAAGCGAATCCTGGTGAAGAGCGGAGACAAGATAAGAAAAGGCGATCCGCTGATTGAATTCAGTTAATCCGGCATCACATTTATGCTGCAAAACAACCATATTGCACGCTGCACGGTTGTATATTAAGGCATTAATACATATTTTTAGCCATCCAAACCCAAACATCTACCGTTATGAAAAAACTTTTCATCATGCTTTTAATCATCTCAACGGGAGCAGTCTCCTGCAAGAAGGAGACCTGCGAGAACCCGTTTTACTGCGATTGGGACACACCCTTTGAGGTGCCGCCCTTTGATCAGATCAAATTTGAACATTTCAAACCGGCCTTCCTGAAAGGCATGGAGGAGGAAATGGCAGAGGTCAATGCCATCATCAACAATACTGAAGAGCCCACCTTCGACAATACTATAAGGGCGATGCAGTTTACCGGCGAATTGTTGACAAAGGTTCAGCGCGCATGGGGGCCTCTCTCCGGTGCAAACACCAATGACTCCATCCAGGCCCTTTCAAGAGAGATGTCGCCTCTATTTTCAAAACACAGGGATGATATCTCACTGAATGAGAAACTGTTTGAGAGAGTCAAATCAGTTTATGAGAATCGTGATAAGTTCAATCTCACTCCTGAGGAAAGCAAGCTGCTTGAAGACCAGTACCTGGGATTTATCCGGAACGGTATCGGCCTCTCACCGGAGGACAAGGATAAGCTGCGCAAGCTCAACAGTGAACTCTCCATCCTGGGTGTAAAATTCGGTGAAAACCTGCTGGCTGAGACAAATAGCTTCACACTTGTTATTGATAACGAAGCTGATCTTTCAGGTCTCCCGGAAGGTATCAGGGCACAGGCTGCCGAGGCCGCAAAGGCAAAGGGAATGGAAGGCAAATGGCTTTTCACCCTTCAGGCTCCGAGTTATTTTCCGTTCATGACCTATGCTGACAACAGGGCTCTCAGGGAGAAGATGTTCCGTGGCTACATGATGCGTTGCAACAACGGCAATGAACGTGACAATAACAAGATACTTGCTGATATTATCAGGCTGCGTGTTGAAAAAGCCAGGCTTCTCGGTTACGAGAGTCATGCGGACTATGTGCTTGAGCGCAACATGGCAAAGGAACCCGAGACAGTGCTTAATTTCCTTGCACAGATATGGGAAGCCGCCCTGCCGGTGGCAAAGGCAGAGGCTGCAGCACAACAGGAACTGATTGACAGGGAAGGGGGCAATTTCAAGCTCGAGCCGTGGGACTGGTTCTATTACACCGAAAAGATCCGCAAGGAGAAGTATGATCTCAGTGACGAAGAGACAAAGCCCTATTTTTCAGCCAAAAACGTCACTGACGGGATGTTTTATGTTGCCAACAGGCTTTACGGGCTGGAGTTCAGCGAGAGAAATGACATTCCCCTGTATCATCCTGACGTAAAAACATTTGAGGTAAAGCGTGACAACAAGCATGTCGGCATCCTCATGATTGACTACCACCCGAGGGCTTCCAAGCGGGGCGGTGCATGGTGCAGCGGCATCAGGCCGCAGAGGCTTGACGAGGACGGCACATTTGTAACGCCGCTTGTCAGCATGGTTACCAACTTCACTCCTCCTTCGGGTGACACGCCGTCACTGCTCACCCCTGACGAAGCAAGCACCCTCTTCCATGAGTTTGGCCATGCACTGCACAACCTGCTTTCAAACACTGAATATACCAGTGGCGTATCACGAGATTTTGTGGAGCTTCCCTCCCAGATTATGGAGCACTGGGTATTCGAACCAGAGGTTCTCAAGGTATACGCAAAGCATTACCAGACCGGCGAGGTCATTCCTGACGCACTCATAGAAAAGATAGAGAAGGCAGGCAAGTTCAACCAGGGCTTCACCACCGTAGAGTACCTGGCAGCCTCCTCACTTGACATGGAATATCATTCACTGACCGAGCCGGTTGAACTCAATATCGGCGAGTTTGAGAAGCAGGCCATGGAGAAATACGGCCTGATAAAAGAGATTATACCCCGTTACAGGTCTACTTACTTCAACCATATTATCGGAGGCTACTCAGCAGGTTACTACAGCTATATCTGGTGTGAGCAGCTCGATGCCGATGCGTTCAAGGCTTTCAAGGAGACAGGTGACATCTTCAACAGGGAGGTGGCAGCACGTTTCGAGCAGGAGATCCTTTCCCGAAAAGGGTCAAAGGATGAACTAGAGATGTGGATTGCCTTCAGGGGACGTGAGCCGGGTATTGAAGCCCTGCTGGAAAACAGGGGCTTCATCAGCCAGTAGAAAATGTTTGCCGGGATGGATGTGCAACGCAGAGCCTTCCTTTCCCTGCTGATTCTTATCCTGGGATCAGGCATTGCCTCAGGCTTCACCGCAAGAGTGGAGAAGGGGGTGTTTGATCTCAGGGATACGGAGCAAGGAGATGATTTTTCCGTAACAATGAACGGTGAATGGGAGTTCTATTACGGCACATTCATCTATGGCATCCCGGGAAAAATCACAGACAGCCTGCACCCTGACTGCTACGGCAGGGTGCCGGGCTACTGGAATGAATACACCGTTAACGGCAGGAAACTACCTCGTTTTGGCTTCGGAACATACAGGGCTCTTATCCTGTTGCCCCCGGGATACCGGGACCGCATGGCATTTGACATGCCTGTCTTTGATACGTCATATGAGATAGCCGTCAACGGCGTCACCATGGCCAGGAACGGCACCACGGCACGCCGCCGGGCCGAATCGATTCCGTCATACGAGCCTCTCTTCTTCAGCTATATCCCTCAGAAAGACACACTTGAACTCCTGATAAGGGTATCAAACTACGAGCACCGCAGAGGAGGGTTCTGGATGCCGCTCAAAGTCGGCACTTTTCATACAATACAGTCAAACTTTACAAACAAGTGGTTTATCTCCATCGCCGTGTCAGGTGTGCTCTTTGCCTCCTTTCTCTTCTTCCTTATATTTTACATGTTCGACAGAAGGGACAAAAAGCTGCTGATGTTCTCAATACTGGTTCTCTGCCTGGCACTGCGTCCCTTTCTGTCTGCTCCGTACCTGGCAACTATAATTGACATCAGGAACTGGCACATGATCATAAGAGGCGAGTACCTTATACTCAGTCTCATGATCATCTCCGGGGCATGGCTGGCATATCTGATCTACCCTGCCCGATGGTTCAGAATACTCTCTTCAGCCCTGACCATAGCTTTTCTCGCCATTGTCACAGCCGTAGTCCTGCTTCCGGTCCATATCTTCTCCTATTCGGTATGGCTGATTCAGCCGGCGGCATTGATTCTGCTGCTGTACGTTGTCATTATGAGCATTCGCGGCATTGCCCGGGGCAACAGGCTGGATATACTTTATCTCGTTGCATTCCTGGCGATCACCGTGGGTGTCGTGTCTGACATTCTGTTCTCAAACGCACTTGAGAAAAACCAGCAGCTTTACATCCTCTCATTCCTGATGCTGGTATTTGTCTTCATCCAGGCCACACTGCTGATACGTGACTGGGTAAGGCGAGGAAAAGAGCGTGAGAAACTGGCAGTTCAGCTTGAGGAGCTCAACCGCGACCTCGAGAACAGGGTCACCTACCGCACCGCGGAGCTGCATGAGAAAACTGAGGAACTTAACGCCAGGAATGAGCAGATCGCCCGTCAAAACAGGAAACTGTCTGAAACTATCAGCCTCAAGAACAAGATCTTTTCCGTCATCGCACATGATCTGAGAAGCCCGGTTGTCAATATCCTCTATACAATGCACATGTTAAAGGAAGAGGAGTTCCGCGACAAGACAGAGTCGATGGCTGACTCATGCATCCAGTATTCTCAGCAGCTCATAAGCCTGCTCGAGAACATGCTCGTGTGGGGAAGGGGGCAGGAAGATATGATCCGTTACTCACCGGCGGAGAATGACCTGGCAGACATCCTCCTTACCAATATCAGCATCCTTAAGGATGGCGCCGACAGGAAGAATATTTCACTGCACTTCTCCCAGATAGGAAGATCCGGAGGCTGGTTCGACAGGGACCTTGCTGATATCATAATCAGAAACCTCCTCTCAAATGCAATCAAGTACACCAACCACGGAGGGAAGGTCAGCATCCTGGTAAAGTCACAGGAAGAGCAAGGCGACCCGCTGACGGTTAAGATATGCGACAACGGCGTAGGCATAAGCCCTGAGCGTCAGAAGAGGCTGTTCACAGGAGATGAGATAGAATCAACCCCCGGAACCGATTCAGAAAAGGGAACCGGAATTGGCCTGAAGCTTGTTCACGAGCTCGTGACACTCTGCAATGGAACCTTAACGGTTGAGAGTACTCCGGGAAGCGGCAGCTGCTTTACCGTTATATTTCCAGGGTCAGGCCAGGGAAAAAAGGGCAGGGACTTTCTGATTTAACCTTCAAAAAGCCTCGATAGACCCTTCGGGTCAATCAGTCTGACCTCCCTTCGGTCTACTTTTATCAGGCCTTCCTGTTCCATCTCTCCTATTGCCCTGGCAAGTGACGGACGCGTGACTCCGAAATAATCAGCCATCTCCTGCTGGGTACGGTCAATGACCACCCTTCCAGATGCCGCACCCGGAAGGGATGCGAGATAGTGGGCAAACTTCCCCCTTATAGTATGGAAGGAGTGAAACCTGAGGCGATCCGAAAGAAACTGTGCCTTGGTGCAGATAAAAGCCAGGTAATTTGATAGAATCCGGCTGTCTCCTGACATCAGCATCAGGTAATCCCTCTTATCTATTATCAGAAGCTCCGAATCAACATTAGCCGTCACATTGACAGGGTACCTGGCACCGGCGCCAAAAAGAAGTGCCGCAGCCAGGCCTTGCGGAGGATTCATATCCTCAATCTTCATCGTACGCCCTGACAGATCTGTCATCTCACCCCTGAAACTACCCGACAGGACTACCATAAGAGATGATATCTCCTCTCCTGCCAGTGCGGCAATGGCACCGGCATGAAAAAACCGGACTCTGAAATTAACTGCCTTCAGCAGGTCTTCCAATTCCTGATCGCTAAGCCCTTTGAACAGGGGTGAATTGATGAGTACCGGAAATCGCATCCCTTTTTTTGTTTGAAATTAGAAAAAAATCCTAAATTGTAACATATGTTACAGACTGCCGCCTTAAAGGAGGGTACCTTTGCTCCAGAAAACAAGGAGAGAAGAATGCTGAGAGACATTATAAAGATAGACGAGGAGAGGTGTAACGGATGTGGTCTTTGTGTTCCTAACTGTCACGAGGGAGCGCTTCAGGTCATTGACGGAAAGGTAAGGCTTGTTTCGGAGCTGATGTGTGACGGACTGGGTGCCTGCATCGGGTACTGCCCCGAGGGAGCTATTACCATAGAGAAGCGTGAAGCAGAACCTTATGATGAGATAGCAGTCATAGGCGATATGGTGAAGAAGGGCGCCAATACAGTCATTGCCCATCTGAGACATCTGAAGGATCATCATGAGTACGGATATCTTGAAGAGGGCACTGCCTGGCTGGAGTTTCACAGTAACGAGCTCTCATTCAGCGTTGATAAGGTCCTCGCAGCTATCATCGGCCCCAAAGTGAAGGAAGCTGGTGCTGCTGTGGTAACGGCTGCTGCAGGCATCAGTGTTGCACCTGTGGCAAACCATGGACATAGTGTCCACCCAGGAAATAATGGGCATGGTGCGCATGGCAGTATTCACCTTCATCAGGGTGGCAGTTGCCCGGGCAGCGCAGAACGAATCATGGTGCCGGAACCCGACTTTACTGCAGGAACAGCCGTAGCCGAGGGACCGTCACAGCTGACCCACTGGCCTGTTCAGTTGCACCTGGTAAATCCCGACTCACCTGTTTACAGGGGTGCAGACCTTCTGCTGGCAGCTGACTGTGTGGCCTTCTCACTCGGCTCATTCCACAGCCGTTTCCTGAAAGGGAAAGCGCTGGCCATTGCCTGTCCTAAACTCGATCACGGTACTGAGACCTACATTGAAAAACTGGCTGTCATGATTGAAACGGCAAAAGTAAATACTGTAACCGTGATGATGATGGAGGTACCATGCTGCGGGGGACTGATGCAGATGGTGCTCACAGCTGTTGCCAGGGTGACCAGGAAGGTGCCCGTGAAGGCTTTGATTGTCAGTATAGACGGGAAAATACTTCAGGAAAATTGGATATAACACAAGCATAATTACATATTACAAACCAAAAAAAATACAGAGATGAGCATGTTTTGTTACCAGTGCCAGGAAACGGCAAAAGGAACCGGATGCGTCGTAAAGGGCGTATGCGGCAAGACTGACGATGTTGCGCAGATGCAGGATCTGCTGGTGTGGGTGGCCAGGGGGATTTCAATCCTTGGAACCATTGCACGCCGGAATCACTATTCAAATGCAAAGGTTGACCGCTACGTGCAGGAGGCTCTATTCACCACCATCACCAACGCCAACTTCGACAATGAAAAGATTATTGAGAAGGTCCGTGAAGGCATTGCCCTCAGGGACAGGTTTGCCGGTGAGATGAAGGCAAAGGGTATTGCCATCCCGGCAGACCTTCATGAGAGTGTCACCTGGAAGCCCTCAGATGACGCGGAGATGGTTTCAAAAGCCGCCACCGTGGGGGTTCTCACAACCACCGACGAGGATATCCGTTCGCTCCGCGAACTGACAATCTACGGAGTCAAGGGTATAGCTGCCTATGCAGAGCATGCAGGAAACCTGGGATACAACAGTGACACTGTCGACGCCTTCATTCAGAAGGCTATGGCTGCCACAACCAATGATTCACTCAGTGCCGATGAGCTTGTGGCCCTTGTTCTTGAGACCGGCAAGCACGGAGTTGAGGTGATGGCACTGCTTGACAAGGCCAACACCACATCCTATGGCAATCCGGAGATCACCGAGGTGAACATCGGGGTACAGAACAACCCTGCCATCCTCATCAGCGGACACGACATGAAGGACATGGAGGAGCTTCTACGCCAGACCGAAGGTACAGGTGTAGACGTTTACACACACAGTGAGATGCTTCCCGCAAATTACTACCCCGCATTCAAGAAGTACAGCCACTTCGTCGGAAACTATGGCAACTCATGGTGGAAACAGACCACCGAGTTCGAGTCGTTCAACGGCCCGGTTCTTTTCACCACCAACTGCATCGTCCCGCTTCGCGACAGCTACCGTGACCGCGTCTACACTACCGGTTCGTCAGGCTATCCCGGCTGCCCGCATATTCCGGACAGGGAGCCCGGCAAGGAGAAGGACTTTTCTGTTATCATCGGGCATGCAAAGAGGTGCAAACCTCCGGTAGGTATAGAGGAAGGTTCCATCGTGGGAGGTTTTGCCCACAACCAGGTTATTAAACTCGCCGACAAGATTGTAGAAGCAGTAAAGAGCGGTGCAATCCGCAAGTTCTTTGTGATGGGCGGATGTGACGGACGCATGAAGAGCCGCGAATACTACACCGAGTTTGCACAGAAGCTGCCGAAGGACACTGTTATCCTCACGGCAGGCTGCGCCAAGTACCGCTACAACAAGCTCAAGCTTGGTGACATCAACGGCATTCCGCGTGTTCTCGACGCCGGTCAGTGCAATGATTCATATTCGCTGGCAGTAATCGCCCTGACCCTCAAGGAGGTGTTTGGAAAGAATGACATCAATGAGCTGCCCATCGCATACAACATTGCATGGTATGAGCAGAAGGCTGTCATCGTCCTCCTGGCACTGCTCTACCTGGGGATCAAAAATATCCATCTTGGTCCCACACTGCCCGGATTCCTTTCACCCAATGTCGTTAAGGTACTGGTGGAGAAATTCGGTATCGCAGGTATCACCACTCCCGATGAGGATATGAAAATCCTGCTCAATTAGAAGAAACCCATTCCATATGAAATCGCTCCCGGCACGGGGGCGATTTTTTTTGGCCGGTCAGACAGTAAGAAGTGATATTCTGCACGTTTCCCTTGCTATTGTACATTAAATACCTAAATTTATATTATTGATTTAAACAGGGGTCACTCTTTAATTTTTACACCTGATTATCATGAACAGCTCCACATTGACACCAGATGCCGGGGTCATTATCGGTTTGGATATAGGGTCCGTTTCCCTGAATACCGTGGTAATAGATGAGAGTTTTACCATTCTGGAAGACTGGTATGATTACGTCCATGGCAGGCCATTCAATGTGTTATATGACCGGCTGACGAATGTTCTGCAGAATCACCCCTGCTCATCCATCCGTGGACTGGCGGTAACCGGTGCCGGGGGAAGGCTTGCCACAGGACTTACAGGCGGATTGTATGTGAATGAGATAATAGCCCAGGCAACATCAGCCTCAAGGTTATTTCCCGATGCCCGTACCGCTTGACATGCTTGGCCTGTCTGCCGCTGACATCTATGACAATTACAGGAACATGTTCTGGCCCAACGGGCAGAAAATCATTTCTGCAGCCCGTCATGTCGCCCGCACCGAAGGGCTCTGGGCAGAAAATACACCTCCTCCAAGGAGTGCTTCCCGATGATATGCACCACCGGCAGCTTCCTGAAGAAACTGATGGAACCGGGCGCTGACCCCTCCAGAATGAGCTTCTTCATGCCGGACCACAACGGACCCTGCCGTTTCGGGCAGTATAACCAGTTCCAGAGGATTCTATCTGACAGGCTGGGGTTCAGGGATGCAGAGATGGTCACACCATCAAACGACACAGCCTATGCAGACCTTGCCGGCGACAGGAGTGCCCGGTTCAGGATCAACGCAAGGATATCAGCCTGCATGAGATACTCAGGCTGAGCAACCGGTATGTGAGCGAGTTCTATGACGGTGATCCTCCCATAGCACTTGGCTCCTCGGCAGCTCTGACTAAACGGGGCGTATCCGGTATAGCCGCCATACTCCCGTTCACATGCATGCCGGGAACGCTTGTAGCATCAGTCAGTGACTCATTCAGGAAGGATCATGAGAATATCCCTTTCCTGAACATCCCCTACGACGGACAGGATACTGTCTCACTGGAGACCAGGCTGCAGGCCTTTTTCTTCCAGGTCAGGGAGTATGCTGAGGCTCACCAACCAATGTCATCTCATCAATGAGATAACCTGCGCCGGCAAACTTGTCAATAATAAAGAGAGCATACCGGATATCAAGGCTTATATTCCTGCTCTGCGCCGGGTTGTACATAATGTCCGAGGCAACACCCTCCCATGCACGGTCGAAGTTAACCCCTATCAGGTGACCCGAGCCGTTCAGCACCGGACTGCCTGAGTTGCCTCCCGTGGTGTGATTGTTCGCGATAAAGCAAACCGGCACATCACCGTTCAGGGCATATCTCCCGAAATCCTTCTTCTCATAGAGCTCCCTCAGCCTGTCAGGAACATCATAGTCATAAATCTCAGGATTGTCCTTCTCCATCACACCTGTAAGGGTTGTCTGATGCTTGTGATACACGGCATCGCGTGAGTCATAACCCATCACCTTGCCATAGGCCAGCCTCAGGGTGGAGTTGGCATCGGGATAGAAGACCCTGTCACTCCCCTTCTCCATCTGGGCCGCCATGTAAAGCTTGTTAAGCTCCGCCAGCCTTCTGTCTGCCTCGATCATCCCGCCCCTGATCCTGGACTCAATAAGACCGGCAGCCGAAAGAGCCATCCTGTAGAACGGATCCTTTTCTACCTTTTTCGGATCGAAGTTCTTTATCAGATCCTTTACCTTCGCTTCATCGGTGAAAAGGGATTTGGCGAAGAGCTTTTCTGCCGCAGCCGCGAAATTGCCCTTGCTGCTTGCGGCCAGTTCACGGTATTCATCAGCCTGCCATCCCGGTTCGATATTCTCTCCATAGAGTTCCATGACAGCCACGAAGAGCTGCCTGGAAACATTGATGTCGAAGTTGCGGAAGTAGTTGTCAGCATACCCCTGCAGCCTCTGAAGCTCCTTGTCCAGGTCAGGTTCCAGGGCCGGATCCTTTTTCTGCGCCATTTCCACAGCCCTTCTGAAGGCGGCGGCCAGGCTTGCCGGTTCAACCCCGGCGGAGCCGAACACCTCATTCGTATATACATTGACAAGGTAGTTGTGTGTATAATCCTTATAGATCTGCGCATACTCATCCAGTATAGTGCCGTATTTACGGGTGCGCTCCGGGTCAGCTTTCACCCATGCAGTGAACTCCTTCTCAAAAGCCTCCTTGCGGGTCACTCCGTTCATGTTTTCAAGGCTCTGGATCTCCCCTATCCATTTTTTCCAGCCGTTGGCCAGCCCGAAGGACTTGCCTGAGTACTTGAGCCTGACCAGCGGATCCTTTGCCATCTCCTGCTCCATGATTGATATCTTCTTTCCGCGGATCTCAACCTGTTTCGGGTATATGACATCCTTAAGCATTCTGATATGATATGAAGGTGCATACTCCTGTGTCCTGCCAGGGTAGCCGAAGACCATTGTAAAGTCACCCTCCTTCACTCCGGCCAGGGAGACCGGGAAATGGTATGCCGGCTTATAGGGCACGTTCCCGGCCGAATAGGCAGCCGGTTTATTCTCCCTGTCAGCATAGACCCTGAAAAGAGAGAAGTCGCCTGTATGCCTGGGCCATACCCAATTGTCGGTATCACCTCCGAACTTACCGATGGCTGACGGGGGTGCACCCACCAACCTCACATCACTGAAAACCTCGTTGACAATCAGAAAGTACTGGTTGCCAAGGAAGAAAGGCCTGACAGCTGCCAGGTAGTGGGTACCCTTTATGGCTTCAGAAGTAATGGCTGTAATATTGGCGTTTATAACTGACTCGCGCTTGTCACGGTCCATGTCATCAGTGACTCCCTTCAGCACTTTTTCTGTTACATCCTCCATATATTTCAGGATGGTAACGGAAAGGCCGTTATTTGGCAGTTCCTCCTCACCAGAGGCGGCCCAGAATCCGTCAGAGAGGTAATCATGCTCCATGGTCGAGTGGTTCTGGATATAGCCGTAACCGCAATGATGGTTGGTGATTATAAGCCCTTTATCCGAGATGAACTCACCTGTGCAGCCGCCTCCGAAGAGTACCACGGCATCCTTCATTGAGGCTTTGTTGATGCTGTAGATATCTTCAGCTGTCAGCTTGAAGCCGTTCTCCTGCATCAGTTTAATATTATACTTCTCTATCAGCACGGGAATCCACATTCCCTCATCGGCTTTCGCCCCCGGCGCCACCAGTGCCAACAGTACAAGGGCGATAATGATTTGTCTTTTCATATTATTGTGATTTGATTTCCTGTAAAACGAAGCAGTGCCGTGTAGAGCTCGCTTACCGGCAAGCCCACGACGTTATAGTATGATCCCTCGATCACCGTTATGCCCCTGAGACCGATCCACTCCTGGATGCCATAGGCTCCGGCCTTGTCAAGAGGACGGTAGTTCTTCACGTAATACTCTATCTCGTCATCACGCAGATCACGGAATGTTACGCCTGTGGTTACCGAGAAAACCTCTTTCCTACGGCTGTCCCTGAGGCATATGCCTGTTATAACCTCGTGCCTGCATCCTGAGAGCGTCCTCAGGAAAAGGCCGGCCTCATCATCATCCTTCGGCTTGCCTAGGTTCATCCCGCGGCACCATACTATGGTATCCGCTGTTATGAGAATCTGCCTGGCAGCAAGAGGCTCACTCCACGAATCAGCCTTGCCAGCGGCAAGAAACTCAGCAATCTGTTTTCCCTGAAGCTGCTGCGGCCACACCTCATCAAATCCTGTCACCGCCACTCTGAACCTGAATCCGGCCTCCTCCATCAGCTGCCGGCGCCGGGGAGAAGCAGAGGCAAGTATCAGATCATAATCAAGCAGGCTGTCAGAAATCATTCCAGGTTAAATTTCCGGATGTGATGATTGCACCTGCCACAAGTGAGTATAATATCCCGAAGAGCATGACCAGTTTCATGATCCTGCTCGCAAAATGGAGATGCTTTTTATCTTTAGCTGTGATGACCTTATAGATGACGATTGCCAGTGGCAGCGCCAGGAGCAATGAAATATAAATAAGTGTGATATTGTCATTCACATACCTGTTCCAGACAAAATAAAGCAGAAAAATTGTCGCCAGAGCAAGCAGCACAACCACAACACGGCAGACAGACAACCCCATGATTACGGGAAGTGTCTTTCTTCCTGTCTCCCGGTCCCCCTCACAGTCCTCCATGTCTTTGATTATCTCTCGTGTAAGAGTGGTAAGGAATGCGAACAGGGCGAAGCCGCCGACCCACCAGAAGAGTACAGCCACACCCGGAAAGTCAAGTGCCGTCTGGGAATAATAACGATAGATGGGACCGGCATCATAAACAACAACCATCATGGGCACGAGGGCTACCAGCAGTGCAACAATTATATTTCCGACAAGCAGTTGCCTCTTGTAGGTTGTGCTGTAGAACCACAGCAACCCCGATATCAGGACAAAGAAAATACCGAGCCATACGAACCCGATCCGTGCGGATACATAGGTTCCTCCTATTACTCCAAGGACGTTGAAGATATTGTGATACATCATGGCCATCCGCCTTGTTATGGTATTGCCCACGATAATTGTGCCCCTGTTTATCATATCGGCACGGATGTCGAAATAGTCATTTATCACATATCCGGCCGCAGTTATGAGACAGGTTGAGATGACAAGTATGACGAAGTCGATCCATCCCAGCCTGAAGGTCATGAAAGCGCTGACCAGCGGGTCTTCTGCCATGATTACGGGCATGGCACCCAGGAGCGGCCTGATGATGGCATACCTCATCAGCATCATGGTCAGTGCCACCACCATCAGGTTTGGCAGCCTGACAAGGGTCATAAGGTCACTTAACTTCTCACCACGAAAATGCTTCATGATCCATCCAGTTTTTGTGAAGGCGGAGAGCCTGTTCAATCACATCGCGTACACATCCTTCTCCCCCCCTTTTGTCGGAAATATACACTGCTATCTGTTTTATCTCACTGTCGGCATCTGCCGGGCAAGCCGGTAATCCGACCATTTTCATCACCTCGAAATCAGGTATGTCGTCACCCATGTAAAGAACACTCTTCAGATCGAGGTTCCATTTGGCAACAAGTTCTTGCATGCTCTCCTTCTTGGTCCTCGAATTGAGGTAGATATCAGTCACGCCAAGGGTTTTGAGTCGTTTGATGTACTCCTTTGAGCTGGCGCCGGAGATCACCCCCACGCGGTAACCCTTCTTCACTGCAAGCTGGATGGCATAGCCGTCCCTCAGGTTGATTGTCCGGAGCGGAACGCCCCACATGGAAAGGCTTATAGTCTGTGTTGACAGGACACCGTCAATGTCAAAGACGAATGCTTTTACACCCCGTAGCTCTTCCTTGAAGTTGGTCATCCTTTATCTTTACTGTAGTGGCCTGCGATCATTCTGCTGACAAGCCTGTATAGTTTCTGGTATTGAGGCGAGAAAGATAATAAATCGATATGACTTTTTACCGTTCCCTTATCCTGCCGGACAGCAGGTCCTGTCTGGGATGCTTCAGGTCCTGTGCGCAGTGCCTTCCTGGCTGTTTCTTCAATAAGCGGGCGCAGCAGCCCGGGATCAATGCCTGCCCTGGCAGCTATGGCCTCGCCGGTTGTCATCATGAAGTTGGAGAAGTTATTGGTGAAGACGGCCGCCACATGCAGTTGTCTCCTGGCCTCCGAGTCACACTCCCATGCTCCTGCGCCAATGCCTTCGCCCAACTCCCTGAGTATCCCCAGGGTGGAGGTGTCTGTCGCCTCTATGAAGAATGGCACTTTCCGGAGATCGGGCGGAAATCCTTTGGTAAAGGTCTGCAGCGGGTAAAACACCCCAGCGCCGGATGTCCGGCCCAGGGCATCAAGTGACACGCTGCCGGCAGTATGCACAACAATGGTTTCTCTGCCGGCAGTTACCCCGGCAGCAACACTGTCAACGGCAGTATCTGTTACAGAGATTACCAGGATATCGCAGTTTCCGGGCACCGTCAGGTCACGGCGCCATTCAGCCCCGCACCGTTCAGCAAGCAGCCTGGCGCTCTCTCCTCCGCGTGAGGCTACCGATACTATCCGATGACCTGCTCCAGCCAGTCCGCAAACAAGCGATTCCGCCACGTTGCCGGCCCCGATGAAGGATATGTTGTAGGTAGCCACTGGTACAGAGTCATGGTGTTTTTATTGAGACCCTATTTGCCAAATTCGTATTCGGCAACAGCCGTCACATTTATCTGGTAGATCCTCATGCCATAATAATACGGGGAGTTGCTGCTGTTCATCAGGTAATTGCACTCATAGTAATAAGGACCCGAGATAAGTATCTCTTCCCCCTGTTCGAACTTGGAGAGCTGACTCATCCATTCTGAAGGATTGCAGAAGTAGTATACTGCATAAGGATCCCCCAGCACTGAGAAACGGGCTGTTTTGTTGTCCACATCATACGATATGTTGACGTGCATTAACCTCAGTGTGTCCAGCGCATCGCCGTCACACCCGCACTTGGGCTGCTTCTTGCAGCCCCACGACAGCACAGCCACTGTTGCTATTACAATGATCATGGCTATGGTGGACGGTATCCGTAATCTTTTCATGATATCAACTGATTAGACTCGCAAAATAACGCTTATTTTCCGTCTCTGCAAAAAAGAAAGCCGGGTGATTTCTCAACCGGCTCATCTTCTGTATATTCAGGTCTCATGCCTGGGCCGTAGGCCCTCCGAACGTGAACGGAATGACCGGTCCTGATCCCTTGACCTCGCGGATAGGACCGTGAACAGCCTCATACTTGGCGATATTGTCACTGAGGGCAGCAACCAGCCGCTTGGCATGCTCGGGCGTAAGGATGATCCTCGACTTGACCTTTGACTTGGGTACGCCCGGCATTATCCTTATGAAATCAATCACAAACTCGGCAGGCGAATGTGTTATGACCGCCAGGTTAGAGTAGATCCCTTCGGCTACCTCTTCGCTGAGTTCTATATTGAACTGTCCCTGATTCTTGTTCTCTGACATGATTCTGATTTTAATCCTGCTCTACATCGCTGGTACTCTGTCCGGCGTGCACAAGTGATTCATAATCGTCAAGTGAGCCGACGATGATGTTATTGTACTCCCTGAGACCGGTACCGGCCGGTATAAGATGCCCGACGATGACGTTCTCCTTCAGCCCTTCAAGGAAGTCGATCTTCCCGAGTATGGCAGCCTCATTCAGAACCTTTGTTGTCTCCTGGAATGAAGCCGCCGAGAAGAAGCTGTTCGTCTGGAGGGCAGCACGGGTGATACCCTGCAGCACCTGCTGTGATGTTGCAGGAACCGCATCCCTGGCCTCAATCAGCTTGAGGTCACGGCGCTTGAGCAATGAGTTTTCATCCCTGAGCTTGCGGGCGGTGATGACCATGCCCGGCTTCAGCGTCTGGCTGTCACCGGATTCCAGGACAATCTTCTTGCCGTAAACCCAGTCATTCTCATCCATGAACTCCAGTTTGTCAACCACCTGACGCTCGAGGAACTTGGTGTCACCCGGGTCAATGATCTCAACCTTGCGCATCATCTGCCTGACTATGATCTCGAAGTGCTTGTCATTGATCTTCACACCCTGAAGACGGTATACCTCCTGGATCTCGTTGACAATGTACTCCTGGACCTTTGTCGGGCCCTTGATAGCGAGGATGTCCGACGGGGTAATGGCACCGTCAGAGAGCGGCGTACCGGCCCTGACATAGTCATTCTCCTGCACAAGGATCTGCTTCGACAGCGGAACAAGGTACTTCTTCATCTCACCGGACTTGGAAGTGATTGTAATCTCCCTGTTACCCCTCTTGATCTTGCCATAGGTCACCTCGCCGTCAATCTCGGTCACAATGGCCGGGTTGGACGGGTTACGTGCCTCGAAGAGCTCTGTCACACGAGGCAGACCGCCGGTGATGTCACCTGACTTGCCTACTGCCCTCGGTATCTTGACGATTGTATCACCTGCTTCGACCTGTTTGTTGAGGTCAGTAACCAGGTGGGCCCCCACCGGCAGGTTGTATGATTTGATCTCGATTCCCTCGGGAGACATGATCTTGATTGCCGGGTTCTTGGTCTTGTCCCTGCTCTCAATGATCACCTTCTCCTTGAAACCGGTCTGTTCGTCAGACTCCTCACGGAAGGTAACACCTTCTATAAGGTAGTCAAATGCGACCTTACCGGCCACTTCGGAGATGATAACAGCGTTGAAGGGATCCCATTCGCAGATGAGATCACCCTTCTTAACCTCCTGGTCGGCCTTGATGTAAAGCCTGCTGCCATAAGGTATAGTATGTGTTGTCAGGGCAATGCCTGTAGTCTTGTCAATAATCCTGAGCTCACCGAGACGACCGATGACGACGTCAACCTTACCCTTTTCCGGATCCTTCTTGACGACAGTTCTCACCTCCTCGATGACGGCTATGCCGCCGTACCTTGCAACAAGGCTCGATTCGGTGGTGATGTTCGATGCGGTACCCCCGACGTGGAACGTACGGAGAGTAAGCTGCGTACCAGGTTCACCGATACTCTGTGCAGCGATCACACCGGTAGCCTCACCCTTCTGGACCATGCGGCCCGTGGCAAGGTTACGTCCGTAACACTTCGCACAGACACCCTTCTTCGATTCACAGGTAAGAACTGAACGGATCTCTACCTGCTCAATGGGTGACTCGTCAATACGGCTTGCCACTGCTTCCGTAATCTCTTCGCCGGATGAGACAATGAGCTCGCCGGTAAGGGGATTATAGATGTCATGAACAGTTGTACGGCCAAGGATCCTCTCGTAGAGTGACTCCACTATCTCCTCGTTGTTCTTGATGGCTGTAGCCACCAGCCCGCGCAGTGTACCGCAGTCCTCCTCGGTGATGATCACATCCTGTGACACGTCAACGAGACGGCGGGTAAGATAACCTGCGTCTGCTGTCTTGAGGGCAGTATCGGCAAGACCCTTACGGGCACCGTGTGTTGAGATGAAGTACTCAAGGACGGAAAGGCCCTCCTTGAAGTTCGAAAGAATCGGGTTCTCGATGATCTCTGACCCGGATGCCCCTGACTTCTGAGGCTTGGCCATAAGACCCCTCATGCCTGAGAGCTGACGGATCTGCTCCTTCGAGCCCCTTGCACCTGAGTCAAGCATCATGTAGACTGAGTTGAAGCCCTGCTTGTCTGTTGAGAGCTGCTTCATCAGGGTCTGCGTGAGACGCGCGTTGACATGGGTCCAGATATCAATGATCTGGTTATATCTCTCGTTGTTGGTGATGAAGCCCATGCTGTAGTTGGAGAGCACTTCGTCAACCTGCTCGTAGCCTTCCTGAACGAACATCTCCTTTTCCTGGGGAATGATAACATCGTCAAGGTTGAATGAGAGGCCGCCGGTGAAAGCCATACGGAACCCAAGATCCTTGATGGCATCAAGGAAGTCAGCCGTCTTGGCTGTACCAGCCTTCTTAAGCACGGTACCGATGATATCCCTGAGAGACTTCTTGGTCAGAAGCTCATTGATGTAACCAACTTCCTCCGGAACGAACTCATTGAATATCACTCGTCCTACCGTAGTCTCAATCATGTGGTTGACCTTCTGTCCGTCAACCATGTCATCAACCTTTACCTTTATAATGGCATGAAGGTCAATCTTGCCTTCGTTATAGGCGATGCGTACCTCCTCAGGTGAGTAGAATGTGGTTCCTTCGCCCTTGACCTTGATATCATCAGTGCTCTTGCGTGCCTTGGTGATGTAGTAGAGGCCGAGGACCATATCCTGTGAAGGGACGGTGATAGGCGCTCCGTTGGCAGGGTTAAGGATATTGTGCGATGCGAGCATGAGCATCTGTGCCTCCAGTACCGCGGCGTTGCCGAGCGGCAGGTGCACTGCCATCTGGTCACCGTCGAAGTCGGCGTTGAATGCCGTACAGACGAGCGGGTGAAGCTGGATGGCCTTGCCCTCTATCAGTTTCGGCTGGAAGGCCTGTATACCAAGCCTGTGAAGTGTCGGGGCACGGTTCAGCATCACGGGATGACCCTTGAGTACATTCTCGAGGATATCCCAGACGACCGGATCCTTGCGGTCAACGATCTTCTTGGCGCTTTTGACAGTCTTGACAATACCGCGCTCAATGAGCTTGCGGATCACGAATGGCTTGTAGAGCTCGGCTGCCATATCCTTCGGGATACCTGTCTCATGAAGCTTCAGTTCCGGACCAACGACGATAACCGAACGGGCTGAGTAGTCAACCCTCTTACCGAGAAGGTTCTGACGGAACCGTCCCTGCTTACCCTTGAGGCTGTCAGAGAGCGATTTGAGGGGTCTGTTGGCATCGGTCTTGACCGCGTTCGCCTTGCGCGAGTTGTCAAAGAGTGAGTCAACGGCTTCCTGGAGCATCCTCTTTTCATTGCGGAGGATCACCTCGGGGGCCTTGATCTCTATCAGTCTCTTGAGACGGTTGTTGCGTATGATTACCCTGCGGTACAGATCATTCAGGTCGCTGGTGGCAAAACGGCCGCCGTCGAGCGGTACGAGGGGCCTCAGTTCAGGCGGGATGACCGGGACGATCTTCACGATCATCCATTCGGGCCTGTTGATGTTCTTTGACTCCCTGAAGGCTTCAACAACCTGCAGCCTCTTGAGTGCTTCGCTCTTGCGCTGCTGTGATGTCTCCGTGTTGGCACGGTGGCGAAGCGAATATGAAAGCTCATCAAGATCAAGCTTGGCAAGAAGCTTATAGAGAGCCTCGGCTCCCATCTCGGCTACGAACTTATCAGGATGATCATCATCAAGATACTGGTTCTCCTTTGGAAGAGTCTCAACTATCTCCATATACTCCTCTTCGGAGAGGAAATCGAGGTATTTGACACCGTCAACAGCTTTCACGCCCGGGTTGATGACAACATACCTCTCATAGTAGATAATGCTGTCTAGCTTCTTTGTCGGAAGGCCCAGCAGGTAACCTATCTTGTTCGGCAGTGACCTGAAGTACCATATATGGGCTACTGGAACCACCAGCGAGATGTGTCCCATTCGTTCGCGCCTGACCTTCTTCTCCGTCACCTCAACGCCGCAGCGGTCGCAGACGATACCCTTGTAGCGTATCCTCTTGTACTTTCCGCAATGGCACTCATAGTCCTTTACCGGTCCGAATATCCTCTCACAGAAGAGGCCGTCACGTTCAGGCTTGTAGGTACGGTAGTTGATTGTCTCAGGCTTCAGGACCTCGCCGCTCGACTTGTCGAGTATCTCTTCCGGCGATGCCAGCCCTATCGAGATCTTCGTATAGCTGGTCTTCTGTTTGTTATCCTTTCTGAATGACATATTATGTTTTCCTTTTTTTTCTTGGTGTATGCTCGGCTTAATTACTCAAGGTTGATGCTCAGTCCCAGGCCGCGGAGTTCGTGCAGCAGCACGTTCAGTGACTCCGGTATGCCGGGAAGCGGCATCGGTTCGCCCTTGACTATAGCTTCGTAAGCCTTGGCCCTTCCTATCACATCGTCAGACTTGATAGTAAGGATCTCCTGCAGGATGTGTGCGGCGCCGAATGCCTCGAGGGCCCACACTTCCATTTCTCCGAATCTCTGGCCTCCGAACTGGGCTTTACCTCCGAGAGGCTGCTGGGTGATGAGCGAGTAGGGCCCTATTGAGCGGGCATGCATCTTGTCATCAACCATGTGCCCCAGTTTGAGCATATATATAATACCCACGGTAGCCGGCTGGTCAAAACGCTCGCCGGTGCCACCGTCGTAAAGGTAGGTGGTACCGTTGCGGGGTATACCTGCCTTGACTGTCAGATCATTTATCTCCTCCTGCTTTGCGCCGTCGAAGATAGGGGTTGCAAATTGCAGACCCAGCTCCTTTCCGGCCCAGCCAAGAACAGTCTCGTAGATCTGTCCTAGGTTCATTCGGGAAGGTACACCGAGCGGGTTAAGGACGATATCCACCGGAGTTCCGTCAGCCAGGAAGGGCATATCCTCAGCACGAACAATCTTGGCTACGATACCCTTGTTTCCGTGGCGGCCGGCCATCTTGTCACCCACCCTCACCTTGCGTTTCTTCGCAATATATACCTTTGCAAGCCTGACAATTCCTGCAGGCAGCTCATCACCAATAGTGATGTTGTACCGTTTGCGCTTGTAGACACCGTCAATCTCCTTGTACTTGATTATGTAGTTGTGAAGGAGTTGCTTGATGCTGTCGTTCTTCTTCTTGTCAGTAGTCCACTTGTTGGGGTTTATATTCAGGTAGTCAATCTCCTGGAGCTGCTTCAGTGTGAACTTGGCTCCCTTGGGGATAATGTCCACGTTGAGATAATCCTTCACTCCCTGGGAGGTCTTGCCGTTGACAAGTATGAAAAGCTTGTCCACCAGTCTGGCTTTCAGTTCATCAGCCGCCCTGTTGAAGTCGGCGTCAATCTTGTCCAGGAGAGGTTTCTCGGCAGTCTTTGCCTTGCGGTCCTTGATAGCCCTGGTGAAAAGTTTTTTGTCAATGACCACGCCTTCGAGTGACGGACCGGCTTTAAGTGAAGCATCCTTCACGTCACCGGCCTTGTCGCCGAAGATGGCCCTGAGGAGTTTCTCCTCGGGTGAGGGATCAGATTCGCCTTTCGGTGTGATCTTGCCGATGAGTATGTCACCCGGCCTGATCTGAGCGCCTATGCGAATGAGCCCGTTTTCGTCCAGGTTCTTTGTTGCTTCCTCGCTGACATTGGGGATGTCTGAGGTGAGTTCCTCCATCCCGCGCTTGGTGTCGCGCACCTCGAGGAGGTACTCGTCAATATGCACGGAGGTGAAGACGTCTTCCTGCACAACCCTTTCGCTCATCACGATGGCATCCTCAAAATTGTAACCCTTCCAGGGCATGAATGCCACCTTCAGGTTACGGCCCAGGGCCAGTTCACCGTTCTTGGTACCATACCCTTCGGTAAGCACCTGTCCCTTGACAACCTTCTCCCCCTTCCTTACGATGGGAATGAGGTTGATTGTGGTGTTCTGGTTGGTCTTATGGTACTTGGGAAGCTGATAGCGCTTGATATCGTCGTCGAAGCTGACGAATTTCTCCTCGTCATTGCGGATATAGCGGATGACGATCTCGTTGGCGTCAACATATTCCACCACGCCGTCGCCCTCGGCAACGATGAGTATGCGGGAGTCCTTTATAACCTGTGCTTCGAGTCCTGTTCCCACGATCGGGGCCTCGGGCTTCACAAGCGGGACAGCCTGGCGCATCATGTTTGATCCCATGAGGGCGCGGTTGGCGTCGTCATGCTCCAGGAACGGAATGAGAGATGCGGCTATTGATGCAATCTGGTTCGGCGCCACGTCCATCATCTGCACCTTGGCTATCTCCTCAAACGGATAGTCAGCTCCGAGTCTTGACTTGGCCCTGGGGTTGACGAAAGTGCCGTCATCCTTCACCGGTGCGTTGGCCTGTGCCACGGTGAGGTACTCCTCATCCTCCGCGGTAAGCCATTTGACCTCAGTGTTGTTCAGGTTTACCTTTCCGTCTTTAACATTACGGTAAGGTGTCTCAATGAAACCAAGCTCGTTGATGCGGGCATAGACGCAGAGCGAAGAGATAAGTCCGATGTTGGGCCCTTCAGGTGTCTCGATCGGGCATAGGCGGCCGTAGTGCGTGTAGTGCACGTCGCGAACCTCGAAACCTGCGCGTTCACGCGAGAGACCACCGGGACCGAGGGCTGAGAGACGCCGCTTGTGGGTCATCTCTGCCAGCGGGTTGGTCTGATCCATGAACTGAGACAGCTGGTTGGTGCCGAAGAAGGAGTTGATGACAGAAGAGAGGGTCTTCGAGTTGATCAGGTCAACCGGCGTAAAGACCTCATTGTCACGTACGTTCATTCTTTCGCGGATGGTACGGGCCATGCGGGCCAGACCGACACTGAACTGAGCTGAGAGCTGTTCGCCGACGGTACGTACCCTCCTGTTGCTCAGGTGATCAATATCATCCACATCCGTCTTCGAGTTGATAAGCTCAATGAGATGACGGATTATGGCAATGATATCTTCCCTGGTGAGAATCTTGGTGGATATGTCTATATTGAGGTTAAGCTTGCGGTTGATACGGAATCGTCCGACATCACCCAGGTCATACCTCTTGTCCGAGAAGAAGAGCTTATCAATAATATCGCGTGCGGTAGCCTCATCCGGCGGCTCTGCGTTGCGGAGCTGGCGGTAGATATAGAGCACCGCTTCCTTCTCTGAGTTGCAGGGATCTTTCTGCAGCGTGTTGTATATGATGGCAAAGTCGGATAGGCTCATGTCATCACGGTGAAGAAGGATGGACTTGGCCCCTGAATCGACTATCAGGTCAACATGTTCGTTCTCAATGACGGTCTCCCTGTCAAGGACCACTTCGTTACGTTCAATGGAGACCACCTCACCGGTGTCCTCATCCACGAAGTCCTCAACCCAGGTGCGCAGCACCCTGGCTGCCAGCTTGCGTCCGACAAGCTTCTTGATACTGACTTTGGATACCTTGTGTTCCTCGGCGAGGTTGAAGATCTCGAGTATGTCCTTGTCACCCTCGAAGCCGATGGCTCTCAGGAGGGTTGTTACCGGGAGTTTCTTTTTACGGTCGATGTAGGCGTACATCACGTTGTTGATGTCAGTAGCGAACTCGATCCATGATCCCTTGAAGGGGATGATTCTTGCGGAATAAAGTTTGGTACCGTTGGCGTGTATGCTCTGGCCGAAGAATACGCCCGGTGATCTGTGGAGCTGTGATACCACAACTCTCTCTGCACCGTTGATGACGAACGTACCGCGTTCAGTCATGTAGGGTATTACGCCCAGGTAAACATCCTGGATGACCGTATCAAAATCCTCGTGCTCGGGATCGGTGCAGTATAGTTTTAGTTTGGCCTTCAGCGGAACGCTGAAAGTAAGGCCGCGTTCAATACACTCGTCTATGGTATAGCGTGGCGGGTCAATGGAATAATCCAGGAATTCGAGCACGAAGTTGTTCCTGGTATCGGTAATGGGGAAGTTCTCCATGAAGACCTGGTAAAGGCCCTCTTTCCTCCTGTTCTCGGGTGTTGTGCCGAGCTGGAAAAACTCGGAAAAAGACTTTAACTGAATCTCAAGAAAATCAGGATATTCGAGCTGATCCTTCTTGGATGCGAAACTTACTCGTTCGTTACTGTTTGAGGACATTGATGGTCGGATTAAGTGAACTTATGAAAAATGGAAAAAAGGCTTAGCTCCGCCTGGTGGCGGAACTAAACCTGTAAACCCGGTAATCAGGTATAACTTATTTAAGTTCAACTTCAGCTCCTGATTCTTCCAATGTTTTCTTAATGTTCTCTGCCTCTTCCTTTGATACACCCTCTTTCACTGGGCCGGGAGCGGCGTCAACAACAGCTTTTGCTTCTTTCAGTCCAAGGCCGGTAAGATCTTTCACCAGCTTGACAATCTGAAGTTTCTGGCCGCCTGCATTCTTGAGGATGACATCAAACGAAGTCTTCTCGGCTGCTGCCGGAGCTGCGTCTGCAGCTGCGGGAGCTGCTACTGCAACTGCTGCTGCTGCGGGTTCAATGCCGTACTCTTCTTTCAGTATTTTTGCAAGCTCGTTAACCTCTTTAACGGTTAAGTTCACCAACTCTTCTGCAAATTTCTTAAGATCTGCCATTTTTATAGGAATTTTTAAATTTGATTAACTAATTGATTCTTCTTTTTTTGACAGTGTTTCCAGAACACCGTGGATTGTTGAACCGCCTGACTGCAACGCGGAGATGACATTCTTCGCGGGCGACTGGAGGAGCATGATGATATCGCCGATAAGTTCTTCTCTCGACTTGAGTGCCACGAGGGTATCAAGGAGGTTTTCACCTACGTAAACTGATTCTTCAATGTAAGCTCCTTTAATCAGGGGTTTCGGATGCGATCTACGGAACTCCTTGATCATTTTTGCAGGAGTGTTTCCGTTATTCGAGAACATTACGGCAGTTGAGCCTTTCAGTACGGGAAACAATTCTCCGCACTCGAGACCCACTTGCTCCAGGGCTCTCTTAAGGAGGGTGTTTTTAACAACAACCAATTTTATCTGGTTCTCAAAACACTTCCTTCTGAGATCACTGGTATCAGCAGCGTTGAGCTGTGCAGTGTCAGTCAGGTAAAAGTGGCTGTACTCCCTGAGGGTTTCAGCCAGACTGTTGATGATATCGGATTTTTCTTCTCTTCTCATAATCTCTCTGAGTTAATGCTTTCAGTTAAACATCAAGGCTCTTTGGATCAACCTTCAGGCCCGGGCTCATTGTGCTTGACAGGAATATACTTCTGATGTATGTTCCCTTAGCCGATGAGGGCTTGAGTTTGTTGATCGTGAAGAGGAATTCCCTTGCGTTTTCAACGATCTTATGAGGTTCGAAGGATACTTTTCCGATTGAAGCATGTACTATACCGGCTTTATCTACTTTAAAGTCAATTTTTCCCTGCTTAACCTCCTTAACAGCCTTACTGATCTCCATGGTTACCGTTCCGCTTTTGGGGTTCGGCATGAGACCACGGGGACCGAGTATTCGTCCCAGCTGACCTATCTTACCCATTACTGAGGGCATTGTAATAATGACATCCACATCTGTCCAGCCTGCCTTGATCTTTTCAACCCACTCATCGAGCCCAACGTGATCTGCGCCTGCTTCTTTTGCTTCAGCCTCCTTGTCGGGGGTAACCAGGGCAAGAACCCTGACTGCCTTGCCCGTGCCGTTGGGAAGGGAGACAACACCGCGAACCATCTGGTTCGATTTGCGCGGGTCAATCCCAAGCCTTACGTCAATATCAACGGAGGCATCAAACTTAGTAGTAGTGATATCCTTAACCAATGCTGCCGCTTCTGACAAAGTATAGAGTTTGCCTTGCTCCACTTTCGTGAGGGCAAACTTCTGATTCTTGGTAAGCTTAGCCATTTCTATTTGCTTAATTTGTTATTTACCGGGGAATGCACCTGTGACGGTGATGCCCATACTTCTGGCTGTCCCAGCCACCATCTTCATCGCGGATTCGAGGGTAAAGCAGTTTAAATCCTGCATTTTATCCTCTGCAATAGTCTTAACCTGGTTCCATGTGATTGAGGCTACCTTGGCACGGTTCGGCTCAGCCGAGCCCTTCTTTGCCTTGGAGGCTTCTATCAGCTGGACTGCAACAGGAGGGGTTTTTGTAACAAATTCAAATGTTTTGTCGTTATACACAGTAATGATTACCGGTATTACCTTTCCTGCCTTGTCCTGGGTCCTGGCATTAAACTGTTTGCAAAACTCCATGATATTCACACCTTTGGAACCCAGTGCGGGACCTACGGGTGGAGATGGATTGGCTGCTCCGCCTTTAATCTGTAATTTGATTAATCCAGCAACTTCTTTTGCCATAATTAAAAATTTGCATTGTTTATAGCGAGAGCATGACGGCCGCTTAAGGAAGCATTATAATTCACGGCTGTCAATTTCCTTAATTCCCTAACTTTCTTTCTCTACCTGCATGAAGCTGAGTTCAAGCGGGGTCTTACGCCCGAATATCTTGACCATTACTTTCAGCTTCCGCTTTTCTTCGTTGACCTCTTCAATAACTCCTGTGAAGCTGTTGAAGGGGCCGTCTATTACTTTAACCGTCTCGCCCACGACGAACGGAACGTTGAGTTCTTCTTCGCTGGCTGCCAGTTCGTCTACCTTGCCGAGGATGCGGTTTATCTCCGCCTTGCGTATCGGTGTTGGTTCGCCTGACTGTGTCCCGAGGAATCCGAGTACGTTGGGTATGTTTCGCAGGACGTGCGGAACTTCTCCAACGAGGGCTGCCTCCACGATGACATAACCCGGGAAGAAGGTGCGCTCCTTGCTCACTTTCTTTCCTGAGCGGATCTGGTAAACCTTCTCCGTCGGGATGAGCACCTGGGTGATGTAATCCTGCAGCTTCAGGCGGACGATTTCATTTTCAAGGTATTCCTTGACTTTTTTCTCCTTGCCGCCTATAGCCCTGAGCACATACCACTTCTTAACGTTTTCACTCATCTGTGACCGTTGTAAGTTTTAATACAACAAATTGTAAACGGCGCCCATGACCTTGTCAAAAATGAAGTCCATTGCCCATATTACCAGGGCCAGGATGACGGAGGTTACGAGTACAAGGGTTGCGCTTCCCTGGAGTTCGCTCCACGAAGGCCACGTCACCTTGTGCATGAGTTCGTTGTATGATTCCTTAAAGTACGTACCTATCTTCATAATGAGACTTCGATTTTGCACGGGAGGAGAGACTCGAACTCCCGACACCTGGTTTTGGAGACCAGTGCTCTACCAACTGAGCTACACCCGTGTACATTTTGATGGTAACCGTACGCCTGCGCGCATGGTTACCACTATATATATTTAATAAGGTCTTATTCGATGATATCAACCACTGCGCCTGCACCAACTGTACGGCCACCTTCGCGAATAGCGAAACGGAGACCCTTGTTGATAGCAACCGGGTAGATGAGCTCAACGGTTATGGTCACGTTGTCACCGGGCATAACCATCTCTGTTCCTTCAGGGAGTGTAATCTCACCCGTGATGTCAAGGGTACGGAGATAAAACTGAGGACGATAGTTATTATGGAACGGTGTATGACGACCACCTTCTTCTTTCTTCAGAACATAAACCTCAGCCTTGAACTTGGTATGGGGTGTAATTGAACCCGGTTTTGCAAGCACATGACCTCTCTTGATCTCTTTCTTGTCAACACCACGGAGGAGAAGACCAACGTTGTCACCGGCTTCGCCCTGATCAAGGATCTTGCGGAACATCTCAACACCGGTACATACGGTCCTGCGCTTCTCTGAGCCAAGGCCGACGATCTCAAGCTCGTCACCAGTGTGAACCATACCGGTTTCGATACGGCCTGTGGCAACGGTGCCACGTCCGGTGATTGAGAATACGTCTTCAACAGGCATCAGGAAAGGCTTCTCGTTCTCACGGGGAGGAATGGGAATGTATGAATCAACTGCATCCATCAGTTCCATCACTTTATCTTCCCACTTCGGCTCATGGTTCATGGCACCGAGGGCTGATCCGCGGATAACGGGAGCACCGTCACCATCGTACTTATAGAATGTAAGAAGATCGCGTATCTCCATCTCAACGAGGTCAATAAGCTCCTCATCGTCAACCAGGTCAACCTTGTTCAGGAAGACGACGATCTTAGGCACGTTCACCTGGCGGGCCAGAAGGATATGCTCGCGCGTCTGGGGCATCGGGCCGTCTGTGGCGGCAACAACGATGATAGCGCCGTCCATCTGGGCAGCACCGGTAACCATGTTCTTAACATAGTCAGCGTGTCCGGGACAGTCTACGTGTGCATAGTGACGGTTCGCCGTTGAATATTCAACGTGAGCAGTGTTGATCGTAATACCCCTTTCCTTTTCCTCGGGAGCATTGTCGATTGAATCAAAGTCCCTTACTTCTGAGAGACCTTTCTTAGCGAGAACCATCGTAATAGCGGCTGTCAAGGTGGTCTTGCCGTGGTCGACGTGACCGATCGTACCGATATTTACGTGTGGCTTCGACCTGTCAAATTTTTCTTTTGCCATAACTAAAAGCTTATTAATTTAAATTTACATCCAAAATCGTTTGAGCCGATGATGAGAATTGAACTCATGACCCCTTCCTTACCAAGGAAGTGCTCTACCCCTGAGCTACATCGGCATGAAGAGCGGGAGACGGAATTCGAATCCGCGGCCCTTAGCTTGGAAGGCTAATGCTCTACCAAC